>Ga0180434_10000254_pt1 | contig 80960 bp, 96 predicted proteins | sample SS_ome_7_FD_132453 | JGI IMG/M metagenome (GOLD analysis project Ga0180434, IMG submission 132453) | Hypersaline lake sediment archaeal communities from the Salton Sea, California, USA - SS_1_D_2 metaG | ecosystem: Environmental > Aquatic > Non-marine Saline and Alkaline > Hypersaline >... | reverse complement strand
TCTTCTGCAACTTTATAATCATCTCAGGAAGAAAAATATCGAGCCTGATAGGATTCTTTATTTCTCCGCAGATGAGTCCACAGAATACTTAGGCCTGGGGATTTATGAGGTCATAGAGGCCTTTTTAGAAGGGGTGCATAGAACTGGATTTATAGATTTAGAGCATGAGCTATTCATATTCGTAGATGAAGCTCATTTTGATGAGAAATGGGCTACAGCAGTGAAAGTGATATATGATAAGACGGACAAGATCTTCCTGGCGGTGACCGGATCATCCGCTTTGAGTATGGAGATGGGTGTCGATCTCGCAAGAAGGGCGAAAAAAGAGTCCATCTTCCCACTCAATTTCTCTGAATACATGGTGCTCAAACACGAGCTTTTCCCTCCAAAAGGGATGGCAGAAAGCATCAGGGGATTACTGTTCGATTCAGGAGAGCTAAATGCGGCATCGACTAAATTCGATGCCCTGAGAAAATCATTCATAAAGAAGGGAATAACAATGCAAAGGGCATGGGAAGACTTTCTCTGTTGGGGTGGATTCCCATTTTCTTTGCGACTCAGCCAGATCGAGAGTCATGAAAGGTTATTTGATATGGTCACGAGAGTTGTGGAAAAGGATGTGTTTTCTTTGAAATCCTTCAACACAGATACTCGAAATACGATCACGAGGATCCTCAGCTTTCTGGCGCTTCAGAAACCTGGAGGGACCTCAGATTCTAATTTAGCGGAAGACCTGGGAGGTGTTTCGCCCGCCCATGTACGAAGCATATTGGATGTTTTGGAGAAAACCCATTTAGTGTTCAATGTTAAACCATATGGCAGTGCTGGCAAGAAGGTTAGAAAGCCCTGGAAATACTATTTCCTTTCGCCATCCCTTAATGCAGCGATGAGACTCAAGCTGGGGGCCTATGATCGACATGACAAGGAGATGCTAGGGGTATTCGTGGAGACTTTAGTGGCGTCCAGCCTCTTTAGGATGAAGGAGACGCTAAACTTGCCGCAAGGGATATATTATGACCCCTTGAAAGGAGGGGCGGATTTTATTGTCTTGACGCCGAAAGGAGTAATCCCTATCGAAGTCGGGATCGGGAAGAAAGATGCCAGACAAGTTAAAAACTCGATGAGAGCATATGGCGCAAAAAGGGGGATAGTGATATCGGGTATCGAGAGCATCAAGGAGGAAGAAGGGATCTTATACCTGCCACTTACTTTGTTTTCTTACGTGTAATCAGTTCCGGTTACACTACATTCCATCCAACCTGGTTACACTACATCGCGTGCAGTTACACTACATTTTGTCCAACGTCTGAGTTACACTACACCCCAATTTGCCGTCCCAGAGGGGCGAGCTGCGCACCTCCAGCATCATTGCCAGGCATATGAGCCCCGACAAAAGCCCAGCTCTCGGTTGGATATAATCCATGCAGCCGCAGTATAGCCTCCTCGACATCCCTCCCAGACAAATGCACATACACACTCGGCACGTCACTATCCCCGGCCCAGCCGAAGTAGATCTTCATCTGGGCCTCAGTCAGCTTGTCAGCAAGGTGGGTCGCCCTCGTGTGCCGGAACAGATGTGGGTAGATGTTCTTGGTTATACTACATCGCTTCATCAGCCGCTTGAGAGTCTTGTAGACGGTCCTGTAGTGTAACCGACTACCGTCTTTGCCGGGCCAGACGGGGGAGTCTGCGGTTTTCGGTAATCTGTCCACCCATTCAGCCAGGATAATCGCACTCTCAACCAACCTAACCCGCCTCATCCCCGTCTTGCCGTTCACGATCAGCACAGCGCCGTACACGTCGAAGCTGACGTGCCGCCTTTGTAGTGTAATCACCTCGCCGATGCGCGCGCCAGACTCGTAAAGCACAGCTATCAGGGCCTTGTCCCTTAAACCGTTCGCGGCATTAATAAGCCGCTTGACCTCCTCGCGGGTCAGCAGCTCCTCGGGCAGCTTCATGCCTTTCCCCTTAAACGAGGGGTTGAGTTCCTTAAACAGCTCTCCCTTGCCCAGCCACTCGAGGAACTTCTTGGCGCAGTACCAATTAGTCTCCTGAGAACTGACTTTGTACTCGTTCCGTAACACCAGCAAAAACTCCTCGATGTTCTCACGTTGGCAGTTTACGAGTTCTCCACAGGCCTTCTTAAGCACTTTAAGCGCGGCGTAATACTTCAGCCTGCGCGCAGTCGACATGCCCTCTAACTCCTTCACACGCAAGAATCGGGTTATCTTGGAGGCATCCTCGGAAGAAAAATCTCTGGAAATGAGCTCCAGGCTCCTGTCATACTGCCTCTCGAGTCCGTATATGTCCGTAGACCGCAAACTGCGAACCCTCCGAGAACCGCAAACAGCAAACTGAGAACCCCTTTCCGAAGGAAAGGGTAGTCCCGCCTCCCGGATTTGAACCGGGGATCTTCCGGTAACGGCCTTGGACGGATCTCTCCGCCGACAAACTACAGCCAGACGCGTTAGCCAGACTACGCTAAGGCGGGATGAAGCCCTAATATTGCGTTTTTGCTATTAAAAAGTGTTTTTGCTAGCCTTCCCAATCGTCAAGGGGCAGCTCATGGCGCCTGCTCGACTTGCTCTCCTTGAAGCCCAAGCGCTCGAAGTAGGGGCGCGTGACCGAAGTGGGCCAGGCGGCAGCTCTCTTGATGCCCTGCTGTTTAAGGAATGTGAGCAGCACGGGCATGAAACCCTTCCTTCTCATCATCGGGTCCCCGTATTGCGCGCCGTAGATGTGGACCGTCCGCCCGTGGAGCGACTCCCCCACTCTTATGTTCATATGATGCTCAGGCTCGGGCAACCTCGCGTCCATGAGCTTGCATGTGGCGATGGGTTCTGTTTCCGGTTCGCCTGAGATGATTTTATGCAGGCCTACCAATAGACCCTTCCTCGTGCCGCTGGTCCTGAAGACGTATTCATGTTCGTGGTCCCTGAAGGCACCTTTTTTCGAGTTCCAGCGTATCCTTTGGGGCATGTATGGATTGTCGGGGAATCGATAAAAAATCAGTAGGCATTGTCGTGGTGGTCCAAAGAGATAAACTTGATGACCTCGCCCCTCACAGAATAAATGACTACAAAACTGCCGACGTGGACCCTCCTATAACCTGCTAGCGAGTACCTAAGTGGTTTGTAGTGTTCGGGGTTATCGATGATCCCACCTATCTTCTTCCAGATGCGCCCATAAAGAAGACGGTCTTTTCTCTTCAGTTTGGCAATCGAGTTCTCGAATTGTTTACTGTATCTAATTGCATAGCCCATGTCACAGCCTATCCAGGTGTTCGAGGGCGGATCTCTTTGTGCGGTGAGTCTTTGTAGTCTTATCACGGTCCATCTCGGCTTCCCAGGTCATGTATCTCTTCTCCTTTTCGAAGAATATCTTTCGTCTGACGAGTTCCACTATGAATTCCTGCGTGCTCCGATAGCCCATGTCCTGCGAGTACTTCTTCGATGCATCAAAGAGGTTCTCGGGTAATGTCAAGCTGATCTGTTTCGTCATCCTATCTCTTGCGTATTTATTCGTACTTTTAAGTATTTAAATGAAAAGCGAAACTAAGTCAAAGAACATAGCCAGGACAAAGGCGGAAGTAATGTAGGGGGCGAGCCTCACGGTCGTCTTCACCTTGCTCCCGACCCGGTAAGAGGCGACCATGAAGAGCATGAGTCCGGAGGAGGCCTGTAGTGTAACCGGGATCTGTAGTGTAAAATGCAGTATAAGCATGAACGCTCCTGTGACCATCAGGGGCCTCGCTATGGATTTCACTAGGAGGGCCTTCTGTCCGTTCCTGACGCTGTTGATTATGCCCAACGATGAAAGTCGTAACAACGACAATAGCGCCAGCCAGATCATGATACCGAGGACTGAAGACTGTGCTGACAGAAGACCGCTTTGCCACGGGAAGAGCGGGACCATCGTCACCAGGCCCCAGAACAGTTTCGCATCACCGCCTGCCCACGCGCCGAAGCGCCAAAGTCCATAGGCCAAGAGAAAACTCAGTCCGGAGTTCGCGGCCCAAAGCATAATGTAGTGTAACTCGAAACGGAGGACCGCAAACAGCAAACCGAAGACCAGCATGGTCAACACCAATTTGTTCGGAACTCTTGCCTCCTTCAGGTCCCAATAGGATGCAGTCAGACAGCAGACGAGCGCCCCGGCTAATTGTATGTAGATCATTTTTCGTCTTCATCAGGCTTCGCCTCCAAACAATCCGACAAGCCGTCGACCGCACGCGACATGCCATCCTCGAATGCGGGCAGATATAGGTAGACTATCACCCTGTTACCCGTAAGCGCGCCGATTCTGAACTCATGCTTCTTGTATATCTCGAATTCGAAGGGTGCATAGGTGAAGAGCCTGCTGTCGCCGGATTCGCCGAGCCGTGAACCAGTACTGGCGAGGTTCGTTAGGATCATACGATTCCCATCGTCAATGAGTGTCTCGGTCATCTCGAAGCTGGCTTCCGACTCGATGATGAGGGGGAAGAAGTCTATGGCGTAATCGAGAAGCGCTGATGCAGCACCAGCGGAAAAGAACGTAGCGAATGATGCCGCCGCTATCTGGGCGCTGTAGAGGATAACCGACTCCGTTGCGTCACCGCAGACGCCGTTGCCCCGCTGTGCGTAATCGCCGGGGGTGTAGTTCCACCAGCCTGCCCATCCTGTATCGAAGCGGACGTAATTCATATCCAATCTGCTTATGACATCATAGCTGAACTCCTCGCCCCTAAGGCCGTCGATGAGTTCCTCGAACTCCTCACTCTTGCGGTGGTTCTCCAGCTGCTGACCGAGGCTGTCCACCTGCCCGTGAAGGGTCTCCTCCGCCTTGGAGAGTGACCTGTTCGCCCAATATAGCGCTTCAGCGAGCTCTTCGACCAGGTCAAGATTCGGATATGCCCTGCAGCCACACTGACTTATAGTCAGACTCTGCTTCTCCTCGCTGTCCCGCTTAAGGACCTCGCATGTCTTTGTCCTAGAACCTGCAGGTTCGTTGCCGACGCATTCATAGTGGTCGTTCCCCCGTCCGCAGCGCGGACCGCTGCACGAAGGCGACGGGCTGCAGTCCCATTTCACGCAGTCTGAGTCGAACTCGCAGTCGTCCTCATAGCTGCCGCAATCAGGGACATCTACGCGTCCCATCTCCAAGAGCAGGGATTCCAAGTCCGACTTGGATGCGAGCGTCTGGCTGATCAGACGGTCCGTCTGCTCGAAGCCTGTTTCGTTGGCATTATCCTTGAACTTGCGCTGCGGGTCGCCGGGGTAATCACTCCGCATAGTCTCCTTCGCTTCGGCTTCCCCCTGGTCGGTTATGCCGGGAGCCTCATCTGCCATGGCTTCCAGCGCCAGCGTCATAGCTTCGATAGCATCTTCACGGAAATGATCGAGCGCGATCGACCCGAACGCATCTTCGAGTGCCTCCATGTGGCAATTATCCCTGCCATGGTCGGCTCGGCACCATTCATAGGAGACCTCGCAAAGGTCGTCGCAGTGCTCGTCCGTGCTGTCGTCGCAACGGTCCTGGCAGCTAACCAGGCGATCGCCGCAATCGCTATATCCATCCCTGCAATCATCGTATGAATCATCATACTCGCGCAATGCTTCGGTATATTCTAATAATCTATCATGCACCTTATCCGAGATGTCCTTCACATGCAGCCAAGATGCCTCGACATCGGAGTATAATGCCTCGAGATCGAGCTTGTCATAGAGTGATTCACATTGCTCTTTCTCCTCGCCGGTCAAGTCATCGCAGACCTCCTCCTGCATAGAAGCGAAATCATAATTCGCTGTTATCATGTCCTTTGCATTATCGACGTCTTCCCCATGGAGATCCACCCCTGGGGGGACGAATGACGGCTCCGAGAGTTCAGCCCATTCAGTGTACCAGACGGCGGCCGGGACTGCGCCCGTGTCGAAGATGTCCAGCGGATGCGTCAGGAACTCCTCGATGTCGCCCATTGACCCATAGAGCAGCACAGCTATGGGATCGAAGCCGTAGTGAGCCACCTTTAGAAATGCGCGCGTAGAGTTCCCGTCGGGAGCTATACCAAGTTTATCGGACATGCTCTCGAACACACCGTCACCATATGCGGCCAGGTACGCCCTGCCATAGAGGGCCAGGGTGAGGGCCGTCTTCGCGTTATTCTCGAAATTGTGGTGGAAATCCCAGGCGCGCTCGTACATGTCCCTAAGCCTCACATTCAGGGGTATGCGTATCTCCTGCGGACCTTCCTCGCCCTTCCATTCGCCGTACCTGCCCGTTATTATCGATGGCAGCGGGACGACTGCGTCCATGAACTCTTCATCGTCACCGACGAACTCGAATCGTATCTCCGAGGATTCCAGCCCGGTGAGGGTGATGTTTATCCCGTCGTCGAAATAGAAATATGCCCTATTGCCGTCGCAGTAATCCGCAGCCGATTCGATATGTTCGTAGAAATTCTGGTGGGTCTTCCTCTTTATCTCCTCGACAATCATATCCCATCCCGCATCGAAGGAATGATTCAGGTATCTGTTGACCGTCCCTGTTCTGATCTTGCCTATGTCCATGACCGCGTCATATAGCGAGTCTTTTATTGCCGCAGCTATCGTAGTCTTGGTGTTCTCAACCGCATGGTTCAGCTTCAGGTACTGGAGACGGTCGACGTGGGCGACAAACTCCTGGTCGTCCTGCGCGCGCCATTGGAGGGAGATGGCGATAACCATCACCAATACAAGCGCGCCCAATGTCGAATATAGTGGGTAAAATCCTTTTTTGTTCATTTTCTTAAGTTTATGTTGTTCATAATCACTTTTTCCATATCATCAGGGTGGCCCGGCCGCTGTGAAGCGATGAGCCGTCGAGTATCGTCACGGGATAGCTATAGGCGAACCTGCTGCCTTCCGGCGTGTCGCCATAATAGTGATCTTCGCTACCGTATTCGACATGGAGGCGAAGACTGTACTCTATCGAAGTCATGGTGATATTGGCCCCCAAAAGGTCGCTGTCGAGGACGAAGTTGCCGAACGACGCGGAGCGCTCGGAGGCCAGGTCCTGGAATATCACCCGCTCCAGGAGCCGCTTGCCGGCGTAGTGCATGTCCGCCCTGGAGGCCGGGTCCGAATGGCCCAGGTAGATGCCGAAGAATATCGCTACCACGACAAGGCCGGATATTAAGGCTATCACCGACGCCGGGATATCCTCGAGCGCCTGCGGGCCTATCTGCCCTTTCCTGCCCAATCCCCGCATCCTTCCGACCCTCCAGTTCATTCGCATCTCGACCATTCTATGTATATCTCGCCCTCGAATTTGTTGATGCATAGGTATTCGCTATCGAGTCCAGGGCCGATAGTCACATCATCATAGGGTATGCTGACTGAAGCCCCTCCGCTGACTGCGAAAGAATCACGTGTCCGGACTACTATGCCCAGGATGCCGCCGGTATTCAAAAACTCGAGATCGTAATCCCTGCCGTCCACTTTATCCGGGAGCCTCCTCTCGAAATTCATGGTCAGCTGTGAATTATAAGTGTCGAGTATCTGCCCGCCCAGGTCCCGGGCCAGGGCATTCGCCTCCTGTGCAGCCGATGCGGAGAGCAGGTATGTGAACGTCGACATCAACACGAGCATCAGTGCGGTGAAGACTATCAAGGCGCCTACTTTGCCCCAGGTCCAGACCAACCAGCCTTTTCGGTTTGCGGTTATCAGTCTTCGTGTTCTCGGTCTTTCCGGTCTTTGCCTTACTGTCCCCCGCGTCATCATCGCCTCCATATCATCAACCTCATCTCGCCCCTCCTGCCGTCGGGCATTATGAACATAGACCTTGCCAACCCCCGTTTGTCCGAGGGGCTGTCATAGCCCACGGATATCCTTGTCCCGCAGGAAGCCGTAGCTTCGAAGTAATATGAGTACCCGTTTTTCCTGAGCAGTTCGTCCAGGCGGTCTTTTATCGCCGCCTCCGTGACACCTTCCAGACTGCCGCGGCCCAGGAGGATGGCACCGAGGCCCAGCGCCTCCGGGGTCAGTTCCGGGGCCGGCGGCGCAGTCATGTTCTGGGTATAGTTGGCATCACGCTCTATGCGCGTATGCACCACATCGAATACATACGTCTCCGGCCCGAATCGCTCGCCGTCGAACAAAAAGGATACTTGTGAGTCCATCGGACGGCTCAAGTTTGTGGCAGTTATCGTCACATTTGCTGTGATATCTTGGGAAAGGAGCACATCTTCAGTTCTGGTCGCAGTGGATATGGTGACGCCGTCTTCGGTCACCACCCCCTCTACGTGGCTGCCGTTGTAGGTCCGCTTATGCGGCGAGTCGATATATGCTGGAGTATCAAGTATATAATCCATCGACTCGAAATAGGCGGTCTTCCTCTTGACTCCGCCCACACCCTCGCCATAGAATTTCAGGGCTACTGCAAGGCGCTTAGTCTCGGTGAGATATACCTCGACCTCGTGCGTGAAACCATCATGGGGTGACTCTGCTTTGCGCTGGCCTGTCTTGAGTAGGGGCGCAGAAGGGAATATCTCGACGTCTTCCTCAAGCGGGACCAAGGAATCATAAGGATCTGAATCGTCTTCAGGGTCTGCGACATATCTCACTTCGACATGCACTAATTCTGCTGCAGGGAGCTTAAGGGGCCTCTCCCCCCTGCCGCGTGGGACTATCTTGACCTTCGCACCCTCCAGATCCGCGGCCGATACTTCTACTGAAAGCGAATCCCCGTAGCCCATAAAACATTCCAGAGGCGTCTCTTCCTCCACATAAGTGCATTCGAGGTCTGGGTCTGGTTGGGGCGAAGCGCTGCAATCGAAGCCGGTGAGCAGGCCTATCCTTTCTGATATCCCCCCTCCTGAGACGAGATAGATGTCGACCCGATATGACCTGTAATCGCTGGGCCTGCCCTTGCCGCAGTGGGGGTACCAGCTATGGCGTGCGCCATACATATCCCTGCCGCTCACGAAACCCGGATCGAATACCCTCACAGTAAGGAGGCCGTCAAGCCTCTTGGAAAAAGTGTCGCTCGTCCAGCGCGGGTCTTCTTCATCGATCCCGAGGATCTCTATCTCGCCGATATATGGGTTCTCTTCACCCCCTGGCGGTTCGGTAATATCCGTATCTTTCCTGAACACCAATAGTCCCGCTGCTGCCAATATAGCGCGCTCCTCGCTGGTGACTGCGAGGTCGTCCCGCACGAACAGCGAATGGCCTATGAGTTGCTGCATCGTCAGGCCATCGACGCGGGCGGTGACCGGCATTAGATCGAGGAACGAAGAATCCATGTCAAGCCCCATGTCCAGATATGCAAGGTAATGCTTAGCAGTGTCGCGTACGCTGGAAAGTGCACAGATGAGTTCATCTAGATAAGCGAGGACACTCGAATAATAAGTAGTCTTACTGTACTCCAGGAATCCTTCTATCTCGTCTTTTATCTCCCCGATGTCGAGCGCCGCATCAAGAAGGCCGCTTTTTATCTTGCCCAGAAAAACCGTGTCCAGGCTGCCGGCACAGTCATCGGGAAGGTCTTCGTAAGACGAGAAGAAATCTACAAGCGTGTCGCCTACATCGCAGGATGTGCTTTTCTCATCCTCTGCAGATGATAGCATGCCCGTCACGTCATCGATCATGCCGATGGCGCCGCCTATCGCCTCCACTAGCGAATCGATCCGCGAGTCAAGGAGCTGCATGTACTCATCCGTCTTGCCACCTAATCCCTTGGAGATCTCTATCTGTTTCTTCCATTCCCCTATCTCATCTATCGCCTTGTCAAGGAACCCGATAGAACTATGGACCCAATCGGCTAGAGCATAGTCCATGCGTGTCACCGCGTGGGGCTGGATGGTCTTTATCTCGAGGTTGCCGGGCGCACTCTGGGCAAGTATCTCCAGGCTCCTTATGGCTTTTTCATTCAGGTCCTCGTTCTCGGCCAGGAATTCACTATCGGCGGTCGACGAGAGCGATTGTATGAAAAGGAACGAAAGCCCCATCGCAGCCAAGGCTATGAATAAAGTGGCATCCAACATGCTTGCCTGCCCTTTAGAACCAAGGCCAAGGCCTCCGAATGAGTATATATGGTGTTCCATATCCTGTGGTGTAAGTCATTGTTATCTTCCGCTTACCTGCATGGAGTATCGGCGGGAGCGACATTATCTTCACCCCGTCGAGCTCCATGACTTCAGTCATACGACGGTATGCCCCATCACGGTACGAGTATACATAAACCCCTCTGCCAAAGGCGACGACCGCATAGCCATAGGGGATGTCGACCTCAAATGAATCGACGGTGCCATCGTAAGTCAGGCTCAGGAGCCGCGCGCGCTTGTAAAGCGTCGTTGCCGCATCTGCTGCAGCCTGTGCCTCATTATCATCCACGAAGTTCACAAGAGCTGCGACGCTGACACCAACAGCGACGATAAGAATCATCACGGTCAAGACTAGCATGAAGGTGCTGTCCTCGATGCCGAGGCCGCGCTCGTCCCTTATGAAGTCATTTGGTCTCATGCTTTAAGATCTCCTTGGATACGTTCTGGTTCGCGTCAAGGATGTGCGCGCCCAGGTCGTCTACAGTCTCCTGCATATCTGTGGCCTCATCGGCGAGTGAGACCAAAAGAAGAAAAACAGAAGCGGCGACCAGCGCGGCAGCGGCTAGCTTGAAGGCCTGGCCGCTCCCCCGCTTATTCCTGATGAAATCCATGTCGGCGGAACCCATCAGAACGAGGAAACACGGTCCTTGACCTTGAGGGACATATCGACCAAAGCAGTCGAGGTCGTGTTGGTCGCCTCCTGTGTAGCCGGCCAGAGGCCGCCGAAGAGCGATGCCATCACACCCAGTATCGCTGCCGATACTATGACCGCAAGAGCTATCTTGAACACCTCGGAGGTTATCCCCGCCTCGTCTTCCCAGAAGCCGGAATCAACACGGCACCTATATTGGTTCATCTTTGGATGACGATGGAGCTGCGGTTGACCGAAGCCGACCGCGCCTCGCTTATGTTGCCCATCGAATCAAATGTCGCCTGCTCTACTTCGACCAGGACTCCTGATACCATCCAGAGGACGGCGACAGCGATGATCACCGCTAGCGCTATCCCTAATACTGTCTGGTGCATCACTCCAATACGCCTAGCAAGAGCCCGTGGTCAGACAACCAACAGAATCTGCTGTGGTGTCTGCAGCCGAAGTCGTTTGTGTAGCTATGGTCTCAGTGCTGCTCCATACATCACCCATCACGACGGCGACGACGGCCAGCACGGCGGCTATGACAATAACGACCAGCGCCACCTTAAAGACCGAATCTGTTTGCCCTTTCTCGTCTTTCAGAAATTTTTCGAACATCTTGTCTCCTTCTTGGTAGGGCTACTATGTGGAGGTGTATTGTTTAAGATTCAACGGACTAATAGTTACGGTCGGGTAAGATTATTCCCGGGGGATAATCTATTTCGGTCCCGTGCCTTTTTCGGGAGATCATTTCTGCGTCAGCCGCTTTTACTCGCGTAAAGGGATAAGCAGGCAGATAAACGCATCTTTTCTTGCTTTACCGATAAGGATACCATGGTGCGTTTCGCAAACCAGAAGGGACGATATGCGCGAAGGAAGAAGGAATTAGGTGATATCCGGAAGGGGGGTTATCCTGTGATGGATAGGGTGCTAGATCGTTTTTTATTTGATGAAGGGACGCAGATGAAGAACTGCCCGATTCGCTACACGCCATTCAAGGAATTGCCTGAATTGAATGGTTGGGAGCTGGGCTGGCTAAGGAAAAGGGTAAGGGAGTGTGGAGATAAAGCCATAATCCTGATACACCCCGGACATCTTTCTCTGCACACGTATGAAGCAATCTTATCCCCCAAACGTTTCGAAGAGGTGGCCCCGGTGCATGAAAGGTACATGAAGACGCTCAAGCGCTTGATAAAGAACAGGAAGGCACCCATGGTGGTCCTGGAAGAGGATGATTGCGTAGGGCACACCGCCATAGACCTAGAAGAAATATTCGGCCTAAACCCAAAAAAGGACAAGGATATCTATTTCGTAAGAACCCGCAACAAACAGCCCACCCCGATAGTGGGCTGGGATGATTTTCACAGCAAACTGGATATAGTAGGCGTGAAGGAGGCGTTTGTCGGGGGGCAGACGCTGACCGTAACAGACGGCAAAACTGAAAAGGATATGCTAGAACAAGAGTTACGGTCAGAGAAGCGAATAACGCCAGGAGTATTTGAAAACGAGATCAGACTGAGTGAAAAGGCCAAGAACAGGGCGATAGAGGAATCGCACGAGGTGGAAAGAAATATGCTTAGTAAGGTGAGGGATAACGAAGGGAGGAAACGCATACGCAAGGGCATGCAAACTAAGCGAAGATCATTGGGTGAGGACGCCCACATGCGCAAATGTGTCGGCGATCTAGCAAATCAACTACAGAGCAGAGGCATGCATGTTAGGGTGATGCCCATGGTGACGTCCCCTGAGAGGCCGCCGAGAAGGCGCAGTAAAAGCAGACCGTAGACTGAAGATTAAAAACTGTAAGCGCCGAGGCGACCTGCTCCTGGGACCAGAGAGTGGGATGCCCCTTCTGCCTCCGGTGCTCCTCTTCTTTGACATATTGGGCTAACATGAGAAGAGATAAAAGCGTTTTTCTCCGTTCAGACCTAACCCTATCATGAAGCTCGGGCCTGAGGTATATGAGGGGTTGAAAGCTGCGCGCATGAGTTACCCTGAACTCGTCAGCGACCGGGCGATGGAGCGGTCGTTCAGGAGATTAGGCCCGACATTCGAGGAACAACTGCCTGAGTTGCCATATACGCCGTTCCCCCGGCTCGAAAAAGCAAACGACTGGAAGGACAAAAAACTGAAGGAGCAGATAAAGAAGTGCGGGGGCAAGGTCATAATAATGGTCCACCCGTTCTACTTCTCGAAACCTAGCATTACACGCGCCATAAGCGATGAGCAGTATAAGACGGAGCTGCTCAAGAAGGACAAAGAGTTCTCAGAGAGGCTCAAAAAGGTGATTAAGGGCACGGTACCTATCTTGGTCCTGGAAGCGGAGGGGAACTATAGTTTCACATCGCTGGATCTCGAAGACCATGGCGCGGACCCGGAGGCGCGAAGGGTGTATTTCGTCCCGAGCGAAAGCGCGATCAAACCGATGCCCGTGCGGGGCTGGGACTTATTCCACAAGCGGCTGAAGAAGCTCGGGGTCGAGAGGGCTTATGTCGGCGGGAGGAACCTGACGTTCATAACCGATGAGGAACCCATCGACAGCGCATCGTTCTACGCGGATTACAAGGGGCTCAAGCCCGAAGAGAAGACGCCCATTGAGAGGATAACCGAGCGCAATGAGGGGGTCGAGACAGAAGCGGGCAACAAGGCCAAGCGAAGACGTGTAAAGGAGGTTTTCGGGAACGCAGAGAGGGCTTTCAGGGCGATCGCAAGGAGTGGTAATATAGACCGCGCGGATGCTGTGGAAAAGATTACCCAAAAGAAGATGAGAGAGATCAAACGGCGCGACTGGGAGCGGAGCCAGTGCGTCGGGATAGCGCTTAATGAACTGCAAAGCAGGGAGGGAATAAAAGTCAGGCAGATGCCCGGGCTATGCTTCCCCGAGAAGCGGCTTTCAGAACGGGATACCAGACATAAGAAAACGCTTGTGAACTTCAAGAAGCGAGTAGGGAGAAGGTAAAGGGCCGGGCCCGAGATTTGAACTCGGGTCGTCGGATCCACAGTCCAACAGGATAACCAAGCTACCCCAACCCGGCCAATAAAACAGTCTGCAGTCCGCGGTTCGCGGTCCGCAGAACTATTAGGAGTAAAAATTGCGTTTCTGGCTAGAAAAAGTAATGCGGGGGGGGGGACACGAGGTTCACGTCCCGTGAACCTGTGCACAAGCCGTCTTGGCTTGCAGGAGACTACGGCTTCGTGTTCGAACCCACGTAAACTTCCGATGAAGATGAATGCGGGGGGAGGGATTCGAACCCACGTAGACCTAAGTCACAGGATGACTTAGAACTTTTCGTGAACACACGGGGTTGGTTTTGCCAACCCGTGCACAAAGTGCTTTCCGCACTTTCGTGTTTTGGCAAGACGCTCTAGTTTCCTCGAGCATAGTGCGAAAAAGTTCCCTTAAGTCCTGCCCGTTTGACCAAACTCCGGCACCCCCGCAAATGAGTTTGCGGTTTTCAATACCCTGTCTGGAGACTACCCAAAGAAGTAGCCCCCAGTCGTGGTGCCATGAGCACCACAATCTTTATTTTTCGCGAGCGTTTTGGCACGACGCTCTAGGTATATTCCAGCATAGTGCGAAAAGGCTCCGGTAAATTTGCGTCCTTATTAATAAAAAATCCCTAAATACACAAAATGATAGAGGCAGCGATATTCGACTGGGATGGGACACTCGCCGATACGTTCCCGATAGCCCTGGAAGCGTTCAAGCGGGTCGTGCCCAGCGAGCTGACGGAGGAGGAGTTCAGAGACGCCGTGAGCGTGGCATTCGGCATCGGGGTGAAGGGTGTCGTGAAGGAATTGATGGCCAGGCAGGGCAAGGAAATAAGCGACGAAGAGGCCGAGGAGCTAGCTAGGAAGAAGATCATGAAACAGGTTGAGTTCACGGAAAAGACAGAGCTGCTGCCGGGGGTGGTCGAGCTTTTGAATGTCTTGCGGCTGAATAAGATGAGGATGGCCATATGCAGCTCGAACCATGGTGAGGTGATACGTCCTGTGATGGAGTTCCACGGACTGAATGATTACTTTGAAGTAGTCATCGAGGCGGAGAATACTCATGCAAAGCATCTTAAGCCGTATCCTGATATTTTCTTGAATACTGCAGAGGAGCTTGGAGTGGAGCCAGAGAAGTGCTGCGTGTTCGAGGACTCGCCGCCGGGGATAGAGGCGGCGAAGAGAGCGGGGATGCTTGTCATCGCTGTCGAGACTGGCCCATTCGGAAGAGCGGAACTAGCGGAGAAGGAGCCTGACTTGATAGTTGATACCCTTGAGGACGTGAATAAGATATGTGATTTTTTAGGGTTATAATCTAAAGCAATCATGGACGAAAAGACTGATAAGCCAAAGGACGTGCGGAGCGAGGAGGCGCTGAAGGAGAAGGAGCAGGGGGAGGAGCAGAGGCTGCAGGAGGAGTTCGGGGCTGACAAGGGCGCCTGGGACGAGAAGTTCGACGGTTCTGTGAAGGCCTCTGAGCCAAAGGCGGACAATAGGGTCTCTGAGGCTCCAGAGAGGTTCGAGCGCAAAAAGCGGTGAGATGCCAATGTCGGGGGACGCATATCTTAAGGGCCTGGAAAAGGTCGTCTTACTCGAGGGGGACAAAAGAGTCTTGCTACGACCAGTCAGACCGACTGATCTTGAGGCGCTCATCGAATTCTTCAAAAGGCTTTCCAAGGAAAGCATCTACAACCGCTGGATGACCGTCAAGAACTACCTGCCCGAAGAGGAAGCCAGAGAGTATGTAAAGGTCGACTTCGAGAAGGACATGGCGATATACGCCTTTTCGGATGATGGCGTCCTGCGAGGAGCAGTCAGAGTGATGGGCGACTATGGGGGCAAGACCGCTGAATTCGCCATCGTGATCGAGGACGAATGGCAAAAGCGCGGGCTCGGCCATATAATGATGGAGTATATCATAGGGATAGCACAAGACAAGGGGTACAAAGTCGTGTACGGGGAGATATTCAAGGAGAACACCATAATGACCAGAGTCTGCAAAGACCTTGGCTTTGATATAAGTCCCATAGACAGCGTGACCATACATGCAGTCAAGAAGCTCTAGAGGTGAGGTCTGGAACCTATTACTCCTACGAATATCTCCTAAGGATACTTTTATCTATGAACCTACAAAGGATAATCCTTTATAGCTAGACCGATATGGTGCTGACTGCGTCTTTTGGGACTTACCCGCGACCTGATTCGCTCCGGGAGTACCAGATAAAGACCTATGGAAAACAGAAGAAGATTGACTATGAATACAGCCAGGCCGACTTGGATAATCTGAACCAGGCGCTGGAGCAGGTAGTCGCGGACCAAGAGGAATTGGGCATCATCACGGACGGGATGCTTGAATGGGATGATTATTTGGTGCACCCGGCCTCATGCTTCGAGGGCATCAAGATGGGGGGGCTCATAAGGTTCTATGATAATAATATGTATTACAGGCGGCCGGCGATAGTGGGTGAAGTCAAGAACGAAAAACCCTTGCTAGGTGAGGGCCTGAACAGGCTCAAAGAAATCAACCCGGGACAAGAGATCAAGGCTGTGATCCCAGGGCCGTATTCTCTCTACGACCTTTCGGAGGATAAGTATTATAATGACGCGGGCGAGGCGATAGCCGCCCTGTCGGCCGCGCTCCAGGTGGAGGTCGAGGCGCTCGACGCGGATTATATCCAGATAGATGAGCCGTCGCTCTCATACACTCCAGACAGCGACTTGTTCCCGCTGGTCAACGACGAGCTGGACAAGATAATCGGGAAGGCGAAGGCGAAGGTCATCGTGACCACCTACTTCGGCGACTCGTCGAGGGTCATGGACCAACTGGCGGACATCAAGGCGGATTACATCGGCGTAGATTGTGTATCATTCCCGCAGAACTATGACGCACTCCTCGATTCCGGATTGAAGAACGTGCAACTGGGCGTGCTCGATGCGCGCAACACGAAGATAGAGGACGAGACTGAGCTCAGGTACAAGATAGACGCCCTGGAGTCGGATGACCTCATCCTATCGACGAATTGCGGGCTCGAATTCCTCTCGAGGCAATACGCCAAGAGGAAGCTGGACTTACTCTCAAAACTTAAGTGATTTGATAATATGAAAAAAATCCTCACAACAACGGTCGTGGGCAGCCACCCAAGGTTCCCGAGCGTGATGCAGGCGCTGCGCAGGCTCGAACAGGGCCAGGGGACCAAAGAGGAATACGAAGCGGCGGTAGCCGAAGCGACCAAGAAGTGCATCGACGACCAGGTGAACGCCGGCATCGATATAATCGCTGACGGGGAGCAGGGGCGAGAAGACATGTCCGTGTTCTTCGCCGAGAGGCTTGGCGGCTTCGGAGAGGGGAAATGGATACGAGTCTGGGGGAATAATTACTTCAGGAAGCCCATTGTGACGAGCCGCGTCGAGTTCAAGGAGCCGATGACCCTGGATGACTGGAGGTTCGCTAACGATTACAGCGCCGGGCGGGCGCAGATGAAGCAGATGTTCACCGGGCCATATACTATGGCAGATTGGGCGTTTTATGAAACACACTCGAGCAGGCGGGATCTCACTCTCGACCTCGCGGAGGCGCTGGCCAAGGAGGCGAAGGCACTGGACGATGCTGGCTGCCCGTATATCCAGATAGACGAACCGGCTCTATGCACACACCCGACCAAGGAGGAGATACAGCTGCAGGCTGAGGCTCTGGAGATAATCACGAAAGGGCTCAAGGCATACACCGCCATACACGTCTGCTACGGCGACTTCAATCTGCTATTCCCTGAAGCGCTCGACTTCAAGGTCGATTTGATCGACTTGGAGTTCGCGAACAACAATTTCAGGACTCTCGATGTCATCAAGCAGTATGACTTCACCAAGGACCTCGGGTTCGGCGTCGTCGACGTACACAAGAAAGAAGTGGAGAGCATCGAACAGGTGAAAAATAATATCAGGCTCGCGCTCGATTTCCTTAGACCTGAACAGGTCTACCCGAAACCCGATTGTGGACTGAAGCTGCTGCCGAGCGAGGAGATAGCTTTCCTCAAACTGAAGGCTATCGGCGATGCAGTGAAAGAATTGAGGGAAGAGCTAGCCTAAGATGGCTGCATGGAAAGAGCTCCATGAGACCATGACGGTCGCGGAGCCGCATCCGAGAGTAGTCGATTTCGTAGGAAGGTTCCTTAAAGCTGGTTCCAGAGTACTCGACCTCGGTTGCGGCAAGGGCAGACATGCACTCTACTGCGCGCAGAGGGGTATGAAGGTCTGGGCGGTGGACATCGAGAGCAACTGCCTTGAAGTATTGAGGAAAGAAACCGAGAAAGCCGGGCTCGCCGATTCGATTGACGTCGCTCAAGCTGATATCAAAGAGCTCCCGTATCCAAATGATTTCTTCGATGCGGTCATAACAGTCAACGTCATCAACCACGGTTACTGGAGGGATGTCCAGGGTTTCTTCAAGGAGATCACACGGGTGCTCAAGTCGGGCGGGGTGCTCTTCGCCGTGGTGGTGCCGAAAGAGTTCCTCGGGAACGTCATGGGGCCGCAGACGAAGGAGGTCGAGGAGGGGACCTTCATCGGGCTGGACGTGATAGATGGTGATGTGCCCCACCATTTGTTGACAAAAGACGAAGTCCGCAAGCTGTTAAAGGACTACGAAACCCTGAAGCTAGAGAACTTCGAGGAGTTCAGCGACTGGATAAAGAGGGACGTCACGCATATGGAGATAATCGCCAGGAAAGCATAGCACTCAAAGGTTCTTGAACTTCTCCCGTACTTCTACGATTTTCCCGCAGGTCAGTTGGCCCTCCGGACAGGGGCCGATGATGCAGCCCGGGCCGCCATCATGGAACAACGTCGGCGCGACAGCCTTCGCCAACTTGAGCATCTCGGTCGTGACTTCTCGTAGCTCCCATTGGGTGCGCTCGCACGTCCTTAAACGGATGAGGTGCATCAGCTCCCGAGCGTTCATGGTCACGACTATGTTCGTAGTCGCCGCGTTCGGTAAGACGAAACGTGCGTCCTCCGGGGGTATCCCGGATTCTATAAGCTTTGTGTATGTATCGGCGAGATCAGCCATCGCCTTGTCGAAGACCTGCTTCGCCTCCGCATTGTCCTCAACCGTATGCGGAGTGACATACTTGATCTCGTCCTTGCTGAATTTTACGTATCTTTGGCTCTGCTGCGTGTAGGAAGCGATGCGGTGCCTGACCAGCTGGTGGGTGAGGGCGCGCGAGACGCCGGAGATGCTGAATGTGAAGGTCGCGTGTTCAGTGACTGACATGTGGCCGAAGCCCATGACCATCTTGAGGAAGTCCAGGGCCTCCTCGCGGCCCAAGTCTTCGAAAAGCTCCGCGGTCGTCTTCTTCTTCCAGCTCGTGAAAGCCGCGGCTGCGCACACCATATCAGGGTCTGGAGTATGAGCTAATAGTTTGATTTCCATCTTTTCCACCCACTAGTAAAGCGTTAAAGGTTAAATGAATTAAAACAGTTCGTCCGGTTTTAGGATGAGCGTCTTGCGCCGCTCTGGTCCAAACGAGAGTATCGATGCCGGCACTCCCGCTAATTCCTCAATTTTCCTCGCGTAGACCTTGGCTTCCTCGGGGAGCTCGTCGAAGCTCGAGAGCTCTGAGATGTCACAGGCCCAGCCGTCCATTTCCTCGTAGACTGGCTTGGCTTTCTCAAGGCGCTCCAAGGCAAGTGGGTAATTCTTTGTTACCTCGCCGTCGACGTCATAAGCGGTACATACCTTGATCTTATTCAAGTCTGAGAAGCAGTCGAGCTTCGTTATGGCAATGGATGTAAGGCCGTTAATCGCTGTAGCGTATCTCGCGACGACTCCGTCGAACCAGCCAGTCCTGCGCGCGCGGCCCGTGGTTGTTCCATATTCAGCGCCCCGTTTCCTCAGGACTTTTCCGAGGCAATACTCATCGCCCTCGTTGGCGCACTGGATGTCCTCATCTGTCAAGGCGTCGTCTTTGCTTTCGTTCATAGTCTGCTCGTCGGTGCCGAGCTCTGTTGGAAACGGCCCGCGACCCACTCTTGTAGTGTAAGCCTTGGTTATGGAGATTACTTTATCGATCTTCGTCGGGCCGATGCCGAGGCCTGTGCAGGCGCCGCCTGCGGTAGGGTTAGAAGAGGTGACGTATGGGTAAGTCCCGTGGTCGATATCGAGCATGGCCCCTTGGGCGCCTTCAATGAGGATGTTCTTCCCTGCCGAGAGAGCGTCATCGAGCTGGACGTAGGTGTCAGAAACGAATGGCCTTAGTTTAAGGGCTTCTGGGGAATCGCCCTTCACAAAGTCGCCCATCCTGAGGCCAGTCCGCTCGATCTTCGCCATGTAACACGGCCCGATGCCGCGCCCTGTGGTGCCGATCTTCTTGCCCCTCGCTTTATCCACCTCGATCTGCTCGTCTGTTATGACGTGGGCCGAAGAGCTGATCTTTAGTTCATTTGGCGTGATATTGAATCCCTTTTCCTCGAGGCCCTCGAGTTCCTTGACTATCTGGGGCGGGTAGATGACCATGCCATTGCCGCATATGTTGAGCTTCCCGGGATGTATCGTACCGGAGGGTAATAAGTGGAATTTGAACTTAGTGCCGTCGACGACGACTGTGTGGCCGGCGTTAGCGCCGCCCGTAGCGCGCGCGACTATATTTGACTTCTCAGCCAGGAAATCTACCAGCTTACCTTTCCCCTCATCTCCCCATTGCCCACCAAGGACCGCGATGACTTTGCCCATTTTGCGTATAATTTGAACGAGAAAATATAAATGCGGTTTATTTTCTATTATGAGTACATTAGTATGCCGGCTACAACGATGCTATTCACTATGAACCAAAGTGTGTATGTTATCGTAACCGGCTTCGCTTTGTGGATGATGCCATAGATTATCCAGGGCGTATTAAAGACTGCATAGAGAGCCCAGGTCGTGAGTGAGAGGCCGGCGACGTGCTGGTAAAAGAAAATCGTGTGTATTTGGGGTATCGTGAACAAGGGGCCCAATATCCCTACTATCAAAACAAGTGTGTCGAGCCTGCTTATCCATGGGTTTGGGTGAGGGTATGGGTCCTTCTTCAGCCTCGCGCGGCGGCGCAGATGAAAGTGATGTATCGAAAAGCGCATAGGGTATATTCAAGAGATGGCAATTAAAGCTTTAGATCATTTTTCTTCTCAGTCCGTCAAAGACCCAGAAATGACAACAGAACAGAATCTAAAGGATGCGTTCGCAGGCGAGTCGCAGGCAAACAGGAAGTACCTCGCGTTCGCGAAGAAGGCTGAAGAAGAGGGTTTCCCACAGGTGGCCAAGATATTCAGAGCGGCTGCCGATGCGGAGACTGTCCACGCGCACAACCACCTGAACGCGATGGAAGGGGTCGGCAGCACCAAGGACAACCTGAACGAAGCCATCAACGGCGAGACCTACGAGTTCATGGAGATGTACCCGCCGATGATAAAGGAGGCGGAAGAAGAGGGCAACCGCGCTGCTGAGCTCTCGTTCAGGCGGGCGAACACCGTCGAGGCGACCCATGCGAAGCTCTATAAGAAGGCGCTTGAGGCTGTCGAGTCGGGCGACGATCTTGAATCGCAGGACATGTACGTCTGCCAGGTCTGCGGCCATACTGTGGAAGGCAATGCGCCTGACAGATGTCCGGTTTGTGGTGTGGGCAAAGAGAAGTTCAAGCTGATCGAGTAGCCAAGGCTCCTGTCGGGACAGCAGGAAGATACTTTGCTTAGTTTAAGCTTCTTGGTGTAAGACGGGGGCATCGAGCCCAAGCTTAGAAAGAGTGAGATGCTCCTGTCGGGAGTCTGGTGTGGTGTTCTGTTTTGGGTGTTGTGTTATATTTTATACCGCCGATAAAATAATAAATATATGAAAATCAAAGAAGCTACAAAGGATGAATTGGGAACCGTTCTAAACATCCACAGACTTGCGTTCGGCGAAGAAGATGAAGCTGAATTAGTCAATAGATTAGTCAAAGACGATACTGCAAAACCTCTCTTGTCATTAACGGCATTTCTTGACAAAAAAGCAGTTGGACATATTCTCTTTACAAAGGTTACAATAAGTGACAAAGAGAATCTCAAGGCCCAAATCCTTGCACCCCTTGCGATATTACCAGAACATCAAAAACAGGGAATTGGGAGAGAACTCATCATTGAAGGTCTTAGAAAACTAAAAGAAAGGGAAACTGACCTAGTATTTGTCTTGGGCTATCCTGAGTATTATCTAAAGTTCGGTTTTGAGCCTGCTGAAAGACTGGGTCTTAAAGCACCATATCCGATTGCCAAAAAGAATGCTGATGCATGGATGGTAAAAAGGCTTAGCCAGGTAGAAGCTAAGGGGAAAGTAAAATGCTGTAAGTCTCTAGATAAAGAAGAGTATTGGGTGGAGTAGAATGAGAATGCTCCAGTCGGGGAATCGGTTTGCGATCTTGGGTCCCGGGTCGACAGCAGACCTAAGACAGCAGACAGAAGACTGAAATGCTCCGTCGGGACAGCAAGAAGATACCTTGCCCGGACTAAGCTTCTTGGTGTAAGACGGGAGCGCGGGCTAATGCATAGTTATTTGAGTGCTCCCGTCGGGATTCGAACCCGAGTCCTCGGCTCGAAAGGCCGAGATGATTGGCCGTACTACACCACAGGAGCAAGTGGGTTAGAAAGCGCTAAATTAGCACAAGCGGATATAAAAAAGCTTAAAGCTCATTTTATAAGAAAGAATCGCAAATTTAAGAGTCTTTTGGGGTGGTTTTAAGCGATGAACATAGTTCTGAAGTGTATAGAATGCGGGGAGGAGTACCCAGTCGATAAGCTGCGATACGTCTGCGAGTGCGGCGGATTGCTGGAGGTAGTGCACCCGCTGGACGAGCTGGATATCGACTTAGAGGTATTCGACGAGAGATGGGGCAGCCGCAAGTTCCCATACAACAGTGGGGTGTGGCGCTACAAGGAGCTCATATTCCCGGTCGATGACAAATACATCATATCCAGGCCCGAAGGCAATACTCAATTATACTGCTCGAAAAAGATCAGCGAGTTCGCAGGGGTCGAGGATTTCCTCCTTAAACACGAGGGTGAGAACCCGACAGGCTCGTTCAAGGACAGAGGCATGACCTGCGGCATAACCCATGGCAACTTCTTAGGCGCAAAGACCGTGGCATGCGCCTCGACTGGAAACACATCCGCCTCGATGGCCTCGTACGCAGCCATCTCAGGGAAGATGGATGGCGTCATCTTCATACCATCAGGCATGATAGCCTTCGGCAAGCTCGCGCAGGCGCTGGCCTACGGCGCGAAGACCCTCCAGATTGATGGGAACTTCGACGACGCGATGGCTCTGGTCCAAAAAGCGAGCAACTCGCTCGGCATGTACCTACTCAACAGTGTCAACCCATTCAGGATAGAGGGACAAAAAGCCATCGGTTTCGAAGCCCTGCAGCAGCTGGACTGGAAGGTTCCGGACTGGTTCGTCCTACCAGGCGGCAACCTGGGCAACAGCACCGCCCTGGGGAAGGGTCTTAAGGAGCTCAAGGAGCTCGGACTCATCGACAAGGTCCCGAGGATCGCAGTCATACAGGCCCACGGGGCGAACCCCTTATACAAGATGTGGAAGGAGAAGAAGGATTTCGAGGCTGTGGATCCACACACAGTCGCTACCGCGATAAAGATCGGCAACCCCGTGAGCTGGAAGAAGATAGAGCGCGTCCTCGGGTGGTGCGACGGCGTCGTAGAGGAAGTCACCGACCAAGAGATAGTGGACGCTAAGGCAGTAGTCGATAGCGCCGGGATCGGCGCGGAGCCGGCTTCATGTGCGACAGTAGCAGGTTTAAGGAAACTCGTTGAAGCGGGGACGATAAAAGAGGACCAAAAGGTCGTGGGAATACTCACCGGCAACTTGCTCAAGGATCCGGAGCTCGTAGTCAACTACCACATGGGCAAGCTCGAGGGGCTGAAGTCCAATTATGCCAACGCCCCCATCAAAGTCAAAGCCGACCTCGAGTCGGTTAAGAAAGCTCTGCAATAATTTTACACTACATTTACACTACAACCACGATGAAGTATATCATCCTAGTAGGCGACGGCATGGCAGATTATCCCCTCGAGGCGCTCGGCGGGAGGACGCCCCTGCAGGTCGCAAAGAAACCCAATATGGACCTCCTGGCAAGGGAGGGCAAGTGCGGCCTGCTCAGGACAGTGCCGGAGGGGATGAAACCGGGGAGTGATGTAGCGAACCTGTCGATAATGGGCTACGACCCCGCCAAGTATTATCCCGGAGGCCGCGGGCCCATCGAAGCAGCGAGCATGGGCATCGAGGTGAGCCCCAAGGACCTGGCATTCAGGTGCAATATCATAACCGAACAGGATGGCATAATCAAGGATTACAGCGCCGACAAGATAACCAACAAGGATGGCAAAGCACTTATCGATATCGCTAAGAAGAACTTCGGTTCGGATAAGGTCGCGTTCTTCCCGGGCATAAGCTATAGGAACCTCATGGTCCTGAGGGACAGCGACCTGAACCCGGAGGATTTCGAATGTGACGCGCCGCATGATCACATGGGCGAGCCCGTGGGCAAACACCTCGTCAAGGGCCGGGGCAACGCACAAGAGACCGCAGAGAGAATGAACTGCTGGATGCTCAAGTCGAGGGAAGTCTTCGAGAAACACAAGATAAACCAAGAGCGGAAGCGCAAGGGGCGCCCGCTCGCCAATATGCTCTGGTTCTGGGGGCCGGGAAGACTGATCCCGTTCCCGAGCATCCCTGAGAAGTTCGGAAAAAGCGGCGTGGTGATATCGGGCGTAGACCTGATCAAGGGCCTCGGCAAGCTCGCCGGCCTTGACATAATCGATGTGCCAGGGGCTACGGCTTATTTTGACACGAACTTCGAGGGCAAAGCCGATGCGGCGCTCGATGCGCTGAACGGCGGGAAAGACATCGCGTTCATACATATCGAAGCTCCCGATGAAGCAGGTCATGAAGGCATGCTGGACGAGAAGATCGAGGCCATCGAGAATATCGACAAACGGACGCTTGGGAGGATATTGAGGAAGGTGAAGGGAGAGGACATCAAGATAGGCCTGCTGGCAGACCACCCGACGCCAATCAAATTCAGGACCCACGTCGCCGACCCGGTGCCGTTCGCCATATATGACTCGACCGACGGTAAGGACGCTGTCAAGCGCTACGATGAGGTCGCCGCCAAGAGAGGCGAGTACGGCCTGCGCGAGGGGACAGAGTTCGTAGAGCTACTCTTGAAGTGAGCCGGATGCTGTTTTCGTTTATTTTCTTTCCTGTTCATTATAGCGGTATATATGGACCTTACCAGCTGGATACAACCCACTGAGCCGCAGGCTGAAGAGACGAAAAGCGATAGCCCTGAAAGCAGCCCCAATGATGTCACTGAATTGCCCTGGTGCGAGAAATACAGGCCGGCGGTACTCGACGAGTTCGTCGGGAACGAGGCTGCGCTTCTAGGTGTGAAGAAATGGGCGGACTCATGGGCCAATGGGACTGCCAAGAAGAAGGCCCTGCTGGTCTATGGCAACGTCGGGACCGGCAAGACCTGCATGGCGTATGCCCTGGCGAAAGAGCACGATTGGGAAGTGGTAGAGATGAACGCGTCCGACAAACGGACGAAGGACATCATCGAGAGGATAGCAGGATTCGGCTCACAGACGCAGAGCTTCAGCGGGAAGAGGAAGCTCATCCTGGTCGAGGAGATCGAGGGATTGAGCGGGGTGAGGGAGCGCGGGGCCAGCCAGGCGCTCGCTAAGGTCATCAAAGAGACCAAGAACCCGATAATCATAACGACCAACGACGTCAAGAACAAGAATGCCAGTGCAGTGAGCAGGCTTTGTGAGAAGGTCCCCTTGAAGAAGATATCGCCGGCAGTCATGGCTTCGCGGCTCGCCTGGATATTGGATAAAGAGGGCATCAAGATAGACGAGAAGAGGACCCTTGAGAAGATAGCTGCTAATTCAGGCGGGGACTTGAGATGCGCCATCAACGACCTCCAGGCTGCGGCGCAGGGCGAAACAATACTCAAGGGTGGTCTGGCGCTCGAGAAGCGCGACCGGCCAATCGACATCTACAAGGCATTGCAGGGCATATTCAAATCAACAGATTATGCGAGCTGCAGGAAGATCCTGTGGGACCTGGACGAAGAACCGAGGACCGTGCTGCAGTGGATGGACGAGAACGTCCCCATCGAATATCCGATGCCCCACGAGCGCTCGGCTGCGTTCCATCAACTCTCGAGGGCGGACATATTCCTGGGTCGCGTCATGAACCGCCAGTATTGGGGCTTCTTGCGATACGTCAACGACCTCATGAGCGCTGGCGTCGCCTTCGCGAAGGACAAACCCTACTACGACTTCAAGCAATACAAGTTCCCCTCGCTGATATGGAAGATGGGTGCCACGAGGGGCAAGCGGGCGAAGGAGAAGAGCATAAGCGCGAAGATGTCGCCCATCGTCCATGCATCGAAGAGCGAGCTGACCAGGGACTATCTTCCGCTCGTGAGGCGGGTCTTCCGGAGAGCCCCGGAAGCGGGCATCGCGATGGTATCGGCATTCGACCTCGAGGAAGAGGAGATACATGCGCTTGAATAAGATATGGTATCGGAAAGACCCGATTTTGCTTTTAATACGAACAGGTTATAATATAAAAACACACTGAAATAAACCTAGTGGGCGGGTCTTAGACCCATATAATCCACATAATAACGCGGGTGCGAAAATGGTATTGGAAGAGACTATGTTGAATTATGCTTTGGTCGTGGGTATCGAGATAGCCATATTCGTTGCGATAATCCTTCTTGGCGTGCTATTGGGCTATATCATCGGGGCTGTCATCGCAGCTATAATAAAAAGAATCCTTGCGATGCGTGAGATAAAGGAGTGGATAGCCGGTAGCGACATCCTCTCGCTCAATTTCTGGAACAAACTCGTCTCAGGCATCGGCACATATGCCAAAGTGCTATTCATGGGTGTCGTATTGAACGCAACGTGGAGGGCCCTGGGCATGGGCATGATCGGATACCATGATATAGCGACGATAACCGGGACTGTCCAGAATATCCTCTTAGGCGTCGGGATACTCGTATTGTTCGCAGTCGTCGGTATAATGATAGGCGCCGTGATATACAAGATAATCAAGGGTTTCCTCGACAGCATCCGCGTAGAAGAGAGGCTTGCGAAACACGGGCTCGCTGATGCGCTGGGTGGTCTGAAGGTGACGCGTGTCATAGCAGGCATAGTCATGGTCTATGTCTTCATCCTCGCGTTGGCTACGGGGATAGACCTTATCATGTTCTTCCTTGCCAGCGGCGCGGACGCCATCTCCCTGCAGATAGGCGAGATAGTGATGCAGAATCAGCTGGTCGTGATGTTCCACTCGCTGGTCACATGGTACCCCCAGTTCGTATTGGGTGGGTTGATACTCATAGTCGGCGCAATAGCGGGCGATTTCCTGGAGGAGCAGATAAAGAAGAGCAAGACCGCGCTGGCTACTGACGGCGTAGCGTGGGGCGTGAAGGCGCTGACACTGTTCGTGGCGGTCGTCCTGGCGCTCCCGAAATTCACTCTCGACCCCGCGATACTTGAGGATTCCTTCAAGATAATCGTGGCAGGCGTATCGATCGGCCTCGCGATATCCATGGGCCTCGGCTTGAAGGACTCTTTTGCCAATATAGGTAAAAAGTACGAAAAGCGCATCTAGCCGGGCCGGCAGGAAGAGGACCAACCGACCATGGATTTCCACAACCTGAAGCTGGAGACATTCTGCCACCAGACCGAAGACGCGAAAAAGGTAAAGAAGGCTCTTGTATCCTTGATCCCGCCTGGTATCGACTTCGCAAAGCGCAAAGATCTGGGGATATGTGAGGAGCGAGTCGAAGGGAGCTTCGGCAACAGGATACTGATTCTAAGCGTGAACTTCAAGAGGCAGCCGGACATAAGGGCTGTGCTCTCCAATATCGCTGCCGGGTTGAGCCCGAGCGATGCTAAAGAGACCCTAGAGTATCTAGACGACCACATAGAGGGGACGCTTTTTATCCTGCGACTCGACAAACAAGCCGCCTTCAACGGAGAGATAAAGCTCGGCGTCCAAGACACCATACAGCTGAGCGGCAAGGTGGCGGCGTACCCGGCGAAGCACGAAAAAGCCGTGAAGCTCATGAAAGGCCTCTGGAAGACGCTTTTAAACGGCTAGAGGCAATTTAAACATCTAACTGATAAAGTCAAGCAGTCAACAATTTCTGAAGTAAAATGCTGAAGGATGCGCTTATATTAGCAGGTGGCGAAGGCACCAGGTTGCACCCGCTTACGCTTACGCGGTCAAAGGTATTGATGCCTCTAGCAGGGAAGCCCCTGATAAGGTGGACCATCGACGCCCTGAAGAAGAGCGGGATCGAGAATGTCTTCGTCGTCGTCGGGCGAGATGACAAGGGGGTCAAAGCCTATCTTGGCGACGAAGTGACGTACCTGACCCAAGAGGACCCAAAAGGCACTGCAGATGCTATCGGCAAGGGGAAAGGTCACATAAACGGCCCCTTCATCTGCATAAACGGGGATGTAGCGGTTGACGAAGCGATATTCCCAGAGCTTATCAGATTCTTCGAGGAGAAGGACGCGAATATCCTGACGGTCCTGGAAAGCCCCGGCGGCCGGAGCTACGGGGTCGTGGAAACCGGGAGCGGGGATAAGATCACCGGCCTCGTAGAGAAACCTGCGACGCCCAAGAGCAACCTCATCAACGCAGGGATATACATCTTCAAGCCGGAGATATTCGAACAGATAGGCAAGACAGAGAAATCCTCGCGTGGCGAATATGAGATAACCGACTCGATAATGATGGCTGACGCTTATGCATTCAAGTACGGCGGATTCTGGCAGGACCTGGGGAAACCCTGGGACATGCTCGCCGCTAATGAGTTCCTCATGAAAAAGCTGAAGGGCGAGGTGAAAGGGAATATCGAGCCGGGGGCCACGCTCAAAGGGGAAGTCTACATCGGCGAAGGGAGTAGGATCCGGGCCGGCGCCTATATCCGGGGCCCCGTGAGGATCGGCAAGGACTGTGTCATCGGGCCGAACTGCTACATCAGGCCGTACAGCTCGATAGGGGATGACGTCCACATAGGCAACGCAGTCGAGATTAAGAATACCATAATCATGGACCACACGAATGTGCCGCACCTCTCCTACGTGGGCGACTCGCTCATAGGCGAAGACTGCAACCTCGGGGCAGGGACGAACGTGGCGAACCTCAGGTTCGACGATGCGGAGGTCAAGCTCCTCATCAAGGGCAGCGTCGAGACGAGCGGAAGGAGGAAGTTCGGGTGCGTCATCGGCGACGGAGTCAAGACAGGGATAAACGTCTCGATAATGCCGGGGCGGAAGATAAACCCACACAAGCTGGTCAAGCCGAACACTATCGTCTCGGAAGACGTATTCTGAGGCCTTTTAGTGCTTTTTTAGTTTTGAGACGTAAGTTACGCTAACTCTCAAGGTACCCAAAGAAAATGGTCAAAGAACAGGTGATGGAGATATCCCTGCGCAGGGGATTCGTGTGGCCCTCATTCGAGATATACGGCGGAGTCAAAGGATTCTATGATTACGGCCCGATGGGCTCGCTCCTCAAGAAGAACGTGGAGGAGGTCATACGTAAGGCCTATGTCATCGAGGAGAATTGCCTCGAGGTCTCCTGCCCCACGGTAAGCCCCGAGGATATCTGGGTCGCGTCCGGCCACGTCGACTCTTTCAGCGATCTCATCGCCGAGTGCGAGAAATGCGGCGAGCCGTACCGTGTCGACCATCTGGTCGCAGAGAAGCTTGACATCCAAACGGACGGCATGGGCATCAAGGAGTTGGGCGACCTCATCAAGAAGAACAGCATCGGCTGCCCGAAATGCAAGGGGAGCCTGGGGCAGATATACGATTATAACCTCATGTTCAAGACCTACATAGGCCCGGGGCAGAACAAGATAACCGGTTATATGCGCCCCGAGACCGCGCAGACCACGTATCTCCCGTTCAAGCGCCTCTACGCCATAGGGCGCGAGCGGTTGCCTCTTGGTATAATCCAAATCGGGCGCTCGTTCAGGAACGAGATATCGCCCCGGCAGGGGATGATCCGCCTCAGGGAGTTCACCCAGGCTGAGATACAGTTCTTCGTGAACCCGGAGGATAAGAGCGCCGAGAATCTGGGCGACGTAGCGCAGCAGAAGGTGAGGGTGCTTTCCGGAGCGATGCAGGAGAAGGGCAGCACCGAACCGAAGGAGATGACCATCCAGGAGACGCTTGATACAGGGATAATCAAGGTCGAGATGATAGCATACCAGCTCGCGAGGGCGATGCAGATATTCGAGAGGATGGGCATCGACGCGTCAAAGCTGTATTTGAGGCAGCACAAGAGCGACGAGCGGGCATTCTACTCAAGCGACACATGGGATATAGAATACGTCAGCCAGGACTACGGGCGCATAGAGCTCGTGGGCATCTCTGACCGGAGCGACCATGACCTGGGCGCACACCAAGAGCTGAGCAAGGTCGATATGCAGGTGAACAAAGAGGGCAAGAAGTTCGTGCCCCACGTCGTCGAAGTCGCCTACGGGGTCGACAGGCCTGTCTACTGCGTCCTCGAATCATGTTTCGTCGAGCAGAAGGGCGACAAGGAGAGGACTTATTTCAAGTTCCCGACCGGGGTCGCACCATATCAGGCTGCCGTGTATCCGCTCGTCAAGAAGGACGGCATCCCGGAGAAGGCAAGGGAGGTGTTCGACCAGCTGAAGGACAGCGGCATCTATGTCTTATGGGATGTGAGCGGCAGCATCGGCCGCAGGTATGCACGCGCTGACGAGATAGGGGTGCCGTATTGTGTGACCATCGACTATGACACGCTCAAGGACGGGACCGTGACCATCCGAAACCGCGACAGCATGGAGCAGAAACGCGTCAAGATAAGCGAGCTGGCGAAAGAGATAGTATGACGGGTATATGCCCCCCCTCAACCTCACTTCTTCTTTTTCCTGGCATTCTCGTGCAGAGTGTGCAATTGCATGATCACCCCAGGCGAGGGGAAATGGCTTTTCTTGATGATTTTTTCCTGGTACTCCAGGACTCGATGCATGGGTATGCCCATTTGATATGCTTCTGCCGCCGCACTCACAAGGTCATTGGCGCTATACTCTTCGGTACCAGACACTAGCTTCGCCATGGTTGCATAATCAACATCGTTCAACCTACCAGACTCGCGAAGATTATGGACCCCGAAAAGGGCATTATCGTCTGGTGGACCACCATGGCCGTTGAAATCCCGCTGGTACTTCATGGCTGATTTGAGGGGCACGTTTTGTATGAGAAGCTGTTCCAGAGCGAAATGCACCTTGAACGAATCGCGGTGTATGCGCCCATGATCTATTATGTCCCTCAGAGTCTGGATGGCACGCTGCGGCTGCAATCGATTCCTAGGAGCCAATGTTTCCAATATGCCTTTTATCGTATAGGTATTCTGCCCCGCTGCACGCGACTCCTCGAACAGCCTCCGGACTTCGCCTATCCGCCCCAATGTAGCGGAGGTGATGGCGTGGCTGGATACTAGAGGTGATAACCAATATGAAAGGTGATCAGCTGCATGGGGTATCCCCTCCACCTTCGTTATCTGCGCATCCAGCTCTTTTAGAAATGCGGCCGAACCCTTGGGGGTTATAGCGCCCTCAGACGTGCCCATCCTCATGATGCTAAGACGCCTGGCACGAGGGTCGCCTTTCTTCGGCATCTTGTCCAACTCGACTAACAGGGCCCTAGCAGCGGGCGCGTCGATATTGTGCCTATCCAAGGCTTCTGCGAGCTGGCGGTCATGGGCGCGCAGAGCTAGGTATATCTGATCACGGTCAGCATGCTTTCGCAACCCGTCCCGGGTCCCACCCAGCCATTCCTGCTCCTCACTCTCTTGGCTCATTTTCTTCCATGTGTCCGTCTCCTGCCAGATGGGCGACCGGCAGTGGCTTCGAGATACATATCCACCAGGGTAGCCGTGGGGAAGTGCCCTTTCCTGATGAACGTTTTCTGCGCCTCGACGATACCTTCCACATCCTGATGCCCCCCAAGGAAGAGCTCCATCGCGTGGTCTATAAGGTGGCCCGGCTCGTATTCGCCCCCATAGTTGAACGCATGCTCCAAAAGCATCGCTCTCTGCCAATCAGAGATGACAGGGGAGGGATATATCTTGGCAAGGGCCTTTAAAAAGACCTCGGGGTCCTTCGAGGCGTTGGGGTTCTGTTCGAAAAACCTCAATCCCTGTCTTAACTGGTTTATCGGGATGTATGATTTATCCATGGTCCGGGTCGTCGCAAATGAAATGATGTTCCGGGGGTCTTTGCCTTGCTCTGCAGCGCATCTCATCGGCAGGGCAAGGAGGCGAAGCCTATCCTTGTCCCAATCGCCAGATATGCTGTACTTGGCCTGGTAGATATTGTGCATGAATTGAGAGGGGTCGACATGCGCCGTCTTCGAACAATGGCGCAAGGTAAGGATCATCGAGTTCAGGGATGCTCGGTCTACGACGTCTTCGCGCATCAGGGCGGACAGCCACCTGGCGGCCTGGATGGGGCTGTGCCCCCCTGAAGCGATATCCCCGAACATCCTTGCAAAACGCGGGGCGTAATTTGGTATGTCCTCTTTTTGCAGTACGCCCTTCTTCGATGCCTGTGTAAGGATATGGGCCATCGACCAAAGCGCTCTAGGCTCCTTGGTCTCGGCAAGGCTGGCACGGAGGGCGGCCTTGTCAAACCTGCCGTCAGCGAAGTCGCGCACAAATGTCATGTGCTTGGTGGCGCGGTTGTATACGTGTTGCTCGTAGATACTGATATCCAACATAGGAATCACATCGTGGCCGGCTGATGCGACCTCATTCATTATTGGGACGAATTCTCTCAGATCCTTATCGTGGAACCAGTCATCGCAGACAGTCATGAGGCTGGAGAGGCGTGCTGCCAGAGCGCTGGAGCGATGCCCGTTTTTAGCGCTTTGTTCCAATAAGGGCGCTATGATGCGAAGCCTCTTCCGGTTCAGGCCGCCGCCCGATTTTAATCCTTGCTTCAGGTCAAATGCCAGACGGCTGGCTCCGGACTTGGTCTTTGAAGCATAATCCAGAGCAGAAAGAATATGGCGGCGCGTCTTAGGGTCCAGCATGGTCGGGCGCTTGATGGCCTTAGCCAGGCCTGCATCATGCTCCGCTATCCTTTTTAATACGTCTTGCTCAGTCTTCGTCTTCCCTGCCATCGGTTTTCGTAAGCCATTCGATAAGAGCTTCAAGGCCGCTGCCGGAAATCCCGATATCGATGTTCCCCAAGGGGGTGTCGAAGTCGAGGAGATTGACTTTGCCGACGGCTGCTGCCTGCTTGTTCAGGGAGAACTGAAGGCTCTCGCCATGAATCCTCGCCAATAGGAACCCGCGCGCTGTGTCGCGTATCTGCTGGGCGGCCAGGGCCTTCTTGAATGCATCGAGCGTATCGCGCCCCTTGGCAGAGGCTGAAAGCGTTCCTTTGCCTTTAAATGACAGCGAGGGGAAAAGATACTTAAGAGCCGTCATGACCCTCTTCGGGTCTTCTGTCGGGAACACCTGCGCGCTCACACGGAGCTCGATATCGGGTTTACGGGGCATTTTATAATATTTACGGTATTTTTCGGTATTTTAAGTCTTTTAAGTAATTATATGACAAACTTAAGAAAATGCCTAGCTTAGCTGCGTATGTGCCGTATATCGTGCTCCTAGCCCTGGCTCCGCTCATCGGGGCGAAGGTCCTTAGGTTCGTTTATCCCGACGTCAGGATATTCCGGCCTTCGAAGAGGTGGGCATTCTCGATAGCGTTCGGGCTTGTCCCCTATATCCCGGCCGCGTATCTGGGCATAATGGAGCTCGTGGTACCCTTTTTCACCGCCGGGTTCAGCCTTGTCGAATGGGAGCAGAACGCCTTGTTCTTTATGGGCAGCTATTTCGCATTCCTTATGGCGGTGGCATCCATAGTAGAATACAGGCGCGCAAGGAAGAGTTCGATGGTGGTGCTACCAAAGAAAATCATCAAGTTCGGCGTCCAGGAAGAGCGCAAGAAGGTGGTGAAGGCGGCGAAGATACTCCATAAGAAGCGCGAGGTCGATATAGAGAAGATAACAAAGGAGCTTGAGGTGGCGGCAGAAGAAAAGGTGAAGGCCCCTGAGGCTGAGAAGGGACCGAGCGAAGAGGAAAAGAAGGGCAAAGCCCTCAGGGAGGAGCTTGAGAGAGTGGCGAAGGAGGCCGAAGAAGAAAAGCGCGGGGGCGCTGTCAACAGCATACTGAATCAGCTTAAGGAATCTGTCAAGATGGAGCAGATGGCCAGGCAGATGGAGCGGGATAAGATCCTTGGGGAGCTCAAAGAAGAGATAAAGAGGCGCAAGGAGGCTGCGGCCGAGGAAGCTCCGAGCGAGAAGGACGAGAAGGTAGACCTGCTATTAAGCGCCCTGCGGGAAAAGCTCGAGAAGCAGAAGGAGTTGGAGAAAACAATCGACAAGACCGAGAAGGCGAAAGAGGAGATAACCAAGGATGATATAGAGGGCATAACGAGGGCACTCAGGGAACTGCGCGCGAAGGAGAAAGAGGCAGGGAAGGAGAAAGAGGCTGAAGAAAAGGAAGGGCAGGAGATTGAAAAGAAAGGAGGAAGAGCACCCCGCAGACACGGGCGCAGAGGCAGACGAACCGAGAGACGTGAAGACAAGGGGGAAAAGGAGATACTCAAGGCGGTAGTCGGCGACGTCAGGGAGCAGCTCATAAGCGGGGGCGAAGAAGAGAAGGAAGAGGAAGAAGAAGGCGAAGAACGCTGGTATGAGAAAGCCCCGACGCCGAGAAAGGCTGAGAAGGGGATGACAGGAGAGGAAGAGATGCCTGAGCTCATGCCCGAGGCAGGCCTTGAGGGGGAGGGTATCGAGCTCTTTGAGGAGGGTCTGGATTTCGGCGAGCTGGGTGCGGGAGCAGAATTGGATGAAGGGTCTTTAAGCGAGTTCGGCGACGAGCTGGGCGAGCTGGATGTCGAGCTCGGGGGAGAAGACTACGACGGCATGTTCGTGGACCTGAAGGTAAAGAACGCATGCCCGACGTGCGGTAAGAAAGGGACGACAGTCGTCTATTGCTCATCCTGCGGCAAGCCATTCTGCTCCAACTGCGCCAAAGATATAAAGGTAGAAGGGGACCTCGTCTATTACACCTGCCCGAACTGCGATGAAGTGACCGTAGTCAAGAAGCGTGAGACTGCTGCTTAGGCATCTCGGACCCACCCACTTATCGCGAAGTTTCTACTTATACTTACCGCTCCCAGACGCATAGCTGGAACATCCTGTAGCACATTCCGCCATCGCAGTCCAGGCCGCTGCTGCCCTCCGGGAAAGTAAGTGCCGCAGTGGAGCATTTCTTCGGGTAGGTAGGGAACTCGACTGCTGTGACGAGAGGGTCTGTCGAGATGAGCGTATCGTCAGCCTCGTTCAGTATCGAAAAACCGAAATGCAGGCCGATGCTCTCGTGATACTTGAAAAGGATATCCTGGATGAGGGGCCTGGCGTTCGGGAGTGCATTGCGCCCTTGTGAAAGGTCCAAAGACGCAGTGACCATTATCGATTTCTTCTCATGGGTTATGTGGTAAAGTGACAGAAGGGCGTTCTGCGAAACCTTCTGGACATAGATGTCGTCGTATTTCTGCGAAGCCTGCTGGCCGTAGTTGCCTGCGATGCTGAGGAGTGCAACAGCCGATATCGCCGTCACTAGCAACAGCAGCAGGCCGTCAAGGATCTCCGCCTGTCCTTTCCTGTTTTTCATAAGTCTCATTTATCCTGTCTTATCTCCATATAGTGACGCTTATCTTGCCGGGATACACCAAAAGGTCTGTATCACGTATCGCTACCGGGAATGAAGTGACTATGCGGTTGGATATCTCGCTCGGGGGGGTGCCGGCGATGCAGCACGTGGTGCTCGGAGTGGTGCAGTCCGCGTCGCCGCTGCACTTGCTATATGCGGGGTCGAGCGAGAACAGCTGTACGTACACATTGACTCGCTGGCTTTGCTGTATGGTCTCTAGCTGGGTCTGCCAGAATTCCGAGCGAACGTCTATGTCCTCGGGGTTTATCTTCGCGCTCTCCTGGAGAAATGCATTGGCTGCCTCTACCGCCGCGCGCTTGAGCTGCAGGTCGGCCTTGCCCTCGTCGAAGACCGTTATCGCATAGCCGAGCGATGAGAGGAAAAAGGCGATGGCTATGACTATCATCACTATGACTGGCAAATCACCCGAGAGCGTCGAACCCTGTCCCTTCTTGTTCCGCAATATATTGTATCTGACCATCTATACCGGATCTCCGTGTTCGTATTCAGCATGTAGGTTCATAAGTTCATAGCAGGATTCTGCTGCGTCGATAGTTACATCCACGAAGTATATAGATTGGCCATGGCCGTCCGGTGTCGTCACGAATTTGTAGCCGTCTGTCTTGCTTACTGTTATCTGCGCACCCAACAGTATCTGGTCCCACTCGCAATCTATATTGTCATTCTTGCCCGCCACAGTAGGTTCCAATCTGCCTTGGCCAAAGCTCGCAGAGCCTACGACGTCCAGATATTCGTGGTGGCGGAGCCTGATTACGACAACACGATTGCTTATCTCCAGGTCATAAGGGACCACTTCATCACCGACTTTCAGCCTATTGTTAATCAGTATCGTGTTCTCGGTCTCGATGCCCGTGAAACCTATCGTGTCATCGATTATCTTCGCTATCCTCTGGGCTTCGGTATTCGCTACCGTACCCGCGCTCTTTATGTTCAACTGGTTGTAAAAACTATAGAATAAGAAAACAAGACTCAGGATAAAAATCAGCATTACGCTCTTCGTCAGTACGTACTCATATATTCCTCTCTTGTTCTTCATTATACCCCTGCATCCCTGTCGCGTCCTAATTTTCCCATTCATCATGCTCATGGTTTGCCTATCGTTATCTGGTTTATCGCGGTCTTTGTTATCCGCAGGTTATAGCTCTTGGCTGTGAAGGCATATGAATTCTGGAGCAGGGGGTCCTCGTGGTACGCCAATGGAGTCAGCCCAATCTCATCCATCAGCAGCTCCGTGTCACCGGATATATCTATGCACTGCGGGAGCGAACGCCCGCTGCAGCGGCTATCCACCATAATCACCCAACACGTTATCGGATGTGCGGGGCAAAGTGATGCGCAGGGCGTCTCTGCACCGCCAAGTTGACGTATATACACGCCGCTGACACAATCCGGAAGCCTTAATGTTATGGCATCTGCACTGCCTACATCGCCCTTTCCTATGCTAGCCAGTGATTCCCGAAAATTAGAGGCCTCTATCTTCGCGGTCTCATCACACCTCCAACAATTGACTGTGTTAACCAGGTAGAAGCCTACAGCCAGCGACATGCCCATCACTATCACGGCGATGAAAAGCTGGAAAGGACCTGATATTCCTTTTGATCTCATTCTATGGGGTTGTAAGGCCAGATGGAAAAGGGACGCAAGCGACAGGTGCCTGCATGAGCAACACAGGTGCTGTGAGCGATGAGGTGCTCTGCAAGCCACTCGAGAACACCTCCTCGACACTCTCTTGAGTCTTCCGTGAAGTCTGCTGGAAATAGCTCTTAGCCAAGGCTATAGCGATTACCGCTATGATCGCGATGACCAATATCTTTATCAGGGATTCACCCTGGCCTTTCAGTTTCATCCTGCGTATTTAGAAAAAAGATAAAGAGGCCCGCTGGGGGCCTATCGAATCACGCGTTTATCACAGTCAGCTTGCATTGGGCGGGCCCTAAACCACTGCCGCATGCAGCTCCACAGCAAACGCGGATCTTGAATTGCGCTGAACCAGTAGCTTCGATTCGATCAGCAGTCACAGTTAGCTTGGCAGCTGCCCCGGAACATATTTGGTTTTCTTGGTCGTTTGATGAACATTCAATACTCGTTACCTCCGCGCCACTCAACTGAGCGTTGATAGCTTCTAGTGCAAATGAGTCCCCAGCGTTCCTCAGGCATACGACCTGGGTCGAAGTAGTCACTCCAGCCAAGGCAGCCTGGACTGTGCTGGTTATCTCCCCTATCGGCTGCGATACACACGTTATCCCACCTATCATGTCCCATATCCTTGCGAATACGCCGGTCACGATACCCAATATGACCATGGCAACGACTGCCGCGATAAGAAGCTTGAATGTGTCGAAACCCTGGCCTTTTTTGTTTGACATATATCTCATCTTGTCCTCCCTTAAAATAGTGTTGGAACAGTATATTAAACGTGAAGGCTTTAAAAAGTCTAGAATCAAGGTTGGTAGGGTTCGCCAGCGGCCAAACAAGAGTATCCATATCAGCCAAGCAACCCGCCAATCATACTGCCGCCTGCGAACAATGAGCCGACGAACACCAGTATCGCCACTGGGAGTGACTTACTTATGGAAAGCATTATCGCCGTCCTGTTGTCGCCGTGGCGTATCTTTGCCGCGAAATAGGATAGTATGAACACGAGCTCGATTATGTAGATGCCAACGATTATCTGGAACATCTCCGGGGATGCCATACTCTCGATTGCTGATGCGCTTATGAGACCACCCGAGCCACCCCCCAAAACGCCGCCGGCCGCCGTGCCGCCAATCTCAGCCGCTTCGGCTGTCCCGGTGCTGCTGGCCAGAGGCTCCAGGATGCCTGTTATTATCGACTGGAGCGATGCGACTATACCCAAAACCACCGGGCCGATGAATGTCGCCATTGAACCCATCATGCTCGTGATGTCGCCCAATGACTTCTTCATCATATCGTTTATCTTCTGGATGTTCCTCACTTGGTTGGAAACGGATATCAAAGACACTGAGGCCACCTGCGGCCCGAGCTCTATCGAATCGGTGAGTATCTTGAATGCGGAGTTCATCAGCCGGGACGGTACGTTCTTGAGCGCGCCATATGTTGGGTCGAAGACAGCGGTCTTCAAAGTCAGACCGAGTACCATTATGTTCCTCAGGACGTTCTCCAGGACTTCTGTAGCGACCTTGCTGTCAGGCATGAAGCGCTTCACGTAGCGGATCGAGTCCTCCAAAGGCTTCTTCTCACCAAGGCGGCTCGCGAGCAGGTAGAGGACGTCCTTGAAGTCGCGCTCCATGTTCTCTATCTCCATCTGGGCCTTGCGCTTATGCACGCTTTTCCCATAGAGGTAGACTGCAAGGGGCATGGCGATGATGAGGGGGACGAAGAATTGATATACATGTGGCTGGGTCAGATTCGGATCTGAGGCAAGCAGATCTTGGAAGACCTCTTCATCTATCTGAACAGACTGCTCGAAGAACCAGGCCATGCCGATGAGGATTATGAAGACCATCACTGCGGTTGCGACTACGGGCAACTTGACGCCCATGAGAGACATAGTCCCCTTGGGCGGCAGACCCGGATGGTCATCCGGGATCTCAGGCGGAGTGTACCCACCCGGCCTCTTAGCAAGGACGGTCTTGGAATAGAAGTAGGTTATGCCAGGCAGTAAGAAGACGTAAAGGGTTATCAAGACCGGCTCCGAAGCGATGGGCAATGACATGAATGCCGCGGCGACTGGAAGCATGATTATTATCATCAATGGCAATAGGATTGCTATGTAGAAAAGATACATCGATGGCTGCTTCATGGAGCGGGCATAGAGCTCCATCTTGTTCTTCGTCGAGTCGAGTATCTCATCCACCGTATTGTCAAAAAGGAGCTCGCGCTCGGTGTCGTCCGGGATCAAGACCGACGCACGGATCATCGTCAGGGCGTGCTTGAACTCCTCACTGTATGGGCCCCATTTATAAGCAAGGTCATCGAGGCCTTCCTCGATGCTGTCGTAGATGCCCACGCGGTTCTTCCAAAGGACTTCCTTAAGCGCCGCCGCTATCTTGCCCTGACCGTGCTCGGATGCGAACTCGACGGCGCGCTCCAGATTGGGCTGGAGCCGCATCTGCATGATGATATAGTTCACTATCTCCGGGACGTATGTGAGAGCCTTCAGCTTCTCGTTATTGGCGGCATTAAGAGGATATTTCTGGGCGTATGTTATCAGGCCCAACGTTGAGAATACAGGTAGGAAAAGGAGAAAGAGTAATATGAGGGCGTCACTCGGCGCCAGGATCATGAATAGTGCAAAGGAGACTATCAACCCTATGAAAAGACCGAATATACCTGCGGTCTTGGGCGCGCCCATGACAACATTCGGGTCCAGATCCCATCCCAAGAAGTCAAGGGCCTCGCGGTACTGCTTAGGTAGTTCCTTCTTCGCCTTCTTTTTTTTCTTTTTGGCCTTGGCCTCTTCTTCGCCCTCGGGCGGGGATACCTCTTCTGGGATTATATATGTCTCGTCGGCTTTCTTGATGAAGTGCTTCTCAGTGAAATCACATATCCACAAGTAGAAGTTCTCGAATCCGAAGAACCCGCCCTTCTTCTTGGCTTCCTCTTCAGCCAGGCGCTCGGCCTCCTCGAGAGCCTCGGGTGTGGTGAGCTCGCCGTAAAGCCTCTCTTTTATCAATTCTTCACGGTTCTGTGGCTCATACTTCTTTTCGTTCTTCTGCCGCCTGGGCCTTGAGCGTGGCATCGTGTATCTATGATGTCTTAGACTGCGTAGATTGCGAGTTCGCTGTGCTTACCTCCAGCTACCTCTTGGCTTTCCTCTGCCTCTGGGGTGTAGTCACCTGCTTCAGGAGCATGAACATCATGCCCTCGATGTAACGGCGCCGCATATTGTAATACACCGCAAGAGACAAAGCTGCTATGATAAGAACGAAGATCGGGACGTGTGTGGCCCAATAAGAGGGCAGGGTAAAACCGAATATGGTCGTGACGCTCTCGGGTAGCTCCACGACGTTCACGAATAGCAATAAGAAGCCGGCGGCGATTATCAGGAATATGAACAGGAACTCGTTGCCCCAGCTGTTCAGGTATTCCAGAATCATCAAGGGTTGCGCCTCTTGCCCGCTAAGCTTATACTCTACGGCTGTCCCCCTGGCGCCCTTAGCTTTCTCCATCGCCTAATCTAAAGGCGCCCTCAATAAAAACCTGTTTAGAGAGGGTTGCCTTGAGATCAGCCGAAGAGTGCACCAAGGCCTTCAGCGGCCTCTTCCTGAGCCTTCTCTGTGTCTTCTGCTTTCTCTTCTGCCTGTGCCTCTGCTGGCTGGCCCTCGGCGCCTCCGGCGGCAGGGGCTGCAGCAGGTGCAGCGGCTGCAGGTGCAGCTACGGCCTTTGAGACCGCTTCATCGATGTCGACACCCTCGAGCGATGCGACAAGCGCCTTTATCTTGGCGTCGTCCGCCTTCGCCCCGGAGGCCGTTATGACCTTCTTCAGGGATGCTTCATCGACCTTCTGTCCCGCAGAGTGAAGCAAAAGTGCTCCATATACGTATTCCATTTTTCACCAAACTTTTAGGTTTTAGGATGATTGTTCTGATTTCGCTTCTTCAGCCGGCTTCTCAGCTTCCTCGGCTGGCTTCTCTTCAGCTGCTTCTTTCGGCTCTTCCTTCTTCTCTTCAGCTTTCTCTTCAGCTGGGGTCTCCTTGGCTTCCTCGGCCTTCTCCTCCGGCTTCGCCTCGTCAGCAGGCGCTTCTTCCTTCTTCTCCTCAGGCGGTGCCGCTTCAGATGGCGCTGGCGTCGCCGGCGTCGGCGCGGCCGCATTCAAAGAATTGGCCTGAGCCTGTGCCTTAGAAAGCAGGAACTTCACCGACTCCTTGTTGGTTATGCCCGCTTCGACCGAGAGGTTCACGGCCTTCTGCTTTCCGTCTGATAAGAAGTATTCGATGGTCGCCTCGTTGTATATCTCCGCGTTGACCGCGAGGTTGAATGCACCCGCGCTCGCTGATGCGAATCTCTCGAGGGTCTTCGCCTTGTCTATGTGTAGTATCTCCGAGTCATAGACCATACCGTCCTCGAAAGCGGCCTTGACGTTCACGCCGATCTGCATAGGCTCGACCTCCATACGCGATAGTACTGAAGCAAGCTCTTTCCCGATTGCTTCGCCCTTCTTCGCGACAGGCGAATCAGCGACTACCGCGATTATGCCGCCCTGTATCTTGGCTTTGATGCCGACTTTTTGGAGGTCCCCGATGATCGGACCCGGCTTGAATGGCGTGTCGCCCGCGGGGATGACGATGTCGTAAGGAGCGGTATCGCCCGGCTTCGCAGCCGCCGATATCCTGTTCTCCTCGAACTGCGAGTAAAGCTTGAATGGGTTCTCCTCCGAGAAGATGAGCGCTGTCGGACCCTCTATCTGCTCCTCGAGTTTGTCGAGTCCCGCCCTCTTCTTCTTGGCTTTCTCGAAGGCCCTGTTCGCCAGCCGGTTCTTGACTACCTTGATCTCCGCCTTGCCCTTTAGGCGCGCGCGGATCTCCTGGAATTGCTTCGAAGGGAGGCCCTTGACTCCGGCGACTGCCACGACGGGGCTCTCGCTCAGTTTTTTCGTCAGGTCTTCCACTTCCTTATATTTCCAGTCTGCTGGCATCTTGTATCGTTAGAGTATCTTGACGCTCGGACCCATCGTGGTCTTGAGGTAAGCTGATTTGATGTTCTGAAGGTCGTTCGGGAGCTTTTCCAAGAGGGCGTTCAGTACTGCCTTGAAGTTCGCCAGGAGCTTGGCATCATCCATCCCCTGAGTCCCGAAAGAACAGTGAAGAGTATTCGGTGTCTTGCCCTTGCTCTTGAGTGTGACTGTGTTCTTTAGTCGTTTAATCATCGCTGATGGGTCGGCAGCCGGCGGGAGTGGCATCGGCATCTTGCCCCTCGGGCCCAAAGCCCGGCCCCATGTCTTACCGATGTTCACCATGAGGTTCGTCTGGGCGATGAAGAAGTCGATGTCTGTCGAGAGTTTTTTGATCTCTCTCATCTCCTTCGCCAAATCGGCTTCGGTGAGTTTGAAATCTGCTCCGGCCGCCTTCTTGAGGAAATCTGCGTCGCCGAATACACCTATCTTGAGGGGCCTGCCTCGGCCCTCCGGCAAGAGTACCTTGAGGTCTATCTTGTTGGCCGGTATGTTGAAATCGATGTTCTTCAGGTTGACCACTAAGTCTACAGATTGCTTGAACTTCCTGTCCTTGCTTTTCTTGGCCTCAGAGAGTGCCTTCAGAATATCTTGGTCGTCCATTCTGAACTCGAACTACTACAACGCTCGCGCGATGTAGTGCGGTATGTTAGAAACATACGGTATAAAAAGGAAAAACGAGAGAAAAGGTGGGCTATCAGCCCTCCTTCTTCTCCTCTTTGGACCCTTCCTTGGCTCCGCCCTCGGCCGGGGCGGCGCCTTCTTCGCCCTCCGGGGCCTCCTTGACTTCGCCCTCGGCAGCTTCTTCCTCGGCAGGCTTCTCAGCCTCCTCCTCCTTCTTCAGCTCGGAGAGTTCCTTCTCCAATTCGGCTGATGTCGCAGAGAGCTGCTCCTTGAGTCTCGCCTTCTTCTCGGCTGAGACCTCGGTCGTTTTATTCGAGATCTCGTTATCGTATTTTCCTGCATTGATATCGTCTATTGCGTCGTTCGGCTCCTTGCCCTCGACTAGGACGCCCAAAGACACACAAGAGCCGCACACCGTCTTGACAGCGCTCTTCAGCTCCAGGCAGTTCATGGAATCTATCTTACCATCGGCGATCTTGATAGCCTGTTCGATAGCGATGTTGCCCACCTTCTGGAACTTCGGGTTGGATGACAGCTTGTCGACTCCGATCTCCTTCATTATCAGCTGTGATGTGGGTGGTGAACCCGTCTTGATGTCGAATTCCTTTGTCTTCGGATTGATCGTGACCTCTACTGGGACCTTCATCCCAACAAATGACTTGGTCTTCTCGTTTATCTGTGCCACTACCTGCCCGACGTTGATTCCCGTCGGACCCAACGCGGGACCCAAAGGCGGTCCAGCGCTTGCTTTTCCTCCGTCCACCAATACCTTGATGCTCTGTGCCATATTATGCTTCCTTTAATTCTTCTTCCATCTGTTCCCCGATGGTCTTGCCCTTCTTGTCAGAGAGGCGCTCGACCACCTTGATGTGCATGCCCTTAGCTGTTACTGGTATAGGCACTGTCGCTTCGATTAGCTCGACTGTGACTTCCTCTTTGGCCTGGTCGACCCTTATGACCTTGGCTCTCTCGCCTTTGAACGGGCCTGCGATGAGCTCGACCAAATCGCCCTTGACGACGTCGAGGACTGTTGATTTCGGCTGGAGGAGTGTCTTGACCTCTTTCTCGAAATCGACTTCGCCGCGCACGAAACCCTTGGTGTGGGGCACGCCCTGCACCAACTGGATGGCGTCTCCGAGATCCCGCGCCTCGATGAAGACGTATCCCTTTATGGTCCCTGGGTGCACCATCGCGTAGACGCCTGAATCCTCGGTCAGGAGCGCCTTGTGATACAACATGTCCACTACAGCGTCCTCCTGTGTGGTCGTAGTCCTCAACAGATAGAAATGCGTTTGTTCGTCATCCATCTTTGTTATATGCTTGTGAAGAGCCAGCGCAGGAATATGAAGAGGTAGCCCATCGCGCCAAGCACCAAAATGCCGAGGCCCGTTATCTTGACCACTTCCTCGAATTCCGACTTGCTCGGTTTCCTTGAAAGCTTGAGTATCCTGGAGGCCTCTCTCGGGAGGTTCCCAAGGATTCTTAATGTAGAAGATTCTGACATCGTTGATTTTAACAAGAATAGGTTGGAATTAGAAGAATAGGTAATAAAAAGGGACCTAGCGGACTGCAAGGAAAAGAACACGGAAAAAACAAAAAATAAAAGGGAGGAGGGGGGACGAATCCCCCCGATTGGATTAGTGTCATCCGGCGTTAGCCGGAGTCCTTGGATGTATTCGACCTCCAGCCCTTAGATGTACTCGACATCGAGGTCGTACTGAGGCTTCCCGCCGCCGGGTGATGACAAGTCCTCGAGGGCTTTCACGCCGCTCACAACTATCATCACTTTCACGACGTTCTTGCCGAGGTTCTCGTCTATCTGGGCACCCCAGATGATGTTCGACTCGGCGTTGATGCGCCCCTGTAGGTAATCCACAGCCGCTTCAGCCTCCTGCAAGGTCATGTCCGGACCGCCCACGACGTTGATAAGCGCCCTGTCGGCGGTCGCGATGTCCACGTCGAGCAGCGGGCTGTTTACCGCTTCCTCGATCGCCTCGATGGACCGGTTCTCGGAGAACGTCTCCGAGGTGCTCTCGCCAATCCCGATGACTGCGGTGCCACCGTTGGTGAGCACGGTCCTCAGGTCGGCGAAGTCGAGGTTCACGAGACCCGGCTTGGTGACCATCTCGGTCGTGCCCTTGAGTGCGTCGGCGAGGATGTCGTCGGCGACCTTGAAGGCTGCATTGAGCGGCAAGTCCGGGACAAGGCTCATGAGCTTGTCATTCGGGATGACGACCACTGTGTCAGCCGTCTTCCTAAGCTTGGCGAGGCCCTCCTGGGCGTTCTGCCAGCGTGTCTTTCCTTCTACAGTGAATGGGACTGTCACTACTGCTACCGTGACTGAACCTGCATCTTTCGCTACTTCCGCGATAGCCGGTGCAGCACCGCTTCCAGTGCCGCCGCCCAGACCGCATGTGATGAATGTCAGGTCGCTCCCCTGGAGTGCGGCGGCGACTTCGTCGATGCTCTCCTTAGCGCAGCTCTCGCCCATGCTCGGGTCAGAGCCTGCTCCGAGACCACCAGTCAATTCAGCACCGAGCAACACCTTCTTGTCCGCAAGGGAATAGAGAAGGTCCTGCGCATCGGTGTTCATCGTTATGGTCTCTGCACCCTCTATACCTATCTCAGAGAGGCGGGTCACGGTGTTGCATCCTGCACCCCCGACACCCACGACCTTGATAGACGTCTTCAATCCATCAATCAGCTTCATCAGCTGGTGATCGACATCAGAGAGTTCCCCTTCTTCGAACCTCCTGGTCTTCTCAGCAGCACTCTTCGGTATTTTTCTCATTTTGTACCCCATCATAGTTTATAGTGTAAAGGTAGATTTGAAGCGGAGTCCACATGTTTGCGATGGCTCCGACCCCCCGTTCTAGGTTTAGAACGAAAAGGTTAAAAATACCTAAAACATGTATGGGTCGAGCCTACAAATTTTTAAAACCGTTATACATCGACAGTATAACTAAGGCGCATGATGTGCCTAAGAATTTTCAGGGAAAATCTTGGCAAAATCCCGGATTTTTTGTGAAATAAGTGAAAACAGAAGGCATGCGCGGGACTAGACTGATTACACCTTTGTAGTGTAACCGGCTCTTAGCTTGTCTGTTCTTGTCGCTTCAGTTCTGGGAATTGTTTTTAAGTTCAGCGCTATTAATAGCACAGAATGGCGTCCCAAACGGAGCTGGATATCCTGCAGTATGTGAAGGCAGGCATGCCTGTTGAGGAGATAGGGAAGAAGCTGAAGCTGGGCGACGGGGTATATTCCGTTATGCATAAGCTGGCTGATGAGGGGCTGGTCAAGCTGGATTCCAGCACTGAGAGGAGCATCAGCCTGGGCGACGAGGGGATAAAGCATGCCAAAGAAGGGCTTCCCGAGAGGCGGGCGCTGGACGTGGTTCGCCAAGGGCCGGCCGGTGTGGGCGACCTGGCGGCGAAGGCGAAGCTGAAAGGCCCGGAAGTGAAGATAGCGCTGGTGTGGCTGAAGAAGAAGGGCTGGGCTGATATCGCCCAAGGAAAGGTAAAGCTCACTGAAGGGGGACGCAAGGCCTGCAAGAAAGACGGTCCTGATGAAGCCCTGTTGAAAGTGCTGCTCGAAGGGGGGAAGAAGGAAGAGGAGCTTGTCGGGCACAGCGAGGGCATAAAGCTACTCAAGGACCGGCAGGACAACCTCGCCATAAAGGAGCGCCAAGTATTCGAGGCGAAGCTGACCAAGAAGGGCGAGACCGCATTGAAGGTTGAGAAAGGCTCCGGAGGGAAAGAAATACATGCGATAACCAAGGATATGCTGAAATCGGGTTCCTGGAGGGGCAAGAGCTTCAGGAGCTACGGCGTGAGGGAAGCGATAGACGCCTATCCTGCGAAGCTGCATCCGCTGAGGATAGCGATGGAAAAGATCAAGAGGATATTCCTCGAGCTCGGGTTCAAGGAGACTAGCGGGAATTTCATAGAGAGCTCGTTCTGGAACTTCGATGCATTGTTCCAGCCGCAGGACCACCCTGCGAGGGAGCTGGCTGACACGTTCTATCTCGAGCAGCTGGAGCACGAACTGCCCGAGCACCACAAGCCGGTGAAGGCGATGCACGAAGAGGGCGGCGATATCGAGTCCAGGGGCTGGCAATATGAATGGGACCTAGCGAAGGCGAAGAAGTGCGTCCTTAGGACGCATACGACCGCCGTGTCCGCGAGGAGCCTGACGAAGATCGAGGTCCCAGCTAAGCTGTTCTCGATCGGGCGCGTTTTCCGCAATGAAGCAATCGACTACAAGCATCTGGCCGAATTCTACCAGGTGGAGGGCATAGTCGTCGGCGAAGAGGTGAATTTCACGAACCTGTTGTGGTACCTGAAAGAGTTCTACAACAAGCTCGGTTTCGAGAAGGTGCGGTTCAGGCCGGCGTATTTCCCGTATACAGAGATGAGCTGCGAACCCGAGGTCTACTTCGAGGAGAAGGGTGAGTGGGTCGAGTTGGGGGGCTCAGGCATCTTCAGGTCGGAGGTCGTCAAGCCGCTCCTCGGGATAGAGGTCCCTGTCCTTGCGTGGGGTCTGAGCCTGGAGCGTCCCCTAATGATGAAGATGGGCCTCGAGGACATAAGGACTTTCTACCGCAACGACCTCGACTGGCTTCGGCAGTATGAGATGGATGTCCTTTAGGTGGCTTGATCCGTGGTTGCTGGCTGGTTTTATCGTTAGACCCTGATTGACCTGATGTATTCGTTGACGCCGTTTTCTAAGATAGGCCCGTGGGCTGGATAAAGAGTCGCGATGTCCAGCTCCCCCAGCCTGGCTATGGATGCGCGCAGTTTCTCCAAGTCACCGCCCGCCAGATCGTAGCGCCCGAAGCCCTGCGCGAAGACCGTGTCGCCGGAGAAAAGGGCTTTCGTCTCTGGTTCGTATAGGCAGATGCCTCCTACTGTGTGCCCGGGGGTGGAGATGACATCCAAGGCGAAGTCACCGAAGTCGAGTGAGTCGCCATCCTCGAGCTTGCGCGCGATCTTGAAGTCCATGTCGCTGCCCACATCAAAGAACTGCGATGCGGTAGCACGCTGAGGGTCGGCCTCGAAGAACTCCGCTTCGTCCCGGCCCATCCAGACCTCGCAGCCGAACTTCTCGACGAGGCGGCGGTTCATGGCCGTATGGTCGAAGTGGCTGTGGGTGTTGATTATGGCGTCGAGGCCCGGCAGGATGCGCAAGAGCTGCTCGTCCATGCCGCTGTCTATCAGGACTTTCCAGTCCCCCCTGAGGAAGAAGACATTGCAGGACATGCCGCGGCCGTATATCGCCTTGATTTCCATTCTAATGTTTTCTACTGTATTATCCCCGTATTTATTTGTGTATTTATAACTCTATGTTATTAAGGGGACTTTGATAACTATATTAAGGAGCATTAACGGCGAAATCAAGGAGTATCAAAGGCGAGAACCAATCACGAAAATGGGCGGCATAATAAAACAGGATAGGAGCGTCGTACCGGCCTGCGACGTCCAGGACCTAGGAGGCCTGGAGAAGCTTGTGAAGGCGACTGCAGGGGTCGAAGGCATCGGGGCTTATAAGGTCGGCTTCGAGCTGGTGATAACATACGGGCTGCCCGCAGTGGTCGAGTCCATCAAGGCGATAACGGACCTGCCGGTCATCTACGACCATCAGAAAGCGGCGACAGACATACCGGATACCGGAGCCAAGTTCGCGCGCGCTTGTAAGGCGGCGAAGGTAGACGCGGTGATACTCTTCCCGCTCACCGGGCCCAAGACCGAAGATGCATGGATAGGGGCATGCAAGAAGGAGAAGCTGGGTGTCATAGTCGGCGGGGAGATGACCCATCCGGGCTTCAAGGAGAGCGAGGGCGGGTATATCGAGGACAGTGCCTGCACTGAGATATACAAGCGCGCATCCAAACAGGGGATCAGGGACTTCGTCATCCCCGGGAACCGTCTCGACAGGATAAAGGTCTACAGAGATCTGCTGGACGATGTGAAGCCGGTGTTCTATTCGCCGGGCCTCGTGGCGCAGGGCGGTAAGATAACGGACTCCGCGAAGGCAGCTGGCGACCGCTGGCATGCGATAGTCGGGCGCGGGATATACCAGGCCAAGGACATGGAAGCGGCGGCGAGGGAGCTCACAAAGGAGCTGATTTAGTCATTTAGTCTGATAAACCTAATCTGATAACGAAGGGTGAAAGAATGGCAAGAGCGATAACATCGGTGAAAGGGCGTGAGATATTCGATTCGAGGGGGAACCCGACCGTGGCTGTGCAGGTCAGCATCGGCGAGAACGTCTACAAAGCAATGGTGCCTTCCGGGGCGTCGACAGGAGTCCATGAGGCGCTTGAACTACGCGACGGCGGCGCGAGGCTAAACGGGAAGGGGGTGCTCAGGGCGGTGGAAAACATCAACGGCCCGATAGCAAAGAAACTCGAGGGTATGGACCCGCTGGAGCAGGCGGCGATAGACCAGGCGATGCTTGACCTCGACGGGACGCCCAACAAGGCTAAACTGGGGGCGAACGCGACCGTTGGTGTGAGCATGGCTGTGTGCAGGGCCGGAGCCGGGGAGTCGGGAGTGGAGCTCTACGAGTACATAGGCAAGCTCTATGGGTGTGATGCGAAGACCCTGCCGATACCGCAGTTCAATGTCATAAACGGCGGGAAGCATGCCGGGATGGAGAACGATATCCAGGAGAACATGTACATGCCATATACTGAAAAGAGCTTCAAGGACGCGCTCGTCTCTGCAGCGGAGTCCTACCAGGCGCTCAGGAAGAACATCAAGAAGCGATTCGGCGCGCGGTGTATACAACTGGGCGACGAGGGGGGCTTCGTCCCGCCGATAGAGGACCCGAAGGAGCGGCTTGACGCGATGATGCAGGCGTGTGAGGACGCGGGGCATAAGGCACTACCGATAGCGATAGACGCCGCATCATCGGAGTTCTATTACGCGAAAGAGGGCGTATACAAGATCGGTGAGAAGAGCTACGATGCCGCGGCGTTAACCGGATTCTGGGACAGCCTTACGTCAGATTACCCGATCGTCTCTCTCGAGGACGGGATGTCCGAGGACGACTGGGGGGGCTGGACGGCGCTGACAGAGAAGGTCGGCGGGAGGATCCAGATAACCGGCGACGATCTGCTGGTCACGAACGTCGTCCGGATCAAGAAGGCGATAGAGATGAAGGCATGCAATTCGCTCCTGCTGAAGGTCAACCAGATAGGGACCATAACCGAATCGCTCGCGGCTGCGCGGATGGCCCAGGACGACGGCTGGGACGTGACAGTGTCGCACCGGAGCGGAGAGACCGAAGACCCGTTCATCGCGGACTTGGCTGTAGGGATAGGTGCAAGCCAGATAAAGACCGGCGCACCTGCCAGGTCGGAAAGGCTCGCGAAGTACAACCGGCTTCTAGAGATAGAGGAGAAGCTCGGCAAGCAAGCAAGATACGCAGGCAGTGAATTCAAACAGGGTTGAAACAAACGAGCCTGTATTCAGGATAAGCTAAGCTAGAAGACCAAACCGTGCATGGCTAGATCGAGTAAAGGGAGGAGAAAGGCCGATGATGCATTGGCCATAGATGTGAAGACAGAGGCAGCTTGGCCCCTGCTGGTCTGCGCCATATTGGTCGCGATACTCGCGGTGATAATGCCCATGCTGAGCGAGAGCTACATGCGCAGGAACGGCATGCTGCTGGAGTCTGGGGGGCCGGCGCTCGGTTCGCTGGCGTTCGAGGGCGTTGATATCGATATCGAGGCCGGCGCGAACAGGGTCGTGGAAAAAACCGAGGTGGTGATAGATTACGTCAACGATGAGCGGTGCTACTTCAACGACTACCAAGCATGCTGCATAGTTGGTGAGGAGAACTGCACCCCGACCAAGACTATGCCGAAGGACGGGTGCCTGCCGACAGTCTATTGTGCATATGATGAGTCCATCGGCTGCTTCCCGCTGTTCAACTACGGGGAGTGCATCCCCGTCGTGGACGATGAGTTCGTGCCGACGGCTTGGATAGTCGGCGGGAACGGCTCCGAAGATATCGCGGATCCGTACAAGTATGTCGGATATAACAGTGGCAGGGACCCGATCTGGCGGACCGAGTGCGGCGGCATCGAGGACCGGGAGGAGGAAGCCATCTGCCTTGTCAACCTGGCAAGGCGGGAAGCCAATTCATATTATTGCGAATTCGTGAATGATGAGAGATGGATAGACAGCTGCTACTACTGGGTGGCGAAGGTGACGCACGACCCGGCGGATTGCTCCGGGCCGTACGGGTATTATGAGAAATGCCTGGATTATGTGGTGGACGTGGTCAACAACACGCAGCTCTGCAATGCCATAGACCCGGAATGGGACGACTACAGGGAGGAGTGCCTCGAGACTGCGGGCAGGTACGTCGGAAGCGCATTCCTGGAGGCATACAGGGAGGGGAGAGAGATTGAGGAATAAGGGTGTCATGAGGATCTTGGTGTATTTGTTCATAATCGCATTGGTGATAGGCTTGACCATCGTCCTTTACAGGCAATACCAAGAGGAGACTGGAGCACGGGTGAAGTGCTGGGATGGCTCCATCGCGGACAGTGCTGCTGAGTGCCCGCCGCAGGAGGAACCGGGGCCGAGGCCTGTCGACGGCGAGGCGAATACGACATGCGGCAGTGACTCTGATTGTTCATTGAGCCCTGAAGGCTTGTGCTGCTTCGGTGACTCGTGCAGGGCGCTGGTGATGATAGAGCCGTGCGACGGGTGCCTGCCGAAGATAGACTGCTTATGCGTCAACGGGACCTGTGATTTCGTCCATGATTGCAACGTGTGCGTCGGATGCACGGAAGAGGCGAAGCTGTGCTCCGATAATGTGACGACTGCGGTCAGAGTCCTGCCTGATTGCAGATTTGAGAAATGCCCGGAAGAGGAGTAGGATAAAGTGGCAGTAAGGCCGAAGAAGGGATTAAGGGTCGTAGCACGCATCAAACCAGAAAATCTTGATCGAGAGTTCCTTGATGAATTGTTAGACAGCAAGCACCAACTCATAGGTGTGATAACATCTGCTGATAGCCTCCCCGAGCACCTACAGGAAGCTGGAGTCAAGCACATAAAAGAGCCACACGAGCTCCAATGGAGTCAGGGCGCAATAAAACGAAGGCTAAAGAACCCCCACTTCAAAAGGAGATTCTCCAATTGGCTGAAAGGGGTACGCGCGCTCGAACCCGATGTCGGTGTGGTGTTCTATGGGGGTAGATGGATCCCTCCGCAGTTGGCAAAACTACCGAAGCATGGTTTTCTGAACTTCCATCCAGCGCCGCTGCCGGAGTTGCGCGGCCCGGACCCGACGGTCGCGATGGTCCTCGAGAGGCGCACAAGCGCATCGGGGACCGTGCACCGAATCGCGGACCGATTCGACCAGGGTGAGATACTGGGCAGGACCAAAGATGTCGATATCAGGGGGCTGAAAGACCCAGATACTATCAGCTCAGAGATAGAAGACAAAGGCATCGGTACTATGATAAGGGTCTTAGATAAGATAGACAATGGCACCATCCAACCGGAGCAACAGGACGAAAGCAAGGCTACTTATTGCACGAAGAGAGAGTTAAAAAGGATGAGTCGAATCGACTGGAGCCAAGATGACTTCGACCACCTCTGTGCCAAAGATTATGCTTCGCGAGACTGCCGTCGATTCCTCCCAGTATACCTGACCACCAGATTCCAGGGTAAGCCGCTAAGGCTCACATCGGTCAAGAGGGCGAACACCGAATACGAGGAGCTGGAAGGAGAACCAGGAGAGATCGTAGCCATAGAGCATGGCAGGCCCATCGTGAAGACACTTAACGGTGCAGTTAAGCTGGATTTCGTAAACGCGCCTAAAATGCAGAAGCGCATGCAGGTCGGGTCAAAGTTCAGTTGAATTTATCCGCACTACAACGCGAAGAACTCTTCCGCAGTAAGTCCCGACTGTTTGATTATCTTTCCAAGCGTCTTCTTTGGGATGTCCCTAGAAGCATGATATGCTACAACGACACGCTTTCCAGTAGAAGGGTTTAACCATATCTGGTGGCTGCCTTTTGCCTGCCTGTCCAATAAAAAGCCTGCTCGCCTTAACTTCCTGATGACGTCGTCTGCATTCAGTGTCTTCATTCCCTATGCGGCGGCAGGGACGGGAACGGGGATAACGAATTTAGAATCTTTTACTGGTTTTTTGATCTTGACTGGCAGTTGGTCGCCGTGCTCTATGTATGATTCAATCAGCTTTTCTGCGACATCTTTGGCTATCTCCAAGGTTTCCGCTATCGTATCGCCCTGTGCGATGAGGTCCTCCATCTCGTCGCTCGTCGCGAGATAGCCCCCTTCTTCCAGCTTTTCTATGTTCAGTGTGATGAATCCTTCCATTATAGCATATTGCGCATTCGTATATAAAATCTACTCGCCAATTATCGTCAGGTACACGTCTCTGGTCCTGCTTCGCGTATCGAAGTCGATAAGGACGACCTGCTGCCACGTGCCTAGTAAGAGCTGCTTTTCCTTGAACGGGACCACGATACTCGGGCCCATGAGCGTCGCCCTGACATGGCTTGCGCCGTTGTCGTCGTGCCATGTATTGTGATGTTCGTAGTCCGGGCCGTAGGGAGCGAATTTATCCAGAGAGCGCGGGACGTCTTTCAGAAGGCCGGGTTCGTACTCGACAGTGCTGATGGATGCGGTAGAGCCCTTGACGAAGACTGTGATGATGCCCTCCTCGAACTTGGATTCCACCACAGCAGCAGCGACCTGGGCGGTTATATCCACCATGTCGCTCTTGCCTTTTGTTTCAATGCTTATCTTCTTGGTCAGAACAGCCATTTTTCAATAAATTTGTGTCTTTATGGTAATATATCAGTGACTTCTGGCCAGTGGGCTTGGCCGAAGGCCAACCCACCACAGGTTCATGAAGGGCGGTAGCCCTCATTTTTATAGACTAAAGTTCAAAAAAAGTGGGAATTTTGTGGGAATTTTAGGATTTCTTAGAAATCCTGAGATTTTGATGGATTTTTAAGATTTTGAAGGATTTCTGGGATTTTGAGAAAATGCAGGAAAAATCGAAGATCGACGGAAAGGGGCGGCTGCTGCTCCCGAAGGGGGTCAGGCGGGCGCTGGGACTCGAGGAGGGGAGCGAGATAGTGATAAGCCTCGAGGGTCGGAGAGCCGTCTTAAGCCCGGTTTTCGACGAGAACATAGTCGAGATGAGGATAATCATGGGCGACGCCGCGGGGACTCTCGCGAAGATAGCGGAGTTCCTTTCGAAGAACAAGTTCGACATCATCATGTCCGAGTCGCGGAGCCTCGAGAGGGCGAAGAACGCGGAATGGGACGTGGTCGGGAAGTTCAAGGGGGATTTAAGTTCCCTTGTAAGCAAATTAATAGGGATGGAGTATGTGAAAGACGTTATTCTCAAATTGCCGCAAAAGACGGCGAAAAACACAAAAAAGACGAGTCAAAATGACTAGACTAGAGACTCCGCCGGGGACGCGGGATTTCCTCCCGGAGGAGATGATCGGAAGGCAGGAGGTCATCGATAAGATCAGGGCTACCTTTGAGCTTTACGGGTTCGCGCCTGCCGAGACGCCCGCGTTCGAGTATGCGGAGATGCTCGAGGGAAAGTATGGCGAGGAAGAGAAGCTCATCTATAAGTTCGAGGACCTGGGCGGGCGGAAGCTCGCGCTTAGATACGATCTTACCGTGCCGCTGGTCAGACTGGTCGGGATGAACCAGCTGAGTCAGCCGTTCAAGAGGTACTGCATCTCACGGGTGTGGCGCTTCGATCGGCCGCAGAAGGGGCGCTACAGGGAATTCTGGCAGTGCGATGTCGACACGGTGGGCTGCGAGGTGGGGCTCGCCGATGCGGAGGTCATCGCTTGTGCCATCGATGCATTAGAGGCCATCGGCCTCAAGAAGTTCAGGTTCAAGATCAATAACAGAAAGATCCTCGACGGGATCCTGCTCAAGATCGGCGTGCCGGCCGGGAAGGAGCTTGATGCCTTCAGGGCGCTGGACAAGCTAGAGAAGCTGGGCGAGAAGTTCGTCCTCAAGGACCTAAAGGAGAGGGGGGTCCCAAAGGGGCAGAAGCTCCTAGATTTCCTCAAACTAAAGGACCTGGACCAGGTCGAGAAGAAGATCGGCAAGAACGAGGGGATCGATGAATTGCGCGATATCCTGAAGAATCTGAAGATCTTTGGAAAAACAAGGGATGTCGTGATCGATTTATCGATGGTCCGCGGATTGGATTATTATACCGGGCCCATATTCGAGGTCGAGGAAGGCGGCTACGGCTCGATAGCCGGCGGGGGGCGGTACGACAAGCTCATCGGTAAGATAACAGAGAAAGAGGACGTCCCAGCCGTGGGGATAAGCCTCGGGATAGAGAGGATAATCGAGGTCTTGAAGGAGATGAAGGCGTTTGAGCAGAAGAAGAGCCTCGCGAAGGTGTTTGTCTTGTGCGCCGACGACAAGTCGAAGAAGGACGCCCTGCAGATGACGAAAACACTCCGGGCGGCAGGGATCGCGAGTGAGACCGACCTGTTGGGGCGGAACTTCAGCAACCAGATGAAATATGCAAGCAAGCAGGGTATCGACAAGGTGATAATAGTGGGCCGGAGGGATCTAGCCAAACGACAGGTCACGATAAAAGACATGGAAAGCGGCAAACAGATAGTCGTAAGCCTTAAGAGTGTATTGGATGCTATAAGATGAACATAAAGATAGCGATACCCGCTAAGGGGCGGATGAGGGAGCCTAGCATCAGGCTGCTGGAGAGCGCAGGGATAAAGCTCAGGGAATCGGAGGAACGGAGCCTATTCATAAGGACGAACCGGCCGGAGATAGACGTGATATCAGTGAGGACTGAGGATATACCAGAATTCGTCGAGAACGGGGCTGTCGAGTTGGGGATAACAGGACAGGATATGGTCGCAGAAGCCGGGGTGAACGTGGCTGAACTGCTTCCGCTGAACTACGGCTCGTGCTCGCTCATACTCGCAGTGCCTGAGAAATCGGAGATAAAGTCGGTGAAGGACCTTAAGGACTGCATGAAGGTCGCGACCAAGTTCGAGAACATCGCTAAGAACTTCCTCAAGAAGAACGGCAAGAAAGCCGAGGTGATAACGCTCTCGGGTTCGCTGGAGATCGCGCCGTTGCTCGGGTTGGCGGAGGCGATAGTGGATTTGACGTCCACGGGGACGACCCTACGGACCCACGGGTTAAAGATCGTAGATACCATACTGGACTCGCAGGCCGTGTTCATCGGTAACAAGGAGGCGATGAAGGAGGCCGGGAAGAAGGCGATAATAGATGATATCATGCTCGCACTGCAGGGTGTCGTGTCAGCGGAGAAGAAGAAATACCTCATGGTCAACCTGCCGGAGGGGAAGCTGCCGGAGTTGGAGCGCGTCTGCGGCGGGATGCTCTCGCCGACGATAACGAAGCTCGATAAGGAGGGCTGGATATCGGCGCAGATGGTCGTGGAGGAGAAGGGCATCTTTGATATGGTCAAGAAGATAAAGGGCATCGGGGGAAGAGACATACTCGTCCTGCCGATAGAGCGGATGGTGTTATGATTTAGATAGGATGGGGATCAGATAAGAGCGACATGATCGAGATCTATAGATTAGCGGAACTGGGCAGCGAGAAGCGCGCGCAGATCATGCGGCGCGGGGAGGCCGACGTCGCTAGAGCGCTAGAGGGTGCGAAGGCCGTCCTCGAAGACGTGAAAAAACGGGGCGACAAGGCGGTCAGCGAGTATACTGCTAAGTTCGACCGTGTCGACCTGACCGAGTTCGCAGTTTCGAAGAAGGAATTCAAGGAAGCTTATGATAAGATAGACCCAGAGCTCCTGAAGGCTGTGAAGAGGGCTTATAAGAACATCAAGGTCTTCCATGAGAAGCAGAAGCCGCGTGAGTGGCGGGCGGAGACCGAACCGGGCGTCGAAGTAGGCCAACGAGTCGTGCCACTCGAACGGGCAGGTCTTTATGTCCCCGGCGGTAAGGCAGTCTATCCGTCGGTCATGCTCATGCTCGCGATCCCTGCGAAGGTCGCCGGCGTCGGGGAGATAATAGTCTGCACGCCGCCGCAGGAGGGCGGCAAACTGGATGTGGCGACACTGGTGGCAGCCGATCTGTGCGGGGTCGATAAGATGTTCAAAATAGGCGGGACGCAGGCGATAGCGGCGATGGCCTATGGGACCGAGTCGGTTCCTAAATGCGATGTAATCGCCGGGCCCGGAGGGCCTTATGTATCAGCAGCGCAGAGGCTTGTGCGGGATGAAGTCAGGCTGGACTTCCCGCCTGGGCCGAGCGAAGGGATGGTCCTCGCGGATGCGTCGGCGAATCCGGTTTTTGTAGCTGCGGATGTGTTGAGTGAGGCCGAACACGGGCCCGATTCGGCCGGTGTGCTGGTCACGGACTCGATGGAGCTGGCGCGGGAAGTGCAGGAGAGGTTTAAGGAGATGGCGCTGGAGCTGCCGGAAGTGAGGCGGGAGTACGTCGAGGAGAACTGTGGGAAGTACTCTGCGATAATCGTCGCCAAGGACATGGATAAGGCTATCAGCTTCGTCAACGAGTATGGTGTAGAGCACCTGGGGGTTCAGACGAAGGAGCCGGAGGCGACGCTGAAGAAATTGAAGACTGCGGGGACTTACTGCCTTGGGCCGTACTCGCCGATAACCGCCGGCAACTTTGCCGCAGGGCCGAACGCGATACTCCCCACAGGAGGCTATGGCCGTAGGGTAAGCGGGGTATCAGTGACTACGTTCCTTAAACGGCCGACCGTGGAGAAGATCTCGAAGAACGGTCTCAAGGGCTTAAGGAAGGCTATAACCACGCTCTCGGACTTCGAGGGCTTCCCTGCACACACCAAATCAGTGGAGATCAGGTTTAAGGAGAAAGAGTAGGAGAAATATTTAAGGAAGAGGACCAGGAGAAATAAGATGACACTAGGCATCGATATCAAAAAGGCGACCGAGAAGGCGGTCGACGTGGAGCGGGTCACGCGCGAGTCGAAGATAGCTTGCAAGATAGACTCGGGCAAGCGAAGAGAGACAAAGATAGACACCGGGCTGCAGTTCCTGAACCACATGATAGAGACCATAGCCTGGCGCATGAACCTGAACATAGACTTCAAGTTCGAGGCGACCAATTTCAAGCTGACGCACGTCATCGCGGAGGATTCCGGGATCGTTCTGGGGAAAGCCTTAGCTGCGATGTTCGAGAAGAAGATGAAGAAGGGAGTCAGCGGCTCTTCGAGGAGCATAATCGACGAGGGCTGCGCGAGCGCGGCCGTGAGCATAGAAGGTCGACCGAAGCTGATATTGGAGGGTAGTCCGGTCACTGATCTGACCGAGGTAGAGGACACCAAGACCTGTGATCTGGATGACTTCCTTGATGGTCTTGCGCTCGGACTGGGTGCGACGATAAGGATCAAGGTCGAGTCTGGAAAAGACCCGCACCACACGTGGGAATCGATATTCCGCGCGCTTGGTGAAGCGCTGAATGAGGCTTTCCAGCCGAACCCCTGGAGGGGCGGCAGCACTGTCGGTGTCAAGGGGACTCTGGAATGATGTAGTGTAACTCGCGATCAAGTTAAAACGTAGTGTAAAACGTGTGACTTTTGTAGTGTAAATGCGAATATACGACAATGCCCGAAGAGTTCATACCATGGGACATCAGGAGCGGCAGTATGAGCAGCTTCGCCCACGACGCCGGTGCACGCATACACGCGGCAATGCAAAAAATCGGTTTAGCCCGGCTCTATGGAGCCAAAGACCCAGAACTCAGGCATTTGACGGATGAGCTCATACGGGTCGGGCGGGACCTGGGCAAAGTGCATATGGGCTATTCGAGGTTCAGGACTTCAAAGGAAGCCCCAAAGGACTTCAAGAGGAAGCTGTCCAGGTACAGGAAGAAGGTCCGGGAGAAGCACGAGGAGATAAACAGGACCATAGACGAGATAGCGAGATTGGGTGAAGGGAAAAAGAGTAAATGGGGTCCAAAATCGAGTGAAAAGTTCGACCAGGGCATGCTCTTACTGAACGAATTCAAAGAACAGTTCCCTCCCGACCAGTTTGGGAGAAGGGTAGTCGCGAGTATGATGCCCGGGAACATACACAAATTCCTTAAACGATATACGGGGCGGGATTTCGTCGACAGGGAAGACAACCCGGTAGAAGTCGTTTACAGGGGGAAAGACATGGGCAAGATCGACTATGACCCTGAGTTACTGGGCCGAGGAGTCTATAACCTCATCACAGACGCATACAACCACACGCCCGGCCGGCCGGTGTACGTGACCTTAAACCAAAAGGGCAGGCACGTGGAGATTAACGTGACGAACGAGGGTCCGCCGCTCAAGCCGGAGGAGATAGAGAAGATCGGCCGGGTGAGGTTCACCAGGGCGATGCATGACCCGAAGAGAGGATACGGCAAGATATCGACTAGATTGATGACCGAAGCGCAGGGCGGCACCTTCAAGGCCGGAAACTCGAGGATCGGACCAAGGCTAACGATCAGGCTCCCCCATCAGAGGGAGAAGAAGAGGAGAACAGCTTAAGACGGACCGAAGACTGAAAACCGAAGACTGAAAACAGCTATGAAAACACTACTCCTGGACATGGACGGCGTCATCACGTCGGAGCGCGTCTACTGGGACAGCGCCGGACTAGTGGCTGCGAAGACGATTGGGAAGGAAGAGGATATAGCCGTCGCCAGGAAAGTCCTCCCGACAGCAACGATCAAGCGGATAAAATCCTTCGGCATCAACAGCAACTGGGATATGTCATATATCGTGGCGGCGTTGCTCTCGAAGGGCATCCCGCTCGAGAAGTTCCTCGAGGCGATGGACAAGAGTGGTGCAAGTGGCTTTGATTATCTCGGGATCCTCGGCGAGTTGGCCGGCGAGGAGTTTAAGGAGAAGGGGCAATTCTGGGATGACATGGTCGCCGAGTTCCAACAGTGGTTCGACAAGCTGGAGAAGACTGAAGAACCCTTGCTGCCGCTTGATACGATTAGGGAGACGCTCACAGAACTGAAGGACCGGGGCCTTAAACTCGGCATCGTCACAGGACGCCCGCGCGACGAGATAATGCAGCCTCTCGGGAGGTGGGACTTGATAAGATACTTCGAGGGGCCGTTATCGGTCTGGGAAGACGTCAAGGACGCAGAGAGAGGTCTAAGGAAGAAGGGCCTACAGGGCGAGTTCCTTAAACCGCACCCCCTGCCGTATCTGCTGGCCATAGTCGGCGGGAAGAAAGCCATCGATATGACAATATCCGGGGAGCTGGAGCTCGGTCCGGAGAAGAAGGATTTCATAATAATCGGCGATTCCACCTCGGACGCTCTTGCCGCGCAGAAGATGGGCGTGAGAATGATCGGGACACTCACAGGCGTCTCGACCGAAGCGGATCTGAAACGTGCAGGGGCGGACCGCGTCGTAAGCGACGTGACTGGGGTGTCACACGCTTTGAAAGATATTCTTTAAAATCGTGAGTCTAATAAACCAAGGATTTGATAAATAGGATAAACGATGCTGCTATTGAAAAGATCGGAGATAGAGAAGCTTGTAGACATGAAAGAGGCGATAGACTCAGTCGAGAAAGCGTTCCGGAAATACTCCGAGGGTAAGGTCATCTACCCGCCGAAGATGCAGATGACGCCCAATGAGGATGCTAAGACCTGGTGGGGCTTCATGCCATGCTACGTCGATGAAGTCGGCCTCGGGATCAAAGCGGTATCGGATTATGAGGACAATAAGGGCAAAGGCCTGCCTACGATCTCAGCCGTATATGTCCTGCTCGATGAGAAGAGCGGCCAGGCAAAGGCAATCATGGACGCGAACTACCTGACTGCCCTCAGGACCGGCGCGCTAGGGGGCATCGCGGCAAAATACCTCTCCCGCGAAGACGCGGCGACCGTAGGCGTATTCGGCTGCGGCACCCAGGCGAAGACGCAATTGGAGGGGGTCTGCGCCGTGAGGCGTATCACTGAGGCGCTCGTCGTCGACAAGAGCAAGGAGTACGCAGAGAGGTTTAAGGAAGAGATGTCAAAGAAGCTTGGCATCACCATCAAGATAGCTAAGCCGGAGCAGGCCGCGGGTTGTGACATCGTCATCGGCGCCACCACTTCGCGGACCCCGGTCATCCTAGGAAAGTGGGTCAAAGAAGGCGCCCACGTCACATCCATCGGCGCGCACACCCCGGACGCGCGCGAGGTGGACGATGAACTAGTCAAGAGGGCCAAGGTCGTCGTCGACTGCCCGGACGCCTTCAAATCTGGCGACATCATAAAGGTCGCCCAGGTCGAAACTGCCTCGATAAAGGACATAATCGCTGGCAAGAAGAAGGTGAGGCAGTCAGATTCAGACATCACGCTCTTCAAGACCTCAGGGACTGCCATCCAGGACGTAGCCGTGGCCTCGCTCGTGTTCAACAAGGCCAAGGCTTCCGGGGTCGGGAAAGAGCTGGACTTGTCCAGGTGACCTATCTTCTATAACAAGGCGAATCCGGCGGCACTTTTAGAGATTCTAATCTATCTTGAAGAACTTGGGGAAATTGGACAGGCGTTCAGCCTTCTTACGGTCCGTTATGACGTGGACCACCCTGCCGTCTTCGGTCATCATGAACCTGACCCCGTATCTCTTCTCGACCGCGTCCCTGATGTCCCTGGCCTCGTTCAAGATTATGGGGTGCGTACCCCGGTCTCCGAATGTGACATACCGGCGACCAGGGAAATCCGTATCGAGTATGTGAGGCTGCGAGAAATAATCTACCTGGGTCCGCGCCGGGGTCCGCGTCTGGGCGCGGGACCTTGTGCCTTTCGCCGACAGCTTGATGGGATTGCCTTTCGAATCCAACAATCGGCGAGGCATGGGCTCGACCCTAGTTCTACCTTTTCTCGCAGCTCCAGGCATGAGCAGGCGCGGCTTTCCCAAGCCCTTGCCAGACCTGCCCAATGCATCCAGCAGCTCGATCTCAGGCTGCCTGAATCCCGGGGGCGGCTCGCCCGTCACATTACGATAGAACCGGAAGAGATCCCCCGAATACGAGATATTCGCACCTTCCTTGTTCTCATGCGACATGATGCCCATATCGAGTTCAATATGGTCCAGCAACCTCCTGGCAGTCTCCAGATCCGGTATCACCAGTTTACCCGGAGCCCGCCTGAGCTCTTTTTTCTTGGGTAGGGCCTTCTCTTTGGCCTTGGTGGCGATGAGCATATGCCCCAGGCTGCCGTCTTCATGCCTTGATATCTTCAAACCGTATTCATCCTCGATGTCGGCTTTCAGCTTTTTCGCATATTTTACCGCCGCATCCATCTCCCCCTGCGTCAATATGCCCTTGCGCGGATCCTCCAGCTGGCGCACCATCTTCGAGAGGACGGGGGACATCGGAGCTGCAAAGACCTTGCGGCCCTCTTTTCGCCCCTCGCCTTCGCCAGGCAGGACCACACCCGCTGAATGAGGCCTCCCGGCAAGCCGGTACCTGAACTCCGGCGGCGATGCGCCCTTCGGGGTATGAGGGGCAGTGACATACTGCTTGACATTCAATGTGTTCTCGATATAATCGACCAGTCCAGACGCTTCCCTAAGCTCCTGCGCCGTCCTCTTCCACCTCGATTCTTCAAGGGCCTTCTTAGATGCGCGCTTCTTGAGGGGAGTCTTGCGGCGCAAGAGGTTGCGCTGGTATTGCCTTGAGCGCGTCTTTCTGGTGCGTCTATCCCTACCTTTATTGTTTCGTTGCATGGTCGGGTCCTATTATAACCCCATCTTCCTGCCGGCGCGGCAGCGGTCGCACAGACCTGTGGCATCGACATGCGCCGGGCAGACCCTGGCTCCGCATATCCTGCAGGTGACCAGAGACGGTGAGTAATTCCCGCACTGGTCGCATATACCGCTTCCGTTCATCTTGATAGGTCAGCCCCTCTAGGCGAGGAACGTCCAGGCTATCTTCGCTATCGCCAAGATTATGAGGATTATTGCTATCCACTTGCCCACACTGCTCAAGACGAACAGCAGGATCGCAAGCGCGATGAGTATGAACGGGCTCGCATCAGCGAGGAAATCGGTTATGCCATCAACAGCTTCATTCCCTGTCTCGCCGATGCCCCCGACTGCGTCCGCGATATCGTCTTGGAGCGTGTCGTTGCTGTCGTTTGTATCGTTAGCTGCATACGCGGTTGGCGCCAAAAAAGCAAAGACCACAAGCAAGGCCATTATGCGAATGGTTTTTTCCATTTTCATATATCTTTTAAGCGTGGTGGACTTAAATAACAAGACATGCCTACGGTCGAATTCAGCACCCCGGAGCTGTTGGGGCTTGTTGGCAAGAAGATGCCTCTGGAAGACCTGGAATACAAGGCAGCCATGCTGGGTACGGACCCCGAGTGTGTGGATGCCGAGAAGACCGTAATCGAGGTGTTCCCAAACCGGCCCGACATGCTCAGCATCGAGGGATTCGCGCGCGCACTAAAAAGTTTCATAGGGGTCGGCGGAGGATATAAAGGATACAAGGTAGCATCCCCCGCGACGAATATGAGCCTCGATGAGTCTGTCAACGACGTCAGGCCCTACATCTCCTGCGCTATAGTCCGGGGGATAAAGATAGACGATGATACCCTCGTTTCGCTCATGAACATGCAGGAGCTGCTCCACGGCTCGCACGGGCGCAAGCGGTCGAAGGTCGCTATTGGGGTCCATGACCTGGACAAGACCAAGCCCCCTTACTCTTACACTACAAAAGCCCCCCAGGAACTAAGGTTCATCCCGCTGGACTTCAGCAAGGAGATGCACCTGCAGGATGTCCTTGAGAAGCATCCGAAGGGTGAGTCTTACCGGCACATCCTAGAGGGCAAGAAGCGGTACCCGGTCGTGATGGACAAGGAGGGTGTGGTCTCCCTCCCGCCGATAATAAACGCAGATAGGACGCGCGTCACCGCAGACACCAAGAACCTGTTCATCGAGATAACAGGCACCAACACCCTGGCGGTCGGGCAGGCGATGAATATAATCGCCACCGCACTCGCAGACCGGGGCGGGAAGATAGAATCGGTCAATGTGGGCAAGGACAGGACGCCGGACCTGGAGCCGAAGATGATAGCGCTCAACCTCAACTACGTCAAACGCCTGCTGGGGCTGGAACTAAAGACAGAGCAAGTCATGGAGCTGGCAGGGAAGATGGGCTACGGCATCAAGAGCCAAAGCGAGGGGAGCATCGAGGTGCTGATACCGCCATATCGCGCAGACGTCCTGCACCCTATCGATATCATAGAGGACCTAGCTATCGCCTACGGATATGAGAACTTCGTCGCGAAACCAACCTCAGTCGTGAGCGTCGGTTCGGAAGACGGCCTAGAATCATTCTCCAACGACGTTCGCAGGCTGGCTATCGGGCTGGGGTTCCAGGAGACCATCGGCTTCGTCCTGACAAATGAGCAACAATCAAGCGATGCCGGATTAGAGCCTCAGCGCGCAGTCAAGATCAAGAACCCGCGAACCACGGATTATACCCTGGTAAGGCAATCGCTGCTGCCCGGTTTGCTGGCTGCTCTCGCCTACAACAAGAAGAAGCGGATCCCCCAGAAGTTGTTCGAACTGGATGATGTCGTATTGAGCAAGAAGGAGCACCAGAACCACAAGATGCTCTCATTGGGCATCCTCGACCAAGAGGTCAACTTCTCGCAGATGCAGTCGGTCGTCGAGGCGCTCATGAGGAACATCGGCGTCGATTTCAAACTGAGGGAAGACAAGAAGGCCGCGTTCATACCGGGCCGCTGCGCGCAGGTCCTGATAGGGCGCGAGAAGGTCGGCGTCTTCGGGGAGGTCCACCCGGAAGTGCTGGAGAAAGCAAAGCTGGAATACCCGGTCCTCGCAGCCGAGCTGGACATCGAAGGGATCATGAGGGCGAAAGAGAGCCCTTAACGGTCTTTTCCTTTTCCCTTTTCCTTAAACCCGCACAGATCAGAGACCGGACAGCCATCGCAATCGGGCCGGGTCTTGCAGAACCTCTTAGCCAGCTCGTCTATGAGCGCATGGAACTCCTTGAAGACATATAGGTCGCGCGGCACCGTAGCTTCGAAGAATCCTTTCAGTTCACCATAAGCCGCATCCCCGCTTACGAAACCCATCCTCGAAAAGACGCGCCTCGTATAGGCGTCGATGACGAAGGTGGGCTGGTGGGCGGCATAGAGGATGATGGCATCGGCGGTCTCCTCCCCGATACCCCAGACCCCCAGAAGCTCCGCGCGCAGGACGTCAAGATCCTGTTTAGAGAGGCGCTGCGTATCGCCGTCGTAGTTATCGAAGAAATAATCCAAGAACGCTGCGAGCTTCTTAGCCTTCTGTTTATAATATCCTGTCGGCCGGATCATTTCGGCGAGCTCCGCCCCTGGCACAGCCCTAAGTGCGCGCGCATCCAGAACACCCTGCCCTTTCATCACCCCAAGCGCCTTCTCTACGTTCTTCCAGTTCGTGTTCTGCGTCAGTATCGCACCCACGATGGTCTCGAAATCGCTCTCGCCGGGCCACCAGCCCTGCGGCCCGAACTCTTCAAGCAGTCTTTCGTATATCAGCATTAATTCCTTCATGTGCAAAATATGCAGCACAAACCAAAAATATAGAGTGTATGATGGACGCCGAGAGTGTCGCGGAGCTTGCAGAGAGGGCAGCCGTCCTGGAGGTCAGCACAGAGAAGCCGGGAAGCGTCACGCCCACGAAGAGCTTCAAGGACTTACACTACAAGGACTTCACCGACGCCGCCCATGCTATGCGCGCACATATGAAGGAGGCAGCGGAGGGCGGCCCCATCGGAAAGGCCATCTATGACTCTTTCCAGCCGAGCACGACCAACGTCAATTTCGGGATCGTCCTCATGTTCGCCCCGCTGGCGGCAGCCGCAGGGAAGAGCCAGAGCATCCGGGACTTAAGGATAAACCTCAGAAAAGTCCTTAAACGGGCTACGGCCGAGGATACCGTCTGGATATACAAGGCAATGCGCAAATGCGATCTCGGCGGGATGAAGCTCAAGGACAACAGCCTATCCGACCTCGACGTCTTCTCAGACCGGGCGCTGGAGAAGATAAAAAACGAGGCCATCACGCCCCTGGACGTCTTCAGGAAGGTAGCGGACATAGACCGTCTCGCCAGCGAATGGGTGAGCGCTTATCAGATTTGCTTCGGGTTCGCAAAGCGACTAAAAAACTTGGATGAAAACAACATCCGGGATACGTACCTGGAGATACTCTCGCAGTACCCCGACACGTTCATCGCGCGCAAGGTCGGGCTGGAAGAGGCGAAAGGGGTCTCGGAAATGGCCGGCGAGGTCATCGCCGGGGGTATGGATATCGACGAGTTCGATGCATACCTCCGTTACCGGGGCAGCTCCTTGAACCCGGGGACCACCGCCGACCTCACAGCCGCGACTTTATTCATCAAGCTTCTAGAATAGCATGGCTCTGAAGGCGAAAAAGAGGGAGACCGCAGGCGGGGAGGGGAAGAGCAACGAGGACAGGCCGCGCAAAGCGACCGGGGCCGAGCTCTGGGCCCAGAATATGTTCGGTGTCGTCGGGTTCATAATGGGCGTCGTAGGCCTCATAGTATATCCGCTCTACTTCGGCATATTCGCAATGATATTCGGCGTCCTCAATAAGAAGCTCGAGACCGTGAACCTCTGGAAGCTCGATATCCCGCTTGGGCTCTTCAACATCGGCTTCTACATATTGACGCTCTACTTGATAAGCACCGTCTAAGGCCGCCATTTCTACCCGCTGTAACGCACCTTGCGAACCGCCTCAAACCACCTGGTTCAGCGCTGCCTCGATCTTGCGCATGTATTCCTCTGCCAGCGCATGCGTCTTGGCCTCGGAGGTCAACCTAAGGAGCGGCTGCGTATTCGACGCGCGCACCAACGCCCAGCCCTCATCGAAATCCACCTTCGCGCCGTCTATCTCATTGACCCTGTAGCCCTCGAACCTCTTTCCCACCGCGGCGACCACACCGAACTTCCGCTCATCCGGGACTTCTACGGTCTTCCTTATTATCGGGTACTCCGGGATGTGCATCGTCAGCTCGGACATCTTCTTGTTGGTCTCAGAGAGCAGGCGCGCCATGAAAAGCGAATTGGATATGCCGTCATCGAACGGGAATATCGATGGGACTATGAAGTGGCTGCTGCTCTCCATCGCGAATACCGCACCCCGCTTGACGGCCTCTGCGAGGAACACATCCCCGACGCGGATCCTTTCGACCGTGCCGCCGAGCGCCTTGACCTCCTCCTCCACGACCATCGAACAGTCGATATTGAGCGCTACTTTGCCCGGCGCGTCCTTGAATATCTCCCGTATCATAAGTATCCCAGATTCCTCTGCCGAGAGGACGTGGCCGGTATCGTCCACAGACACCACACGATCTGAATCCCCGTCATATGCGAACCCTGCGTCTGCGCCTTCTTCCTTGACCCTGGCCGACAGCGCACCGAGCGTCTTCGCAGTCGGGTGCGGCCCCCTCCCGGGGAACATCCCGTCGGGCGTGTCAAATATCGAAGTCACCTCGCACCCCGCACGTTCGAACAACTTGGAAGCGACACCGGAAGCCGCTCCGTTGCCCGGGTCCAGCACGACCCGCAAATTCCGGGACAATGACACCTTTGAAAGGACATGGTCGATATACGCATCGACCACCGAGTCGGTAGTCTCAGCCGTGACAGAACCCCTCTGTTCGAGCGGGGCCTCTTTGAACCCTGAAGTCAAATAGAGCTCCTTTATCCTAGGTATACATGAGATGAACCCTGTCCCATCGCCCTGCCTGAACCTTATGCCATTGAACTCCGGCGGGTTGTGCGACGCGCTGATTATCACGCCTGCGTCCACATCATCCTGCATACACCGATAATTCAAGACAGGTATGGGCACCATCCCTATATCGATGACCGACACGCCGGCGGCGAGGAGACCCTCAGTGATTGCCGCCTGAAGCTCAGGGCCGCCTATGCGCGCATCACGCCCGACGACTACAGTCTTGCCTGCCCCCAGGACGTTCCCATACGACAAACCGATCTTGCGTGCGAATTCCTCTGTGATGTCCTTTTTGTAGATGCCCCTGATATCATAGGCCCTGAACACGTTTTCCATTGTGCTGATTTAATTGGGCAAGACTGATAAACTACAACGCACACTAACCGACGATGAATAAGGTAGGGGCACTAGGTCCTGCAGGGACGTTCAGCGCAGAAGCTGCGAAAAAGGCATTCCCAGACTGCGAACTGGAATATCAAAACAGCATCAGCGATGTATTCAGCGCCGTCGATAAGGGCAAGTGCGAATACGGCGTAGTTCCCATCGAGAACAGCATCGAGGGCAGCGTGAGCGAGACGATACGCGGGCTCGAGGAATACGACCTGCAAATAGTAGGTGAGGTATACCTCAAGATAGAGCACGTCCTCGCAGGCACGGGCCGACTCTCAGACGTCAAGAGCATCTACACTCACGCACAGGCTGCAGCCCAGTGCAGAAAAAAGATAAAATCACTATTCAAGACGGCACCGAAGATGGTCACGGAAGAGGGCGCATGCCTCCTTAGCACCGCGAGCGCTATCGAGCTCGTCGCCGAGTCAAAGGACCCGAGCAAGGCCGCCATCGGCTCGGAAAGCGCGGCGAAGCGCTATGGCCTGAAAGTCCTCTCCAAGAACGTCTCGGAGGCCGAAGACAACGAGACACGCTTCTTTGTGATATCAAAGAAGGGCCATGCAGCCACAGGGAAAGACAAGACCAGTATAGTAGTGGGCATAAAGGACGAATCGGGCGCACTCTACAATCTCCTAGGGATCTTCGCCGAAGCCGATATCAACCTCACCAAGATAGAGTCCAGGCCCAGGCGCGGTAAGAAATGGGAATACGTCTTCTTCATAGATCTCGTGGGGCACGAGAAGGATAAAAAGATCAGCGGGGTCTTAAAAGACGTCAAGAAGAACTCGATCTACTTCAAGGTATTAGGCTCATACCCAAGAGCGCGATAGGATGGACCTCATCCAACTAGCGATAAACAGCTTCAACGGCCCGACCGGATACGTAGTCCTGTTCGGGGTCACCCTCATCCTCTCGGCGTCCCTCTTCTTCCCGGTACCAGTATTCGCTATAACCATCGCCGCAGCACAGGTCATGGACCCGCTCCTGGTCGGCATAATCGCCGGCGTCGCGTCAGGGATCGGCGAACTCAGCGGCTACTTCATCGGCTTGGGGGGCGAGAAGGTCCTGGAGAAGAAGGGGAGGGAAGGTGCGCGCTACAAGAGGATAAAGAGCCTTTTCCAGAGATACGGCTTCTTCGGGATCAGTCTCGCAGCATTCTTCCCGATAACGCCCATCGACTTCGTCGGCATCCTCGCGGGCACCCTCGAGTACGGCTGGAGGCGCTTCCTCCTCGCGACGATAATCGGCAAGATACCGCGCTACTTATTGGTCGCATACCTGGGCAATGCGATAATCGGGTTCATCTTCTAGGCTGGCCTTCGGTCACTTCCCCCTTGCATATCCTACTTCCTGATGGTCTTCAACCTGGTGCCGCATATCTCGCACTCGTCGAGATCCTTCTCGAAAATCGCCCCACACGCAGGGCACTTCTTCTTCCATCTGAAGACCTTTTCTATACCCTTATGGCTTATACGCTCGAATCGCAGGTCCAGCTCCTTGCAGACGTTCTGCATATCGTAATCGTCTGTGAGCAGCGGCAGCTTCGTCTCGTGGGCCAGCGCCAGCAATTGTATATCAGTCTTGGAAAGAAGCGGCGTCGAGCCTAGTTTCGATATCTCGTCCCTTATCTCGCCAAGCGCCTTCTTCGACGGCTCCTCAAGCCGGATCTTCCCGGTATCGAGCGCCGCCTGGAACTTCAATCTTGATTGTATGTCCTTGAGCTCCTTCTCCACGCCCGGGACCGTCAGGTAATCCCCCTCGAGTTCTTTGTCCCGGGCATTGATAACACCTGACGAATCCAATATACGGGTCATTTTCATTTTCGGGCCAGTTCAAGAGCCTTCGCGACCGCTTCCTTCGCACTCTTCGTCTTATAGACCTCGAAGGGGCTATCAGCCATGAAGTCGGCGGTGCCGCCAGTCCCCTCGATAACAACAACTTTCCGCCCATAATTCAGGGCGAAAGCGATCTCCGAGAGCGTCCCGTAACTACCATCAACAGCGATCAGAACGTGCGAAGCAGAAGAGACTAATATGTTGCGTCCAAAACCCAGGGAGGTAGGCAGCCCGACAGTGAGGTATTGATTACCTCGCTCATCGAGGGAAGTCAGTATCCCGATCGAGATACCTCCTTCCTCCTCGCACCCCCTCGAAGCTGCCTCCATGATACCAGCTCTTCCCCCGCATATGAGGACCGCGCCGGCCCTGGCGATCTCTCGACCAAGCTCCTGGGCTAAAAAAATGTTATCTTTTGATGCCTTCTCACTCCCGATGACCCCGATATTCACCTTCGCCATGATACTATGATGCAATATTAAAAAACCAAACAAGACGCCAAGGGACTAAAGCTCTTCCTTGAGTATGCGGTCAGTCCGCTTGAGCGATTCGCTCACGTCCCCGAATGCCTTCGCCGAATCCTGGGCTTCCTTGACAAAGCCCGCTTCATCCCCGGTCTTCACTATCGAGTCGAACGCCTTGACCGAATCCAAAAACGCCTTTCTCACCCGCTTCGCTTCCTTGTTGTTCACCTGTATCTGGTAGTACATCTTCGGGTCCTGCGCGAGTATCCTCCCGACAAGATCCAGTATCAGATTATACACGGGCGATGCGAACTTCCGCGACATCCCCATATCAGTCTTAAGGTCCTTGAGTGTCTTCCCTGCGGAGAACAGCATGAGATGCGTCAATGATTGCACCACCCCCATTATCTCGTCATGCTCCTCCGGGGTGGCGAGCGTGACGCTGAACCCCTTCGACTTGAGGAACGTCTCCATCCAGGTCAGCCAGTCGCCGCTCTTGACGTTGCATAGTATGAAGTTCTCTCCCTTGAAGTCGGTTATCGATGGACCGAAGACCGGATGTCCGCCGATAACCTGCACACCCTCCGGCGCCAGCTCCCGCATCAATTTACACGGCTCGACCTTAACTGAAGTGAAATCCATGAGACAGGAACCCTCTTTCATGACTGGAGCGATCTCTTTTATCACTGCCGCGGTCTTCTCTATCGGAACCGTTATTATCACCAGCTCCGCCCACATCGCTGCAGCCTTGTTATCCTTGATGTACCTCACACCCAATTCTCTCTGAGCCTTCTTCCCTTTCGCCTCGGTCGGCCCAGCCACGGCTACCTCTAAGCCATCGCTAAGGAACAACTGTGAGAACTGCCTCCCCATACCGCCATAACCCCCGATTATGGCTACTTTCGGTTTCTCAGAAACCACGGTAATTTATCGGGCCGGATTAGAAAAACGGAAATGCTATTTGGGTTTTAATAACATACTTGACTAAATTAACAATGGAATATGCGGTCCCGATAAAGATCGAGAGTCTGGGGGGAGGAGAAGGCTACGCTGCCACCAGTGATAACTTCCCCGGTTTTCTAGCCCATGGGAAGACCATAGAGGAAACCGTAAGAAAAGCGGATATCGTACTCAGATCCATGCTAAAAGCTTATGAAGACAAGGGTGTTGAGCCCCCGATCCGAACGAAGAAGGTCAATAAGATCGAGATAGATATGCCCCTCGAGATCGAAGAAGAGCCTTTAGCTGCTTAGACGAACTCTTCCCTCGGTATTCCTGATTCTCTAATTATCAGACTAAGTAGTGGTACCCCGAATTCTGCATAGGTAGGCAAGGGAAACATCCTCTTCGTTTTTGGGTTCCACCACATCTCATGGCTTCCCCTAACGTCATGTTCCGGGTCGCGCTCATAACCATTCCTCTTAAGTATCCTTACTACCTCCCTGCGTTTCAGGGGCCGCAATTTCATGTACTATATTCGTATGTATCGTTTAAAAGATTTATACACACGAATCCGGGGTGGACCGCAAATAGAAGACAGTAAGCTGAAGTAGCCCCGCCAGGACGCGAAATCGAACAAGTTCGATTTGCGCACGAAGCCGCAAAAGCGGCTTCGTGTTCGAACCTGGGTCCAGGTTCTCATCCTTGAGAAGACTGAAGACCGAGGACATTAAGCTGAAGTAGCCCCGCCAGGATTCGAACCTGGGTCGCCCGGTCTCTTCGGTCTTCGGTCCGGGGTCTCCGGTCCTCGAAGCCGCCAAAGCCGAACATGATTGGCCACTACACTACGGGGCTGCCAAATACTGCTTACTGCCAGTGGGCTTGGCCGACAGGCCAACCCACCATAGCCCGTCCGCCTATTTGCGGACCTACACTACGGGGCTAAACCGTATCATACGCGCTTCTTCTTAGAAAAAAGCCTAGATTTAGAACTAGACGCAATAAAAGCAACGAGGAAGAACAAAGTTATGCCTAAAAACATCATCAGCCCACGTTCTTCAGGGGGTAAGAAATATGGGAATATGCTCAGCGCCAGCGTATAGAATATGAAGAATAACAGGGCGTTCATGAACCGCTCCCGAAGGCCATGTTTCTTCGCAAACATCGAACCGCGCTGCATCGATCTGAAGATGCAGTCATAAACTGAGAACCCATCGAGCAAGGGAATCGGCAGCAGATTGAGAACTCCCACTAGGAGGTTCAGCATGAACATCCACTTGAGCAGATTAAATATGAAGAGCCAAACACCGCCGGAGAGGTGCGTGGTGATAAGATCCACAGAGAAGTAGCTGATAGTCCGGTCTTGCACGACGACAACACCAAGAAACCCCCGCTCCGGATGTTCAGGATGCGAGCCCAGTTCGGTCGTGAACATGCCTTTGTCTGTTATTACTGATACAGTCTGATTAGGGAGTGTCTCCTTCATGGCGTCCTGAAAGTCAGATAGGCTGTTTATAGGGTGCCCGTCCACCGCAAGTAGTATATCGCCTGGTTCCATGAAGCCGGCGGCGGAAGCATTCTCAGGCAATGCCTCGGCCTCGACGCCATCAGGATAGACAAGGCCTATGGAGAATATGAGCGACATGAGTAGGAACGAGATCAATGCCAAGATACATATATTGGAGAACGACCCGACGACTGAGACTCTAGCTTGGTTGATCTCACTCTCCTTCTTGTACTGCTCCTCATCGGGCTCGACAAATGCGCCGAGGGGAAGGACGCTGGCGGTGAATATGCCCGTAAACTTCAGCTTGATGTTTTGGGCTCTGGCAAGTAGGCCGTGGAAGCCCTCATGGACCACAAGCAAGACTACTATCGCCAAGAGGAGGTCTGGTATTATCGGCAATGTGAAACCGGATATCCCCGGCGCCTTCAATACTGGCATCCCGTTCTCCACAGCCGGGAGCGATGGATAGACTGCTGAGATATCTGTCAGACCCAATGCAAAATTGAGCCCCGTGCTGAAGAACCCAAAGATGAAATAACCGGGGATGCCGACGACACCGATAATGAATGCTGCGGCTAGGCTAAGGGCCTCGCCAGTCGCAGCGACCATCAAGAAAGGTGCCGCAAAGAAGAGGAAGCCCAAGAGGAATGCTAAATAAGAATCGCGCTTGTGCCCTACTGGAAGGAACTTGAAGATCGTGAGCGAGACTACTGCTGCGAATAGAAGCGCAAACGGCGAGAAACGAAAGAATATCTGGAAGGGGATAAAGGTCAAGACAGTCTGCGAGCCGTAGACATAGACTGTAAAGAAGGCCAAGGACGATAAGAGTATCCTACGGTATTTTTTAGTAAGATGGCTGCACACGAACCATGCACCCAACCCTCCGGCCAGGAGCACCAGGGCGAAATTCCCGATGAATATCCAGAAGCGCGAGTATTTCTGCCCGAGACAGTTCATCAATTTCAAGCCGCGCTTCGAATTAATCTTGAAGAGGAAGCCGGCTATTGTATTCTTGCGCAGGAAATAGAACATCAAGGGCCACATCAAAAGCATGGTGACGCCGACCGCCACGGACAGCGACCACTCGCCGAAACTGGCCTCGAACATGTAGTTCGCAAGCCAGAGTATCAGTAGCGAAAGGGATACCACCGCTACCGCTTTAGAATACCTCGAAAAAGCCATCTTGTATTTTAACATTCTAGTTTAAAATACCCCGTGGAAGATATAACGATAGTCGGTACAGCCCATGTCTCCAAGGAGAGTGTGGAGGAGGTCAGAGAGACCATCCTGCACGAGAAGCCCAAGTACGTGGCGCTCGAGCTCTGTGAGCCACGATTCGAAGCGCTGACGAAAAAGAAGAAGTGGCAGGACACACCGATAACCGACCTGCTCAAGAAGAACAAGGCATATTTCTTCCTCGCTTATTCCCTCCTCTCGGCGTTCGAACGGAAGCTCGGCGAGCTGACGGGCGTAAGGCCGGGCGACGAGATGCTCGCGGGCTATGAAGCGGCGGGCAAGGTCGGAGCAGAGGTGGTCCTCGTAGACCGCCCGATCGCGATAACCCTCAAGCGCGCCTGGAAGAAAGCCGGCCTAAGGGAGAAGCTCCGCCTGATAAAGGCCTTCTTCATGTCGCTCTTCGGGACCGACGAGATCGACGCCGAGACCATCGAGGAGCTCAAGAATAACGACGTCCTCAGCGAGATGATGGAAGAGCTCAGCAAGATGGTGCCGTCGGCGAAGAAGGTCCTTATCGACGAGCGGGACGAATATATCGCCGGCAAGCTGAAGGAGATCGACGGGAAGACGGTCGCTATCGTCGGCGCAGGGCACAAGCCGGGCATCCAGAAGCATCTCGCCTCTAGCGAGAAGATCGACTACAAACGCCTCGAACATATCCCCACGTCACGCTTCAAGCTCCGCTGGCTCTTTTACAGCCTCACCGTGTTCATAGTCGGGCTGTTCGTCTTCGGGGCTCTAAACTCGTGGGAGAACTTCATCCAGATGGCTTCCTATTGGTTCATCATCAACGGTTGCTTCTCAGCCATAGGTGCGGCTATCGCTCTTGCCCATCCGCTGACGATAATCACCGCCTTCCTCGCAGCCCCGTTCACGTCGCTGACGCCGACGGTCGGCGCCGGCTGGGTCGCAGGACTGGTCGAAGCGAAGCTCAGGACGCCGAGGGTGCGCGACTTCGAAGGCCTGCGCGACCTGAGCGGCATAAGGGACTTCTGGAGAAACAGGTTCACGCGGATATTATTGGTCGCCGCCCTGGCGAACCTCGGAAGCATGATCGGGACCTTCGTTGCTCTCCCCTACTTGATGAGCTTCCTCTAGTCGAAAAGACTTACTTGGACTTCTTGATAACGATAACATCCCCCAACGTCATCTCGCCCCCGCTCCTGCCGGTGGCGTACTCCTGCTCAGACCCTTCCACGACCTCGGTCAGCTTCACATGAAGCTCCCGCTGCAGTTTATGGGCGACCTTCAGGTTTGGGATAAACCCGTGCTCGATCCTCTTGATAATCGATGCAGGCTCGTTTATCCTCTTAGCCAAGTCCTCCTGCTTGAGCCCGAGCTCTTCCCTCTTAGTCCGCACAGACTCGCCTATGTCCTCGAGGACCTCCTCGACCTTCGGCGCTCTTTCGATAGTGGGCTCCTCGCGCCTCTGCTCGATTATACGCTCCCTGCGCGTCGGTTCCCTGACCTCCTCGACTATCTCGCCCCTGCCGGCGCACGAGTCGCACACAGTCATCTCAGCCCCCGCTATCTTCGCTATCTTATTAGCCCCCGGCTTCCCGCACATCTCACAGAATTGTGGCATTTTATTGTTATAACTTTTAAGCGTCAAAAACTTAAACAAATATGGATTTCAAAGCTGGCGACTACGTGGAGCTCAAGACCAAAGACTCCTCATACCGCGGCCTGGTCATGCCCCGGCCCGACCTCGCAGACAAGGACCACGTCATCTTAAAACTCGACAACGGCTACAACGTCGGGATTCGGGTCAAAGACATAAAATCATCCAAGAAAGCTGCGAAACCAGCGACTCCTAAGCCGCCCAAAACAAAGATCAAAATCAACAAAAACCTGCCGCAAGTGTCAATTGTATCCACCGGCGGGACGATTGCATCCAAGATAGATTACGAGACCGGCGGGGTTGTCGCCCTCTCATCAGCCGAAGACCTCATCACCGCAGTCCCCGAGCTCAACGAGTTCATCCAACTGAAAACAGTCCAGGCGATGAACGACATGAGCGAGAACTTCAATCCATCCATCTGGGGCCAGATCGCCGAAGCGGTCGCCAAGGAGCTCAAGGTAAGCGAAGGGGTCGTAGTCACGCACGGCACAGATACGATGCACTACTCAACGGCCGCTTTGTCTTTCATGCTTCCCGATCTAGGAAAACCAGTCGTCTTCACCGGCTCCCAGCGAAGCAGCGACCGCGGCTCTTCTGATTCGTTCTTGAACCTCCTCTGTTCTGCCCAGGTCGCGAGAAGCGACATCGCTGAAGTGAGTCTAGTCATGCACGGCTCCCCCAGCGACAACTTTTGTAATATCAACCGAGGGACGCGCGTGAGGAAGATGCACACGAGCCGCAGAGACGCCTTCAGGAGCATCAACGAGAAGCCCATAGGCCAGGTATGGCCCAACGGGGAGATCAAGGCTGAGGGCTACAGGAAGCGCTCTGGCGGGGCTCCTAAACCGGACACACGCTTCGAGGAGAAGGTCGCCCTCATCAAGGACTTCCCGGGCTTCGACACGAGCATCCTGGATTTCCTGATCGATAACGATTATAAGGGGATAGTCATCGAAGCCACGGGCCTAGGGCACGTCCCTGTACGCGGGAAGTCCTGGCTGGAGTCGCTCAAGCGCGCAATAGAACAAGATATAACAATTGTTATAACTTCGCAATGCTTATACGGAAGAGTCCACCCATTCGTCTATTCGAATCTAAGGAAGGTCTCATCCCTCGGCGCCATCTACGCTGAAGACATGCTCCCCGAAGTCGCTTATGTAAAGCTGGGCTGCATATTAGGCCGCAAACTAGATCCAAAAGAAGAGATGACTAAAAACTGGGCCGGCGAAGTATCGAAGTGCAGCGGGTTCGAGTTCAGTCCTGAGTTCTAATCCACTTTAAGAACCAACCTGGCCGTCTTCAGAAAAGATTCAGCATTCTCTATCGATTCCTTGGCGCTCGATTCGCTATATATGTAACCATAATCGGCATCTTCCCTCAGACTCATCGCCAAGCGAAAATCACCCAAGGATGAAGAATCTAGAGAATCAGCGAAAAGATGCTCCAGCGCATAATATAAACATCGATGGCTCTTCTCGCGATATCCATTAGAAAACAAGAGCGCACGCGCGGAATGGAAAATAACATAATATGCCTGGACCGTAGACCACTTATAATCGGCATCTTTGTAGGAGTTCTTAGCTCTCTCGAGATCGTAGTCGGCCTGATCCAGTTCTTTCTTTATCAACGCCTCATCCGTCTTCTCCCGCACAAGCTTCTTTTTCCGGATACATTCATCAAATCTCGACATTCTCCCAAAGTATTCTACCTTCATCTATCCGCTTTTTCAACGGACGGTCCTTCTTGCCCAATCGTGATGCTTCAGCAGGATCCATCAGGATCGGAGAGAGCTTAAAATCGGCATCGTATTTCCTAAGGGTGGCTATGACCCTTTGTTTATCGCTAGTCTCGACAAAGAGGTCCACATCACTGCCCTCATTATTAGTGCCGTTCGAATAGCTTCCGAACAGCACGACCATATCAGAAGCTCCCTTGAGCTCCTTGATCAACCCTTCTAATGATAAAACATTGACTAATACTTTGAATTCTCTTACAGCTGGATTCTCAAGATTTACCCGGTATACGATGGACTTCCCGATCTTGCGCGAGAGCAGCATATCCTGGCTTTCCAATGTCTTCAGCCCCTTGCTCGCAGACCCGAGACTGATTTCCGCCTTCTTGACGATCTCCCTTAGGTGAAAACCAGAACTCGGGTTCTCAGACAGGAACTTCAGGAGCTTTAACGCAGACTTATTATATAATATGTTCATTTTATTGAACATATGTTCATATTTATGAAATAAAAATAACTTTGAGGGTCATCGCTCTTCGATACTCCCCTCATAGGCTTCATGTGAACCAAGGTCTATCGAGGGTCCAGACTTTGCTATCCTTTCGAATATCCTGATGGGATTCTTAATCATCTTTATTCCCAATAAAAGGAGATATCCACTTTGGGAGAAGATCAGGTGTTATCAATAAGGTCTTTTCTGAACCGGGCTTATCGCTATTCACCTCTGACTCGAAATACCTCATCAGGTCCTCATCTTCGCCCACCACGACATTGATAATTTCCATCTTGCGCGAAGTCAAACTACCATCGGTTCTTCCTTGACTAAGACTCTCACCTCGGGTATCTCTTCGGATTTTACATTGAATTTCTCAAAGCCCACGACCTCTCCAGTCTCCTTATCCTTCTTGATGAGGAAACCTTCCTCTAACTCCTCGCAGATTACTTCCCTCGGCTTTCCGAACCATACATCCAGGGTCTTGCCGACCCTGTCAAATACTATTTTTATCTCCTCGCCCATATTGTTTTGCCTTCCTTTATTTTATCAACTCTTCCGGCGTGCGTACCACAATCAAGTCTTTGCACCTTTCGATCTGCTGCTTATCTCTGGTAACTAAGACGAGACCAAAAATGTCAGCGACTGCGACGTAAATCGAATCCGCACCTCTCACGCCATTCTTTGCGGCAAATTCAACTGCTTTATCTGAAATCTCTTTATCTATAGGTACAAACGTGAAATTGGGTACCTCGCGCAAAGCTTCAGTAAATTCAATGGCTGATGATGCTTTCCCCGTACCTCTGGATATTGCAGATGCGACTTCAGGTAGAGCCAACTCGGGCAATATCACTACTAGAGGTTCGACCCGAACCTGGTTCATGAAAAGCCTACTGTGTTTACCCCCTTCCTCGCCTTCAATAAACGAATTGACCAGGACGCTTGCATCTATGCAATACATCTTATCTCCTGGATTCAGAAATCAACTCCCAGCTCGATTCGGGGACTTTCCAAGCTTTGGCTATGTCTTTACCTAGCTTATCCAGCTTTTCCCACGCCTTCGGGTCCTTCCTAGGTGAATCCAAAGTCTTCTTTAACGCAATCAATTCCGATTGCAACGCTTCTATCCGGTCTTCGGTATCGTCTTTTCGCATTATTAGATTATCCATTGCGGATTAATAAATGGACAAAGCATACCAAGTTATCACAGGGGCATGAGCAGTGAGCAGTGGCGACTAAGGTGGGTTATCGGTCTACAGTCTTGGGTCCTGAGTAACTATGGCTTATAAATATCGCTCCGATGTCCAATCTTAAGAACCAAGATCACTGAGTCCCTCTTATTCAGATCTAAGAGCAGCCTATAATCCCCTACACGCAACTTATACGCGGGGTCGTTGACCAACCTCTTCAAGTAGCGTTCTGGCCTCACACGAATGCGCCCTAAGACCGAGATCATCCTATCCTGTAAGACAGGCTCAAGACGCTTGAACTCTTGAAGCGCCTTCTCGGAGAAACGAATGCCATAGGTCATCTGCCAATCTCTTTCTTGACCTCATCCAGCGAGTAAGACTTCCCCTCGGCGATTTGTCTTCTAGCCTCTTCTAAGTCGCTCTTAACCACCTCATTGATCTCCTTGGAGTCCTCGATAAGGTCCTGGATCACGTCCCCATAGCTCTCCCTGTCATAGAGCTTCCGCAGTCTAAGCTCCTCCAGCAGCTCTGTATCCAGCTGTATCGTAGTTATCGCCATAGCTATCTATAGAAGCCTATAGAATAAAAACTTATCTGGGCTAATGAAACACTCTAAGAAGCACGATACCGCTCAGCAAGGCCCTTTTTAAGATTGGCTATAGCTTCTTCTTTAGTAAGGCCCTGGTCTGCGACCTGGGTGACAAGGTCCTCGGCGACAAAGTATTTACCTTCCTTGTGCACCTGGACTATTGCTTTCATGTCAGAATTAGAAGGCGCGCACATTAAAACTTAGTCCCGCCGCCTGCCGAAGACTATCAGAAGTATTATCAACAAGACCACACCGCCGATGATGTAGGGCATCCAGTCGGTCGGCTGTTCTGGTTCTTCAGTCGTTGTTGGTGTTGTCTCAGGAGCTGATGCAAATTCCCAGGTGCAGATAAGGTCGTTGAACGGGTTCGTCCACGGGATGAAGTCACTCTTGATCCACTGGACCTTTGTGCGACCGCCTATTACGTCCACGGTGTAGCCTGAAGGCACGCACTCCTTTAATTGAACGCCTTGAGGAAGGATTAGGGTGAAAACACCCGATTGAGCAACGGCATCTACTGTGGCTCTGCCATTGATAAAGAGGTTACTATTGTATGCAATTATATTGCCCCAACGAGGTTCTGTGAATTCAATCCGGATCTGCTTGAATTCACCAGGAGACATAGTGGATATCCATGAGGCGGAATCGCTGATCTCCGCGCGGGCATCATTCTCAAAGACCTTGACATCTTCAAGAGCCCTATACAGTAGAAGGTAAAGGATTTCCTCAAACTCCCCTGTGTTCTCCAAAGTGTAGATGACACTGACGCTAGACTCGTCAACAATCGCCTCGATTCCAGCTATTCCAACTGAGCCCCGATAGATCAAGTCGTCAGGGAATAATAGTTCATTCTCGAATTCATCGGGGAATATGCCTGCCTGAACATCAGCTAACATGCGCTCGACTGCAACTTCGCTGCAATATTGCTCAATGTCATTACGTATACAATAATCTTGGTAGGGGGATAAATCTATAGTTTGGGCTGAAACTATAGGTAGCAAAACTAACAGACTCAACACGCATAATAGCGATTTTTCTATCATTCTTTGACTAGTGTCAATACTATCCCCTCATTTGTATTACCACCATTGGTACAACTCTTCTTCTTGTTGATGCTTACGTATAATTGTAAGTTAAAGGAGGGCGTATATCCAGGTGTATTGAACATTAGTCTTTTGATAGTCTCGCCCATATCTATCCGTTTCGTTTCAGCGTTCCCAGCCTTATCAGTTATTTCTATTTCATTGTTATCAGCAAGAGCAATATCAGTATCACATGCAACAAACCTTATTTTAGTCGTGCCGAATTGAGTCTTGATCTTTTCTAGAACAAGTT
>Ga0180434_10000253_pt1 | contig 81019 bp, 77 predicted proteins | sample SS_ome_7_FD_132453 | JGI IMG/M metagenome (GOLD analysis project Ga0180434, IMG submission 132453) | Hypersaline lake sediment archaeal communities from the Salton Sea, California, USA - SS_1_D_2 metaG | ecosystem: Environmental > Aquatic > Non-marine Saline and Alkaline > Hypersaline >... | reverse complement strand
GAGGCAAGGGCGCGACGACCCATGCTACGAAACGGTCTACCGACACCGGGGCGGGTACGGTCTGTCGCGCCCTCTGATGCATTATCCATACTAACTACCTCTCGTAAAGATACAAGGGCGGGTGAAGCGAAGCGAAACCCGCCGCCCCGCCTGTCTGCCATCGAACGTCGTCCAGCTTGCCGGCGTAGGGGCGACTCGCCGAGTCGCCCCTACATACGCGCCGTCACGTGCGCTGATGGGGGAATCAACGGGCTGGCCTACCTGGGGTCTCGCCCCCGAGGCCCCCGACGGATGATTCTAATTGACGACCGTCTCTGTAGTATGTATCATCCGATGTTGGAATGCAGAACGACATAAAAGGAGTAGCTCCCTCAAGATTGAGGGAGCTACTATCAGCCAGCGTTGCTCACGACTGGCGTTGTCTACGTTCTCATTATAGCATTTTTGTCAAATTTTGAGGACACTTTTTCAAGGCTGATGGCGTGAAGACTGATAGAGTAATTGCATACATAGATGGGTTTAATCTCTACTTCGGTTTGAGGGAGAAGACCTGGCGCTGCTACTACTGGCTGGACGTGCACGCTCTCTGTAAGAACATACTGAAGCCTGGACAGCGTCTCATGAGTGTGAAGTACTTTACGTCGCATATCACAAAATCAACGCCAGATAAACGAAAGAGACAGTCCACCTACTTGGAAGTCCTAAAGGGCATGGATGGGGTAAAGCTGTTCTATGGCAAGTATCAATGGAACCCCGTCGATTGTAGACAATGTGGAAGCAGGTGGGAAACCCCCCAGGAGAAAATGACGGATGTGCAAATAGCATCTGAGATGGTGGCTGATGCTCACAAAGACAGCTACGACACAGCCCTTTTGGTCACTGGCGACATAGACCTAGTCCCCTCTGTCGAACGAGTCAAGGCGGACTTCCCCCATAAGCGCGTTGTTGTCGTATTCCCTCCGATGCGTGCAACAGACGAACTGCGTGGCGTCTGCGACGGATATACCCATATCACAGAGTCCATACTTGAGAAGAGCCAACTGCCAAAGACAGTAACAAAGGCTGGCGGCTACAAGTTGAGACGTCCCTCCGAATGGAAGTAGAGCATTTTCCCCTATACTTGTATCTCCAATTGACCCATTACCTGATGCGGGCTGAAATCGTTGACCACCCTCGTGGGAGGATGCTAGAATGGCGGCGATGGTGACGAGATTGAACCGAATCGGGCACTCCTTGGGCAGTCGGATTCGGCGTGTTTTCACGTTGCAGGGATGGGGCAGCTTTGTTTGGCCAGCACTGATACTGTTCGCTGTCTATGGGCTGTTTCTCGGCGTGGGCAGGCTTGAATGCCCCCCAAATTCTTGCCATGTGCAGTCATTCGCATCATCGCTGTGGCAGGTCCATGCTGCTGTTCTTGCCTTTACGGCGATCATAGTCACGGTCATTGTCACCATTGTCAGTAGCGGGCGATACGACAAGTATGCATGGGACGCCTATCTCCGCACTTCGAAGTTCATTCCCATCATAAGCTGGAACCTCTGGGCTCTCCTGATCGAAGGCTTGGCAGCCTTGCTGCTACTTCCAGCCCCCACTAGCGATCGAGTGTATGCTTCTGTCTCCAACGTGGCACTCGCTGGAATGGTGGTGTTCGCCATCAGCGTTCTGCTGACGATGTACTTGTATTGGCGTACGTTGAGCTTCCTTGATGAGGGGGTTGTCGAGAGCCTCCTTCGAAAGGACATGCTAGGGGAAGTACATCGTGAGACGATAAGGGAGTTCCATGCGCGGAAGTCGCGGTTCAGGCGGTTAAATGCGATCTACCGGTGAGTTTCGGTCTCGGTTGGGGGCATATCGCGAGTCGATACTCCAGGCGATCGCTCGCGGTAGAACTGATGTGGTCGCCAGCGGTATGGAGGCGTATGTAGATTTCGTCCGCGCTTTTGTGGAGACTCTACACGAACTTAACGCGAGATACGAACCTGGTCAGGCGGAAGGCGTCAGTTTCGTGGATTGGCCGATTCTCGATGACTTCGTGCATGACGTCTATGAGATCGTGGAAGAGTCAGTCCGGTCAGCGAAACGTGATATGGTCAGGATAGCGATCGGCGGCTTGGCCCTCCAATTGAACTTGGCGTTGGAGATGAGAGAGCACCTTGTGTTTCGTAGTTTCACGGAGGTGTATCCAGACATGGTCAGATGCTCATTTGCCGCAGGCTCGGCAGAGGACGGGCGCATGGTGCGGGGGTGGGTATGGAGGTCGCTAAAGCAGTTTGAGGAGTTCAAGCTGGGACTCTTGATACGCGAGTCGAGTGACGAGAAGCTTGACTGGATTGTTCCATATTACCGTAGCGTGATTGAAGCTTTTGCAGCCATGTTGAAGGCATGCGTAGACCAAGAATCCTTGGAGGCACTCGCTGAGACCGGAGAAGCGTTCGACCGAATAGGATCAGGGGTAGGCTGGACGCAAGCTACTCTCCAGAGCAGAGGCTCATTGTCGGAGACTATCGAGTCTGATAGACTGGCGCATTGGTTTGGCTTGGGTGCTTGGGAGGTGCGCTTGTTCTACTTGTATCTAAATCCTGACCCTACCCTCTCTGCGAGAGCAAGATATGGCAGGGGTATTGCACCTAGTCTCGTTGCTGAAATGGTCAGATTGGTGGGGGGCCATTTCGAGTCTCTGCAAGTGCTAGCCGACGTCTACGTTCAATGTATTGATGATGGTTCGTATCCACGTTGGTGGTCCATCTCGCTGTTTGAAGAGTTCCCCGAAGGCCAAGTGTACACGTTTGACTACAAGAAGTGGCTGACTCTCTTTTTCTGCGTGCGAGCACTTCAGTTAGTGCCCAGCGGAGTAACCGGTGGGGAGTTGGCATTGCCGCCCGTCAGGGCGATGAAAGACCGATCATCTGCATTAGAAAGAGTGTTGGAAGAACTGGTGGGAGAAGCACCTAGCTGGAACTCTGTAATAATGGTTGACAATCTCGATGGGAGGGCAGAATCGCTGATGCGGGCCGTTCGAAGTGCGGCCAAGGATTTCGAACGGTTTGAGGAGGATGAGATCATACGGGCTGAGATCAGCACGGCCAAAGTAGACGAGTTCAAGGCTGATGTGGTTGAGGCTTGGCGCGAGAACGCATGGGTGCGTGGCCTTGTTGCTCGCTTTGGCAGGCGGGAGATGGTAGGCCCAGACGTGGCAACTCACGAAGAGCCGACAGGCATCGTTGGTGAGATGTATCCAAAGGAACCGTTCCTGGAGAGGACGACGGCTATATGGGTCGGTGTTGGTCAGCACGTGGGCCGCGATTTGGCGCAGAGAGAATGTGGAAGAGTACTCTCTGACTGGCTTGGCAATGAAGAGGTTGAGCACGTGGAGGGTAGCGCCAGCGACATCGCTCAGTTGCTTGAAGGTGCCATGGCCAGATTGCGTACCAAGGGCTATACGCCATCGGCGATAATTCTCTTTTGCAGGCATAGGGTGCTGAGACAACTTGATAGTGACGTGCAGTTCATTCCAGGGTGGCGGTCCGACTCGGCTCGAATCGGTCTGAGCAACTTCGAAGGTACACTTGAGAATGTGCCAGTCTTCTGGTGGCAAACCGATGTTTCTCCCTCTGCTCTCGTCTTGGATCTTGAGCAGTTCGGCGTTTGGCGGGACTATCAGTTGTCCGCAGAAGAGCCGCGTGTTATTGACATAAGAGTTACTGGGATGACGGAAAGCCATGCCCAGGCGGTGAGCTACAGCAGTCCCAACTTAACCCCACGGGACGTCCTTCAGAAGGTGATGGTCAGAGCGAGTGTTGTCTTCCAGTACTCGGTCACGGACCCGCAGGCGGCTATAAGGGTCGATTTGGTGGATAGGTGAAGGTAGGTCCCCCCTCCCCTCCCCCCGTCTTGCCCGCCCTAGCGCCGTACTGGTATACTACGTAGCAGCGCGCTAGCGAGCGGGGGCGGATGGAGTACGAGACTATCATCGGGCTGGAGGTGCATGCCCAGCTCACCACCAGGAGCAAGATGTACTGCGGCTGCAGCACCGACTACGTCGACGCTCCGCCCAACACACACGTCTGCCCCGTATGCCTCGGCATGCCCGGCGTCCTCCCCGTGATCAACCGCCAGGCCATCGAGTACAACATCATGACCGGCCTCGCGCTCCACTGCGAGATCCCGGAGAATACCAAGTTCGACCGCAAGAACTACCCCTACCCCGACCTGATGAAGGGTTACCAGATTTCCCAGTACGACATGCCTCTGTGCCTCGAGGGCTGGCTTGAGGTCGAGACGGAGGAAGGCGGCACCAGGCGCATCGGCATCACCAGGGTGCATCAGGAGGAGGACGTTGCCAAGATGGTGCACCGCACCGACCCCAGCGGCGAGTCCTGCAGCCTGATCGACGTCAACCGCGCCGGTGTGCCCCTGATGGAGATCGTCAGCGAGCCGGACATCCGCTCGCCGGAGGAGGCTCGGCAGTACCTGATGAAGCTGCGCAGCATCCTGCGCTATCTCGGCGTGTCCACGGCGGACATGGAGAAGGGCAGCTTCCGCTGCGATGCCAATATCAGCATCAGGCCCAAGGGGAGCACGGAGTGGCCCCCCAAGGTCGAGGTCAAGAACATGAACAGCTTCCGGGCCGTGTTCCGGGCGCTTTCCTACGAGGAGGAGAGGCAGCGCAAGGCCCTGGAGAAGGGCGAGCGTCTGGTGCAGGAGACGCGGGGTTGGGTGGAGGAGCGGGGCGTCACCGTCTCGCATCGCAGCAAGGAGGAGGCCCAAGACTATCGCTACTTCCCCGAGCCGGACCTGCCGCCGCTGGTGGTGAGCAGGGAGTGGGTGGAGGAGCTGAGGGCTCGGCTCCCCGAGCTTCCCGACGCCCGGCGCGAGCGCTTCGTGGAGCAGTACGCTCTGTCGGGGTACGACGCCGAGCAGATCACGGCCCTGAAGGAGCAGGCGGACTACTACGAGAAATGCGTCGCCCTGTTCCCGCAGAACGGCGATGGTGGCAAGAATGCGAAGACTGTGGCAAACTGGATGCTCGGCGAGATGGCGCGGCTGCTCAACGCCACCGGCATCGAGATCGATGATGTCAAGGTGAAGCCCGAGCACCTGGTGGAGATGATCGGCCTCGTCGAGAGCGGCACTTTGAGCATTAACATGGCCAAGACGGTCTTCGAGGAGATGTTCAACACGGGCAAGCGGGCCCCCGACGTCGTCAAGGAAAAGGGGATGGCGCAGATCAGCGGCGCGTCCGAGCTGGAGGGCGCTGTCGAGAAGGTGCTTGCGGAGAACCAGCAGGCGGTGGACGATTACCATGAGGGGAAGGAGCAGGCCCTGAAGTTCCTCATGGGACAGGTGATGCGGGCCACGAAGGGGCAGGCGAATCCCAAGGTGGTGGGCGAGCTGCTCCAGAAGAAGCTAGGGGAGGGACAGAGGGTATAGAGATATGACACTACTGAACGTAGCTCAGATCATAGTGGCGCTTCTGGTGATCGTCATTATCCTGGCGCAGGCTCAAGGGGGCGGGCTGGGTGGCATGTTCGGGGGCTCGGGCGAGTCCGCCTTCAGGACCAGGCGCGGAATAGAGCGGACGTTGTTCCGCTTCACCATAGTGCTGGTGGTGGTGTTTATCGCTCTTTCTATCGTGAGCGTCAAGTACGGCTAGCGGGACAGCCGGCCGGGTGAAGGTTTGATCAAAGGGAGGGAGCACTGAGATGGCAACAGCCAAGGCCTGGATTCAGGAGATACGAGCGCCGTTCCTGATACTGACGCCGATATCTGTGTTCGTGGGGGCGGCGGTGGCCGCCTACGAGGGCTGGGCGATCAACGCCGGCTACCTGGCGATTGCCATGGTGGGGGCGGTACTCGCGCATATAGCCGTAAACGTGATCAACGAGTACTACGACTACCAGAGCGGCGTCGATTTCAAGACGGTGCGCACGCCGTTCAGCGGTGGAAGCGGGATACTGGTGCAGGGCTTGGTCAGCCCCAGGGCGGCGTTCATGCTGGGCATAGCCTGCATCGCGGCCATACTGGGGATCGGCGGGTACTTCTACACGGTGCACGGCTACGGCATCGTCCCGCTGGGCATCCTCGGCGTGGTAGTCCTCTACTTCTACACGACCCACATCACGAAGTCGCCCCTTCTCTGCGCGATAGCGCCGGGCCTGGGCTTCGGCCCGCTGATGGTGATGGGCACCTACTTCGCCCTCACCGGCACCTACAGCCTGGCCGCCGGCCTGGCCTCTCTGGTGCCCGCGTTCCTGGTCAGCAACCTGCTGCTGCTCAACCAGTTCCCCGACGTCGAGGCCGACAAGCTGGTCAACCGGCGTCACCTGCCCATAGTGATCGGGCGGAAGAACAGCTCTCTGGTCTACACGGGGCTGCTGGTGGCGGCGTACGGGGCGCTGATAGGGTCGGTGGCGGCGGGCGTGCTTCCGCCTCTGGCGCTGCTGGGACTGATCACGCTGCCGCTGGGGTGGGTGGCGGTGCGGGGGGCCCGCCGGTATCACGATCAGATAGAGAAGCTGGTCCCGACCATGGGGAAGAATGTGATGCTGACGCTCGCGTTCCCTTTGCTGATGGCGGTGGGCATGGTGATAGCCGTGGTGATCGGCTAGCTGCTACTCGACCACGACTGCAGTGCCGTAGGCGAGGAGCTCCGAAGCTGCGGACATCACCATCGAGGTGACGAACCTCACGCCGACGATGGCGTTGGCCCCCATACCCTCTGCTTCCTCGGTCATCCTCTGCAGGGCCTGCTCGCGGGACTCGGCCATCATCTTGGTGTAGTCCGTGATCTCGCCGCCGACGAGGTTGCGGAGCGAGGCCATGATGTCGTGGCCGACGTGACGCGCCCGGATGGTGTTGCCCCGTACCAGGCCCAGCGTCTTGACTATCTTCTTGCCCTCTACGTGGTCGGTAGTGACGATAATCATCTCTCCACTCCGCCGAAGTCCTCTTCCTTTGCGGCGGCCATCCTCTCCCGCAGTATCGATCCGAGCAAGATGAGGAGGCCCAGCCCGACGCACACGATGGCTATCTTGAGCGGCGTGGGTATGGCGTCGTAGGCCACCCCGAACACCCAGTACAGGACGTAGCCCGTGCCTACGCCGATTCCGAGTACCGCAAGGAGAGCACCTATCTTCTGAAGCATAGTCCTGCCCCGGCACCTGCCTTCATTGAGAATGATACCACTGTTTCGGGTTCAGCGCCACGTGGGTGCCTACCAGCCGCCCTCGATTGAGCCGTCGTAGTACGACATATCGACGGCGTCCTCGGCCCCGGGCGGCAGCTCGATGTTAACCGGCTGGTTGTAGTCGCGCATGAACGCGGTCATGCTCATGTCAATGTGGAAGTAGAAGCCCTCGAACTCCAGCTCGGTTGACACTGCCGGCGACATTGTCGGCGACACTTCCGGCTCGCTGGACTGCTCCTCGAGACCACTCAGCATGGCCTCTTCCATCGCGACCATGGTGTCCTCGTCCATTGTTATCGCGGCTGCAATCTCGACCTTCACGGGATATAAGGTATCCTTCGCCACCCACAGCCGCAGGGTGTACTTCTCCACCGTGTCATCCCACATGGTCTCCATCATCGACTCGGGATCGGAGAAGCCCTCCATACCTGGCTGGGACTCGGCCATCTCCATGTACAAGTCCCAGATGACGGAGGAGTTGGGCGCTACGTCCAGCACGTAGCAGTAGGTCCCGTCCACCCGCTCCGAGCCTACCAGATCGATATCGGCGCACTCGAGCATGTCGAACTGGGCCTGGGTCATATCCATCTGCGACATGGACTCGTCCGATAGGTCGCCGTACTCATCCGACATCCCCACCTTCGCCCAGCCCATGCTGTAGATGGGGGAGTCGAGCTTGTAGTACATTGTCTCGTCTACCAGGTAGGAGTCCATTGTCATGGAGATCCTGCCCGGCCTGCCCTCGGCGGGCGTCATCTCGAGCTCCATCGTCGCGGCGGTCTCTTGATTCAACATGTTCACCACGGTGTCCATCGTTCCGGAGAACTCCATCTCCATAGAGAACGCGTCCTCGCCGGGGATGTTTATCGAGAACTCGCCGTCAACTGTGGCTTCGGACGTGTAGGTCTCCAGCGTTGTCTCGGCCTCCATCATCTTCGCGACGATGGCCTCGGCCGAGTCCAGCTCCTCCGTGGCCCCACTCCCCCCGTTGCACGCCGCACACACCAACATCAGAACGAGAGCGGCAGCTACGGCCGCAGCTTTCGCTATCCGCATATCTGCGATACTCCTCCCCGCATGTTCCGCGTCTTCAATGGTATGGCTGGACATGCTGTCCTGTCAACCGACCTGTACTTAACTTGTGCTACAATTGTCCTGATATGTTCGAGAGCAGGCGCATCGTATTCATGGGGACGCCGGAGTTCGCCGTCCCCGCGCTCGACAGGCTGCTGCGGGGCGAGCACGAGGTTGTCGCCGTCTACACGCAGCCCGACAGGCTGGTCGGGCGGGGTCGCGTACCCACGCCGCCCCCGGTGAAGAGGGTTGCCATGGAGCACGGCGTCGAGGTACTGCAGCCGGAGAGCCTTCGCGAGCCTTCCGAGGTCGAGCGGCTCGCGGCTCTCGAGCCGGACCTGGTGGTTGTGGCCGCTTACGGCCAGATACTGCCCCAGAGCGTCCTCGACATCCCGGAGTATGGCTGTCTCAACATCCATCCTTCGCTGCTGCCCAGGTACCGGGGCGCTACTCCTGTTCCGGCGGCCATCCTGGCCGGAGACATGGAGACGGGCGTCACCATCATGAAGATGGATGCCGGAATGGATACGGGGCCGATCGTGTCTCAGTTCATCGTGCACACCGAGCCGGATGATACTTCGGAATCGCTCGGCCGGAGGCTTGCCGACGCGGGGGCTCGTCTGCTGGAGGAGACGCTGGGTGTCTGGTTCGATGGCACGCTGGTTGCGGTACCGCAGGACAACAGCGTCGCGAGCTATACCAGGCCGATCACGAAGGGCGACGGCCTGGTCGATTGGCGCGTGAGCGCTGTGGAGTTGGAGCGCAAGGTTCGCGCCTATCAGCCCTGGCCGGGCTGCTACACGCACTGGCAGGGCAAGGTGCTTCGGATATTGCAGGCGGTTCCGCTGCAATGCAGCGACAGCGTGGCACTGGGCCGGGTTCTCGAACTCGAGGCAGGACAACCCGCCGTCGTGGGTGTGGGGACGGGGGAGGGTGTGCTGGGTCTGCTGAGGCTGCAACTGGAGGGCAAGAACGCAATGTCCGTCGCCGAGTTCCTGAGGGGACAGCGAGCGTTCGTCGGAGCTGTGCTCGGCAGCTAGAGGGAGACTGCCTACTCCTCTTCGGCCTCCTCCTTGGCCTCCTCTGCCTCTGCCTCCTCCTTGGCCTCCTCTGCTTCGACCTCTTCCTCGGCTTCCGCTACCTCTTCCACAACCTCTGCGATGCGGCGACGCGTTATCGCCACCACTGCTTTGTCCTGGTCGGTCAGAAGGCTCACTCCAGCCGGGACCTTGAGGTCTCCCACGTGGATGGACCGGTCGAAATCATCGAGGACCGAGATATCGACCTCGATACTGTGGGGTATATCGCCGGGCAGGCATTCTACCTCGATGGCGTTGAGGCTCTGCAGGAGTATCCCATCGAGGTCCTTCACGGCCGGGGCTTCGCCGATGAGCGCCAGCGGGACCTCGGCCTTCATCTTCTCCTTCATCTTGACCTGATACAGATCCGCGTGCACCAGGTCCTGGGTAAGGGGATGTCGCTGGATTCCCTTGATGATCACCATTCGCGGGCTCTTCTCGCCCTCGACGGTTAGCGAGATCAGACCGGTCTTGCCTGCCTTCGCGATCGTATTCTTCAGCTCCGGCGTTCTGATCTCCACGGCGGTCGACTCGATACCATGGCCGTAGATGTTGCTAGGCGTGATGCCCTGCCGGCGAAGGGCTCTCACCTTCTTGCCCAACACGGCTCTCTTGGCGGCAGACAGCTCGATCTTGTCCATTTACCTCTCCCCAAACTCTATGACTATAACAACCACGGGGCGCGAAATCAAGCCTAGCTTACGCTCAACCCTCTCCCCAGGACTTGCTCTGCCGGACCTGCTCACCGGCGTTCTTCAGTTCGTCCCATGGTATCCCGAGACGCTCCGCCCATCCTTTGTAGTATCCTTGTATCTCGTCCCAGGGGAAGTCGGAATACGGGCCGTGATCATGGACGTGCTCGATATGAGGTTCACCATTCTCGGTGTGTGTGGAGTCCTTGGCGTCGTTGATGCCATCGAAGTCCACCGGGACGAATCCTTTCTTACGGCAGGTCGCGATGTCGTAGGCCGGGCTGGCGTGGACCCACTTGCCGTCGACGCAGACCTCCGCGTATCCGTGGAAGGGGAATGTGTCGATTCCGCCGATCATCTGCTTGAAGCTCTCCGATAGCTGGCAATCGTGGACATCGACGTACCCGAGGCGGGCAGGAATCCCGACGGCGCGGCAGAGCGCCGCGAGGAGCACCGACTTGTGCTGGCACATCCCATTGCCCGCCTCGAGCGTGGAGCTGGCCTTGTAGCGGTCGAGTTCGTAAAGCGGTGCGTAGGCGTTGTGCTTGATCTCGTCTCTGACGAAGTAGTACAGAGCAACTGCCTTCTCCCTGTCGGTCTGCAGCCCTCGAGTCAGTTCCAGGGCCTTGGCCCTTACGGACGGGGTGTCAGAGTCGATGATCTCCGTTGGGCTAAGGAAGTCGTTCGGGTCAGACATCGATACTCCTCCTCTATCTCCAAGTTATTGTAGCACACGGAAGGTGATCGCACCGAACTCGACTGGGAGGGAAGGGATTGCTTATAATTGTGAGTTGGAATGAGGACGAGCGACTTCGATTATGAGTTGCCGCCGGGGCTGATCGCGCAGGTGGCAGTCGAGCCACGCGATTCGTCCCGTCTAATGGTTGTCCATAGGGACACAGGGCGGTTCGAACATCGCGTGTACCGGGATGTCGTGGAGTACCTGCACCGGGGAGACCTGGTCGTGTGCAACGACAGCCGCGTAATACCGGCGCGGCTCAAGGGGCACAAGGTCGGCGGCGAAGCCCAGATCGAGCTCCTTCTGCTCAGGCGTATCGAGCCCGGTGTCTGGGAGGCGCTCGCCCGGCCCGGGCGCAGGCTCAGGGCGGGGACGGTAGTCGCGGTGGGACACGATAGCGCCGTCGAGGCGACTGTGAGGGCCAGGAAGGATGGTGGCATATTCGTCGTCGAGCTGTCCGGCGAGGAGGTCCTGCGGGATGTTGGTGAGGTTCCGCTGCCCCCGTACATACATGAGTGCGTGGAGGACCCGGAGCGATACCAGACTGTGTACTCCAGGGTCGAGGGCAGCGTCGCCGCGCCAACTGCCGGCCTGCACTTCACGGCGGGCCTCATTGACAGCCTGCGCGACAAGGGAGTGGAGTCGGGCTTCCTCACTCTGCACCTGGCGCTTGACTCCTTCCGGCCGGTCACGGAGGACGATCCTCGCGACCACGATATCCACAAAGAGTACGGGCGACTGGCACCCGAGCTGGCCGACAAAATCAACCTGGCCAAGAGCGAGGGCAGGCGCGTGGTCTGCGTCGGTACCAGCACCGTCAGGCTCGTGGAAGGGGCGGTGAGGGCCGGGGGTGGGGCTGTGGCCCCTTTCGAGGATTGGGTCGACCTCTTCATTCTGCCCGGACACGATTTCAAGGTCGTCGACGCGATGATAACGAACTTCCATCTGCCGAGGTCGACTCTTCTGATGTTGGTATCGGCCTTCGCCGGCCGCGATCTCATATTGAAGGCATATCGCGAGGCTATGGACCGGGGCTACAGGTTCTACAGCTTCGGCGATGCCATGCTGGTCCTCTGAGTACAAGTCCTATCGAGGGGAGTTCAGGGGCCAAGTCCCGGCACGCTGGGCGCGTGGGTAGCATCGGACTTCGTCAGTCCCTCCGGAACTCGTAGTGGGTGGAATGGTGATGTAGACAGAGGCAAGCATTGCAGGGTGCTGCAGTGGCCCGCGGAGGGCTGGACAAAGTCTTCGGAGTGTGGTATTGTTAAGTCCGACTCAAGATGAGGAGGAGGATTACACTAGGTGGGAGGGTTTCAAATGACGTGATGTAGCGTGTGAAGCGCGTTCATAGGGGGGCCTCTATGTACCTCGATCAGCGGGTAGATAGCATCCTGGTTTTCCCCTCAGGTTCTCCAATTGCCCCTTGGTCCTTCGGCTCGAATCGGCAGCGCAATATTTTCCGGCAGTTGCTTCGAAAGAACACCCCTCTCAATCGGCGACATGTGTCTCCGCTTATGCCGATATGTGTGGGAGCCCCCTGGTCTGACGCATGTGTTTTAGAAGAATGGAGTGTAAGAAATATGGCGGTTGCGTGTAGAGAGGTTGACATAAGCCTGGACAAGAGTGCGATCCTGCGAAGTATGGGTTACGGTGCTGATGCAGAGCCCTCGGCACGGGTCGTATCGTTGATAGATGAGTATGTCAGGGAGATTGAGCAGCTTCTGGAACCGTCCTACACCTATGTTGTTAGGAACGTGATGGCTGTAAAGGGCGCGCGGGTTCTCGCCGAGGGGCCCGCAGTGTTCGAGAGCCGGGTGGTGTCCAAACTGCTCGGTGGGTGCCGCCAGGTGGGCGTGTTCGTCGCCACCATTGGCGGGCGGCTTGAAGAGATGGCTTGCAGGCTGGCCGACGAGGGTTTGATGCTGCAGGCATCTGTGCTTGACGCCATTGGCTCGGAGGCTGTGTCGAAAGTGGCCGAGTTCGCTGAACGCCTGATGGGCTGGGAGGCGGCAATGGATGGGCTGGTGACAAGCAGGCGGTTCAGCCCTGGACACTGCGATTGGGATATCAGTCAGCAGATGATGGTGTTCCACACCGTGGATCGGGACTCCACAGACGTTCATCTGACTGAGAGTTGTCTCATGGTGCCCCGGAAGTCCATTTCCGGGATTGTTGGAATGGGAGACCCTGAGAGCGGCGCGAACGCTTTCAATCCTTGTCCTTCCTGCGACAGGACGGATTGTCCGGGCAGGAGGTAGGCAGCGCATGCTTCGCAAGGGAATAGCTGGCGGCACCTACAAGCCGCTGAGCGAAGAAGACATCGCCCAAGTCGACGACGCCGTGATGCGCGTGTTCGAGGAGGTGGGCGTCCAGGTCAATTCCGACAAGGCGCTTGCATACTTCCGCGACGCTGGCGCCATGATCGACGGGCAGATTGTCAAGATGACTAGGTCCATGGTAAGGGAGCTGGTCGACAAGGCACCCTCGGATGTAACGCTCTACGCCAGGAAGCCCGAGCAGAATCTGAACCTGGGCGGCGCTCGCGTCTACGCCGGTACCGGCGGCACGGCCCTCAACGTTATTGACGGTGTCACCGGGGAGCGGCGCAAGTCCACTCTCGAGGACCTGAAGGACATAGCCAAGCTGGTTGACGGCCTGGACAACATCCATTTCTTCTTGCTCCCAACCTACCCCACCGACGTCGATGTCGAGATCGTGGATATCAACCGCTTCTTCGCCGGACTGGACAATACGACCAAGCACATCATGGGCGGCGTCTATACCCATGAGGGCATCGAGCGTGTCCTTCAGATGGCCGAGATCATCTCCGGTTCGTCTGAGAAGCTGCGCCGGGAGCCCATCATTTCCATCATATTATGCGCCATCAGCCCGCTGAAGATCGACGATGTCTATGGAGATATGATCGTGCGTGTGGCTGAGATGGGCATACCCATCGCTCTCCCGGCCGAACCGCTGTGTGGCTCCACGTCGCCTGTGACGCTGGCGAGCAATGTGGTTATCCAGACGGTGGACTCGCTTGCCGAGGTATGCCTGACCCAACTCGTCAATCCGGGCGCTCCCGTTCTGTTCGCATCGGTGGCGTCGAGCAACGATTTCCGCGACCTTAAGTACATAACAGGCTGCATCGAGATGGGCCTGGTCAATGCCGCCAGCGCCCAGATGGCGCAGTTTTACAAGCTGCCGTTCTACGCGACCGCGGGGATGTCCGATGCAAAGGTTGTGGATGCGCAGTGTGGCTATGAATCGGCGCTCACGCTGCTGCTTTGTGGCTTGAGCGGTGCGAACTACATCCACGATGCAGCGGGCCTTATGGACTTCGCCCTCAGCGTCAGCCTCGAGAAGTACGTTGTCGACAATGAGATCATCGGCATGGTCATGCGGGCTGTCGAGGGCATCAAAGTGAATGAGGAGACCCTGGCTTTTGATCTCATCAAGGAGGTGGGACCGGGTGGTCACTTCGTATATAGCCGGCACACCCGCCGGCATATGCGAAAGGAGCACTACCAGCCTACCTTGAGCGATAGGGACCATCTCGAGCAGTGGTGGAAGAGGGGCAGGGAGGATACTGCGGTGCGGGCGAAGAGGAAAGCCCAGGAGATTCTGTCTGGGCCCGGGTACAGTCTGCCGGCGGACACGCGGAGCAGAGTGCTCCGGGAGATCCCGGGGATCATAGACTGAGGTGGCGATGGGTTGAGTTGATGGTTAGATTGGAGGAATTGGCGTGCCGAGAGAAGGGATACTGATTGGACAGCCGTTGCAGAGACTGAGTCAGAAGCAGATCGAAGTAATTCACAAAGCCTCACTCGAGATCCTCAGCGACCCAGGACTGATAAGCTTCAACCGCGAAGCTGCCGATTTATTCGCGAGCAAGGGTGCCGATGTTTCCACTATTGCCGGCGACCATCCGGCCTGGCTGATCAGGATACCGGAGAAGGTTGTCATGGACGCTTTGGACGCGGCACCCAAGACAGTCAAGCTGGGTGCGAGGAAAGAAGAGAACGTGCTCGTGATGAAGGGGGACGAGCCCAGAGTTCACTGGATATCCGGCTCCGAGACCAATATCTGGCTGGACGTTGAGTTCGAGACGTTTGTCAAGAAGGGCGACCCCGGCGTCGAGATACGGGTGCCTCGGTTTGTCCAGCATCGCGGTACGGTGGACCACTTGTGCCAGTCGGCCCACGTCTGCGAGCACCTGGAGACGCTGGGTGGCTATATCCGCACGGTGAACATCCAGGACAAGGACATCACTTCCGAGAACAAGGATGTTAACAAGTACTTCGCCTCTCTCAACAACACTACGAAGCACGTCATGGCGGGCCTGACCTCGCTTAGCCAGATCGACAACGTTGTTCGCATGGCGGAGATCATCGCGGGGGGTAGCGAGCAGTTGAAGGAGAATCCGATGATCTCCTTCATCACGTGCCTGGTCAAGAGTCCCCTGCAGTTCGTCGATGACACGACGGACACTTACCTCGAGATATGCAAGCGGGGGCTGCCTGTGGTCGTATCTTCCGCGCCTCAGGCGGGGAGCACCGCTCCAATGAAGGAAGACGGCATCATGGCGCAGATCAACGCGGAGGTGCTCGCCGGGATAGCGCTGGGACAGCTCGTCAACCCTGGGACGCCCGTCATATACGGCAGCGTCCCGGTGCGCGCCAGGCTGGACAATCTGGCGGACTCCTATGGTGCTCCCGAGACCTCACAGTTCAACGTCGACTGCGTCCAGATGGCCCGGTTCTACAAGCTGCCGTGCTACGCGACCTCCGGCGTCTGCGATGCGAAGGTGCCAGGCATGCAGTCCACTGTGGAGAGGCTGTTCTCTGACATCCTGGTGACGCTCGCCGGGCCCCAGTACCTGCACTGCGCCTTCGGTCTGCTCGACTGCAACTCCATATTCTGCCTGATGCAGGCGGTGATAGACGACGCGCACTTCAACATGATCAGGCACTTCCTGACGCCTCCTCGCGTCGATGAAGAGGAGGTCGCCAAGACCATGAAGCAGGTCAGAGAGGCCGTGGAGACCCCGCAAAAACTTTACATAAAGTACATACGGCCGCTGATGAGGAGCGGGCAGCTGTCGATGCCCTACCCCTTCGAGGGGGATGGTGAGGCGGACAATGCCTTCGAACTTGCGTACGGGAGGATGCAGGAGCTTCTGGCGAAGCCCGTAGAGCACATCGACGAGGCAACCACGAAGAAGGTGTTCGACGAGATACCGGGCCTGTTGCCCAGATTGAATACCTACAGCTGACAGGTAAGAACGAAGAGGGGAGACGAGCATGAGCGACGAGACCATTGTGCAACTGAGGGAGAATGTCATCCAGGGACGCAAGACCGAGGACGATGAGGGGATAGACGAGGACGTTACCGGGCCCGGCGTGCTGGAGCTGACTCAGCAGGCAATAGCAGAGAGCATCCCCGCCGAGGAGATCATCAAGGGCGGGCTGACCGCCGGCATGGAGGTTGTCGGGGAGAAGTTCTCCACCAAGGAGTATTTTATACCGGACATGCTGGCATCTGCGGAGGCGGTAGGTGCGGCGATGGACGTCCTCAAGCCGCTGCTCGAGGCATCGAACGTCGAGACCAAGGGCAAGTTCGGCATTGTGACGGTGAAGGGCGATATTCACGACATCGGGAAGAACATAGTGGCCATCCTGCTCAAGGGGGCGGGATACGAGGTACATGATCTCGGAATCGACGTGCCCACGGAGAAGATCGTCGAGTTCGTCAGGAACGAGAAGCCCGACTACCTGGGCCTGTCCGCGCTGCTGACGACCACTATGGTGGGCATGGGCGAGGTGATCGACGCGTTGAAGGAGGCGGGTATACGTGACCAGGTGAAGGTGCTAATCGGTGGGGCTGCCGTCTCGGAGGAGTTCGCGAAAGAGATCGGGGCCGATGCCTATTGCGTCGACGGCTTCGAGGGTATCAAGGCACTGGAGGATTTTGAAAAGGCGGCCTAGCCGTTCGAAAGATAGAAAGGAGTCTCTTAGTGGCTGGAATCGCTGGCCTTCAGGGTAAGGACAATGGCGAACTGGAGAGAATGCTGGGGGTGATCAACTATAGGGGCCCTCATGAAAAGTGGATCCATCAAGAGCAGGGCGTGAACATTGGCTGCAATGAGTTGAATCTTGGAGCGAATTGCCGGGATGGCTCGCACCACATGGCTGAGGGCAAGCGTGCGGTTGTTCTGGATGGGCGCGTGTACAACGCCGACAAGGGGACCAAGACCGACGCTGAGGCGGTCATGGCCTTGTACGACAGGTTCGGCGCCAGATTCGCGGGAATGATCGACGGCGACTTCGCCTGCGCCGTCTCCGACGAGGGCCAAATGCTCTTGGCCAGAGACTGGGCGGGCATCAAGCCCCTCTACTATGGCCACGACGTCAAGGGCGACCTGTGCTTCGCATCCGAGGCGAAGGCGCTCGTGGGCATCTCGCAGGACGTCAGGGAATTCCCGCCGGGCTATGTCTATTCGCGCGAGGTCGGGTTCCGCAAGTACAGGCACGAGGCTGTCGAGACACCGGAGTTCGAGGACTACGAGCAGGGCAAGAGGGTGGTCAAGCAGCTTCTCGAGGAGGCGGTTGCGAAGCGCATGAAGGATGGGGCCGTGGGCGGCGTGCTTCTCAGCGGCGGCCTCGATAGCAGCCTCATAACCTATATGGCATACCAGGTTGATCCCAAGATCGAGTGCTTCACGGTCAGCATGGAGGAGGGGCAGGACCTCCCGCTGGCCAAAGATGTAACCGCGTACCTCGGCGTCAAGCACCACGTCCTTATGTTCGGGGACGAGGAGATCGGCGAGATACTGCCGCTGGCCATCCATCACCAGGAGATGTACGAGGAGAGCTGCGTGCATGGCGCAATCGCCAACTTCCTGGCTGGCCGGTTCGTCAGTCCCAAGACCAGGTGCGTCTTGACCGGCGAGGGCGCGGACGAGTTCTTCGCGGGATACGACGGGCAGTTCAAGCAGGGCAGCAATCCCGAGGAGGTCGCCAGCATTGTCGACGACCTCATAAACGTGGCCCACAACACGGCCCTGCAGAGGCTGGACAGGCTGAACGCCGCCAACTCCTATGAGAGCCGCACGCCCTTCCTCGATGCGAAGGTCATGGACTTCTCGCTCAAGATCCCCATCGAGCACAAGATCCACGGCCAGGAGCAGACGGGGAAATGGATCGTGCGGCAGGCCTTCGAGGGCTGCCTGCCCGACCACATTATCTACCAGACCAAGCGCTTCTTCGCGCAGGGCTCGGGCGTCGCCTACACAATGCGCAAGGAGGCCGAGAAGCACATCACCGAAGAGGACCTGGAGGACTTCAATCGCAAGGCGAGCAATCCATACCTCTCCTCGATTGAGGAGCTGTACTACTACAGGATATTCAAGAAGACGCTGCCCGATCCCGTGTTCGACCGCCTGGTGGGACGCTGGGACCCCATGCGGCCCGATTTCTTCCGCCGCAAGGCGGGGGCCTGAGATCAGCGCTGGAAGGGAGGCACACTATACATCCTGGGGGGATTGGGAGGTGGTCGGGACTGTTAGGGCAACCTCAAATCGGCAAGCAGTTGGATAGCCGGAGCGCAACAGAAGGAGCGATGAGAGAATGTGTGGCATAGCCGGATGTTTTGGAACAGTGGATACCAGGACCGTCAACCGCATGCTGGATGCGATGGAGCATCGGGGGCCCGATGACCGCGGAGTCAGCACCTTCGGCGACGTGGTGTTCGGTCATACTAGACTTTCCATAGTAGACGTGGCCAGAGGGCACCAGCCCATCCTCGCCGATGGCGGCCGGATGGGAATCATCTGCAACGGCGAGATTTACAACTTCAAGGAGCTGCGGGACGACCTCGTCCGCAAGTACGAGTTCAAGACGGCATCGGACAGCGAGGTGATCCTGCACCTGTACCGCGACAGGGGCCCCGAGTGCGTAAGAGAGCTGGACGGCATGTTCGCCTTCGCCCTGTTCGACGGCAGCGACTACATGCTGGCGCGCGACCCCATAGGGATCAAGCCGCTGTACTATGGATACGTTGGCGACCGCCTGTACTTCAGCTCCGAGCTGGGGGCGATGACGCTGGCCGGCGTGGACGAGGTGCACGAGTTCCCCGCAGGGCATTACTACACTCCGAAAACAGGGTTCGTCCAGTACTACGAGATACCGCCGATCGAGGACTACCTGCTGACGGATATAGACGAGACCTGCAAGGTGATCCGCGAGACGTTCACCAGGGCGGTCAAGAAGCGGCTGCTCGCCGATAAGGAGGTGCACGTTGGCTCTTTCTGCAGCGGCGGCTTGGACAGCAGCCTCGTCGCCGCTATCGCAGCCGAGGAGATACCGCACCTCCACACCTTCGTCGTGGGGATGAGGGATGCCAACGGCGAAGAGAGCGACGATCTCAAGGCCTCGCGCATCGCGGCGGCGCACATCGGATCGACACACCATGAGCTGGTATTCACAGAGGACGAGTACTACGAAGCGCTGCCCACGGTGATAAACAAGCTGGAGAGCTACGATCCGTCGCTGGTTCGCTGCGCCGTTCCCTGCTACTTCACCTGCAAGTGCGCTGCCGACTGGGTCACCGTAGTGCTCACCGGAGAGGGCGCGGACGAGATATTTACGGGCTACCACTACATGAAGCATTTCCCGGCGGACCTGCTGAACAAGGAGGCCCGGCGCTGCATCGGCAACCTGCACAACATCAATCTGCAGCGCGCCGACAGGATGGGGATGTACTTCAGCCTGGAGCTGAGGGTGCCCTTCCTGGACGTGGCAATGGTCGATTTGGCTATGAAGATCCCGCCCGAGCTGAAGATACGCGAGTCGGAGAAGGTGGGCGATAAGATAGAGAAGTGGATTCTGCGCAGGGCCTTCGAGGATACAGGGCATTTGCCTGAAGACATCCTCTGGCGTTATAAGGTACAATATACGCAAGGTGCAGGGTGCGAAAGCCTAGGTGAGAAGCTTGCCGAAAGCGAGATGACCGACGATGAGTACGAGCGCATCAAGGCCGAGAATCCCCAGGCGGTGCTTAACAGTAAAGAGGCGGCATATTACTTCAAGCTCTTCCGACAGTTCCATCCCCAAGACTCAGTGCTTGGATCTATTGGAATCTGGACAGGCTTTGACTTTGAAGAAGAAAGGGAGCGGGTCCGGGGTACGGTGGACGGCGACCTGAAGCACGTCCACGACGAGGACGAGAGCGCCAAGGTCTCGTAGGGGGACGGCTCCCTTAGCGCATGAAGTGGACCATCCTGGGCTCCGGGGGATGCATGGTCATCCCCAAGCCCCTTTGCCGCTGTCCCGTTTGCCGGGAAGCGCGTGAAAAGGGGCTTCCCTATGCCCGCACGGGGCCGTCCGCTTTCCTGCACGACATCGACCTCCTGATCGACACGCCCGCCGAGATCATCTCGCAGCTCAACCGCTGCGACATCGACCGCATCGACTACATCACCTACACCCATCTCGACCCCGACCACGTCGAAGGGTCGAGGCTGGTCGAGCAGATGGCGCTCGACTTCCGCACCTGGGCCGCCTATCCCGAGAAGCAGGTCACCCTCCTGCTGCCGGAGGGCCTGTCGGAGCGCATCCGGGCTATCCAGTCGCAGTTCGGGCCGGTCATGGACTGGTACGTCGACCGGGGCTTCGTGCGACTGGAGCCGCTGCCGGAGAAGACTCGGGTAGGGGACATCGACATCACGGCCATCCCGGTCGACCGCGTCGTCCAGACCGCCTACGTCTACGCCTTCGACCAGGGAGGGAAGCGCGTTGTCTACGCGCCCTGCGACCTCAAGCCCTTCCCCGAGGGCCGCGATGAGGTGCAGAGCCCCGACCTCCTCATCATCCAGCCGGGGATATTCGAGGAGGGGCTGAAGCACGGATTCCACTACCCGGCTGACCACATCTCACGCATGACGCTGTACACGTTCGAGGAGACGATGGCGCTGGCCTGGCGCATCGGCGCGAAGCAGGTGCTGTTCGTGCACCTGGAGGAGTACTGGAACCGGGGCCACGATGACTACCTGGCCCTGGAGAGGGAGCACCCCCACATCCGCTTCGCCTGCGACGGGATGGTGGTGGAGGTGTGAGGGGGCGGCTAAGTCATAGACAGGGTCTTGTGAGTGGTGCTGTACCCTGTAAGTAGCTAGGATAGAGTCTTTGCGATGGCTGTGGCGCGGCTCGTAAGAGATATGGCAAAGTTTTTGAAGGACAGCTCGGGATTGGGTTCGCTGTACTTGCCTTTGAGGCCACTCTTTCTGTCTGTCAGCAGGAAACAGGCTGAGTCGTACAGGCCTTCCCTCACGAGGCGTTCGCAGAACAGTTGGTAGCGTTTCGAATATGAGGCATCCCGAAATTCGTCGAATACCTTGAAGTGAGGTTCATCAACTCTGACGCCGCGCACGGACTTAGGATGCTGCTCGAGTAACATGAGGTATCCCAACCAAGGTCGCTGAGAGAGCTTGAAAGCACCTTCACGATAGGCAGTCCAAAGGTCTTTAGCACTACCGAGTGCTTCCTCGACCCGATTGTTGAAGTTGTTGCCGAACGAAGGCCCCACTTGTGATTTGAATTCAATCGACGCTACCAACTGGCTCTCGGCAACTACGACCAAATCCCAATCCTTGGTTGGCCTAAAGTACCCAGGTAGCACAGCTTTGGTTCTGCTTCGGTGAATATGTATGTCAGACAGACCACTCTCGGTAAGTAGTTGCCGTACGAGTTCGGCAAAACCGCCCAACTGGGCTCCTCCAGTGACGGCGCTACGGTTTCCATAATCCCTACGGCCGGTAGCGGATCCCTGGCGCGATTCCTGCTCTTGCCGAACACGCCAGAAGTGCTTGACGGCTTCAGCTACTCTGCTCTCCAGTTTCTGCATGGGCGGTCTCCATGTTGAAGGATTCTACTGTGGTATTGGCAAAGAGGGTGGCCGTTTCTGCTATGATCCTGTTGCGGGCAAGTTCAAAATAGTCGGGGTCAACCTCCATACCGATACTGTTGCGTCCCCATTGGGCCGCGGCCAGATTGGTAGTGCCGGTTCCCATGAATGGGTCTAGGACGGTGTCACCCACGAAGCTGAACATGCGTACTAGGCGAATGGCCAGTTCAAGAGGGAAGGGAGCGGGATGTGATCTTGTTGAAGCACCTGTTACACCCTCCCATATCTGTTGGAACCACTTTCTATGGTTGTCTTCCGATATCACGCTTAGGACACGACTCTCTGGGGAAGGCTTCCTGTAGCCTCCTGGCTTTCTCTCCATCAATATATACTCAATATCGTTCTTGATCACGGCGTTGGGTTCGTATGGCTTGCCCAGGAACGATGAACTCCCTTCAACCTCATATGATGCATTCGCTATCTTGTGCCAGATGATAGGGGCCAGATTGGCAAATCCCAGCTTCCGGTAGCGGTCTTGGAGCGATGCGTGGAGAGGCACGACGGTGTGTTCGCCCTTGTTTCTGCGCCTCGCAATGCATACGTCTCCAACAACGCAGACCAGCCTTCCACCTGGGACCAGTGCGCGATAGCAGATTTTCCAGACCTTGTCCAACTCATTCAAGAACTGGTCGTAGTCTTGAAGGAGGCCCAACTGTCCATGGTTAGTGGGGTATTGCTTGAGAGTCCAGTATGGCGGCGAAGTCACGATCAGATGCACACTCCCCTGTGGTATGAAGTCTGCCTTTCGGGAATCGCCCTGCACTAGAACATGTCTGGTAGGAACCCGCATGAGGGCATTGTGAATCTGGGCCATGACCTGATGGTCTTTCGCGATGCGAGGGATTCCAATCTGAAGATCGCCGATGTGTCTGACTTCGTCAGGGATGTATTGGGAAAGGTCAGCTAATGATGGTTCTTGCAGGTGTAACATGATCGGTACCGCCTCGCGACAGATTATAGCGCACGGACGGTGTCGCGGCCATACCTGATGTATCTCCCGCCATGATGCTGGAGCGTTCTTTTTGTTGTTGGTGGGGGTGGCGGGGCCTGCGGCCCCGCCCGTAGGGTCAGGTTACCTGACCCCTACATTCTGTCAACCGCGAAGGTAGCAGGCACGAATGTCGTCGACGGTAAGGCCCTGGTACTCCGCGAGGATCTCGGCCTCAGAGGTACCGTGTGCGAGCAGGTTCAGTATGTGGTTCACAGTCAGCCGGGTGCCTCGGACCACAGGCTTACCGACCATTACGACTGGGTCTATCACTATGCGCTTGAGCAGTTCATCATCGGTCATGACGACAGTCTCCTGCGTGCCCGAGTGATAACAGAGGGAGTATGGCTTGGTCAATGCGGCGGGGCCGCAGGCCCCGCCCGTAGGGGTCAGGTAACCTGACCCCTACTTCACGACGGCGAAGGTCGCGGCGGCCTTGGCTATCAGGTCGCCGTCCTTGTAGATGGAGGACTCGGCCCTGACCCGTTTCCTGCTCCTGTGGATGACCTCCGCCTCGCAGACCAGCTCACCGTCGCCGGCCTGCTTGAAGTAGGCTATGTTGAAGTCGGTCGTGAGCGGGGCCTCGCCCTTCTCCATCACCGAGAGGGCGGCCATCCCCGCGGCCACGTCGGCGAGTGTGCAGAGCACGCCTCCGTGCGCGATGCCGACGCTGTTGTGCAGCCTCTCCTCGATCTCGAGGGACATCCTGGCCCGGCCCCCTTCGGACTCGTGCAGCTCCATGCCCAGAAGGTGCACGAACGGGCTCGGCGGCAGTGGTAGGCCCATGCTTTCGTTCTCCTCCGTCAAGCCTCACGTTTGCTGATGAGACAGGTGTCCAGCAGCGAGAGTATTTGCTCGTCTCTCTGGTTGGTGAGGATCACCCGCGTGCGGACGACCCCGCAGTCGGGCCTGCTCTCCGATGGCCTGGCCTCCATGACCTCGATTGATATCGCTAGCCGGTCGCCGGGGCGCACCGGGTTGAGCAGACGCAGGTCGTCGTACCCCACCCCTACGGCCAGGGCAGGCCTGTCCTCGATAGTGTGCCACAGCCAGCTCTCGATGGCCAGCACGAAGCTGGCCGGGGCGACGAGCCCCCCGAACATGGAGTCCCTGGCCGCTGTCTCGTCGGTGTGGAACGGCTGCGGGTCCCACCTCTTCGCGTATTCGACCACCTCTTCCTTTGCGACGACGAACTCCTCCGAACCGTACAGCTTGTCGCCGACCTCGAGGTCCTCGAAGTACCTTAGTGACATAGATGATGCTCCTGTCTGTTCCCGATGTGTTACGCGACTGCGAAACGGGGCAGGGGAACGGCCACGTCCTTGAACTTCCTGATGAGCGTCCTGTCGATCGTGACGAGCGGCACGTTGAGATCGCGGGCCAGCGCTACGAACTCGCAGTCGTAGGCCGAGCAGCCGCTCTGAGCTGCGAGGCGCAGTACGTCGGCCGAGCGCACATCGTATTCTCCGCCGCTCATCAGCGATTCGGCTTCCCTCATGATGCCGAGGGCGTCCTCGACCCCGATGATCTGCTGGCTGACGTAGGTGGCGAGCACGTTGCGAAGCTCGCTGCGCCACAGAAGGGGGGAGACCCAGTCGGGGTCCTTCAGCAGGGCTTTCTCGGCCTGTCCCGAGCGCTCTGCGGAGAGGTACAGGTAGCCGATGACGTTGGTGTCAACGACGATCACGGTCTGCCTGCCGCCTTGCGCTGGGTGAACTCCTCGTCGCTTGTAGTGTAGTCGGCGGTCTTCTCTCGAAGCACGCGTGCCCTGGACAGGATGTCGCCGGCTGTGTCTGTCCTTTTGCCGGAGACGGCACGCTCGATGCAGACGATGACTTCGCTGTTGATACTGCGGCGGTTCTCGCTGGCCCTCGCCTTAAGGCGTTCGTAGAGTTGCGGTGGTATGTTCTTCACAGTGATCGTTGCCATCGCAGAGCGCTCCTGTGGTTCCAGTATGGAACCATTATGCATGCATTTGTGGTGCTTGTCAAGCGGGTTCGGCCCGCTGTCACCGCCATCGAGCGTGGTTTGGTCCCACCCGCCCACCCACGGGCGTTGCACGCCCGAACCCGCGCCAGGACCTGGGTTGCCTCGCCTCCCTCTGGAGCCTACGGCGTTGTGTGTCGAGTTTGGGGCGATCGGCGGGTGGGGGTGGAAAACATTAGGGGCGGGGCCGAAGGCCCCGCCCCCCAGTGAGGAGGTGAGCGGGTTGTCTATGCTGCAGGGTTCATCACCCGGCCCACGAACAGGATTGCACCGGTGTCAATGTCCCGGATCAGGAAGATGAAGGGATGGTCAAGGGTGACAGTGACAGGTTCGAACACGGCCGACAGCGCCATGATCACGGCTGTTGCCGCTGCCGCCTCGGTGCCCGCCTCGTCGACGGAGACGAATGCCTTGTGCAAGACGTCTGCGATGAAGAGTTCGCGCGTGCCCGTCATGCCGGAGAAGTCGGCTGTGCTGTCATCGAATGCGATCGGCATTCCCATCTCGGCCAGCGTGTCGGTGAGGCTGAGCTCCGACTCGAACTCAAACCTCGGCATGGTCAGAACAACCTCCTTGTATTCCATGTCGCGGATGATAGCATCTACGACTTGTGCGTCCAGGTTGTCCTCGAAGGCCTCGAACTGATCCGCGTCCGGCAGCAGTATGACCATGGACAGCTCGTAGCCGTCGTAGGGCAGCTCCACCGCAACGTAGCCTTCGCCCTCTGCGTGGCCGAACCGCTCGCTCTGGGTCATCATCGGCACGGTGACCTGTCCACCGTCGAGGAGGTGGAACGGACCATCCTGCGTGTCGGTCGGCTCGAAGGGGTAGGCCCAGGCGGCGTTGAAGTAGATGGCGTTCGTGAGAACGAGGCGGGTCAGCGCGTCGAGAGCGCCCTGAGGAATCAGGTCCTCTATTCTGCCTTCGGTCTGCTCCTCCACCCACTCGTTGATGGTGACGCGGGCCTCCTCGGTCTCATTGACGAAGTCCACGATTCTCAGCCCGGCGTCGTAGTTCTCGGCCAGCGTGTCCAGGAACTCGTCGAGGAAACTGTAGTCCTTCTGGCCCCAGATGGCGTTCACGATGTTGAGCCGGAAGGGCTCGCTGTCCTTGCCCTGGGCACCCTCGCCGCGCTTGGCCAGCTCCAGGTCGAGCCAGTTGAAAGCCGGGTGCAGCTGGTCCTGCGGCAGAGTGAAGTGCATGGTGTCTGCCATCTGCTGCTCGGTCTCGTTGCGGGCACCGGCGTAGGTCATGGCCAGAGCGACGGAGATGCTGTAGGGCGAGTAGAAGAGGTTGCCCTCTTCCCCCTTGATCGCCTGGTAGAGGTCGAAGGCGAACTCGCTGTTGCCGGAGACGAGCTCGCTGAGTTCTGATGTGGTCGCGGCGGGCGACTCATCGCGCGGCACGTCGGACTTCAAGACCGATGCGGTTGTCACTCCTGTGCAGCCCGACAGGCTGACCACCAGGAGGACCAGCAACAGGCCCATCAGTATGTTCTTCATGATGGTTCTCCCTCCTTTCCCATTTCACTTGCTTGGGTTGTCTGATGCGAGCTACTCTTTGACTAGGCGTGACTATGTTGCAGGGTTCATCACGCGACCCACGAACAGGATGGCCTCGGTCTCGATGTCTCGAATCAGGAAGAGGAAGGGGTGGTCTACTATCACCTCTGCCTCTTCCAGCGCGACTGACTGCTTCATGATAACCGCCGTTGCGGCGGCAGCCTCAGTGCCGGCCTCGTCAACGCCGACGAACGCCTTGTGCAGCACGTCGGAGATGTACAGGTCGCGACCGCCGGTCATGCCGGAGAAGTCCGCACCGGGCCCGAAGGCGACCGGCATGCCCATCTCGATCAGCATGTCGTTGAGCTTGAACTCCGACTCGAATTCGAACCTTGGCATGGTCAATGCTACCTGCGTGTACTCGATGTCGCCGATGATACCAGCGACGCGCTCGGCGGTGAGCGAGGCCTCAAACGTCTCGAAGTTGTCGATATCGGGCATGATGACCACCATCGACAGCTCGTCGCCGTCGTAGGGCAGTTCTACAGCTACATACCCATCTCCGTACGCACATCCGTACCGCTCTGCGCGGAACATGAACGGCACGGTGACCTGTCCACCATCGAGGAGGTGGAATGGCCCATCCTGCGTGTCGGTCGGCTCGAAGGGGTAGGCCCAGGCGGCGTTGAAGTAGATGGCGTTGGTCAGGACCAGCCGGGTCGCTGCGTCGACAGCACCCTTCGGAATCAGGTCCTCGATCCTGCCCTCGGTCTGCTTCTCCACCCACTCGTTGATGGTGACGCGGGCCTCTTCGGTCTCATTGATGAAGTCCACCACTCTCAGCCCCGCGCCGTAGTTCTCGGCCAGCGTGTCGAGGAACTCATCGAGGAAGCTGTAGTCCTTCTGGCCCCAGATGGCGTTCACGATATTGAGCCTGAAGCCCTCATCATCCTTGCCCTGGGCACCCTCGCCGCGCTTGGCCAGCTCCAGGTCGAGCCAGTTGAAAGCCGGGTGCAGCTGGTCCTGCGGCAAGGTGAAGTGCATGGTGTCCGCCATCTGCTGCTCGGTCTCGTTTCGGGCACCGGCGTAGGTCATGGCCAGGGCGACGGAGATGCTGTAGGGCGAGTAGAACAGATTGCCCTCTTCTCCCTTGATCGCCTGGTAGAGGTCGAAGGCGAACTCGCTGTTGCCGGAGACGAGCTCGCTGAGTTCTGACGTGGTCGCGTCGGGGGATGTGTCACGAGGCTTGTCTGAAATCGCCACGGCCCCCGCGATCTCCGCGCACCCCGACAGGCTGACGATCAGCAGGGCCATCAGGGCTGTCAGCAGCAGCTTCTTCATTTCAGATTTACCCCCTTCCTCTATGCCTTCCTCTTGCCTTGCTCAAACATGTCAATGAGCGGACCGGCTATGCTGCGGGGTTCATCACGCGGCCCACGAACAGGATGGCCTCGGTCTCGATGTCCCGGATCAGGAACATGAAGGGATGGTCTACTCTTACCTCCGTCTCCTCTGGCGCGGCTGACTCATACATGATAACCGCCGTTGCGGCAGCAGCCTCAGTGCCAGCCTCGTCAACGCCGACGAACGCCTTGTGCAGCACGTCGGAGATGGACAGGTCGGGGCTGCCGGTCATGCCGGAGAAGTCCGCACCGGCCCCGAAGGCGATCGGCATGCCCATATCGATCAGCGTGTCGGACAGGTTGAGCTCCGACTCGAACTCGAACTTGGGCATGGTTAGCGCCACCTGCGTGTACTCTATGTCGCCGATGATGGCGGCCACGCGCCCGGCGGTCAGCGAGGTCTCAAACGCCTCGAACTCGTCGATGTCGGGCATGATGACTACCATCGACAGCTCATCGCCGTCGTAGGGCAGCTCGACAGCTGTATACCCGTCTCCCTCCGCGTATCCGTACTGCTCTGCGCGAAACATCAACGGGACAGTGGTCTCGCTGCCATCGAGGAGGTAGAAAGTGCCGTCATAGGTCGAGTCCTCCTCGAAAGCGTGCTTCCAGGAAGCATTGAAGTAAATGGCGTTGGTCAGGACCAGCCGGGTCATCGCATCGACAAGGCCCTCGGGGATCAGATCCTCGATCCTGTCCTCGGTCTGGTCTGCGACCCACTCGTTGATGGTGACGCGGGCCTTCTCTGCATCCTTCATGAAGTCGAGGACCCTGAGCCCTGCGCCGTAGTTCTCGGCCAGCGTATCGAGGAACTCGTCCTGGAAACCGTAGTCCTTCTGGCCCCAGATGGCGTTGACGATGTTGAGCCGGAAGGGCTCGCTGTCCTTGCCCTGGGCACCCTCGCCGCGCTTGGCCAGCTCGAGGTCGAGCCAGTTGAAGGCCGGGTGCAACTGGTCCTGCGGCAGAGTGAAATGCATGGTGTCCGCCATCTGCTGCTCGGTCTCGTTTCGGGCGCCGGCGTAGGTCATGGCCAGGGCGACGGAGATACTGTAGGGTGAGTAGAAGAGATTGCCCTCTTCACCCCTGATGGCCTGGTAGAGGTCGAAGGCGAACTCGCTGTTGCCGGAGACGAGCTCGCTGAGTTCTGACGTGGTCGCGTCGGGCGATGTGTCGCGCGGCTTGTCTGACATGACCACGGCCCCCGCGACCTCCGCGCAGCCTGACACGCTGACGACCAGTAACACCATCAGCGCTATAAGTAGCAGCTTCTTCATTGTGGGCTCCTCCTTCTTCCTGCTGTCCGTACTCTGTTCACCGCTCCCAACATATCAGACGGATGGTAGAGCGAGGAGGTTCCCCTGGCATTGTGCTGGTCTCACGGGTCTTGCGTGGACACAGCCTGCTACAGGCTTCGGAGCTAGACTTCGGCGAACTGGGGCGGGTAACGCACGACGCCGGCCTTGCCGTCGAGCGCTCCAGGAGCGAGTTCCATTGCCATGAACGCTTCGTCCGGCGCTTCGAACGGCAGGCGCAGTCCCCAAGAGCTCGCTCGCCCGAAGCCGAACCGGGGATAGTAGTCGGGGTGGCCGACCAGTACCACCGCCGGGTGGCCGCGCTCCCTGCCCCTGGCGAGCCCGTCGCGGATCAGCCTGCCGCCTATGCCCGTGCGCTGGTGTTCCGGCGCTACGCTGACCGGGGCCAGCGACAGTACCTCGTATTCTCCCCCGGCGTCCAACTCGATGTCCATCGGGTAGAACAGGATATGCCCCACGACGGCGCCGTCCTTCTCGGCGACGAGGGACAGCTCGGGGTCGAAGTGCTCTGCCGCCCTCAGAAGATCCACCAGCACGGCATCGTTCTTCTGGCCGAAGGCTGCCTCCGTTATCCGGTAGATGTGCGAGTAGTCCTCGGGAGTCTCGGCGCGTATAGTCAGGCCCATCTCATGCCCTCCAGTCAGCGCGCTTCACCGCCTTGGGGGTGTCGAGCTTGCCGTCTCCCTCGCCGAACAGGAGGTGGTCTCCCCAGGAGACGCTGACTATATTCAGACTATCCATTGTACGTCCTGCTCGGGGGATACTGACTCCATGCCGTCTCGGTCCTCGGCTGCGATCCGCCCCACGTTGGGCGCCGGGCGCATAACTCGGGCTGCAATCGGGCGAACGGCGTGGCCGAAGTGAGTCTATTCGTGAGGAGACCGGTTTGTCAATGCGAGGTATGCTCAGCGTGGAGTCGTGCGTTGGGGCGGAGGGGGCTCTCGATTCACTGCGCCGCCTGCTCGGCGCGTTCGGTCGCTGTCTGCTTCGAGTCTTCGTTCGTTGTGATGGGAAGCTCGACGAGCAATGTCGCCCCGCCGGTCTTGTTGTTCATCGCGTACATGCGACCACCGTGCTCCTTGATGATGCCGTAGCAAATGGCGAGTCCGAGGCCTGTGCCCTTGCCGGCCTCCTTCGTTGTGAAGAAGGGGTCGAAGATCCTGCCCAGGTTCTCTTCCTGGATGCCCGGGCCGTCATCGATGAATGATATGTGAATCATGTCATCAACGCGTTCGCTTCTGAGGGTGAGCTTGCCCTTGCCGTGCGCCTCGGTCATGGCCTGCTCGGCGTTGTTGATGATGTTCACGAAGACCTGCTGCAGTTGATGGAAATCGGCCATGGTCACAGGCAGCTCGTAGTCCAGTTCGGGACAGAGCTCTATGTTGTTCACCCACATGCGGTAAGTGTGAAGCTCAAGGCTCTTCTCCAGGGCCTCGTTGACTGATATGGGCTTCTTCTCGGGCTTGTACCTGCGTGCGAAGGAAAGGAGATTGCTCGTGATTCTGCTAGCCCGTTGGGCCTCTTTGAGAATCGTTTCCAGGTCCTGCCTGATGCTTCCTTGGAGATCTACGTTGCGTTCCAACAGCTGCGCGAAGCCCTGTATGGCGCTCAGCGGGTTGTTCAGCTCGTGCGCAACTCCGGCTGCGAGTTCGCCGACGGCAGCCAGTCGTCCCGCGAGCTGGAGCTGCTGCTCCATTCGGCGTCTCTCCTCGTCGGCCCTCTTTCGCTCGGTGATGTCGCGGGCAATGCCTATGATTTCGATTCGGTTGCCCTGCCCCATTGGATAGGTGGAGACCTCCATGAAGACGCGGGAGCCGTCCTTCCTGATGACTTCGATCTCACTAGGGCCGGTTGGCTCTCCGGCCGCCAGGCGCTGTGTCACCCCGGCTGCTCCTTCAAGGTACTCCGGTGGCACCAGATCGATGTCTAATATGTTTCTGCCGAGAAGCTCCTCCTTCTGATATCCTGTGATCCTTTCGGCTGCACGGTTGCCGTAGAACAGCGTGCCCGTCGGATCCATCGTGAAGATGGCATCCGGGCTGCTGTCGAGGTAATGTTTCAGCTTCTGCTCCGACCTCCTCAGCGCATCTTCAGCCTTCTTCTGCTCTGTTATGTCCGTGATGACGGCGATGGAGCCCGTTACCTGCCCCTCCGGGCCCTTCAGGACGCTCAGGGATAGGTCTACGTCAACGACCTCCCCGTTCTTTCTGGTGATTCTGGTCTCCAGATGCTGCTGTATGCCCTTGTGTCTCACGTTCTCGGCCCGAATCCTCTTCCACTCTACCTCGGGATACAGCGAGCTGACCGGGCGCTGATAGAGGTCTTCCTTCTCCATGCCGAGGAGAACCTCGGCCAGCCGGTTCCAGGCGATGATGTTCTCGTTTTCGTCGGTCACCGTTATGGCTGAGGCCGAGTTCTCGAATATCGTCCGGTATTTCTCCTCGGCGATCTGGAGCCGGTCTTGAGCTGACTTCCTCTCTGTGATATCGGTGATCATCCCGATTGACCCGAGGACTTGGTCTTTGGGCCCCTTGAGCACGCTCAACGACAGGTCGACGTCGATGAGGTCACCATCCTTCTTGATCATCTGTGTCTCCAGATGGTGTTGCATGCCCTTCTGGCGCACGTTCTCGGACCTTATCCTCTTCCACTCTTCGGCGGGATACAGGGACTTCACGGGTTTCATGTACAGATCATCCCAGCTTCTGCCGAGGAGCACCTCCGCGAACCTGTTCCAATGGACTATCTTCTCGTCGGCATCGGTTACCGTTATGGCAACCGCCGAGTTCTGGAAGACGGACCTGTACATCTCGTCGGCAAGAAAGGACTCTACCGTTGGCCCCTTGGGTTTGGCGGAATCAAGTGGGGCTGCGCCGTTCTCGCTTGACTTGTCCCTGGCCTTCTTTGTCATGCCTCTACCTCGCGCCCTAGAGTGCAGTCTGAGCCGGATCAGGTATTCGTATCCGACATCACAGTAGAAGTTACCATAGGCGTGAGTTGCCCCACAATGGCTATATTAGGCATATGCAAGTAGGAAAATGGTACGGTTGGTTGGATAACCTAAGGTATGGGGGGGGAGTGGCAGGACGATCTCGCCGGGCTGGGCGATTCGAGCGTTGCGCCTGCTCAACTGAGGGGTGAACGCGCACTAGCCACGGGAGTTGTTGAGCTTGGCCGTGAGCATTGGCAGGACCTTGAACAGGTCGCCCACGATGCCGTAGGTCGCGATCTCGAAGATCGGCGCGTTGGGGTCCTCGTTGATGGCGACGATCACCTCTGAGGTCTGCATGCCAGCCATGTGCTGGACGGACCCCGAAATCCCGCACGCTATGTAGACCTTTGGACAGACGGTCTTCCCGGTCTGGCCGACCTGATGCGAGTATGGTATCCAGCCCTCGTCTACCGGCGGACGTGAGGAGCCTACGGCCGCCCCCAGAGCATCGGCCAGCTCCTTCACTATGGCGAAGTTGTCCGGCCCGCCGAGCCCCCGGCCGCCGGATACTATGATCTCAGCGTCGTCAAGCTTGACCTTCTCGGAGAGGTCCTCCACGAACTCCAGCATCTTCGTCCGGGCGGTCACGGCTTCCTTATTGAAGTCGACCTTGACTACCTCGCCGTTGCGCTGCTGGTCCGGTGTGCCCTTCTTGAACACGTGGGGGCGCACAGTCGACATCTGCGGTCGCTTGGCCTGGCACATTATCGTGGCCATGACGTTGCCACCGAACGTGGGACGAGTCTGCAGCAGCAGACTCGTCTCGGGGTCTATGTCAAGGCCGGTGCAGTCTGCAGTGAGCCCGGTGTGCAGGATAGACGCTACCCTCGGGATGAAGGACCGTCCCATGGCGGTTGCCCCGGCGAGCATTATCTCGGGCCTGTACTCCCGCACCAGGTCCACCAGCAGGCTCGTGTAATAGTCCTCCTGGTGATCAGCCAGCGCCGGGTCATCGGCCAGGTACACCTTGTCGGCACCGTAGGCGATGAGCTGGTCAACGGCATTGACATTGTGGCCCAGGCACACGGCAGCCAAATGTGTTCCCAGTTTGTCCGCAAGCTTGCGGCCCTCGGTCACCAACTCGAATGACACGGCCTTGAGGTTGCCGCCGCGCTGCTCGGCGAACACCCAGACCCCGCTGTAGCCCTCACTGGCTTCCTGCTCCACCTGCTCTATGACGATTGCCTCAAAGCCACATACGTCTTTGCAGGCACCACACAGATTGCAGCCTTCCTTTATGACCGCCAGATCGTCGATGACCTCTATCAATCCGAACGGGCAGACCCCGACGCAGGAACCGCACCCGGTGCACTTCTCGGCATCTATGTGTATGGCCATGCTTGTCCTCTCTCAGCTATTCATCGACTGACGTTGGGCCGGGGCATGCGGCGAGTCCCACAGACACGGTGTTAGACGGTCTCGCCCAGCCTGTCCGCGAGCGCACTGACTTGCTCCTCCAATGTGCCGGTCAGCATTTCGCTTTTGCGCTCCCTCTTGGGGAAGAAGATCCTCACCACCCGGGTTGGCGAACCGGCTATGCCGGCCTTGTCGGGATCGACACCCATCTCCTCCGCGGACCACACGGGGACCTGCGCCGTCTTGGCCTTCATGGAGCCGCGCAATGAAGGCACGCGCGGCACGTTGATTTCCTTCACCACCGTGATTATTGCGGGCAACTGTATCTCGAAGGTCTCGTAGCCCTCCTCGACCATTCGCTGCACCCTTATTCGGCCATCCTGAATGTCATCGATCCTGCTGACGTAGGCGACGAACGGCAGCTTGAGCATCTCGGCAAGTCCCGGCCCTACCTGCCCTGTGTCACCGTCGAGGGTCTGCTTGCCGAGGATCACGAGGTCGTAGCCGCCCATCTTGGTGAGTCCTCTGGACAGAACATAGGCCGTGGCCCAGGTGTCGGAGCCGGCGAATACCCGGTCACTGAACAGGACCGCCTCGTCAGCACCCAGGGAAATTGCCTCTCTGAGCGCGGTATCGGCCTGCGGAGGGCCCATGGTCGTGACTGTCACCTTCCCGCCGAACCTCTCCCTGAGACGGACTCCCTCCTCCAGTGCGTATGTGTCGAACGGGTTTATGATGCTCTCGACCCCCTCGCGCACCAGCGTGTTGGTCTCGGGGTGAATCTGTATCTCAGTAGTACCGGGCACCTGCTTGATGCAGACTACGATATTCATGGAACCTGCGCCTTCCTTTTCAGGACGTCGAGGGCTATCACATTGCGCAGCACCTGGTTGGTGCCCTCGTAGATCTGGTTGATCTTTGCATCTCGCATCATTTTCTCCACGGGGTAATCGCGCATGTAGCCGACTCCACCGAACACCTGCACGGCGTCGGTGGTTACCTTCATGGCCATGTCGGTGGCGAAGACCTTGGCCATCGCGCCTTCTTCGGAGTAGTTCTTCACACCGGCGTCGACCGTCCGGGCGGTAGCGTAGACCAGGGCGCGCGCTGCCTCCAGCTCCATCGCCATGTTGGCTATAATATGCTGGACGGCCTGGATGGCCGAGATCGGGTGTCCGAACTGCTCCCGCTGCTTTGCATAGGCTACAGCGGCCTCGAGAGCTCCTTGAGCCAGGCCTATTGCGAGAGCCGCCACACCGGGCCTCGATGTGTCCAACGTCTTCATCGTTACCAGGAAACCCATGCCCTCCTTGCCGATCAGGTTCTCTTTGGGCACCCGGCAGTTGCGGAACACGAGCTCACGCGTTGCCGACGTCCGGATGCCCATCTTCTTCTCCTTCTTGCCGAAGGTGAATCCGGGGGTATCCTTTTCGACAATGAACGCGCTGGCCCCTCGACTCCCCTTTGCGGGATTGGTGAGCGCTATGACTGTGTATATCTCGGCCTCGCCGCCGTTGGTCATGAACTGCTTCGTGCCGTTGATTACGTACTCGTTGCCCTCAGGGGTGGCCGTGGTCTTGATAGCGCCTGCGTCGCTGCCTGCGCCCGATTCGGTCAGGCCGAAGGCCGTGAGCCTCTCACCGCTAGCTATGCTGGGGAGATACTTACTCTTCTGCTCGTCGCTCCCGTACAGAAGTATGGGCATAGCGCCGAGTGCGTTTGCGGCGTAGGTGAGCGCGACGCCGCAGCAGGCGCGGCTGAGTTCCTCTACGGCCACGCAGAGAGAGAGACAGCCCTCCCCGAGCCCTTCATACTCCTCGGGAATGAACACCCGGAAGAGGTCCGCATCGGCCATGTCCTTCACCAGGTCCCAGGGGAACTCCTCCTTCTCATCGAGTTCGGCCCGCACCGGCACTATTCGCTCGTCGGCGATCCTTCTTGCGATGCTCCTGATGAGCTTCTGCTGTTCGCTGAAGAAGTACTCCAAAGCTTTGCTCCTTGTCTGGTTTCAGGATGAGGTAATTGTAGCCGTTTTTCGTGACTTATCAACCCTTCCGTGAGCATTGCAGGCGAGAGCTGCTACGTCCTAAGCCTAAGCATAGTGAACCTCGGGCTGATCGAAGAATCACGCAAGAGCGTGAACGACAATAGTAGGTGTGCATAGCTAAGACAGTGCATGGTTATACTGGTATACTAGCTAGCTGTTGTAGAGGGCTTTGACCGTATCCTCGGCCTGCGCAACCAGGCGATCGATGATCTCTTTGGTGCTGAGCACCTCCTCGACCAGACCGACGGACGGGCCGCAAGCTACCACCCCGGCCTCTACATCGTCTCCGAAAAGCACCTTCTGGAGGGCCTCGCCCCCTATGAGCGACAGCAGTTCGAGCATGCTAATGCCCTTCTTCTCGAGTTCGAGGACCTGCTCGGCGGCCGCATTCCTGCGCACGCGGTAAGCCCTGTTGAGCGAGCGCTCGATGTAGACTGTGTCCGTTGCGTCGGTCTGGACCAGCCACTCCTTGAAGCCATTTGTTGCCGGGCACTCGACGGATGCCATCAGCCTGGTGCCGATCTGCACTCCGGCGGCGCCCAGCGCGAGGTGCGCTACGAAGGCGCGACCATCGGCGACGCCGCCCGCGGCGACAACGGGTATCTTCAGAGCGTCGACGGCCAACGGGATCATAATCGACAATGGGAGATCGTCGAGCCCGGTGTGCCCGGCCGCCTCGAAGCCAACGAGCGTCACTGCATCGACCCCGACGCGTTCGGCGGACCTGGCGTGCCGTACCGTGGCGCACTTGTGCAGTACGGTGATGTCATGCTTCTTGAGCCGTTCGACATGCTCGGCGGGGTTAAGCGCGGCTGTCTCCACGACTCGTATGCCTTCCTCGATGACGACCTCCAGGTCCTGGTCGATCTTGTTGGGGTCGCGATGAATCAGAGCGACGTTCACGCCGAACGGCTTGTCGGTGAGACTGCGGCAGATGTGTATCTGCTCCGTCAATTCCTCACGAGAGAACGTCACCGCTGAGATGAGACCGAAGCCGCCAGCGTTCGACACGGCTGCGGCCAGTTCTCCGCCACTGAGATAGGCCATAGCGCCGCCGATAATAGGGTATCGCACGCCCAGAAGCTCCGTTAGCTTCGTCTTGAACATGGTGTCGCTCCTTTCGGGGGAGGCGCGAATAATCCAGAATAGCATCTGCCTGATAGAACCGTCAAACAGTGCTGTGGTGGGAGTGAGACCTGCGCGCATGGAGAGGGGAGGGGGCCTGCGGACGTCAAGACATCTAGCCAGTTGAACAGCAGACTACTCAGACAGCAAACCACTCAGCTGTCGGGCAGTTTAGCCATCCGCCCGGCCGGTTTTCAGAGCCGGGTTGGCCGGGGCAAGAGCATGCCGGATGGCGGATTTGGGGCCTCACGATGGCGAGGCGCTGAGAGCGAAATCTGGGGGCCGTTGAGCACTTCCGTTACCAATGCGACACAGCGCAACACAGTAGGGCACTTTTCAGTCATTTCAGAGGTTGGGCCGTCGGAAGGGTGGTGAGAGCTGGTTTTGGGGCTTATCTGTTGGATGATTTATGGCGAGGACCACAGTTGCGGGGTGGGGTGGGACTGTGTGTTGTGGGGCACACAAAGTAGACCCAGTAGGGCCGAGGGGGTATAGCGCTGTTCGTAGAGGGAGGTGTGGATTGGCTGGCATGAGGATTGTGTAGCATGTAGTGGCGAGGCCTTGTGTGAAATTTGACATTGTGATATCAGTGTACACAGTGTCAACTGTGGTTGTGTGGTTGGGCGTTGTGTTATAAAGGTCTGTTGTGATATGCTGTTGTGCGTAGCTAGTGAAGGAGGGCGGCAGTGTTCAGGTGCAAGGAGTGCGGGAAGGAGTTCGAGGATTGGCACGCTCTGGGCGGGCATATGAGGACGCATTGGGGGAAGCGGGCGAAACCGCAGGAGGTGGAGCGACGCGATATGGGGGAGGGGGAGCGGTTGTCGCAGGCGCTGGGCGTGCTCAGCGATTTGAGCCCTGCAGAAGCCTGGGGCATTGTCGTGAACTGGATAATCGATATGCATCGACAGCTACGCGAGAAGGATGAGCAGCTACAGAGCTACAGGCTGAGGCTGCGCGAAAGCGAGTCGCGGGTGGAGGTGGTACGGAGGGACCTCAGAGGGCTGGGCGAGGCGTTGGGCCGGGGGACAGGTATGCCTGAGCCTGTGCGTCGCCAGGATTCCGATTCTGGGGCCTCGTAGTTCGGGTACGCATCACTGGGCTTGGGCCGGGATCACACCCGTTCGCTGACGAGTTGCACAAGGACATCCGCATGACACGGCCGTGGCTTGCACCAGCACCCCAGTCGCTTCTCCTTTAGCTCCGGGAGAGCACCCAACAAATCTGGATTCTGCAGAATGTGATTGCGGTATGACTCCAGTCCTGTTGACCTGTCGTATTCGGTCTCGGGGTAGGGGTTGTGCCATTTCGACTTGGGAAAGAAGCCCCTCGGGCCCGTGTAGAACTTGCCTACGTATACATCATTGGGGTTGTTCGCCGGATCGAAATCCGGACAGCTGTCGATGTTGACTACTTTCGTCATGCATCCCTCCGAGATTCGAGCACACAGCACGATAGGATAGCAGCAAGTATGGCGTGTGGCAAGACTTTCGCTGTCCTCCGGCTCGTGTTTACAAGGCTGAGCGCCATCAGCTATAATCATCGCCGTGACCAGATACAGAACGCACCACTGCGGTGAGCTCCGGAAGGACGACGCTGACCGGGAGGTAACCCTCTCGGGGTGGGTAAACCGAAGGCGGGACCACGGCGGCCTCGTCTTCATCGATCTCCGTGATCGCGATGGGATTACCCAGACGGTCTTCAACCCGGAGGTGTCGAGTGAGGCTCATGCCATAGCCACGCAGTTGCGCAACGAGTACGTTGTTCGAGTCACGGGCACTGTGGCGATGCGCCCCCCCGGCACGGAGAACGCGAGCCTTGCCACCGGCGACATAGAGCTGATCGCGAAAGACGCGGAGATCCTCAACAGGGCGAACACCCCTCCTTTCTATATCAACGAGGATGTCGAAGTCGAGGAGCCGCTTCGCCTCAAGTATCGCTATCTCGACCTCAGGCGAGAGCGCATGCAGCGGAATGTGGTTCTGCGTCACCGCGTGGTCAAGTTCATGCGCGACTTCCTCGACGCGAAAGGCTTCCTTGAGATCGAGACGCCCATGCTGATCAAGAGCACGCCGGAGGGAGCGCGGGATTACCTGGTGCCCAGCCGTGTCCACGAGGGCAGGTTCTACGCGCTGCCCCAATCGCCGCAGCAGCTCAAGCAGCTACTGATGATTGCCGGCTACGACAAATACTTCCAGATAGCCCGCTGCTTCCGCGACGAGGACCTTCGAGCGGACCGCCAGCCGGAGTTCACCCAGCTCGATCTGGAGATGAGCTTCGTTGATGAGGAAGACGTACTCGATCTCATGGAGGAGCTGTTCACCGCGCTGGTGGAGACCCTGACGCCCGAGAAGACGATCACCAAACCGTTCCCGCGCTTCTCGTACGCTGAGGTCATGGAAAGGTATGGCAGCGACAAGCCCGACATAAGGTATGGCCTGGAGCTTGCCGATCTCTCGGACATCTTCGCCGACAGCGAGTTCTCTGTCTTCCGCACGGTCCTCGGCGCTGGTGGCAAGGTCAGGGGAATGGCTGCTCCCGGCTGCGCCGGGTACTCTCGCAGCCAGCTCGGCGAGCTGACTGACTTCGTACGCGCTCGCGGCGCCAAGGGCCTCGTGACCATGTCCCTCGAAGGGAACGCCGGGGACCCGCTCGATGACCTGACGCCGGATAGAGTGAAGTCGGTCGTGGCCAAGTTCCTCGATGCGGATCAGGTCCGGGATATCGCCCGGAGACTGAACGCGGGAATAGGAGACCTCCTGCTGATAGTGGCGGATCAGCCCAAGGTTGTGGATAATGCATTGAGCGCCCTGCGCAGCGAGATGGCCCGGCGTCTCGAATTGGCTGCCCCCAACCTGATGGCGTTCTGCTTCATCGTGGACTACCCGCTCTTCGAGCTGAACGACGAGGGACGGTGGGAGTCGATGCACCACCCGTTCACCGCGCCGAGGGATGAGGACGTACCCCTGCTCGACACCGATCCGGGGAAGGTACACGCCAGGCACTACGATTTCGTCTGCAACGGCTCGGAGATATCCAGCGGGTCGATAAGGATACACAATCGTGAGGTGCAAGAGAAGGTCTTCCGGCTGCTCGGCTACTCGAAGGAGGAGACAGACGCCAGGTTCGGACATCTGTTGGAGGCGTTGGAGTCAGGCGCGCCGCCGCACGGCGGCATAGCCCCGGGAATAGACCGCTTCGTCATGCTGCTTGCGGGCGAGGAGAACATCAGGGAGGTCATCGCGTTCCCCAAGACCCAGAGCGGCGTTGACCTGATGCTGGACTCGCCGTCTCCAGTCTCCCCGGAGCAGCTTCACGAGCTGCACCTCAGGCTCGTCGAGGAATGATGCGTAGTGCCTGGTGGGCGGAGGCTCGCAAGCTCACGGAGATGGATGACCGTGCTATAATGGCTCGAACAGAGGCAGAATGAAGGTTACGAACGAGAGGATCGAACGAAGCAGGGTCGTACTGAACATAGAGGTCGACTCTGATGAGATGGAGGAGGCCGTCAAGAAAGCCTACCGTCGTGTCGGGGCGAAGGCTTCCATTCCCGGCTTCCGCAAAGGCAAAGTGCCTTCGGCCATCCTGGAGCAGTACATCGGACGGGAGGCGGTGGTAGAGGAGGCCGTTGAGCATCTCCTGCCGGAGGTCTACGAGCGAGCCCTTGACGAGCAGCAGGTGGACGCTATAGCCAGGCCCGAGGTCGAGATACTGCAGGTCGAGCCGCTGTCTTTCAAGGCCACCGTGCCCGTACGCCCCACGGTGGAGTTGGGCGACTACCATGAGATCAAGTTCAGCCCCGAGCCGGTCGAGGTAACTGAGGAGGAGGTCAGCGAGTCGCTGGAACATCTTCGCGTTATGCAGGCTCCGTGGGCACCGGTGGACGGTCCCGCTGAGCTCGAGGACCTGCTTTCGGTCAGCGTGGAGGGCGTCGTGGACGGGGAGGTGGTGATAGACGAGAAGGACGGCGTCTACCAGATGTCTGAGAGCACCCCCGGTGCGTTGCCCGGCTTCGCCGAGCAGCTGGTAGGCGCCAAGAAAGAGGAGGAGCGCAGCTTCACGCTCACGATCCCGGAGGGACGGGGTGATCTGGGCGGCAAGGAATGCGCATTCACGGTGCAGGTCAAGGAGATCAAGCGGAAGACTCCGCCGGCGCTGGATGACGAGTTCGCCAAGGGTCTGGGCGATGGATTCGACAGTCTCAATGCCCTGAAGGAGCGGCTGACCGAGAGTCTGAAGACAAGGAAGGAGCAGGAGGCGAAGAGCAACCTCGAGGAGAAGGCAATCAAGGCCCTGGTCGACATGGCGACTGTCGAGTATCCGGACGTCATGGTGGACAGTGAACTGGAACACTTGGTGGAGGAGAACAGGCGTCAGCACGGTGACAAGGAAGCGCTCGACAGCTATCTGGACAGCATCGGCAAGACCGAGGATGAGTTCAGGGCTGAACTCAGGCCGATGGCTGAGCGCGTCGTTATCCGTTCAATCGTTATCCAGAAGTTCGCCGAGTTAGAGGGCATACAGGTCGGCCTTGACGAGATAAACGCTGAGGTCGAGCAAATGATGCAGCACGTCTCGGACGACTCGGTACGCCAGCTCTTCGACACGCCCCAGGCCCGCGTGTCGCTCGGCAGGAACCTCTTCGTCAAGAAGGCGATAGACCGTCTATACGGGGTTGTTACCGGCGAGGTATCACCGGCGGTTGAGGCCGACTCTAAGGACGACGCAGCACCTGATGAGACATCACCAGCAAAGGAAGAGGAGGGCGAAGATGCTCAAGGATCCGAGTAGCGTAATCCCATTCGTAATCGAGAGCAGTGCACGGGGAGAGAGGGCTTTCGATATCTACTCCCTGTTGTTGAAGGAGCGCATCATCTTTCTGGGGATGCCGATCAACGATCAGGTAGCCAATCTGGTCATAGCGCAGCTCCTGTATCTGGAGCGTGAGGACCCTGACAAGGACATCAGCCTATATATTCATAGCCCTGGGGGCATCATCAATGCCGGGCTCGCGATCTACGACACGGTGCAGCTCATTCGCTGCGATGTGTCCACGATCTGCGTCGGTCTCGCTGCGAGCATGGGCACCGTGCTGCTGACTGCCGGAGCCAAGGGCAAGAGGTACGCGCTTCCCAACGCCACGATCCACATGCACCAGCCAATGGGTGGGGCCCAGGGGCAGGCCGCCGATATCGAGATCGCCGCCCGTGAGATATTGAGGCTGCAGGATGTCATTCGCAACATACTCGTGAAGCACACAGGCCAGTCCCTCGAGAGGATCATCCAGGATACCGACCGCGACTACTACATGAGCGCTGACGGAGCGCTCGAGTACGGCGTCATCGACGAGATACTGAGAGGGCCGGCGGCGGAGAAGAAGGACTGACGGTTTCCATATAGAGATGGGGCCTAATCGGGGGAATCGCTCTTGAGCATTCCCTCGATTTCTTCTGTCAGCGAGTAGGCCTGAATGCGATGCCCACCTGCGTCCACCAGGTTGCCACCCTCGACGCGCACCTTCCCCTCGCTGAAGGCCTTGAGCGTTGCCACAACAAGCGGCTGTTCCCTGCGCACTCCCTCGGCCCGGATCAGCTTGAATAGGGGGTTGTCCTCTCCCTGCCGGGTCTTTACCTCTTGAGCCGGTGACTCCTTGATCTCCGCCCAGAGAGGATCGTACCGGCCGCCGCGAATCGGAAAGGCGCAGTAGGTAACCGGCGGTCCCATGTCCAGCTCAGGTGTAACCAGGTGCATCATGGCGCCGGTCTCGTTGGCTCCCGTGTCGATGAGCTCCCAGATGACCTCGCGCCACGTGCCTTTGGGGCCACCGGGGAGGGCCGGATGAAGGTTGATCATGTCGAAATGGCTGCACATCTCCTCGCCCACTATCAGCATGTAGCCGGCGAGCACGCATATGTCCGGCCTGAAGTCGCCCAACAGACGCATCGCTTCCCGATCGAACTCGGCGCGGCAGTCGTCGATCGACGCGACACCCCGGTCCTGTTTGAACCTCCTGGATGAGAGGCACACCAGCGGCATGCCGTACGACTCTACCTGGTCGAGGAACAGATCGGTCTGCTCCGTCTGGCCCCTTTCCCGGCTGCAGAAGACGAACTCGACTCGGGCCCTGATGCTGCCCTCGTCAATGCCCCGCCTCACGGTCGCCAGCAGGGAGCGAGACCCCTCGCCGCGCCCGGTGGAGAACCAACCGATCCTATACACGTACCATCAACCTCTTCCCAGGCGTTTGATCAGGCGGTTCCTGATATTGTAGAAGTGGATGAGAACGCTCGTCTTTTCGCTGACCACCCTTGCCTGTCTCAGGGCGGCCAGGAACTCTTGCGGCGTCTCGAAACCAGGCATCTCCACGTAAGTCTTCCCGATCTCCCGCACTACGTGTGCATCGCTACCGGCCGTGCCCGGGAGGCCGTTGACGCGGGCGAGTTCCAGGGCACGCCTGCTGTCCCTCGACAGGTAGGTCCTGGAGTTGGCGACCTCGATCATGTCGACCTGTGGCAGGACTCTCTCGAGCGCGTCCCTGCGTAGCTTGGAGTGGGGACGGAACCGATCGCATGGGTGTGGGATACATACGAGCCCCCCCTGCTCCTTGATCCGGGCTATCGTCTCCTCCGGGGACAGGTGGGGTGGCACCTCCTCGTTCAGGAAATACCCGATGATCTCCCCGCGATTGGTCAGTATCTCCTCGCTGATGATGACCTTGAATGGGGCGATACGCTTGACCTCGATCGCTCCAGCTGTGGTGTCGTGGTCGGTGATGGCAAGACAGTTGATGCCGGTATCCAGACAGTGCCGGACTATCTCTTCAGGTGGGGAGGTAGAGTCCTTCGAATAGCGAGTGTGGACGTGAAGGTCTGCCTTGAGCAAAATCGTCCGCCTGTGGCCTTATGCCCTCTCCATATAGCTGCCATCGCGCGTGTCTACGCGGACCACATCACCCGTATTGACGAAGAAGGGCACCTGGATCGTAAGGCCGGTCTCCAGGATGGCTGGCTTTGTGCCACCGGACGACGTATCGCCCTTGTGGCCCGGGCCCGTCTCGGTCACCTCCAGCTCGACTGTGATCGGCATCTCGATTCCGACTGCTTCGTCCCCGTGCCTCGAAATCATGAGGCTCATGCCTTCCTTGAGGTAGTTGAGCGCATCTCCCAGCTGCTCCTTGCTCAACGGGGTCTGCTCGAATGTCTCGTTGTCCATGAAGTAGTAGAAGTCGCCGTCTTGATAGAGATACTGCGCCGACTTCTGCTCGACACGTACGCGGTTGAATCTCTCGCCGGCCTGGAAGGTGCGCTCTATCGTGTGACCGGCCCTAACATCACGCAGCCTGAGACGGATTTGAGCACTGCCCCGGCCCATCTTGATGTGCTGGAAATCGAGAATGGTGTAAAGCTGTCCGTCCAGCTCTATCGTGAAGCCTTTCCTGAGATCGCCGGCGTCCATCATCTGAGCTACCTCCAGACCTTCCTCGCCCTGGTCAGTGGCCGGACCTTTCCCTCTTCGAGCACCACCGTGTCCTCTATCCTGACCCCGCCCCACCCCGAGATGTATATGCCTGGTTCGAGAGTGAACACCATGCCATCTGCCAGTACGCTTGGGGACCCCGGACCGAGACGAGGTTCCTCGTGGGCAGCAAGGCCGACTCCGTGCCCCAGCCCGTGGCCGAAGGCATCGCCGTAGCCTGCCTCCGAGATCACGGTTCGGGCAAGCTGGTCGACCTGCTCACCCGTCATGCCCGCCTGCAGAGTCTCCATGGCGGTGAGCTGGGCCCCTAAGACTATATCATATATGCGATGGAAGGTGCTATCGCCTTCGCCCAGGCAGCAGGTCCTCGTGATGTCGCTGCAGTAGCCGTGGGTGCGCGCCCCCAAATCGATGACGATTGGCTCGCTGGCCGCGATGGGCCGGTCCGTTGGCTTGGCGTGGGGGAGGGCCGCATTCGGTCCGGAGGCGACGATCACCTCGAACGGAAGCGGCTCGCTTCCGTTCTGTCGGAGGTGGGACTCCAGTCTCCAGGCCAGCTCCTTCTCAGTCATACCGGTCTCAATGCCGGGCACGATCTCGTCGAGTGCCGCGTCGGCCAACTCCGCAGCCTTCTCCAGGCACGCGAGTTCGCCCTTGTCCTTGATAGCGCGCAGCCCGTCGATGACGCCCTTGCTTGCGATCAGAGCGGTATTCGTCACGCCTTCTTTCAGCGCCGCGACGAACTCCTGATAGGCAGCGTAGGTGATGTGGTCCTGCTCGAAGCCGATCCGGCGTGCTCCGGTCTGGGACGCCAGCCGTGGCAGCCATCCTTCGGGCGGGCCCGCTACCCGCTCGATATCGAAGCTGGGGGCCTCGGCCTGGGCCTGCTCGACATAACGAAAGTCGGTGGCCAGGATCGCCGCGTCTCGAGATATGAGTAGGAAACCTGCCGAGCCGGTGAAGCCTGAGAGATAGCGGCGGTTCTCGGGCTGCGATACTAGCAGGGCGTCGAGTCTATTCTGGGGCAGGAGCTCACGGAGTGCCGCCAGTCGGCTGGTCATGGTTGCCTATGCCTCTGCAGCCACAATGAGTTCGAGGGCAGCGACATAGCCATGCCAGCCGAAGCCGGATATCTGCCCCCGTGCGATGGGGGCGACGACCGAATAACGCCGGAACTCCTCCCGGGCATAGATGTTGGACAGGTGAACCTCGACCACCGGAAGGGAAGTGTCCGCCAGGGCATCGCGCAGGGAGAGGCCATAGTGCGTTAACCCACCCGGGTTGATGATTATGCCAGCGGCATCTCGCGACTTCTCCTGGATGAAGTCGATCAACGCGCCTTCGTGGTTCGACTGGAATGTCTCTACCTCTACACCAAGCTCGCGCGCCCTGTCACGGACCTTCGAATCGATCTCGGACAGGGTCTGCTTGCCGTAGACCTCGGGATCGCGCGAGCCGAGCATGTTGAGGTTGGGGCCGTGCAGAACGAGTATCTTCATTCCTCCCCCTTGTGAGCGCTGCTTCTGGGATGGGCTGCGAGGTAGGAGCGGCGGATCTGGTTCTGGGTCACGTGAGTGTACACCTGCGTCGTGGACAGCTTGGCGTGGCCGAGCAGGTCTTGGACTACCCTGAGATCGGCCCCGCCGTCCAGCAGATGCGTAGCGTACGTATGGCGCATCATGTGCGGGTGGACTCCCATGTCCAGACCGGCCCGTCGGGCATGCTCCGCGATCAACCTCTGAACGCTACGCTCCGATATGCGCCCTCCGCTACGGTTGAGGAACAGCGCACGTGTTTCCTTCCGTCCCATTAGCTTGACACGCCCGTGCTCAAGGTAGACCTTCAAGACCTCTGCCGCCGGCTTGCCTATTAGCCCCATTCGCTCCTTTGATCCCTTGCCCCAGACCCTGATCTGCCGCGACACCAGGTCGATATCGCCGGTGTCCAAGCCAACGATTTCGCTCACGCGCAGCCCAGCGGCATAGAGTAACTCGAGCATCGCCTTGTCCCTGAGCCCTTTGGGTGTCGAGGCGTCCGGGGCTTCGACCAGCCTCGATGCTTCCTCTTTGCTCAGGAACTTCGGCAGGCGCTTCTCGATCTTGGGTGCCGAAAGGGCCGACAGCGGTTCGGAACCGACCAGACCCTGGCGTGAGAGATAGCGATAGAACGACCTAAGCGCGCTCAGCTTGCGGCTGATGCTTCCCCTGGAGAAACCCTGTGCGTGCAGTTGGCCTAGATAGCGGCGCACAACCGACCGGTCGACGGCCTCGAGGTTCTCGATACCATTCTGGTCCAGGTAATCGAGAAAACCCTGTATGTCGGACGTGTAGTTCCGTACGGTCAGCGGGGATACGCCGCGCTCCACCGCCAGATGCCTCACGAACTTTTCCAGGAGTTCCTTCAAGGCCTATGCCTCCGGACCCGGTTCGCCCCGGTAGTCGCACTTCGTGCACTTGGCCTTGCCCTTCGAGAGCGTCAGCAGGCCCCCGCATTGCGGACAAGGCTCGGCCAGCGGTTTGTCCCATGTGGCGAACTTGCACTTCGGATATCGCGAGCACCCGTAGAAGGTACGCCCCTTCCTGGTCCTCTTCTCCGCAAGCTCCCCGCTGCACTTGGGTTCGGGGCATTTCACGCCCGTCGTGACCAGGATGGAGCGGGTGTTCTTGCACCGCTTGGACTTGTCGGTGTCGCTGAAGCCCGTGCAGGCCAGGAACCTGCCCCAGCGCCCGCTCTTGATAACCATTGGCTTGCCGCACTTCTCACATACCTCGTCTGTGGGCTCGTCCGCCACGGCGGCGGCGGTCTTGGCACCCGAGGCTCCGTTGCCATCGATTGACTTGGCGTTCGTGCAGCGGTTGGACTCGTCGGGCTCAGTGTAGCCGGTGCAGGACAGGAACTTGCCTCTCCGCCCCCACTTGATGACCATCGGCCTGCCGCACTTCTCGCATATCTCGTCAGTAGGCTCGCTTATCTTGGGGATTGCTATGTTAGCCTTGGACACGGTCTCCGAAAACGGACCGTAGAACTCGCGGAGCATTGGCACCCACTGCAGTTCCCCGCTCGCTATCATGTCCAGCTTCTCTTCCATCTGAGCCGTGAAGCCGACGTTGACTATGTCCGTGAAGTGCTCGCTCAGAAGGCCGGACACTATCGCCCCCAGCTCGGTTGGCTCCAGCCTGCCGTTCTGCCGCTGCACATAGCCCCGGTCCTGTATCAGCGAAAGAGTGGGGGCGTATGTGCTCGGGCGACCGATTCCGAGTTCCTCCAGCGCCTTGATCAGCGTGGCCTCGGTGTAGTGGGGGGGAGGCTGAGTGAAATGCTGCTTGGGCAGGACCTCCAGCAAGGTAAGGGTCTCGCCCTTGGCGAGTGGTGGGAGCGGCTTCTTCTCGTCCTCTTCTTCGTCTTTGCCTTCCTGATAGAGCGTGAGGAATCCGGGGAAGGTCAATACCGACCCGGACGCCCTCAGCAGGTACTTCCTGTCGCTTCCGTCGGGCGTTGCCTCGATCTCCGCTGTGGTAGTGCTTATCTGGGCTGCCGCCATCTGGCTGGCTACCATTCTCTGCCAAATCAGGGTGTATAGCTTCAATTGGTCTTTGGTGAGATAGGAGGCGACCTCGGACGGCTGCCTCTGAACGGAGGTGGGTCGGATCGCCTCGTGTGCTTCCTGCGCTCCTTTCACCTTCTTCGCGAACTGGCGCGCCGAAGCGGGAAGATATTCCTTGCCGTATTTCTCCTCGATGTATGACCGCGCCTCGGAGACCGCGGCGGGCGTGACACGTGTGGAGTCGGTTCGCATATAGGTGATCAGGCCTACGGGGCCCTTCTTCCCCAGCGGCAGCCCCTCGTAGAGCTGCTGCGCTATGGCCATCGTCTGCTTTCCGCTCAACCTGAGCTTGCGCCATGCCTCTTGTTGGAGCGTGCTCGTGATAAAGGGAGGCGCGGGCTGGCGGCTGGTCTTCTTGTGCCTCACCGCGGACACGGCGTAGCTGGCTTTCTCCAGTTCGGACGCGACGGCGGTCGATTGACTCTCATCCTTGAGTTCGACCTTCTCGTTGCCGTTGACGGCGGCGAGCGTTGCCGTGAATCGACCCTTCTTGTCGCCTTTCTTCGATAGCTCGACCTCGATGGACCAGTACTCCTCAGGAACGAAGGCCGCGATCTCAGCCTCGCGGTCCACGACCAGCTTGAGTGCCACCGACTGCACCCGTCCCGCCGAGAGACCGGGCCTCACCCTTTTCCACAGCAGGGGGCTGATCTTGTAGCCGACCAGCCTGTCCAGAATCCGGCGCGCCTGCTGGGCATCGACGAGCCTGGAGTCTATGGCACGCGGATGGCGGAAGGCATCCACGATTGCGTCCTTGGTTATCTCATGAAAGACGACGCGCTTGAGCGGCATCCCCGACAGCTTTGCTGCCTGCACGAGATGCCAGGAGATCGCTTCGCCCTCACGGTCCGGGTCAGTGGCGAGATAGATGGCCGAGGCGTTGGCGGCGGACTGTTTGATATCCTTGACTATCTTGCTCTTGGTACGACTGACAACATACTTCGGCGTGAAGTCATTGTCGACGTCAACACCGAGGGTCTTCTCGGGGAGGTCGCGCACATGTCCCAGTGAGGCCTTGACAGCATAGTCCTTACCCAGGAACTGGCCCAGTGTCCTGGCCTTCGCCGGGGATTCGACAATCACTAGTTTCCTTGCCATCGGCACCCAATCCCTATTCTAGGTGCGGTTCGATTCGTCGCGGGACTGCTGGCCCTCCTGGAGCCAACCCCTCCGCACCGTCAGCATACACTACACACAAGCGTGGAAGTCGTCAAGGGCCGATGTCACCATTGGTACTAGTACTATCGACTTGACGTGGTGGTGACAATGGTCATGTTGCTTTGTTTGTGGTGACTTCCCTCGTACTCGTCCAGACAATGGGAAAGATGCACTGCTGTTATGGCCCTGCACGGCCGCGCTGGTGCTACTTCCCGCTGCTCTGCGGGCCACAAAGTACAATGGAGCGGGCGCCGAGTCTGTGCTATATTATGATCGATGGTAGCGCCCTCACCTGGGCACTAGTCTGGACAGCGATAGGGGGATGGCATGAAGAGCTTAGCGATTATGATCTGCCTGCTGCTACTCATGAGCATCGGCATGGTTGGATGTACTGCAGAGGAGGAAACGCCCGGGTCGACGCAGACACCCGCCGCAACAGCGACGCCTGAGGCGACAGCGACACCGGCGGGCACCCCAGAGGCGACCGGAACGCCGGTTCCATCGCCGGGCGCGACCGGGCTTTTTCTTGACATAACAGCGCCGGAAGACGAGGCTATTGTCGAGACCGGAACGGTCACGGTGGTTGGCACAACCATTGCCGATGCGGTAGTGACCGTCTTGATAGGAGAGACCATCGCTTTCCCCACGGTTGACGAGACCGGAGGCTTCTCTGTCGACGTGGCGCTTGAAGAGGGGCTCAACGAGATCGAAGTCGTGGCGAGCGACTGGCAGGGGAACGAGGTTGATGCGTTCCTGACAGTGATATACCTGCCGTGAAACCCGAAACAGGGAGCTAACCAAAAGCCGGTTGCATCGTTATTAGTAAATGATAGGTCAGAGCTGGGAATATGCTGAAGGGGGTCTATAATGCGGTACATCAGATGTTTAGCCATTATTGCGCTGGTTGGGGTGCTGATCGTCGGGAGCGTGAGCACAGCTGCCGCCAAAGGGCCACCCGAGGACAATCCGGGAAAAGGTCCGCAAGGCCACGGCAAGAACCAGAACTTCGTCGGCAATGTGACATCCGCGTGTGAGGGGAACATCACATTCACGGGAAAGCAGGGTTGGGAAGTGACCCTGGCATTGACCGACGGTACGACTTACATGGTTCCTTCGGTCGCCAAGGGGAAGGTGGACTTCGCAGGATTCATCGAGGCTGTTGGAGGGAACATCACGGCTCTGGAAGACAACAGGATTGCGGCGAAAGGCACTGGAGTCGTTGAAGACCCTGAGGGCGTATACACCGGTGACGCGACACGGATCTTGGTGTACCCAGGCGCGTTTCAGAAGCAGCTTCGAGCGCGGTTGCATGCTCATCGGACCGGGGTCGTGACGGCGTTCTCCACGGCTGGGGATGGCAGCATTACCATCGCCGATGTCCACGGAGTCAGCCACACGTTCACCATGAGTGGCAATCAGACTGTCTACCGCCCTCAAGGGATGACGGCCTCCGACGTGGAGGTCAACGAGAGCTTCGTCACCGTTGTCACGACGGGCGATCCGAAGCTGGGGCCACCCGCCAAGGCCGTTGTGATTCATCAGGGCGGTATTCCCGAGGGCTGGCCCGGGTGGACTCCTACGCTGACGCCTGAGCCGGGTGAGCCTGACCTCATCATCTCCGACAAATACGAGGAATGGACGGGCAGCGGCGGCAATGCCACCTATACTGTCTCCTACACGGTCAAGAACGTGGGCAACGCTACCGCCGCCGCTGGCTATAGCGTCGGCCTCACGGTGGACGGTTCCAGTATGGAGACCAAGGAGGTCACGCTATCGCTCGCGCCTGGCGAGGAGCACAGCGACAGCTTCGCAGCCGCGCTGACGCTGAGCGAAGGGTCGGACGACGTCGAGGTCTGTGCGGATGTGGATTCCGATGTTGCGGAATCAGACGAGGCCAACAACTGTCTGACGAACGTCGTCGTTGAGCCTACGCCGACGCCAACTACGTAGCTGAATGATTCGGAGATAGGCCAGGGCGGCCCTCGTTCGAGGGCCGCCCTTCTCTTGGTCGTCGTCGCGCGAGTCCGCGCCTGTTGGTGGCATAGGCCTTGATATTGGGCGGCTACTCTGTTTGCATTTCACATATCAAGGGTTTATAATCCCGCTCAAGCCGAAGCTGGGACAAGTCCTCCGTGAGAGTAGTGCCGGGGACGGGTGCTTGGCGCCGGCGGCGGAATCGATCACTCTGGTCAAGAAGGTGAGCACGCGAATGAGGATGGCCAGACCTGCGTGGAGCCTGCTTCTCACCGTCATCCTCGCCGCTTCGTTGTTGCTCCTCGCGTTCCCGTCGGTTGCCTTCTCCGCCGTAAATCAGATCACAGTCTCCCTGCAGAACCTCCAGCCTGCGCCGGTCTATGGCCGCGTGGAGGCTGGCAGCACATCCTCGCATTTCGTGTACCTGAACAACACCGATCCTCGTTTCCATGTCTATCTTCTCGAGTTGGCGGTATCAACCGGCTCGGCTGACAGCTACGGCGTAAGGGTATACGATTCGGGTGGTGCGCTCCTGGATAAGGCAACCATCGGTGGAGAGGGGAGCACTTCGCTCGAGTTGGATCTCCGCCCCGAACGGTCGAAGGCCGACTACACCGGCTGGCAGTTCCTCGTGCTGCTGGACAATACGCCCAACTCCGTGGGACAGGACTTCACCCTCTCGCTGGAGGGACACGCGAGCACTGCCCTGCGGGGGCAGGTACGATTCGACGATGGCTCCCCGATGACCGATGCCGCCGTGGAGGTTCGGTGTGAGGAAAGCGGGGAGACCATGTACGTCGCCACGGATTCCGAAGGGACGTACACCGCGGAGCGTTGCCCGCTCGGCGAGCTCCGTGCCTCCGTCGGCTACAAGGGGGAGTGGCAGGCGATATGGCCTTCCCTGGACATAGGGGAATGCACGGACTGCGGTCTCGAGTACACGAGATGGGACCTGAGCACGTCCTATCCGCCGCCGGAGGCGATCAGCGTTCCCACCGCGCCATATGGCGCGTCCAACGCTATCGCCGGTGAAAGCCTTACGTATTCCACCGGGGGAGCGGTATCGAATCTCGGCCATAGCCTGGAGTACCGTTTCGATTGGGGCAACGGCACGTATTCGGAGTGGTCTTCGTCGACCAGCGCCAGCTACGCGTGGCCGAGTGCAGGCAGCTACAAAGTGAGGGCGCAGGCCAGGTGTGCGGCCCACGTCAGCGTGCTGTCAGACTGGTCCGAGGCGCGTACGGTAAGCGTGAGCTCTCCTCCAGAGGAGGTCAGCACGCCCGATGTGCCTCTGGGCCCTTCCAAGGGAGAGGTCGGTCTGAGCCTGACGTATACCACCGGAGGAGCAGCCTCCAATCTCGGACATGACCTGCAGTATCGCTTCGACTGGGGAGACAAGAGGGAGTCGGAGTGGTCGAGTTCGACCAAGGCCTCCCATGTGTGGTCTGTTCCCGGGACCTACGAGGTCAGGGCACAGGCCAGATGCGCCTCGCACACAAACGTAGTCTCAATCTGGTCGGCGGCCACAGAAGTTGTCGTGAGCCCGCCTCCCGAGACCGTGGGCATCCCGAACACGCCTGTGGGGCCCTCGAGCGGCGAGGCCGGCAAGGGGCTCGCTTACTCGACCGGCGGGGCGGTCTCGAGCCTGGGTCACGATGTTGAATATCGTCTCGACTGGGGCGACGGGAGCCGCTCGCAGTGGTCCCGGGAAGTAGTAGCGACACATGCCTGGTCGAGCGAAGGGCCCTTCAAGGTTCGTGCGCAGGCGAGAAGCAGCTATGATACCAGCGTGGTGTCGGACTGGTCCGCCGGTACTGTCGTCACGATCGCTCCGCCGCCGGAGACGATCAGCACGCCGACGACACCCTCGGGTCCCTCGGGCGGCCAGCTGGGTCAGAGCATTGCGTTCTCCACTGGAGGGGCCGTCTCCAACCTCGGTCATCGTGTCCAGTACCGGTTCGATTGGGGAGATGGGACCCTGTCCGATTGGTCTTCGTCGACAGAGGCATCCCATACATGGGGGGGTGCCGGCAGCTATGGCGTGAAGGCTCAAGCCAGGTGCGGGGCGCACCCCGACGTAGTCTCCGCGTGGTCGGCGGAGCACATCGTCACGATTGGCCATCCCCCGGAGAGCGTGAGCGCTCCGGACATCCCGACGGGCCCGTCTGCCAACGAGGTTGGCCAGAGCCTGACCTACACCACGGGCGGGGCCGTATCCAATCGCGGACACAATGTGCAGTACCGCTTCGACTGGGGTGACGGGACGCAGTCAGAATGGGCTTCATCGGCGATCGCTTCGAAGTCGTGGGCTGACCCCGGTGCCTACACTGTGAAGGCGCAGGCAAGGAGCGCTGCGAACCCGGACGTGGTCTCCGGTTGGTCGCAAGGCAAGGGCGTTGTAATCAATTTGCCGCCGGAGTCTGTCAGCACGCCCCGGACGCCCAGCGGGCCCGCAGCTGGCGAGATCGGCGAGGAGCTCACCTACACGTCGGAAGGCGCGATGTCCAACCAGGGCAACCCTGTACAGTACCGCTTCGACTGGGGTGACGGGACCAGGTCCGAGTGGTCGGCTTCATCGACAGCCACCCATGTGTGGTCCGACCAGGGACCGCATAATGTCAGAGCGCAGGCGAGGAGCGCCACACGGACGGGGGTATTGTCTGGCTGGTCCGGTGGCTGGATGGTGGTGCTGAGTCCGCCCGCCGAGAGCGTGAGCTCTCCTGACACTCCGATAGGGCTGAGCAGCACCCGTGCCGGAAGGAGCATGGCATTCACGACGGGTGGTGCCTCGTCCAGTGCCGGGCGAAGCGTGCAATACCGGTTTGATTGGGGCGACGGCACCCAGTCCGGCTGGCTGTCGGTAGGCGGTGCGTCACACACGTGGTCGTCTGCAGGCATGTACGCCGTGAGGGCGATGGCAAGGAGCTCCGCCAACCCGGATGCCGTCTCCGGCTGGTCCGACGCCAAGTTCGTCTACGTCGAGGCTCCGCCTGAGACGGTGAGTATGCCGAACGCGCCCGCCGGGCCCTCCAGCAACGAAGTCGGCACTGGTCTGGTGTTCTCGACCAGCGGCGCCATCTCGAACCTGGGGAGCGGGCTGGAATACCGGTTCGACTGGGGGGATAGAACGCAGTCCGAATGGTCATCCTCGCCTGTCGCCAGCCATAGCTGGGATTCACCCGGGACCTACACCGTACGGGCCCAGGCCCGAAGCGGCGACCGCAACGACGTCGTGTCCGTGTGGTCGGCTGCGCGGTCTGTGGTCGTACTTCCCGCTTCCGCCGTGGCTGCCGCTTCGCCGCAGAGTATGATTGACATGAGTGACAAGGTCGGCCAGGGTGGCCTGGTGCAGATATCGGTTGCTCTGATGCACCCCGAGGTGGACAGCAGGCTGGAAGTCCTGGAGGGAACAAGGGCGACGACACAGGAGGGCGCGCCGGTCGGCAGCCTGGAGATAGGTATCGCGGAGAGCCCGCCTTCACCGCCAGCCGGACGCTGTCTGGCCGGGGATGCTGTTTTGATCGGTCCTGAAGGAGCGACCTTCTCGCCGCCCGCTCTCCTCACCCTCAAGTACGATCCAACGCTGTGTTCCGGGAACGAGTCGACAAACTCGACCACGCCGGCCAGGGTGGCTCGCTATGATGCCGGCAGCGGGCGTTGGGTGGAGTTGGAGTCGATAGTTGACATCAAAGCGGGCACGGTCCTTGCCGAGATAGACGGTGGCGGTCTGTTCGTGGTTCTCGCAGACGGCCCTGGCTCGTCCCAGATCGCCGTCGCATGGGTCCTGACCGGTGTCATCGTGGGGATCATGCTGCTGATCGGCCTGGCCACCTATCTGTACATGAACAGGCGGGAGCAGGTCTCCCTGGTACTTGCCAGGCTCAGGGATGTCATTCTGAGGCGGCGGCAGGAGGTCGAACCCGAGCTCTAGCGATAGGGACTCGCGGGCTACACCGCGTCAACCGGCCCCCCACATGGCTCATCGAGGTTACTGACTGCAGTTCTCGTGTCCCCACTTGACCCTGCCTCCCTGTGTCCACGGTGGCGTGTCGGCCCCCCCCCGTGAGGATGGACCAATCAGGGAGCATTGACAAAGCTGATTAAACGTGATACATGGTTGATGTATCATCGATAACTTGAAGCTACGGAGGCTGTGACTGCGAATGCGTCAACGGCATGTCCCCCTCAGGATTCATGACAGGCTGGAGCTGGACCGGCGCAAGAGGGACTACGAGGAGCGTACCGGGGACGTCGGTGACTGGGGCGAATTCCTGGGGGTGGTTACCCTCGCCGGAATGGCGGCCCTGGGTATCTACTCAGTGGCGCAGATGGACAGGCTTGCTTCGGTGATATGGCAGGTCAGATGCTCGTCCTGCGGCGTGCGTTTTCCCGTGAAGGCCCCGAGCCCTGCGCCTTGGAGGCTGTCTCGCGTCACGTGCGTCAAGTGTGAGGCCGAGCTGGTGCTGGACTTCGTCAAGGCTTCGGACAACGCCGGCGACACGCCGAGCCAGAAACCGGTTGTCTTGCGCTGCCACTACTGTGAGCAGGAGGTCGACCCCAACGCTACGGCGGTCAATCCGCACGAGGTCGAGTATCTGAAGTGCCCGCGATGCGATCGGGTAATACGATTGCTGCTGTAATCGCGGGCAGTCCGTCGAGCCTGCGCCGCTCGGGTCACGTCCCATGGACGCCGCGAGCCAGCGCGTAGTTCATTCCCCCTAGCTGGCGCACCACGCCCTTGAGTTCCATCATCGCCAGGGTACTCGAGACCCTGGCGATCGGAAGGTGCGAAAGTCGGCAGATTTCGTCTATGTGCGTCGGCTGTTCCCCCAGGAACTGGATCAGGTTTGACTCGGTCTCGTTGGCAGGAACGATCTCCCGCATCTCCAGCTGTCTGGGGATCATCGACAGGTTCAGCTCCTCGAGCACATCCTGGGCGTTGCACACAAGTTTTGCCCCTGCCTGGATGAGCATGTTGGTGCTGTAGCTCGAGGGGGACTGGATGCTCCCCGGCACGGCGAACACCTCGCGGTTCTGCTCATTGGCGTAGTTGGCCGTGATCAATGCGCCGCTGCGCTTGCCAGCCTCCGTTACGAGCACGCCGAGACTCAAGCCGGACAGGATGCGGTTTCGTCGGAAGAAGTTATCCGCCTTGGGCCTGGTGCCCAAGGGGTACTCGCTGACCAGAGCACCATTCTCGATGATGGACTGGGCCAGCTTCGTGTTCTCCGCCGGGTAGACCATATCCAGGCCGCAGGCTGAGACCGCTATGGTGCGGCCCCCGTTGTCCAGAGTTGCCCGGTGCGCTACCGCGTCGATGCCGCGGGCCAGTCCGCTGACGATCGTGATCCTGTTGTGGACGAGCTCCTCGACGAGCTGTTCGGTTACGTCTCTACCGTAGACGGTTGCCTGTCTCGTTCCCACGACTGCTATCGCCCATTCATCCTCATCGACCACGCTGCCTCTGATGTAGAGGACGGGCGGAACGTCGTATATCTCCTTGAGCCTGGGAGGGAAGGCCGGGTCGTTACAGGTCAACACCCTCACACCGTGTCGCCGCAGCCTGTCCATCTCATCGTCCAGGGATATGGTCGGCCGGTGGGTCATGATCTTATCAACGGTGCCTCTATCCAACCCCGCCGACCGCAGCTCGCCACGATCAGCCTCCCAGGCATTCTGAAGGCGACCGAAGTGAGACTGAAGCTGTTGGAACCTGACCCGGCCGATCCCCGGGATTCTGCTGAACCCGACCCAATATGGAACGTCGGACATGCTAGCCTCGCAGACGAGGTATTGTAGCATGTGCGCACTTGAGAAGGCAACGTTGAAGGGATTCTGAAGGGATGCGGGGCGCTAGTTGGCCTGGGACTGCTCGAATGCGATCCGCATCTTGCGGAACAGGTCCGTCAGCTGCTCCACGTCCATGGTGGCGGTCTCCGGTGTCAGGGCCAGTACCACGGGAAAGGGAGCGCCGACGACTGGAACGGAGTCGGTGCTTTGGGAGTGCTGATCAGCCGGGCCGCGACGGAGCGCACTGTGCTGCTGGCGCGCCCTTCTCCTGCCACCCGAGGAGGTCTGGCTCGGGTCCGGCGCTATCTCTATCTCCGCCTGCCTGCAGAGCTTGAGGAGGAAGCGGGTGGCCTTCGTAGCCATTTCGGAGCCGAGGCCTCCCTCAGTCACGAAATGGTTGTAGATGCCATCCCGCGTGAGATCGTTGCCGCGAAGCCCGCGGAACACGCCTGAATAGGCGTTGCGGACGATGTCCTGCAGGGCCAGGGTGTAGGTAGCGCCCTTGGTCTTGAGCATGCGGCTGCTCTCGGTGGGGTGGCCCTCGTCGTCTATCAGGCCGAGAAACCTGAGGGCGCCGACCACCTTGTACTCGTTGCCCGGCGCGAGGCGATTGACGCGGAGGAAGTCAGTATCGATGCGGGATGGTGTAGTCCTCCGCAGCATCTGCAACGCCTGCAATGTGCCCTTGGTAGGGCCGTAGGGAGGTATCAGCCCCCGCTCCTCTATCTCGTAGTCCCGCGTAGCCATCGGCTGGAGAGTGGACTCCTTGTGCTTGGACTGCGCCCAGCAGTCCAGCGGGCGGATTATAGCACGAAAACGGCGGGACTGTCAACAGTCCGCCCTTATCCAGTCCAAATCCATGAGCAGGTTGCACCGGCGAGGTTGGCGGGCCTGCTCTTGCGCGTCGGACTGCCTGGGGCCGGACAGTCCTCAGTCCTGCCCGCCACGGGCCTACGATGCCAGGGCGGACGGAACTCCCACGGTTAGTCCTGCCATTCAGGCCTGTGGACTGCGAACCCTGCCGGCCACGGCGGGCTGGGGCTCTACACGCTAGCGGGTACACATGGTCCGGGCCGCGACGTCTCGCGCAGGCGAGATACGCAGCCTGACTCGATCCGGCTCCAGGACAGGTGCCTTGACTTCTTACACGGAAAAGTGTATGCTGCCCGCCGATGGCTCAGAAGGGCAAAAGTGGGTCGAGGGGGGTCGTCTGGGACAGCGACCGGGTGCGGGCGCTGAGAGGGCACCTCGGCATGACTCAGCGCGAGCTGGCGGACGAGCTCGGTATCCGGCAGCAGACCGTCAGTGAGTGGGAGACGGGTGCCTATGCACCACGGGGGACCTCGTCTACCCTGCTCGGCATCATCGCCGAGCGCTCGAGATTCAGGTACCACGCGCGTGCGCCGGAGGAAAGCGGCCCGAGGTCCCCGTGATGAGAATCGTCCTTCAGGCGGCGCGATGAGACCGGTCAGGGGCTCTGAACGCATTCTGACCGAGATGTGGAAGGCACGATCCGTGCCCGGGGCGGGCTCGATGACCAGCGATGGCAGAGGCGTTGAGGTGTTGTATCCCGGCAGGAGGAACACCGACCGTGGGCCCGATTTCGTCGGGGCGGTCATCAGATTGGGTGGTGCTACCGAGAGTAGGGGGGACGTCGAGCTGCACATGCGGGCCTCGGACTGGCGGAGCCATGGGCACCACCTGGACCCCGAGTACAATCGGGTGATCCTGCATGTTGCCTGTCGGGGGCGAGCCCCTGTGTCCCTGGAGAACGGCGGCCTGGCTCCTACACTCGAGTTGGGTTGGCTCCCGAACGGCGACACGGGCGGCGCGGTAGGGGAGGCACCGGCCTGTCCAGCCCGCCGCGAGCCCTGCCGGGGGGCGGCCGGCGTGCTCGGCGAGAACGCGATCGGCAAGCTACTCGACGAGGCCGGCGACGAGAGGTTCCGCTTGAAGGCGGACGACCTCCTTGTGCGGTTGGCCTTCGAGGGTGCCGAACAGCTGCTGTACAGCGATGTCCTGGGCGCTCTGGGCTACTCAAAGAACAGAAAGCCCTTCCTGGAGCTGGCGGGCAGGCTGCCGTACGCTGATCTCATGGGCGCCTGTGGTGATGAAGGGCCGGCGGGCTCCGTAGTGAAGCTGGAGGCGTTGCTGTTCGGCATGGCCGGGTTGCTCACGGTCGCTGGCGACGAGCGGCACGTGCGCCTCTGGCGGGCATGTGGCGGAGGCGAGCCCATGCCTCGTTCAGCCTGGCGCCTTTTCCGCGTACGACCAGCGAACCATCCGGTCAACCGCATCAAGGGTGTTGCGCGTCTGCTGTCCCGCGCACGAGAAGAAGGCGGGCTTCTCGACTACGCGATGCGGGCCGTTGCGAGCGCGGTAGCGGGCCAACACGGCCTGGAACGTGACTTCATGGTGACCGCTGCTCCATCGCCAGAGGCGAACAGGTCGCCTCTCATCGGCCGTGGCAGGGCGCGTGACCTGATCGTCAATGTCGTGCTGCCGTTCGTGCACGCATGGGGCTCGGCGAACTGCAGGGCTGCCCTGTGCGAGAGGGCGCTGTATCTCTACAGGAGCCACCCACCGGGAGCGGAGAACAACGTGACTCGCGAGCTGGATGCGCTGCTGGGGTCGAGGGCAGGACGTACAGCGGCTTCGGCGCGCCGCCAGCAGGGCCTGATTCATATAGCGAAGACATACTGTCACAGGGGAGACTGTCGGGGCTGTCCCGTAGCCGCCCAACTCGCCGATCGTATAGCGGACTCGCGGGCGCAGGTTTACACCAGCGTACTGGTGTAGTCTCGGCAGATAAGACAGTGTAATGGTGTACGGGTGTATACCACGGCGCGGCGGTCGTTCAGCCCCGCCGCCGTTTGCCGGTGAGACCCTGCCTGAGGGTGCTGCTCTGGGGGTCCGTGTCGTGTGCATCGAGGCCCGACTTCAGGAGCACGCTCACGATCTCCGATTTGTTGCACCGGATGCCCTGCTCCATCAGCCGAAGCCAGGTCTTCTCGAGCTGTACGAGGTCATCGGGATCGAAGTAGAAGGTGGCCTTCTCGAACTTCTTGGCCGCAATACTGGTAGACGGGTGTGCTGGTGTAGTGCTGAACAGGGCGTCTATGCCCCGCTTCTCCAGGTCATCAGCTAAGCGCTTTCCCACGCTTACTCTTCTTGCCATTGTGTACCTCTCTTGCTAGCTTGCGATAGGCGGCCGCGGCGGGCGATGAGCCGCTGTATGTGAGGATGGACTCGCCTGCCAAAGTCGTGTCGGCGAACTTGATCGTGGATGGAATCGGGATGTCGATTACCTTGTCTCCGTAGTACTCCTTGAGTTGGTGGACCACTTCCTGAGAGTGCCTGGTCCGCCTGTCGTAGAACGTGGGCAATATGCCCATGATCTCGAGGTCGGGATTGAGCCGGGTCTTGACCTTGGCGATCGTGTTCAGGAGCATCTGCATTCCCCTGAAGGCCAGATAGTGCGCCTGAACCGGGATCAGAATGCTCCGCGCCGCTGTGAACGAATTCAATGTCAGCATTCCCAGGGAAGGGGGGCAGTCGAGGAGGACGTAGTCGTAACGATCGTCGACCTCCGCCAGCTTCCCCTTGAGGATGAACTCTCTCCCGGGCTCGTTTATGAGCTCGATGTCCGCCCCGGCGAGATGGATGTTGCTCGGAGCGAGATCGCAGTTGGTCGCTGTGGGAAGGAGGATGCTGTCGATGGCCATGTCCGTGTCGCGGAGGACGTCATACATCGTGCCGTTGAGGCCGTTCACCCCCAGAGCGATGGAGAGGGTGCCCTGGGAGTCCATGTCTATAAGAAGTACCCTGGCCCCCAACTCGGCCAGGGCTGCGCCCAACGAGATCGTGGTAGTAGTCTTGCCAACCCCTCCTTTCTGATTGGCGATAGCGATCACCATGCTCATGTGATCACCTCCACTGGTGTACCGGTATACAGGTACACCATCCTGCCAGCTAAGTCACCAGAGCAATTATAACATGAGTGTCAACAGCTTCAACCACTTTGTATAGTGTTAACGGAGGATGATTCTGATTCTTGCAGGTATTATGAACTTCCTTCGAGTGAGGCGCTGGCCCCTGGTGGGGCCGGGCGGCGGCCGGAGTTCTCAGTCGAGACGCAGGCCCGGGGCCACTTCCAGGTCCCAACCCGACGTTATGCCCCGGAGCAGGTGGAAGTGGCCACACGCGGCCACCATCGCGGCATTGTCGGTGCAGAGTGCAGGTGGGGGCAGCATGACCGGGATCGGCGAGCGCTCCACGAATGTCCGGCGGAGAAGCCCGTTGGCCGCCACTCCTCCTGCCAGGAGTATCTGCCGGGCGGCGTGGTGCTCGGCGGCGGCGATCGTCTTGGTGACCAGGACGTCGACCACGGATTCCTGAAAGCCTGCGGCCATATCGGTGGCAACGGCTCCTGTATCGGCGTGGGGTGAGGTCTGGCGCTTCTCTACCTGTCTCAGCACCGCCGTCTTCAGGCCGCTGAAGCTGAAATCGTGAGTGCCCCTCAGCCAGGCACGGGGGAAGCGATAGCTCGACCCGGCGTCTTTCGAAGCCCGCTCTATGGCGGGCCCCCCCGGATAGCCCAGGCCGAGTATGCGGGCCACCTTGTCGAAGGCCTCTCCGGCGGCGTCGTCGCGGGTACCTCCCAGGCATGTGGTATCGCCATGCCCCTTCACCAGCACGAGCTCCGTGTGCCCCCCCGATACGATAAGCGTCACGAACGGAAACTTGGGCACATCCCCTTCCAGCCAGTTCGAGTAGATGTGCGCCTCCAGATGGTTGACACCGATCAGAGGCAGGGACCAGGCCAGAGCGAGGGACTTGGCGAAGTTGACTCCAACGAGCAGGGACCCGGCGAGCCCCGGCCCGTGGGTCACCGCTATCGCATCCAGATCGGTGGACTCGACGCCGCTGTCCTCGAGCGCCGTCTGGACGATCGGGACGATAGAGAGCATATGCTGGCGCGAGGCGACCTCGGGCACGATGCCGCCGTAGCGGCGGTGGATGTCCACCTGCGACGCCACAACGTTGGACAGGATGCTGACGCCGTCTTCCACGACGGCTGCTGCTGTCTCATCGCATGAGGTCTCTATGCCCAGTATCTTCATGTACTAGCCGATGAAGGTGCAGATGTCCTCCAGGGACTTGCGCGGCGCGCGCTCCTGCGGTTCCTTCGATGGCACGCCGAGTGAGATGATCCCCATGAGGAACCACGGTGGCTCGACGCCCAGCATGGCCTCCAGCTCGGTGCGGGCGAACTCAGCCGGCGCGCTGGAGAAGCAGCTGCCGTACCCCAGAGCGGAGGCCGCGAGCAGGATGTGAGAGGCTGCCATGGAGGCGCTCTCTATACCCAGGTCGCGGTGGCCCTGCTCAGGCGGCTCCGAGCTGTAGCGCGCGCCCTCCCAGGGGCGGGCCAGCACCGCTATGGCCACCGGGGCGTTGGCGAAGTGGGTGCTGTAGATCTTCATCCTCGCCAGCCGCTGCTTGCGCGCCCGGTCATCGGTCGATTCGAGGCCTCCCCTGATGATGGCGTTGATGGTATCCCGCATCGCGTTTTTGAGCTCCCGGTCGCGCACTATGACAAAGTGCCAGGGCTGCTCGTTGGTGGCGCTGGGCGCTAGTCTGGCGGCCTCGATCATGCTCAGCACGTCCTCTCGGGGAACGTCACGGTCCGCGAACCGGCGTGTGCTCTTTCTGGCCCTTATAGTGTCGAAGAAGTCCATCCGTCCTCCGGAACGTGACAATTATACCACTGCAGCTATGCAGCGTCTCGTGGAGCGCACTGCCATCGGGCGTTGGGTGGTGCCCACCCGCCAGCAGGAGTGCAACTCCTGCTCTCTCGCTTTTCGGCAAGGTAGGGCGTTCGCCCTCGGATGCCAGCGGGTAGGCAGGGAGCATCGGCTCCCTGCCGTGGCATGTGAGGGCTGTGGAAGCAAAGCCGGTTGTTGGGAGTTCGGCGCGGAGTAAGGTTATTGTAAGGGCGCATGGCCATGCGCCCTTACGGTTGTCCTTGTACCAACGTCAACCATTCGCGGCTGCCTCCCATCGGGCGTTGGGTGGTGCCCACCCGCCCGCCCACTGGAGCTGTGCTCCCGGACCCTTGCTCTGTATGGGTAGCCAGGGAGCATCCGCTCCCTGGGCCATGTCTACAGGCGTAGCCGCTGCATTGTGGTGCTATAATCTCACCGGACATCTAGAGCGATGAGGTGACAGGAGATGGTGACGAGCACGCGCATCCACGTTCAGACGAGGGGCGATTGCGACATCCTCGACATAACAGGGCAGGTGGCAAAGGAGGTCGAGGATTCAGGTGTGAAGGATGGGACGGTGACCGTTTTCGTGGCCGGGTCGACCGCAGGCCTGACCACGATCGAGTTCGAGAGGGGAGTGCTGGGGGACTTCGCCGACATGTGGGACCGGACTGTGCCCAGGGACATCCGCTATAAGCACGATGCCGCGTGGGGGGATGGGAATGGGCACTCCCACGTGCGTTCGTCCATACTGGGGCCGTCGCTGGTGGTTCCGTTCGTCAACAAGAGGCTGACGCTGGGCACATGGCAGCAGATCGTCCTGGTCGATTTCGACAACCGACCCCGCTCGCGGGATATCGTGTTGCAGATCATGGGGGAGTAGCGTTTCTGCCAGTACACGTGCCTACCGGCATACCAGCATACTGGTGTAGCCGCAGGCCTCATGACTACTCGATTACAGCCTCGTCGCGCATGGCCCGGATGTCCGCCTCGGTAGCGCCCATGACCTCCTTCAGCACATCCAGCGTGTTCTCGCCGTAAAGCGGCGGGCGTTTTCTGGGCTCCACCGGCGTCTCCGAGAACTTGAACGGGCTCTTGATCAGCTTGACCTTGCCCATCTTCGGGTGGTCAACCTCCACCACCAGCCCCCGGTGCACGATGTGCGGGTCGGCTACGGCCTCCTCGATGTTGTTGACGCCGGCGCCGGCCACATCGGCCTCATCGAACAGCCTCAGCCACTCGCCCCTGTCTTTGGTCGCGAATACCTCGCAGAGGGTGTCGTACATCTTCTGCTGGTCCTCTATGGCAGCGAACTGCAGGGGCACGAAGTCCTCACGATCGATCAGCTTGCAGAGGTTGGCCCAGGCGTACGTCTCCAGGCAGGATACGGCGATGTAGGTGCCGTCCTTGCACTTGTACACGTTGAGCCAGGCATTGTCGCTGCCCGTGGGCAGGGTGCTCCGCTCGGCGATGAACCCGTTGGCGAAGTAGCGGATTGCCATCACCCAGTTGAAGAAGAACATGCCGTCCGCGATGGAAAGCTCGATGAACTGGCCCTTGCCCGTCTTCTCCCGCGCGTACAGGGAAGCCATGATCGAGGCCAGCGCCTGCGCGTTGCCACCAGCCATGTCTGCCATCTGGGGCGATATCACCTGGATCGGTGGCCTGTCCTTGCTGCCGGTGGCTCCCAGGATGCCCGTCAGAGCCACCACGTTGATGTCGTGGGCCCCCCGGTTGACGTAGGGGCTGTCCAGCCCGTATCCGGTGATTGAGCAGTAGATCAGCCGCGGATTGCGCTTCTTCAGCGTCTCGTAGTCCATGCCCATCCGCGCCGCCGCGCCGGGGCGGAATCCCTCGATGAGCACGTCCGCGTCGTCGATCAGGCGGTAGACCACCTCGCGCCCCTTCTCATGCTTGAGGTTGACCGCGATGCTCTTCTTATTGCAGTTCATGCCGACATAGCGGAACCATGTGTCGTCGGTGAACATGAAGGACAGCTTACTGCCGGGCGTGCGCGGTGTCTCCACCGTGTAGACCTCCGCGCCGAAGTCGGCCATTATCATCGACGTGTACCTGCCGGGGCTGTTCCGCGACAGGTCGATCACCCTCACTCCGTCCAGTGGGCCCATATCGTCACCTCACTACGTGTGTGAGACCACTATATCAGCGCGGCTCGTAATGGGGCAAGGGGCCTGGGAGGGTCGGGGACGATAATGCGATCCGGCGAGGGTCATACCTACTCGACTATGCCTTGTCCGGCAAGCTCATCGATCTCCTTGTCGGAGTAGCCGAGCAGTTGGCCCAGCACTTGGCGCGTATGCTCCGCCCAGAGTGGGGGCCTGGTTCGCACCTCTGCAGGGGTGCCCGACAGCTTGAACGGCGTATTCAGCAGCCTGGTGCGTCCGAGCTTCGGATGGTCAACCTCTACGACCACCTTTCGGTGCTCGAAGTGCGGGTCTTCGAACATCTCCTCAAAGTTGTAAGCCGGGGCGACACACACGTCGGCGTCATCCAGCAACTTCACCCATTCATCCCGCGCCCTGGTGGCGAACACCTCCGACAGGGCGTCGTACATCTCTTTCTGTCTCTCGGAGGGGCCGAAGTGGTGGGGGATGAAGTCCTCGCGCTCTACGAGCTTGCAGATGTTTGCCCACAGCCACGGCTCAAAGCAACCGAGCGTGAAGTACTTGCCGTCCTTGGCCCTGTAGACGTTCATCCAGGCAACGTCGCTGCCGGTCCGTGACTCCCCCCGCTCCGGGGAGACTCCGTCTTTGAAGAACTGAGGTGCATGGACCCAATGGTAGAACACGGCCCCGTCCGTGCTGGACACATCGATGTACTGGCCCTCTCCGGTCTTCTCGCGGGCGAAGAGCGCCGCCATTATGCCCATGGCCGCCTGCGTCGTGCCGCCGAGCACGTCGGCTATCATGGGAGAGACGACATAAGTGGGTGGGTCGTGCCTGCTGCCGCTCAACCCCAGAATGCCCGAGAACGCGACGAAGTTGATGTCATGCCCGGGTCTCTGGGCGTAGGGCCCATCCTGACCATAGCCTGTGATCGAGCAGTAGATGAGCCGGGGGTTCAGGGCCTTGAGTGTCTCGTAGTCCACACCGAGGCGCTTCGATGTGCCGGGCCGGTTCGTCTCGACAACAACGTCGACTTGCCTGGCAAGCCTGTAGAGGACTTCCTTCCCTTCCGTGGCCTTCAGATTGATAGCGATGCTTCTCTTGTTGCGGTTGAGCCCGATGTAGTGTGCTTCGGTGTCGTCGATCATCATGGCCGGTGCCTGTCCGGTGGAACGAGGGGTCTCTACCGTGATGACCTCCGCCCCGAGGTCGCCGAGAATCATGGTGCAGTATCTCCCCGGACCGTATCGCGAGAGATCGAGAACCCTGATGCCTTCGAATGGGCCCATGGACTCACCTCCGGGATAGCGCGTGACGCAAGTCTAGCACCCACGGCTCGAAGGCAGCAAGCTGGCTGGGAGTATCGAAGACGAACCGGCTACTCGACAATCCCCTGTCTGGCAAGCTCGTCGATCTCCTTGTCGGAGTAGCCGAGCAGCTGGCCCAGCACCTCGCGCGTATGCTCCGCCCAGAGTGGGGGCCTGGTCCGCACCTCCGCCGGTGTATCGGACAGCTTGAACGGTGTATCGAGAAGCCTGATCGTCCCCAGCTTCGGGTGGTCCACCTCCACCACCGCGCCTCGATGCTGCAGGTGCGGATCGGTGAAGACCTCGTCGAGCGAATACACCGGTGCTATGGGCACATCGCCGGTGTCGGCCAGCTTCACCCACTCGTCCCTGTCGCGGGTGGCGAAGACCTGGCTCAGCTCATCGTACAGCAGGCGCTGATCATCGGGGCTGGTGAACAGCCTGTCGGTGAGGTCTTCGCGGTCTATTGCCTTGCACAGGTTCTTCCACAGTCCCGGCTCCATGCAAGCCAGCGTTAAGTAGCCGCCGTCCTTCGTCCGGTAGATGTTCATCCAGGCCATGTCGCTCCCGGTGGGGAGGACAGGCCGCTTCGGCACCTCGCCGCCCGTGAAGTACATCATCGCGTAGTGCCACAGGTGGAAGACGAGGCTGTCCACCATCGACGCGTCTATGTATTGGCCCTTGCCCGTCTTGTCCCGGGCTAGCAGGGCAGCCAGAATGCTCGTTGTGGCCAGGCTTATGCCGGCGATGTCGCCGATCTGGAACGGGAGATGGGCGGGCGTTCCGTTGCTGCTTCCTGTGAGGCTCAGGACTCCGGCGACCCCTGCGAAATTGATGTCGTGGCCTGGTCTCTGCGAATATGGGCCATCCTGGCCGTACCCTGTTATCGAGCAGTACACGATGCGCGGGTTGATCCGGCTGATGCTCTCGTAGTCGACTCCCAAACGCTTGACGACGCCGGGGCGGAAGGTCTCCACAATGACGTCTGCCTTTTCGGCCAAACGGCAGAAGACCTCCTTTCCCGCCTCCTGCTTGAGGTCGACTGCCATGCTCCTCTTGTTACGGTTGACACCCAGATGGCGGAAGCTGGTGTCGTCGCTCATGACGCTGTGCAGGTTGAGAGTGCGGCGCGGCGCCTCCACAGTAATCACGTCGGCACCAAGGTCGCCCAGGATCATGGTACAGTACCTGCCGGTACCGTACCGAGAGAGATCGATCACAAGCGTTCCTTCAAGGGGGCCCATCTGAGTACCTCGCAGGTGTTTTGATCACAGTATAGCATCGGCGACGCGCTTAGGGCGCTGACCGGGCCACCGATATTGCCGGTGGCTGCCATCCTCCGGGCATGTTAGAATTGCGCCGTTGTGAGCGAGCAACTTGCGTTGAAGGTGAGGCGTCTGCGGCCGGGGGCGCGGCTCCCGGAGCGGGCTACTCCCGAATCGACCGGGCTCGACCTGTATGCCTGCCTCGAGGGTGAGGGCGTTCTCCGTCTGGCGATGAGGCCCCGACTGGTCCCCACCGGGATCGCCATCGAGATCCCTGGAGGGTACGATGTCCAGATCAGGCCGAGGTCCGGTCTGTCGGCGAAGGGTGTGGGCGTCACCCTGGGGACGGTGGACAGCGACTATAGGGGCGAGGTCATGGTGACCATGTACCTCTTCGACCCTGAAGCCAGCTTCGAGATCAGGCATGGCGACAGGATAGCCCAAATGGTCATCTCCAGGGCCGCCGATCTGCCGGTATTGGAGGTCGAGGAGCTTACGCAGACCAAACGTGGTGCCGGAGGACACGGCTCCACTGGGAGATAAGGCTGGTTCTCAGGGTACTGCCGATACCCCCCGGGGGTAGTGCTGGTACCCTCTCTTGAACTGGGGGCTGGAGGCGCGAGGCGCCGCACGCCCCCCCGAAAGCGAGCGCGATTCGGTTTGAGTTGGGTCTATGCCGCGCTTGCGGCTGCAGCAATTGCGGCGCTGGTCAATGTGGTTGACAGCCACATCATATCCAAGCGCGTCCCCAGCCTGTGGTCCTTTCTCATTCCTGCTGGCATCCTGCACACCATCTTTGGCCTGATCCTCATCGGCGTGTTCCCCTTGCCCTCCGATGTAGCGGCCTTCCCATGGTTCATAGCGGTGCTTTCCGCCATCCTGCGCACCGGGGCTGTGGTGCTGATGCTCGGCACCATGCGCACCGAGGAGGTCTCGCGAATCATCCCGGTAGTCCACACATACCCGGTCTTCGTGGCGCTGATCGCCGTGCCCGCCCTCGATGAGACGCTGAGCTTACTGCAATGGCTGGCCGTATTCATGGTGGTCGGCGGAGCCGTCCTGATCTCGATTCGAAGGGGCGGCGAAGGCAAGAAGACCCGGCTCCGCAGGTCCTTCACCATCCTGCTCGCGTCCAGCGTCCTCTTCGGGGTGGCCAACGTTGCCAGCAAGTACGCTCTGGGCTACATCTCCTTCTGGAACATGTACTCGATAACAGGGATCTGTCTCGGGCTCGGCTTCTGCCTCATCTCGGTGCGACCGGCGGTGCTCGGGGAGCTGCGCGGCCTGCCGGGCAAGGCCAAGATCGCCACGCTGATCTTCTCGAACGAGAGCCTGGCGTTTTTCGGCGTCGTGCTGTCTTTCATGGCTATGGAGAGGGGCCCGATCTCGCTGGCGTCGACGGTAATGGCAATCCGGCCCCTCTTCGTCTTTGTGTATGCTCTGGTGCTGAGCGTGGTCCTGCCCGCGGTGCTGCGTGAGCGCTTCACGTCGCGCGTGGTGGTTCTGAAGATCGTGTCAATCGGGCTCATCGTAGGCGGCGTGGCTATCATCAACTTGGTCGGACAGTAGTCATGCCGTGGCCGATACGCCAAAGTCAGCAGTCAAACAAGACAGGAAATGGGGTATACTATGGGGTATACTTCAGGGTAGCTATATCAGTGTGCTCTGCATCTCCATCAACAGCGTAGCTATAGCCCGTGACGTACACATCGTCATCACTGTCGATTGCCGCGTCGATGGCGACGTCAGCAAGGCCTGCCGGCCCGTTGTAGCGTGAGAACCACAGCAGAGTCCCTTCGCTGTCGTACTTCAGAAGCATGTAGTCATTGTATGATCCAATCTCCACGCTCGATCCCGCGGCGTACACGTTGCCTGCCGAATCGACTACCACGTCGTTTGCCCCATCGTTCATCCGCACAGGGCTGTCGTAGCGCGCCACCCAGGCCTCATCTCCGTCGGTGCTGTACTTGATCGTTATGGCGTCGCTCTGGGTGTAGTCCCTTACCGTGAAGGTAGCGCTACCTGCGACGTACACATATCCTGACGGGTCCAGCGTTATCGCATTGGCTCTCGCCCTGCCGCCCTCGGGCACGTTGTAGTGCACTGCCCATCTCTGATCGCCGGCAGCGCTGTAGCTGACAATGGCGAGTTCGGTTGTGGTGTTGGCTCCGTGCCCGCCCAACGACGTTTGTCCGGTTACGTACACATTGCCGCTGGCATCCACGGTCAAGTCCGTAGCTTCATCATTGAGGCTCATGGGACCGTCATAGCGCGCGGCCCAAAGCTGGTTGCCGTCTGTGTCGTACTTGATCGTGGCGAAGTCAGTGAAAGTGCCTGCACCCGAGCTCTCTCCTGTGACGTAGACGTTGCCATCCTTATCGAGAACCATTGCGTAAGCGATGTCGCCTGTACCCTTCGGGCCGTCATACCGAACCTCCCAGAGCATGTTTCCGCCACCGTCGTACTTGAGGACAATGTAGTCTGCCCCGCGGCCCACGCTGTGCCCGCAAACATAGACGTTTCCGTTGCCGTCGGTGCATACGGCTGACGCCGAATCCTCGCCATGAACCGGCCCGTCGTAAGTGACAGCCCAGAGTTCTTCCCCATCGCTGCTGAACTTGACGAGCGCGAGGTCCTTGCTCGTGCCGTTGCCCTGACTGTACCCTGCCACGAACACATTCCCCTCGCCATCTGTCGCTATAGCGCGTGCCTTATCGTGGTCGTGTGCAGGGCCGTCATACCGAGCTTCCCATATAAGTTCGCCGTCGCTGTCGTACTTCAGGGTGAGGAAGTCGCCGTTGGCTGCAAGTGTGAACCCGGCTACATAGATAGACCCGTCGCCACTGACGGCCATCGCTGTGGCTTCTTCGTCGCCGTTGGGTTCACTGTTGTAACGGGCGTCCCATGTGTACGGATAGGACTGGTCGCAGGCGAGCTGTACCAGGATGAAGACGATGAGGGCCAGCACCAGGAGGGCCACAACCCATATTAGAAGCCGTCTCCACATAGTCCACAGAATCGTAGCAGTAGCAGATATGGATGTCAATCAACTGTGCAGGTTCGATGGTCCTCACATGCGGCTGCCTACGAGCGTTGGGTGTGGTGCCCGTTGCGGCGTGTACGGTGTCGCAGGTCCTGTGAAGGGAAGATGGGCAGAGGGACGGCGGGACTGCCCGACGCCGTCCCTCCTGATCGAAGCGTGGTTCTAGTTGCCTTCCACGGCGTAGGGCTGCAGCTCGGTCGGCAGTTTGCTGATATCGTTGGCCACCGCCGGCGTGATAGAGGGCTGGCCGTTCTGGTTCATCACCGCTTGCCCGCTCTCTCCCAACAGGTACTCCATAAAGGCCACGGCGAGGTCGGGGTTCTCAGCGTTCTTTGGTATAGTGATGCCGTACACGATCGGCATACCACTCATGGCTATGGTCTCCCCTTGCTCGGTGGCCGGTATATCGACTGTTGATTGCAGATAGAAGTCGGCGTGCTCTATGGCCGAAAAATCGATCTCGGGCGGGAACTCGACGTATTGCAGATTGTGCTGCATCGCCACCGAGCTGTACTCGGACGCATAGTCGAGGTCGCCGCTCTCCAGGAGCGCCACGAGCTCAACAGATTTCGGCCTTATGTTCTTGTCGGGGCAGTTCTCCATCAGGGCGTCATACAGCCCCGGCTGCTCGTAGTAGAGTTCCGCCAACTGCCAGACGAGAAGCGTGCGGTAGCCGCACGGGTCAAGCAGGTCGGAGTGACCGTACTCGACACCATCCCTCAGCAGTATATCGAACCAGTTGTCGGACGTTATCTCATCGGCGTACAGGGACTGGTCCGTGTAACACAGGACCATCCGGTTCTTGGCAAAGGTGACGTACCAGTCCGCGTAATCGGGAAACATCAAGGCTGGTATCAGCGCGTAGTCGGCTGAGGCGATTATCTCGGCATTCTTGCCGAGCTCCGTCACCTTGCGTATTGTGACGCCGCTGGATGCGGATTCGCACTGCACATCCACGCCGGGGTATAGGGATTCGAACTCCTCTTCCATCTCGCTGAACGGCACAGCCAGGCTCCCTGCGTGGAATATCGTCAAAGTGCCCTCGAGTGCACTTGGCTCGGGTGTAGTCTCTTCCCCATCGCACCCCGGCATGGCCACCAACGAGAGCACGAGAGCCAGAAGCAGCGACAGGACCAACGTAGTGGTCGGGTTCACCGTATGTGCCTCCTTCTTGTGTTTACCATTTGCGGCATGGCCGATCAGAACACGTGGACGGCCGATGCCTTAAATGTCACATACACGTCACCTCCTTCCCGCAGCTCCATGTCCTCGTAAGAGCGCCTGGTGACGAGGCATATGAAATCCGGGGGCACCCTTACTCTGAGATTGACTGTGGACCCCTTGCTGATTACTTCCGTGATAGTACCCTTGAAGGAATTGCGTGCGCTGGAGCGCAGCGGCTCGGGGGAGAGCAAGATGTCCTCGGGCCTCACAGTGGCCTGACGCCTGCCCCGGTGGTCGGTCACGACCGCGATCGGGGTGCCCTCGACGTAGACCATTGCGCACTCATCGTCCCCGTCCCTCACCTCACCCGAGAAGATGTTCCGCGTCAGGGCGAAGCGTGCCACGAACTCGGAATTGGGCCTGCGGAATATCTCCTCCGGCGTACCTACCTGCACTATTCGCCCGTCACCTATGACGGCGATGCGGTCGCCGAGCGATATCGCCTCCTCGAAGTCGTGAGTAACGTGTATGCATGTCAGCTGCAGCTTCTCGTGGAGATCGCGGAGCTCCCTTTGGACGTTCTCCCTCGTCTCCGGGTCCAAGGCGCTCAGAGGCTCATCGAGCAGCAGTACCTGTGGCTGCATGACCAGCGCTCTCGCCAGCGCCACTTTCTGCTTCTCGCCGCCGCTGAGGGTGTCGGGTTTGCGTTCCAGGAGGTGACTGATGCCGAGAAGATCGATGATCCATTGCGCCTGTGATGAGGCTTCCCGCTTCTTGCTGCCCTGCTGCCTCAGGCCGAAGATGATGTTGTCCCGCACAGTCAGGTGCGGGAACAGCACATGGTCCTGATATACGATGCCTATACCTCTCTTATCGGGCCCGAGGTCGGTCACCCTCTGGCCGCTCATCCAGATATCACCTGTGCTCGGTGGATAGAGACCGGCGATGGTCTCGAGCAACACCGTCTTCCCTGCGCCCGTGGGCCCCAGGATTATGAAGTACTCGTGTTCCGCGACCTCCAGGTCGGCGTCTCGCAGCACGAATTCGCCCAGATCGACGCAGAGGCCCTCCGTCCTGATCAGTGTGCTCAAGCCCTGGCTCCTCGCAGCGCCACCAACCTGAACACGACGAAGATGGCTACGACCAGGAGTATGAGAAGCACTGTTATCGGGGCCGAGGCCGAGAGGCCGAACGACTCCCACTGCTCATACAGGTAGGTCGTGATCACCATCGGATGGTAGGCGAGGATTATGACGGCTCCGAACTCACTTATGCCGCGCGCCCACATCATGATGCAGCCTGACAGGATGTTCCTCCACGCGAGGGGCAGCGAGATCCTGGTGAAGGTCTGCCATCGTGAGGCACCCAGCGTTCTCGACACGTTCTCCAGCCTTGGATCGATGGCTTTGAACCCGTCCTTGGCGGAGTTGATCAGAAACGGGATGCTCACGAACATCATGGCGATGGTTATGCCCGCCAGCGTGCCCACGAAGTCGACGTGCAGGACGTCGAAGAGCTTCCCCAGCGGGGTCTTGCTTCCGAAGGCGAAGAGGAGCGCTATGCCGGCGGCAGTGTGGGGCACCACTATGGGCACGTCGATGATCGCCTCGACGAGCTTCTTGCCCCGGAAATCGTGGCGTGCCAGGAAGTAGGCCAGCGGGACGCCGAATATGACGCCCGCAATTGTGGCTATGATAGCAGTGTAGAACGTACGGAGTATGACCTCGATGAACTCGTCGTCTCGAAGCGTATCCCAAAGCGCGCCCGCGTCGGCGGAGAAGACGGTGTTGACCAAGGGCCACAGGATGAAGACTAAGATTACAAGCCCGAGCAATGCAAAGGCTATCGCGAACTTATGCTTCTTGAGCTTGGCCATCGCATACCTGCCTTCAGGGGGCTTAAATTTGTGCCTGCCAGGTCGTGGGAGAAGCGCCTCAGGGAGGTAGTCCTCGTGACACACAACACCTGGGGCCTGCTACCAGCACCAGTCAATGCTGAGAGCGGCCGAACTGGTAGCCCCGTGGGCTGCACCGCAATCCGGACTATGATCGAGTGTCTGTGAGCTACGGAGTCCCCCTGCCTAGTCCGTCGCAATCATCACGTTTGACGCTTTGACTACTGCGTATACATCCTTCCCTGCTGCCAGTCCGAGCTTCTCTGCCGATTCCTTCGTTATGACTGAGACTATCTGTGTCCCTCCCGGCAGCTCGACAACGACCTCCGCATTGACCATACCCTGCTTGACTTCCTTCACCTTCCCCTTCAGGACGTTCCGCGCACTGATATTCATATCTTCCCCCTCTTCGGTTCGTTCGAGGCTGAAGGGTAATGCCAATCGTCGTCCTTTGTCAAGGTCTGGTCGAAACCATGCGACATGGTCACCGGTCCATTGATTCCGCTGTCCCCCCCACCGAGGTATGGCTTGATCTCATCAGGTACATCCTCGGGGGCGTCGACCTCAGGCGGAATCAGAGCTGGCTGGCTTTCCCGAAGCAGAATTTCCTGGCCCTCGGGGCCGAGAAGGAATTCAACGAATTGCAGCGCCAGTTCGCGGTGTGGGGCGTTGTTCGGGATGGTGAGCCCGTACACGATCGGCTGGCAGGCGAACTTGGGCGTAACGGAGGCGAAGCGCTGGTATGACAGCTCCACGCTCAGGTCGGCAGTTAATGACAGATAACCGTCGGTGTACAGGTCGATCTCGTCCGGGAGCCTGAGGAACTCCAGCCCGTGCTGCTCTGCTACGCTTTCGTACATGAAGGCGTAGTCGACGTCCCCGGATTCCACCGTGGCCAGCAGGGCTACGCTTGATCCTCTGAGGGCGATTCTCTCCGGCTTGAGTACCTGCGGGATCGAAATGGTGTAGCCGCCATTCTGTTCAGTCACTGTGATCGGCGGCGAGAACCCCCCGAGCACGCTCTCGAAGACTGAATCTTCACCGTAGTACAGCTCGGCCAGTTGACATGACATCAACGCTCTGTATCCGCAGGAGTCGAAACGCGGGTCCGAGATGCCCACCTTGACGTCCGGGCGCGAGAGCACCTCGACCCAGTTATCCAGGCTCAACTCCTGAGCGTGCTCGCTGCGTTGGGTGTACGCTACACCCAGGCGGTTCGTTGCGAAACTCAAGCACCAGTGGGCATAGGGGGTTTGGGTGTCGGGAATGCTGAGATCGTACATCATCATCGGGATCAGCGAGTGGTCGGCTACGGCGACGACGTCCGCCTCTGCGCCGAGTTCGGTGACCTGCCGTATCACTTGTATGCTGCCGTGACCTTCGATCTGGACATCGACATCGGGGTGGATCGACTCGAATTCCTCCTCCAGTGCGGTGAAGGGGACCATCAAACTGCCGGCATTGATGACCCTAAGCGTGACCTTGTCCGGGTTGGAAGTGCAGGAGGTCACGATGACTGCTCCGGCGAGGATCATTGCCAGAATGGGATAGAGCAGATGTGTGGTAGGAATGCGCCTCATGAACATAGCTGCAGAATCGACACTAGTTGATGCTCATTACCTCTATGCGGCTGACCCACTTGACCCAGTAGTGTCCCTCGGTGAGCACGTCGTCGGGTCCCACTGTTGCCACCCTGACCGGGCCGCCGAACTCGTGGGTAAGGGGCTGCCCGTCCTGCTTGTACATCAGAACCAGTTCCATATCAACATGAGGCACAGGAGCCAGGGTATCCGGGGCGAATGTGTCGAAGTCTCCGTCGAGCTGAGCGCTGTCGAACACAGCCGAGTAACCGTCGACGGCTGAGACGAACACGATGTCGCTGTCTCCGACGCCGCCCACGAGTTCACACAGATCGACAATCGGGACACCTGCTATGTCGAATGGGCCGCTGACCACGCCGACGCTGGAGAAGGACCCACCACGGCCTTCGTAGGAAGGCATCTGCCTGATCTCGTCGAAGCTCACCACCAGTTCCCGGCCATCCTTGCCTGTGAGCGTCAGGTCCCACTCGATGGCCCAATCGGACGAACCCGCGTCCCAGGGGCGGACGTAGAGAAGGATGGCGGCCAGGACAAGGCCCACCCCAACCAGTAGAGTAGCCAGAGTCCCTCGCTTCACTCTGTCCTGCTCACTTGGCGGCCCTCATTCTCATCAGGAAGTACCCGCCCGAGCCCAGCAACACGATTCCTGCAACCCCGAGGCCGACCACAACCCAAGGAACGCTTGCGGAATCTGTGGATGGCTCCGGGCTTCCATCGGGAGCGGCTGGTGGCTCGCCGGAGTAGATCAGCACCTCGCTTATCCATTTGCCGGACAGACCATTGGTGCTCGGGTAGCCTTCGTAGAAGTGCTGATACTCCTCGTCCGGTAGGCACACCAGCATGTCGCTGTTGCCGAAGACGTGCTTACCATCTCTGTTGGTGGTCTTAGCCATAAACACAATCTGCATGGCGTTATTGTACGCATCGTTGCCGGGATAGCCCCAGCCGTAGCCTTTCCCCGGTTCTTCGGCTTTGTACCAGCATAGAGCCACTGGCCCCTGTCTGTCCGAGGGCTCATACACGTTGACATAGGCGAGTTCCAGATGGTAACCGTCGACCGCTCGTAGCATGACCTCCTCGCCCGGGGACATCCCGCCAACCAATTCACAGAGGTCCTTGATATCGGTGCCTTTCACCGCCCCTTTATCCTTCAGATTCACCGTCTCATCCGGGTCCCACATATCACCCTCGAATACAGGGCCCTGGTGGTAGTACAGGGTGACGCCGTCACCCTGTACGGGCAGGTTAGCCTCCATCCACTCGTAGCTAACTGTCGTCTCCAGAAGGACGGTCTCTCCGTCATCGGCGTACTTGGCCACGCGCACCGAAGTAGTTGCACCGGTTGCTCCCACTTCCTGAACGCAAATCGTCGTGGCAAGCAGGGCTATGCCTGCGACAAGCAGGCAGACACGTACTCTCGTCATGGCCTTCACCATTCGAGCCTCCGTCGCCAGAGCACCAGTAGAGCTCCACCGAGCACCAGGGTTAGCATGACTATTACCGACACCGTGAGCCAAGGCACATTCACGCCGGATGAAGAAGAAGATAACGATTCGATGGTTATATGGACTGGCACTTTGACTCCCACTCCGCCGGGGTACGCTTGTGATGGTTCGATCGAGGTAACGCATATGCTGGTCTGGTACTGACCAGGCACGCCCGCGTCGTCAGACAGGGAGAGACTGAGGTCGATGCTGTCGCCCGGCGGTAGTTCGAACTGAGCGGGCGATAACTCGAGCCACTGCTCGCAAGCCCCTTCCGCGAATACTTCGTAGCTGGCTTTCTCGCTACTCCCGTTGACCACCGTAAGCCCGGCTGACGACTCTCCTGAGCCTGTGCCCAAGTGCAGTTCGTGAGGTGAGACTGCGACCCCTGCGAACGCAGCGTGTCTGGCATCCAGCGGTATGAACATGAGTGTCGGCGTTGGTGAAGGCGTGGGCGTTTGAGTTGGGGCGAGAGTCGGTGAAGGTGATGGTGACGGAGTGCGTGTTGCGGTGGGTGAAGGTGTCGGCGAGGGCCGGGGGGTGCGGGTCAGAGTCGGCGCGGGTGATGGTGAGGGAGTAGGTGCAGGAGTTGGAGACGGTGTCGGAGAGGGCGACGGCGATGGGCTGGGTGTAGGTGTTGGCGTGGGACTGGGAGTCGGCGAAGGGGTGGGCGAGGGGGTCGGCGTCGGAGATGGGGTAGGGGTTGGTGCTGGGATCGATGTATACACGGCGATCTCGCTCACGTACTTGACAGTAAGACCATTGGTAGAAGGATAGTCCACTCCCCCGCTCTTGTAGTAGTGCCTGTACTGCTCGGCCAGGCACTCGTGCATGTCCCAGTTTCCGAATACGTACTGTCCTGTGCTGTTCGTCGTCTGGGCGAGGAAGATGATCTGCATGCCGTCGTCGAAGGAGGGCACGTACTGCCCGTTTCTGTACCAGCACAGGACGATGAGCCCCTGGGCTGGGTCGGGTGAGTAGATGTCTCCGTACGTGAACTCCTTGGTGAAGTTGTCTATGGCCTTGATTCTCACGGTGTCTCCCGGAGCCATGCCGCCGACCAGGTCGCACAGGTCCCTCACGGCGGTGCCCTTCACTGCACCCTTGTCCTTGAGGTTCACGGTCTCATCGGGGTCCCACAAGTTATCGGAATCGAACGTTGGCCCTTGATGGTAATAGTGGGTACTGCCGTCACCCTGAACCGGCAGGTTGGCTTCGATCCATACGCGGTCCACGATTTCCTGGGCCAGAACCGTGGTTCGGTCCGAAGCGTAGCTGACAAGCAGTACGGAGGTCGTCTGTGCCTGCACGCAGGGAGGACTGATTGCGATGGGCAACACTGTTGCCAATAGGGCCAGGCCAACCGTGACCAGCAGTATCCGCTTCTTCGTGTTTCCCATCGCTCTCACACTCGGTGTCAACATTGCTGCTTTCGGGTGTCACAAATAGCCGAGTATCATCAGCTCTATTGTCGTCACGTCCCCCATATTGACGTCACCATCCCCGTTCGCGTCCGCTCCGCCGGTCTCGCCCGCATATCCAAGAATAATGAGCTCTGTGTATGTCACGTCCTGCATGTTGATATCCTCATCCCCGTTAGCGTCACCGGGCTCAACCGGCGGCGTAGAAGAGAGAATCGCTATTTCGCTCACGTACTTGACCGTGAGCCCATTTGACGAAGGGTAGTCCACTCCTCCGCTGCTGAAGTAGTGCCAGTATTGCTCGGCCAGGCACTCGTGCATGTCCCAGTTTCCGAATACGGTTTGGTTTGCCCCGTTAAGCGTCTGTGCGAAGAAGACTAACTGCATGCCGTCGTCGAAGGATGGCACGTACTGCCCGTTCCTGTACCAGCAGAGGACGATCAGCCCCTGGGCTGGCTCGGGTGAGTAGATGTCTCCGTACGTGAACTCCTTGGTGAAGTTGTCGGTGGCTTTGATCGTTATGGTCTCTCCCGGAGCCGCGCCCCCGACCAGGTCACACAGGTCTCTCACAGCGGTGCCCTTCAATGCACCCTTGTCCTTGAGGTTCACGGTCTCATCGGGGTCCCAAAGGTTCTCTGGATCGAATGTTGGCCCTTGATGATAGTAGTGGGTGCTGCCATTGCCCTGAACCGGCAGTTTTCCTTTCATCCACGTGTAGTCAACTGTGGTTTCGTTTATCACCGTTGTGCCGTCGGAGGCGAGCTTGACGACCCGCACGGAGGTAGTCTGGGCGAGCACGGGCGGGGCAATCGCGCAAGTGACCAGGGATGCAGCCAGGACCAGGGCACATAGTACGAGAACGGGCCTCTTGCTCATCATTCCTTTGTCCTTGACTCGCGGCGCGGGTCGCTGTTTCCCAAGGCGGTAGCGGCGGGCAGGGGCCGTCGGCCCCCTGCCCGCTCGCTTGCCGCTTTTCTCTGCTCACTGGCTTTCGCCAAGCGAAGTGAGGCTATCCGTGGATGAAGCTCACGAATTCACCAGTTGTCTTCGTCTCCACACCCAGGCTACGGCTGCGACTGAGACTATGCCAAGGAATCCGAGCACCGCTGCTTTCGCAGCCAGGTCCGAACCAATCGCCGTCTCACTTGTGGCAACCGAGGGAAGAAGCGCAGCCCTGACAACCGGTTTCACTGCTGGGTGCTCATCAATGAAGTCCGCTATGGAAGGGCTGATCCTGTAGTACAGCGACACCAGCCCGGAGCTTACGGCGTCAGTCTGCATGTGGCTGTCCCTGAAGCCGCGCAGCGTATCGACATGACTATCGAGGTGGGAACCGTACGCTGCGGTCGCTATGAAGCACCCGCCCTCCGACACCTCCGGAACGCCATCCAGCTCTATCTTCACGAGCTGCGATACCTTCTGGCCTCCGGAAAGCTCGGGTCCGACGAGCCTCAGCGGGTAGTAGTCGGAAGACAGCGGAGCGCTGTTCAACGTGTTGGCCACGATCATGTTGTCGTTGTGGGCCATGTCCGCGCTGGCGAATGTCTTGTTGTAGCCGTCAGCAGCAATGACAATGACGTCATAGCCGCTGGTCGCAAGCTCGTCGTTGAACGTCTCGGGATCGTCGTCATCGACCTTGGCCGCCAGCCTCCATAGAGCCAGGCCTTGCCAGATGTTGCCACCGTCGTCCCAACTGGCCGGGTTCGCAGCGACGTCTGCTTCGAACTCGGCTTGTGACACTATGTCTGTGAGCCCCCCTTCCAGCGTCAGCGGCCAGTCCTGGGGGACCGGGGTGGGCGTCGGTTCGGGCGTAGGCGTTATCACGGGTATGTCAGTCAGTTCGATCCTGACGATCTGCCCCACTTTCTGGAATCCGGCAAGGTCGGGGCCAACCAATCTGAGCGGGTACCTGTCGGGTGGCAGCGGTGCCCCGTTCAGTATATTGGCCACAATCATGTCGTTGTTTCTCGCCACGTCGGCGCTGCTGAAGGTCTGGCTGTACCCGTCGTCGGCATGCACGGTGATGTTGTATCCGGCCGCGGCTAGCGCATCATTGAAAGCGTCCGGTCCGTGCTGCGTTGCATCGTCGACCCAGCCGACCAGCAGCCAGAGAGGCATGCCACTCCAGATATCACCTTCGTCGTCCCAGGTCACCGGCCCGTGGCAGGCCACGCCGTTCTCGAAGTCGCCTTGTGAAATCACGTCCGTTGTTGCGCCCTCGAGGGTCAGGTCCCATACCGGCGGTGGAGCCGTGTATATGGATATGTTGGATACGTACTTGACCGAGAGGCCGTTGGAGGAGGGATAGTCGCCGTAGAAGTGCCAGTTGTCCTCCGGCAGACAGTCATGCATGTCCTGGTTGCCGAACACGTACTGGCCGGCCCCGTTCGTTGTCTGTGCGAAGAAGACCATCTGCATGCCGTCGTCGTATGTCGGGACGTACTCCCCGCTTCTGTACCAGCACACGACCATGGGGCCCTGCGCAGGGGCAGGGGAGTAGACGTTCTCATACTGGAAGCTGTGGCCAAAATCGTCAGAGGCCCTGATGTCGATCACATCTCCTTCGGATGCCCCGCCGACGAGGTTGCAGAGGTCCTTGACGTCCGTGCCCTTTAGAATGCCCTTGTCCTTGAGGTTTACGGTCTCAGCGGGGTCCCAGAGGTTGTCGGGGTCGAACGTCGGTCCCTGCATGTAACGGTGCGTCTCATTATCGCCCTGAACCGGGAGGTTGCTCATCATCCATGAGTAGTCCACGGTCGTTTGGTCGATGATGGTCACGCCGTCCGCCGCGTATTTCGTGACGGTGACAGATGTCGTCTGTGCCAGCGCGGGTGCAGCAATCAGCCCGACGGGCAATGCTGCCGCCAACAGCGCCAGGCACAGCATCAACGGTATCACTTTCCTTCTCATTCCGATTCACCTCGTATTGAGTGTCTTGTGCTCGAGACTACGGATGCGTGTAGACACTCTAACTCGGTGGGTCTCTCTCAGTACGCAGCAGGCAGCCATAGGTGAAAGGCCTGCTTTCCATCACGCCCTCCTTTCCGAACACGGGAGGCATTGCCGTTTCCAGCAACACCCTATCGGCCTGCCTCCATAGGCTCTCGCCCTCAGGAGCGCAGGCTCGGAGAACTATATTCAGTTGTGCGGCGGGCTAGCCGGGCTTACTTGTTCTGTGCGGGGATTAGGAAATAAAGAAAGGCATCTCCTTGTGAAGGAGATGCCTTGCATGCGCGCAACAGCATTGGATGTCCTCCTTTCCAAACACGGGAGGCAGCGCCGTTTCCAGCGATACCCTATCGCCTGCCTGCCATGGATCGCTCTTTAGGCAGAACAGGTCGGAGAACGAATTGCGGTCGCATTATACCAGGGCCGGTGGGTGGTTGCAAGTATGCGAATTGACTGATAATAAATGTTACCGAAGGTGGTATAGTTGCCTCAGAAAGAATGTTACCCAGAAGGGGGAGCATGACGAGAGGCAGTATAGAAGAGTACAAAGAGGCAGTGAG
>Ga0180434_10000252_pt1 | contig 81126 bp, 68 predicted proteins | sample SS_ome_7_FD_132453 | JGI IMG/M metagenome (GOLD analysis project Ga0180434, IMG submission 132453) | Hypersaline lake sediment archaeal communities from the Salton Sea, California, USA - SS_1_D_2 metaG | ecosystem: Environmental > Aquatic > Non-marine Saline and Alkaline > Hypersaline >... | reverse complement strand
TCCGGTCCATCCTCACGGACGCGCAGAAGACCGCCTACGAGAAGCTGCAGGAAGACGGCGGGCGCCGCGGGGGGCCCGGCTTCGGACGCGCGTTTCCGGGGGGCCGTGAGGGACGCGGGAGGCCGGGCGGACCGATGGGGGGCTTCGGGAGTCCGGGGGACATCCAGGGAGGGATGACGCGGATTCTCGAAGAGATGAAGACGCGGCTCAACCTTTCCGACAGGCAGCACGAGCGGATCCAGGAGATCCTGGGCGACATCATGGGCGAGGCCTCGGAGAAGTTCATGGAGAAGCTGCCCGAGTACATGGAGAACGGGCGGCCCAACATCCGGAAGATGATGAGCGAGATGCGCAAGGAATTCGAGCCGTTCCTCGACAAGGCCCACGACAAGATCGTCAAGGTCCTCAACGACGACCAGATTCCGGGATTCGAGAAGATGTTCGAGGAACTGAAGGCGAAGATCAGCGAGGCCACGGGGGGCGGGCGCGAAGGCCGCCGCCCCGATTCCGGCGCCAGCTGGGTGGAGCGCCGTCTCGACCGGATCATGGACGATCTGGCCGGCTCCCCGGAGGAGAAGATGATCATCCGGGAGAAGGTCGAGAACATCCTGAAGATCCAGAACCGCTGGATGGAGCAGCTTCGCGAGGCCCGTCGGAATCTGGACGAGTTGCTCCGCGCCGACGGCGCCTTGTCGGGCGACATCCAGGGCAAGCTCCAGGCGTTGCGCGACGTGGAGAAGCAGTACGAGAAGGAGCTCGCGGCGGCCCGCGAGGAGCTCATTCCCATTCTCAGCTTCGAGCAGGAAGCCAAGCTGGTGATTCACCGGATTCTCGAGTAGCAGGACGACGCATGGAACCCACGGACACGAACGCCGAGGCTCCGCAGGCGCCGGGGGAGGCGGTCCGCGAGGGCGGCCCGCCCCCCCGTACCGGGCGGATGCGGCTTGGGGAGATCCTTCTCGCGCGGGGGGCGGTGGAGAAGCAGGACATCGAAGCCGCCTTGAAGACGCAGAAGAAAAGCAGGGAGCGGATCGGCCGGGTACTGGTCCGGATGGGCGCGGTGGAGGAGACGGAGGTCCTCAAGGCGCTCGAGGAACAGACGGGGGTCCCCTACGAGGACATCTCGCAGACCCGGATCGACGACGCGATGTTCAAGGTGGTGCCGCCGGCCCTGATCCACACCCACCATTTCGTTCCCCTGCGCAAGGAGGACGACGTCCTGGTGGCCGCGGTGGCCGATCCGCTGGACCTCCAGGCTTTGGACGATCTGCGCCTGGTCGCGGGATGCCCCGTCAAGGCGGTCTGCGCGGCCGAGCGCGACATCCTGAAGATCATCCGGGACCGGTACGGGGTGGGGGCGGACACGGTCGAGAAGCTGATCCAGGAGGAGGGCGCGGAGGGGGACGTGGAGATCGTCCAGGAGGAGGAGGACCAGGTCTCCGATCTCGAGCTGGTCGAGGACGCCGCCCTCATCCGCCTGGTGAACCAGATCATTCTCGAAGCGCTGGAAGAGCGGGCGAGCGACATCCACATCGAGCCCTTCGAGGAGGGGTTCCGCGTCCGGTACCGGGTCGACGGGGTTCTGCACACGCAACCGATGCCGCCCCAGATCCGCAAGTTCCAGTCGGCCATCATCTCCCGGCTCAAGATCATGGCGAACCTGAACATCGCCGAGCGGCGGCTGCCCCAGGACGGCCGCATCAAGCTGAAGGTCGGCGGCCGGGACGTGGACGTGCGCGTCTCCGTGATTCCCATGCTCCAGGGCGAAGGGATCGTGATGCGCCTTCTCGACCGGAGCTCCATCGCCTTCGGTCTGGAGGAGCTCGGCATGGCCCCCGACACCTTCGGGGCGTTCCAGCGGATCATCCGCGAGCCCTACGGCGTCTTCCTCGTCACGGGTCCCACCGGCTCGGGCAAGACGACCACCCTCTACGCCGCCCTCAACCGCATCAACGAGGAGAAGGACAAGATCGTCACCGTCGAGGACCCGGTGGAATACCAGCTGGCGGGGATCAACCAGATCCAGGTCCGCTCGAAGATCGGCCTGAGTTTCGCCCGGGGGCTCCGGTCCATCCTGCGGCACGACCCCGACATCATCATGATCGGCGAGATCCGCGACCTCGAGACCGCCCAGATCGCGGTCCAGGCCGCGCTGACGGGCCACCTCGTCTTCAGCACCCTCCACACCAACGACGCCCCCCAGGCCATCACCCGCCTGGTCGACATGGGCGTGGAGCCGTTCCTGATCGCCTCCACCGTGGAGGGCCTGATGGCCCAGCGGCTCGTGCGAACGCTCTGCGCCCGCTGCAAGGAGCCCTACGAGCCCACCGACAGGGAGCAAGCCGTCCTGGCGGAGATCCTGCCGCCGGGCGAGGAGGCGACGCGGCTGTGGCGCGGCAAGGGGTGCGACCAGTGCCGCTACACCGGCTTCAAGGGGCGCACGGGGCTGTTCGAGCTGTTCAAGGTGAACGACAAGATCAAGAAGGCGATCGTCAAGGAGCCCACGTCCCAGAACATCCGCACCCTCGCCCGGCAATCCGGCATGCGGTCGCTCCGGGAAGACGGATGGCGCTTGGTCAAGGAAGGCGTCACCACCTTCGAGGAGGTGCTCCGCGTCGCCAAGGCCGACGAGGAAACCGTGATCCAGGAGCAATAGAAAACCGTCAAGGACCAAAGAACCGGGTAGGGATTGGAGATTTCAGATTCCAGATTTCAGCGAACAGCGACTGCGTCGGGACACGGGCTGAAATCTCCCATTTGAAATCTCCAATCCTCATCCCGCGAGGTTTTCCCGAGCGTCTTGCGAGAAAAAGGTCGTGGTTGCCTTTTCGTACAGAGCGAAGAACGCCGAGGGCGCGCTGGTGGCCGACGAGCTGACGGCCGACAGCGAGGCGCAGGCGTTCGAGATCCTGGACCGGATGGGCCTGTTTCCCCTCAAGGTCCAGGCCAAGCGCGCATCGGGCGGGGAGGGCCGGGCGCTGCTCCGCCAGGGATTCTCGCGGGTGCGCCGGGACGACGTGGTCGCCTTCAGCCGGCAGCTGGCGGACCTCTTGAAGGTCGGGGTCACCATCAACCGGGCGCTGGGCATTCTGGCCTCGGAGACGCCCAACCGCGAGCTCGCGTCCGTCATCACGGAGCTCAAGGCCGATGTCTCCAGCGGAAGCCGGATCTCGGAGGCCCTGGGCAAGTTTCCCAAGGTCTTCTCCCCGCTCTACGTCAACATGGTCCGGGCCGGCGAGACGGGCGGGTTTCTCGAGGACGTGCTGGAGCGGATCGCGCTGTTCCTTGAGCAGGAACAGGAGATCCGGGCCCGCGTCAAGGCGGCCATGGCCTACCCCACGCTCTTGACCGTCCTGGCTACGGGCGCCGTCATCTTCCTCATGGTCTACTTCATCCCCACCTTCTCCCAGATGTTCCAGGATCTCGGCGGCACGCTCCCGCTGCCCACGCGGATCGTCATGGCCATCAGCGGCTTCATCCGCCACTACGGGCTCTATCTTCTGGGCGGGCTCGCCGGCGCCGGGGTGCTTCTCGCCCGCGGGCTCCGCACCGAGGCCGGGAGGCTGGCCTTCGACCGCTTCCGGCTCCGGATTCCCCTGCTCGGGACCGTCTTCGCCAGGACCGCCGTCTCCCGGTTCGCGCGCATCCTCGGGACGCTTCTGAGAAGCGGCGTCTCCATCCTCCAGGCCATGGACATCACGCGCGAAGCCGTGGGCAACAAGGTCTTCTCCGAGGAGATCCGCCAGGCCAACAACGCGGTGAAGGAGGGGGCCACGCTGGCCGACGCGATGAAGGGCCGGCGCGCCTTTCCCGACATGGTGGTCGGCATGATCGCCGTGGGCGAGGAATCGGGGAACGTCGACGACGTCCTCGTCTCCATCGCGGAGAACTACGACAAGCAGATCGACCGGGCGGTGCGCACCCTCGTCTCGCTGATGGAGCCCCTCCTGCTCATCGTGATGGGGGTGCTGGTCGGATCGATCGTGATCGCCATGATCCTCCCCATCTTCGAGATCCAGGGGATGATCAAGTGAGGGGGGATTGCGGATACCGATGAAGAGTTGTGGGAGGCGCCGTAACGCCTCGGGCTGCTCAAGGCGGCGACCTGTTGCCCAAGTTCAAGAGGTTTCGACATGCGAAAACGAAAAAACGCTGGATTCACCCTCGTGGAACTGATCCTGGTCCTGATCATCCTCTCCGTCCTGGCCGCCATCGTGGTGCCCAACGTGGTGGGGCGGGGCAAGGAAGGCAAGATCGGCGCGACCAAGACCCAGATCGCGGCGTTCAAGACCGCCCTGGACGAGTACGCGCTGGACAACCACAGCGAGTACCCCACGACGGAACAGGGACTCAAGGCCCTGGCCGAGAAACCGAGCTCGCCGCCCGTGCCCAAGAAGTGGAAGCACTACCTCGACGAGATCCCCAAGGATCCCTGGGGCAACCCCTACAAGTACGAGCGGCCCGGCAAGCACTACAAGCACAAGTACGACGTCTGGTCCATGGGCCCCGACGGTCTCGACGGCACGGAGGACGACATCGGGAACTGGAACCTCTCCGACACCGACGAGGACTGATCCGGCCGCGGATTGCTGAGTTGCGAGACATGCGCATCCATCTCCCATGTCCGGTGTCCCCCTTCCCCCTCCACCGCGCCCGGTCCACATCCGCCCCGGCCGGCTTCACCCTGTTCGAGCTCGTCCTCGTGCTCGTCCTCATGACGGTCGCGGCTTCCCTCATCATGCCCAACGCCCTCTCGCTCACCGAGAAACGGCTCGACGTCACCGTGCGCAACGCCTACGCCATGGCCCGCCACGCCCGTGACCTCGCCGTCACCGGCGGCGCGAAGACCCGCATCCACTTCGATCCCGTCGAGCAGCGATTCTGGCTCGAGACCGAAAACGACCCCTTCCAGAACCCCGGCGTCTTCTCCGCCCCCTCCGACGAGTGGGGCGAGGGCTTCGCGCCCGGCGCCAAGGTCCGCATGAGCCACGTGGACGATACGGAGGTGGTCTTCCAGCCCGACGGCACGGCGGAGGACGCCCTGATCGCCTTCGCCTCCGAGAGCGGCGAGGAGAAGGCCCTCGAGATCCGCGGCATGACGGGGCTCTCCCGCGTCCTGGAGGGCGAGGAACTGGACTATGTACAGAACAGAAACCAAGAGCGCCCATAGCCTTTCGGATTGCGGATACGGGTGAAGCGTTGTGCGAGGCGCCGCAACACTTCGGGCTGCTCGAGGCGGCGACCCCTCGCGCCATCCTAGGGATCTTGTCATGCAAAGACGAAGAAACGCCGGCTTCACCCTCGTCGAGGTCATCGTCGCGGTGGTGATCCTGGGCACGGGCGTCGCCATGATGGCCCAGGGCGTGACCGCGGCCATCCGCGCCAACGCACGGGTCCAGCGCATCACCCGCGCCTCCATGGCGGCCGACGAGATCTTCCAGCGCATGGAGATCGGCGAGATCGACGTGCAGACCCAGAACGAGGGAACGCTCGAGGACGTGGGCCTCCCGGTAGGCTCGGGAGGCGCCGGCGAAGCCGAAGAGGACTACCGGACCGTCTTCCGGTGGGAATCGGAGGTCCAGACCTGGACGGAGGAGGATCTCTACCTCGTGATCCTCACCGTCTACTGGAACCTCTACGGGCGGGACACGGAGGAAAAATCCTTCGAGGCCCACCGTCTCTTCTACCTCCCCGGGGAGGAGGAAGAAGAATGATTTCCGACCGGAAAGAAAGGTCGTGGGAGGCGAATCCTCCGGCGAAGCCGGAGATTCGGCGATCTTCGTTCACGGTTTCGCCGTGGGCCCGGGCCTTCGGCCTGCGTGGCCCGGGACACACGCCTCCCACAAACGGCAACCTCGGAAAGCGTATCCCGAGAATCCGCCTTTCGAGGGAGAGGGGTCCGATCATCCATCGGCAGGGGGGCTTCACGCTGGTCGAGATGCTCCTCGCCCTGACGCTGGTCGCGCTGCTCATGGGCGGCGCGTACGAGATCCTGCACATGGCCCGCCGCGCCCGGAACCAGGCCGAGGACGCCGTCCGGCTGAACCAGGTGGGGCGCGCGTGCCTCGACAGGATGCGCCGGGACCTCCAGGCGCTGGTCCGGGAAGAAAGCCCCTACAACACGGGCCTCTACGGCGAGGACGGGGAGAGCTTCGGCCCCTCGGCGCTGGGGAACGAGTCCTTCCCGGGCGACTGGGTCACGTTCCTCAGCGCGTCCGGCGTGCCGCGGATCGCATCCATGCGTGAGGACCCGGACAACCCCTCGGGGGAGGTCGCGGCCGATCTCAGGGAGATCCAGTACTTCGTCGGCTCGGACGAGGAGACGGAAGGGCAGGGGCTCATCCGCATGCGGAAGATCCGGCTGAACCACGCCCTCAACCGCGAGGAGGACGCCTGGGCGTCCGAGGTCTTCGCCGAGGAGGTGCTGGGGTTGAACCTGCGGTACCTGGACGGCGAGGACGGGACCTGGAAGGACGCCTGGGACACCGAGACCCAGGAGGCCTATCCGCTGGCCGTGGAGATCACGATCACGGTGGGGATCCTGCTCTTCGACGGGGAGGGATGGACGGCCGAGAAGCCGGACGGGTCTCCCACGGCGCGCAAGAGCTTCTGCGCCGTGGTGCCGTTGCGCATGCTTCCCCAGGAGAAGCTGGGCGCCAAGGGACCGGAGAAGGCGGTCGTGAGATGAAGATCGAATGCCGGAAGGGAAAGGTCGAACGTCCAAGGGTGAACGGCGAACGGCGCCGACCTTGTTCCGGGGTCGCCGTTCGTGGGCGGCGAATCCTCCGGCGAAGCCGGAGGTTCGGCGATCCCCCGCGGCGATCTCGCCGTGTTCCCGGGACGGAAGCCCGGTTGGCCCGGGACACACGCTTCCCACAAAGAGTTCCTCTTCTTCGTGTCTTTGTGTCTCCGTGCCTTCGTGTTGAAGGCGCTTTCGCCAGGCTTTTCCGCTTTGGGGGTCGGGATGTGGGATGCGGGCGTTGTGATTCCCGCAAGGGCGTCATCCTGGTCGGGGCGCTGTGGGTGATGATGTTCCTGGCCATGGTCGTGCTCTCCTTCGCGACCAGCCAGACGGTGGAGCTGCGCGCGGCCGGCGCCTTCGCCGACCGGCTGCAGGGCCGACACCTGGCCCGGTCGGGCGTGGAGGACGCTTTGGCCTGCCTCATGGCCGACGAGACCGACTACGACGGCCCCGACGAGGAATGGCGACGCAACCCCGAACGGTTCGAGCGCGTCCCCCTCGGCGAGGGGTTCTACTCGCTGATCTACAACAACGTGGACGAGAACGCCGAGCTGACCTTCGGCATGGACGACGAGAACGGGAAGGTGAACCTCAACATCGCCCCCAAGGAGGTGCTCGAGGACCTGCCCGGCATGTCGGAAGCGCTCGCCGAGGCCCTCATCGACTGGCGGGACGAGGACGACGAGACGACCGGCGACGGCGGCGCCGAGGACGAGTACTACCTGCGTCTCGATCCCCCCTACTACGCCAAGAACGGCCCCCTCGACACCGTGGAGGAGCTGTTGCTGATCAAGGGGTTCACCACCGCGAAGGTCTTCGGCGAGGACGCCAACCGGAACGGCGTCCTCGACGCCTGCGAGGACGACGGGGACCGATCCTACCCGCCCGACGACCAGGACGGCGTGCTGGACGGAGGGCTGGTGGACTACGTGACCGTCTATTCCTATGAACGCAACCAGACGCTGGAGGGCGAAAAGCGCGTCAACATCAACGAGGCGAAGGAGCCGCAGCTCCAGAACCGCCTGGGGCACCTCTTGCCCCCTCCGAAGATCAAGTGGATCGCCGAGTACCGGAAGGCCGAGATCGCGGGGAATCCCCTCTTCCCCGACAAGAAGTACATGACCCCCGCCAACGTCGTGGCCTTCATGCCCGTGCCGGGCGTGGCCGGAGAGCCCCTCACCTTCGACGAGTACCGCCTGATCGAGGACCTCGTCACCGTGAGCTCGGAGGACAGGATCGAGGGCAAGATCAACGTCAACACGGCCCGGAAGGCCGTGCTGAAGGTCCTGCCCCAGCTCTCCGACGAGGAGGCGGACGCGATCGTCTCGGAGCGGAAGAAGGAGGAGACGGACCTCTCGAGCCCCACGTGGGTCTTCGACGTCCTCGAGGGAACCCCGACGGAGAAGCTGGCCAAGTACCAGGCCCTGGAGCCCTTTCTCTGCGTGCGGTCCTGGCAGTTCACCCTCCAGTCGGTGGGCGTCGTGCCGGGACGGGGCGCGACATCCCGGCTCCACGTGGTGGTCGACCGGGCCGCGCAGCCCCCGAAATTCCTCTACTGGCGCGACGTCTCGGGGCTCGGGGCGGCCTTCGCCCCGCCCAGCCGGGAGGCGTGGCTGAACGAGGCGGGGGATGGGTATTGATTCAGCAGGCTTTGATATGGTTTTTCGCGAGAACCTTTCCGGTGCTGCGGTGTCTTCTCGAGCACGATGGTTCGACCTTGCTCACCACGATGTTCACGCTGATCGAGAACGGATCTCCGCTGATCTCGGAGGGGTGCTTTCAACACGAAGACACGAAGACGCAAAGGCACGAGGGATTCTTTGATTCTAGTACATTGCCAAACCGAAACGTATCGGTTCAATGGAGCTGTTTTGGAGGGCGAGGGTCCTCCCGAGCCACGGGTTTCCTGGCTCGCCCTCCAATCCGAACCGATGCGTTTAGGTGTGGTGCGCTCGTAGCGCCATCCGGTGGATCAGCACCCGATCCGAGAGATCAGGGTCGAAACACTTGCCAACGCCGGCTGTTTTCCCGTTCTGGCGCCGGAGGGGTGCTTTCGAGTTGTGGGAGGCGCCGCGAAAGGGCGGTCGATCCAGGGCGGCGACCTCCGCAAACGCAAGCGGCCGAAAGACGTAGTACTTCCTGACGACGCGAGACCTTTTGGCGATCGAGCATGTTGCTGGGCCGTGACAAGGCGGTGGGGCTGGACATCGGCGAGGGCGCCGTGAAGGCCGTGGAGACCTCGCGGGACGGCAAGTCCCTGTCCGTGCGAAAGCGGGCGGTCCGCTCCCTGCCCCCGACGCTGAGCCCCAAGGATCCCGAGGCGATGGGCGCCTTCCTGAGGAATTTCTTCGCCGATTCCGGCTTCCGGTCCAGGCAGGTCTACCTCGGCGTTCCCCGCCACCAGGCGATCCTGAGGACGATCCGCATCCCGGCGGGCGACGAGTCCGAGACGCAGCAGATGATCCGTCTGCAGGCGCGCAAGGTCCTTCCCATGAACGGGGAGGGTCTGAAGATCGGGTACGTGCTTCGGGAAGCGGAGGGGGAGAGGTCCGCGGTGGTGGTCGGGGTGAAGGAAGAGGTGCTGCAGGGATACCTGGGGGCGGTGATGTCGGCGAACCTGAAGCCCTGCGGCGTCACGCTCTCCTCGTTCGGCACGGCCAACGCCTATCTCAACGCCTACCCGGACGGGGCGCCCGGCGTGGTGGTGGACATCGGTGCGCGGATGACGGAGATCACGCTGTCGGCGTGGGGCCGGTTCGCCTCGTCGCGCCAGGCCTCGATCGGGGTGGAGGACCTGGTCAAGGCCCTGGGGGAGGAGGGGGGTCTTTCGAAGGCGGCATCCTCCCAGGCGGTGCGCGGGGCGCGGCTGGGGCCGGGGGCTCCGCCGGGCACGATGTCGTGGGCGCGTTCCATCGCGGGCGAGGTGGACCGTACGCTTCGGGCCTTCACGACGGAAGGTTTGCCGGTGCCCGAGCGGGTGCTGGTCACGGGGGGCGGCAGCCGGGTGGAGGGTCTGGAGTCGTTCTTGACGGAGCAGCTCGGCGTGCGGGTCGAGGCGTTCCGCCGGGACGTCGGGGTGGAGGGGTGGCCGGCGGAAGCGGGCGAGGAGGTGGGGGCCCAGTTCATTCCGGCGGTGGGCTACCTTCTCGGCGGCTTCGCGGGGGTGGGGACGCGGTTCGACCTCGGCGGGGAATTCTTCGCCAAGGCGGACGTCAAGGCGAGGCCTCTGAAGAAGTACCTCGCGGCGGCGGCGGTGATCCTGGTGTTGCTGGCGGGCTGGCTGATTCCGGACCGGGAGCTTTCGCGCATGGAAGCGGACGCGAGGGAACGAATGGAGAGTCTTGTCGAGGAGGAGAAGCGGCAGGACGAAGCCCTCGACGTCCTCATGACGAAGTTGAACGATCTCAGGACGTGGACGGGCCAGCGGGCCCGCTGGATCGATGTCCTGCGGGAGGTGACGCTCTCGGTTCCCGAGACCAAGGAGGTCTTCCTGACGCAGGTCGGCTTCCGGGAAGGGAACGAACCTTTGAAGATCCGGGGGCGCGCCGTGGACGCGGAAGCCGTGAACCGGTTCGTGGAGGCGCTGATCCGGTCTTCCCTGTTCCGTCGCGTCGAGCGCCGGACCCTGCAGCAGCATCGGGACCGCAAGGACCGGCACCGCTGGGACTTTGATCTGAACATCTACCTGTTCGCGCCCGAGGAGGAGGTGTCCCGGTGAACGCGAGCGGACGGGAAAAGCTTCTGCTGCAGGCGACGGTCGCCGTCGTGGCGCTGGGGATCGCCTACTTCCTTCTGTTCAAGCCCGCCTGGACGCGATGGGAGGAGATCCAGGAGCAGCGTCAGACGATCCGGCAGAAGACGGAACGGATTCGCGACCTCATCAAGCGGCGGCCCGAGGTCCAGGAGGAGATCCACAACCTGGAGGAGCGGATCACGTCCTCGGCGCCCGAGACGCTGGAGTCGGAGTTCAACGTCTACCTGGAACGCGTCGCCGAGCGGGCGGGCGTCACGCCCTCCTCGGTCAAGATGCTCCGGCAGAGGCCGCTTCGGGACGATTTCGCGGAGATCGTCCTGGACGTGAACCTGGATTGCGATCTGGCCCGCCTCACCGACTACTTGCTGGAGCTGGAGAAGAAGGCGGACCGGCTCGTGAAGATCTCGAGACTCACCGTCGCGCAGACGGGAGGCCGGTCCCGGGCGGCGCCCCTGTCCGCCCAGATGACGCTGTCGACGGTGGTGAAATCGGAACCCGAGGAGACGGCCGAAGAAGGCGCCGGCGAGGGGGGACAACCGGCGTCCGGAAAAGGAGGCGCGGATGACGCGGACTAGAGCCAGAACCGGCGGCGGGTCCGGCCGGCGGCGTTTCGGTTGGATCGCCGTGGCGGCGGCGCTCGCCGTCTTCCTGCCGGCCGGCGCGGTATCGGCCGGCGACGGTCCGAAGGCGCCGGCGGGGAAGAAGGAGGGCGCGGAAGCGGAGGCGGACCTCTCCCGCTACGAGGTGATCAAGTACATCAACCCCTTCAGCCCCGAACCGCCGAAGAAGCCTCAGAAGCCCAAACCCAAGGTGAAGCCCAAGCCGAAACCGCCCCCGAAGAAGGTCAAGGAGGCGCCGAAGAACCTCCACTTCGCCGGCGTCACCTGGGACAACGAGAAGAAGAGTTTCAAGGCGATGGTGGAGGTGGACGGGAAGGGGCCGGTGTTCCTCGCCCCCGGCGGGGAGGTGGGCGCCTTCAAGGTGCTCCGGGTGGACATGAGCGGGATGCGCCTGAAGAAGAAGGGCGGGGACCTGAAAGCCGTTTCCCTGGGCGAGACGTTCCACGACGGCGAGACCTACATCACGCGCATCGTGGGCGGAAGCGAAAGCGCCGCCGAGAAGGCCGCCCCGCCGCCGTCCAGTCATTCCGGATCGAGTTCGTCGTCCTCGAGCCTGTCCGAGGCGAAGAAGCGGGAGATCATCGAGCGGCTCAAGGCAAAACGGCAGGCCGCCATGAAGAACCGCAAGTGAAAAAGGAGGATCCATGACGTTTCGCCGTCTCAGCCTCGCTTCGGCCCTCGTGCCGGTCGCGGTCGCGGCGCTTCTCGCGGGAGGGAACCCGGCCCGTGCGCAGGAGGCGCCCCCGCCGAAGCCCGCCGGCAAGATCGCCTTCAAGTTCGACAACGCCCGGCTCACCTCGGTCATGGAATACCTCTCCCACCAGACCGGGTGGACCTTTCTCGTCGACACCAAGGGAAACGCCCGGAGCAAGGCACAGCAGGTGAGGATCACCTCCGTCACGGCCGAGCCCGTGGAACGGGACCGGGCGGTGGACCTTCTCAACCACGCCCTGGCGGACCACGGCCTCCACGCCGTGCGCATCCGCGACACCGTCATCGTCATGACGGCCGAGGAGGCCAAGAAGCGGTCGTTCGAGATCTACGTGGGGGCCGACCCCGACGACGTGGCCTTCGGGGACAACATGATCACGCAGATCATTCCCATCCAGTACACCGCCGCGGACGAGATGCGAAAGGAACTGGAGGACCTCCTCTCCGACAAGGGTCAGCTCTACGTCAACAAGCAGTCCAACGCCCTCATCCTCCAGGACACCTCGACCAACGTCAGGAGGTTCCTCACCCTGATCCACCTTCTGGACCAGGGGGTGACCAAGGAGGTCCTGATCAAGCCCTTCACGCTGAAGAACGCCGACGCCGGGGAAGTGTCGCGCGTGATCCAGGAGATCTTCTCGGAAGAGGACGCGGAACAGCGAAGGCCGCGGGGCCTGGCGGGCCTCATCCAGCGCTTCATCGGGGGGGGGCGCAGCCAGGATCAGGGAAGCAAGATCGGCCCCGGGCAGAAGGTCAAGGTCTCGGTCGACCGGCGCACCAACACCGTGGTGGTCAAGTGCCAGAAGGACACCATGAAGCTCGTGGAGCGGCTCATCCAGGAGATGGACCTCGAGCCCGCCGAGGTGCAATCCACCTTCGTCTATCACCTGAAAAACGCCGACGTCAGCAACGTCGCCACGATCCTCAGCAATGTGCTCAAGGGGGGCGGCGCGAGCGGCCGGTCCGGGGGATCGAGCGGGAGCGACGGCGGGGGATTCCCCTTCCCGATGTTCTTCGGCCGCGGGGGGCGATCGAGCGGCGGGAGACGACGACTCCAGACCATCGGCGCCCCGGAGGGCGGCACCCACTCCCTCTACGGCGACGTCAGCGTCCAGGCCGACGAGGAGACCAACTCCCTCATCATGCTCACCAGCCCCAAGAACTTCCCGCTGCTCAAGAAACTCATCGACGAGCTCGACATGGTCCGGCCCCAGGTGCTCATCAAGGTCTTCATCGCCGAGGTCACCCTCGACGACGAGACCGATCTCGGCATGGAGTGGTCCTGGCAGGACGACCTCCAGGTGGGCGACGACCGCGGTTCCGCCTCGTCCCGCACCAACTTCGACCTCACCTCCGGGACGAACCTCTCGGGCTTCCGCTACCAGCTCATCAGCGAGAACATCGACGTGCTCGTGCGCGCCCTCAAGCGCAAGGGCAAGCTCAAGGTCCTCTCGGCCCCGCGCATCCTGGTCCTCGACAACCAGGAAGCGGCCATCCAGGTGGGCCGCGAGATCCCCCGGATCACCAATTCCCGCATCACCGACGAGGGAGACACGATCAACTCCGTCCAGTACGAGGACGTGGGCATCTCCCTCCAGGTCACCCCCCACATCAACCCCGACGGGCTGGTCCGCATGCAGGTCCAGCCCGAGGTTTCCGAAGTGGCCCCGGAGTCCGAGGGCGTCCCCATCTCCGAGGGCGCCGTCGCCCCCGTCTTCGTCACCTCCACCGCCCAGACCACCGTCTCCATCCAGGACGGGCAGACCATCGTCATCGGCGGCCTCATCCGCGACCGGATCGCCGTCTCCGAGAACAAGGTCCCTATCGTGGGCGACATCCCCCTGCTGGGCCTCCTCTTCAACTCCAAGACCCACGAGATCACCAAGACCGAGCTCATGGTCTTCCTCACCCCCGTCGTGGTGAGAAACACCGAGTCCCTCAAACGCCTCTCGGACCGCGAAACCCAGGCCCTCGAACTCATGAAAGGGTGGCTTCTGGACAAGATCGCGAACGACGGCATTCCCCTGGACCGCATCCGCCGCAAGCGGCTCGGCGAAAAATTGCCCTAGATCGGCTTCTTTGCGGTCTGTTTACGAATGAATGACTGAACCGCATCTGCCCAAACCATGCGGATCGTCATGGCCCCGGGACCGCCTCTCGCCCCCCCCGGGACGGAAATTCGGGCATTTCCGGAAAAATCCCTTTTCTTCCCCCCTCGACGATCCAATAATAGAGGATGCTTTTGACCCCGATGGAGGAGGGACTCATGTCGCAATCCGCTTCCCGTTTTGTTTCAGGGCTCCTGGGAGGCCTTGCGCTTGCGGCTTTCCTCGTCTCCGGCGCCCTGGCCCAGGAATCCGCCCCTCCGGAGGAAATGGTTCCCAAGGAGGAGGGACAACCCGCCCCGGATGGCGAGGGCCAACCCGCGACCGCCGGCGAGGAGGAACCCGCGAACGGAGAGGAAGGCGCGCCTCCCGAGAAGGAGGGGCCCGCCCCCGTCGTCGCGCTGAAATCCTATCCCGAGGCTTCGGAGCGTCACGAGCTGAAACTCGGCGAGGGGGGAAGCGCGGAGCTCTTCCTGTGCGACCGGGCCCGGGTGCGCGTCGCCGGCGAGGACGGAAGCGCTGCCCTGGGCTATTACACGGGCTTTCCCGAGGCGAAGGGGTACGCCCTCGCGCTGGGCGGGGGCCGCATGGAGCTCCACCTGGGGGTGAATCCCGTGACGCTGAGCCTGCCGGTGGGCGAGGTGGTCCTCGAGGGCATGGGGACCGCCGTGACCATCGCTCCCGGGAAAGGCGAGGTGGTCTTCTCCCGCACGGCGGGGGAATCGGGGGACTTGACGGTCTTCGCATCGGGCAAGGCGGAGGTGGTCCCGCCGGGAAGCGAGCTGCGGCTCGGCCCCGAAGGCCTTCCGGGGGAGGCCGGCGAGAAGGCTCCCTCCGCGCTCCGCGAGGCGCCGGATCTCGCCGAGACGTTCCACTACCTGACGGGAAAGAAGGGATCCGGAGAGATCGCGCTTCCCGGGGAAAGCCTTTTGAACCTGGGGAACGCGTCGGATCTGATGATCACGGCCAACCGCGCGCCGGTGATTCCGCGGTTCCTCGCGGAATTCCGGGAAGGGGCCTTCTACGCGAAATCGATGGAAGCCACGGGCCTCTTGCTGGAGACGAGCCGGAACCGCATCTCGTTCGCGCCGCCCGAGGCGGCGGAGGAAGCGCCGGCGGGGGAGGAAACGGGGGCCGGAGATGAAGACGGGGAAGCGGTCGAGGGCGGCGAGGGGGATGACGGGCTCGAGGCGGGCGAGGAGGACGCCGGGGCGGAGGCGGGACCGGATGGAAACGTGGTGTGGATCAACATCCGCGGCGTCAAGGAGTCCTTCCGCCACAGCGCCGGGGGCAAGGTGGTGCTCGCGAGCAAGCATCTGGCGGGTTTCAAGATGGAGATTCCGAGCGGCGGCGGCGCCCACCTGCTGCACCCCGAGGGCCAGGCGAGGGTGATCGTCGACGTGTTCGAATCGGAAGAAGGGGCGGTCCCGATCAAGATCGTGATCGGGGACCGGGTCTTCATCCTGCCGCCCAGCGCGAAAGCGGAACTGAAACCCGGCGGGGAGGGCCATCCCGAGGAGGGAGGCGAGGTCGTTCTCGATAAGGGTTCTTTCAGCGTCATGATTTACGGGGTCGGCGAACCCCTCTCCTATCGTTTCCGCATCAGCGAGAGGGATATCGTCAAACCGCTCGGAACGGCGTTCGCGAACGCCGGCGACATACGGAAGGCCGAAGAGGCGAGTCCCTTCCTCCCGAAATGACGGGAGGAATGCCGGACCTCTAGGGGAGCAATCACCTGATGAAGGGCTTTCTCCAGGGCGCAGGGGTGGCGGTCCTGTTCTTTTCCTGCGCGGCGTGGCTGGCGCCCCGGGCCGAAGCCCAGGTCCTGCGCCGGGATCCCGCCGTGCAGCCCGAGGACCTCGACATCGACGGGAGGCGGTACAAGCCTTACGGCCAGGTCAAGCTCTGGCTGTTCCGCTTTCACCCCTTCGCCTCCCTCGAGGCCACCTGGGACGACAACATCTTCCTGGCGCCTCCTTACCAGCAGGAAGACGACTTCGTCTTCGACACCGTGCTCGGGGCCCGCACCGACTGGCGCCACGGCCGCCACGAAACCCTCCTCGGGTACCAGATGAAATACCGGTCCTACGCCCGGCATCCCGAGGAGAGCACCCTGGAACACCGCGCGAGCGTCTCCTCCCACTGGAACTTCGACTGGTTCTTCTTCGACGCGGGCGACGAGTTCAAGCACATCAAGGATCCCGAGCCGGACGCCTTCGACCTTCTCACCGAGCGGAGCGAGAACGACGCCTGGGTCCGCGGCGGGCTGTACCAGGAGCGGATCGGCATCGAGCTCGCGTACCGGATGCGGTGGTTCGATTTCGTGTCGCGGAACCTCGGGACCCTAGACCACAACGAGCACTTCGCCACCCTGGGCGCCTACTACCTCCTGCGCGAGGATTCCCGGGTCTCGCAGGACCTGTACGCCTTTCTGGAGTTCCGGTACGGCGCGTTCCGTTTCCGTGAGCGCTACTTCAGCGACAGCAACCAGCTGGCCGGCACGATCGGAGCCAAGGGGACCCTCTTCGACAAGTTCGCGTTCTCGATGAAGGTGGGATACATCGGCCTCGATCCCGTGGGCAATGGCGTGCCGGGATCGTGGGACACGGACGGCTTCCGGGGGCCGACCTACGAGGCGTCCGTGGTCATGCTGATCACCGAGTGGCAGAAGGCCCGGATCGCCGCTTTCCGGCGGCTCCAGTATTCGCTGGGGTCCAACTTCCGCGTCTTCGACCGGCTCGAGGGGTCCTACGAGCACCGGTTCGACAACCACGTCATCCAGGACCTCTACGTCCGGCCCCACGTCTTCCTCGAGCATGCGGACCCCTCCGACTCTCGCTCCACCACCCGCATGGGAACCGGCCTTCGCCTGGAGTACTTCCTAAAGGACTGGTTCGCGGCGGGCGCGTCCTGGGAGTTCGCCATGCGCACGGGCCGGCGCGACCCCGCCCTGCCGAGCCTGAACTACCGCAACCACCGGATCATGTTCCACGTCACCCTCTACCTCTGAGCCCTTCGCGCCGTGCCCGGATTTCGTTTGAGAGTCCACAATCTTTCAAAATCCCCGCATTCACTTCGTGCATGCGGGGATTTTGAAGGGGCGTGGGCGGGGTACGAACGACAACGGGTGGGTCACGGAGTGTAACGGAGTGCCGCAAACACCTCGGCCCGCGTTGCTGCGCCACTCCGCCTCCGGGCTTCGTGGCTCACTACGAACGTCGGCCCCTCTTGACACACGGGACAGGTGCCGATACCATTCCCTCTCGCATCGCTTGGCGGTGCACGGCGCCCCCTTCGTCTAGCGGCCCAGGATGCCAGGTTCTCAGCCTGGAGACAGCGGTTCGAGTCCGCTAGGGGGTACCAGACGGGACGAAGGCCGCAGGATTCCCCTCCTGCGGCCTTCTTCCGTTCCCATGCCTCGTTCGTATCCGCAAGCAGGTCAAACGGTTGCCGGAATCCCGGTGTCAATGCCCCCCCCTTCCAGGTCGAGTTCGAGAATACGAAGTCGAGGAGACGCCGCTTTTCGTGGGCAGGTTGCTCAAGGTACAGAGCGTGCGCCTGTTGCGCGAGTTCGAGAACCCGGAGCCCCTCCTCCATGTACGAGCGGTTCGCGGAGAGGTGTGCCTTGACCGTCCCCTGGAGTTCGTCCTGCTCCTTCCTCCAGGTCTCGCTGTTTCGGAGGTAGAACTCCTCCGTGACCTTCCCATCGAGCTTGTCCACGTACATCTTGTCCAAACGGTTCTGGAGCCTGCGGACCTGTTCTTGCAGGACAGCCACCGCCCGGTCGTGGTACTCCTTCTCGTCCCGGTGGCTGTTGCGGAGCGCTTCCCGGACCCACTCCAGGACCTCCTCGTCCAGACGAATGCGCTGGAGGTGTTCCCCGAACTGCTCGGCGAGGACCTCCTCCCGGACGTAGGGCTCGGGACACTTGCCCCGGTGCCCTGTGCAGTGGTAGTAGATGTACTTCCCCTTCTTCTTCTCGGCGACCAGAGAACACCCGCAGTGCCCGCACTTCACGAATCCCTGGAACGCCCACCGATGCCTTCCCTGCCTTCTCTTCGGCTTGTTCCCCCCCTGGAGAACGCGTTGCGCCGCGTCCCAGAGTTCCCTTGAAACGAGCGGTTCGTGCTTCCCAGGGAAGCGTTCCTCCTTCCAGGAAATCTCGCCGTGGTAGATCGGGTTCTTGAGGACGGTCTCGATCAGGCTCTTGTGGATGCTCTTCCCGTTTCTCGGGGCCGCGAGGCCGGACTTTCGGACCATCCGCGCAACCTCGCTGAGGGAGTGGTTACCGGAGGCGTACCACTTGAAGATCTGGACGACCAGGGGGGCGACATCGGGGTCCGGTTCGATGACCTTACGCCCGCCCTCCCCCTTCACGTTCCGGTACCCGACCGGAGCGGTCGAGGGCCAGTACCCCTCCCTCGCTTTCTGGCGCATACCTTTCTGGGTTTCTTCCCGGAGGTTGTCCAGATAGTGCTTGGCCATGACGACCATGATGCCGAGCTTGAACTTATCGGAGGACGGGCTGTCCTTCGTAATGATGGAGTGCTCCTTGACGAAATGGAGTTCGAGGTCGAGTTCGTCGAGGGTTACGATGTCCTTGAAGTTCCGGCAAAGGCGGTCGGTCTTCTCGACGAGCACGGTTCGGCATTCATTCCCCTTCTCCTTGAGAAACTCGATCATTTCCCCGAAGGCGGAACGCCCCGCGTCTTTCGCGGACTCCGCTTCCTGGAAGGTCTGGAGAACCTCCATGTCCTCCTTCCCGGCATAGTCTTGGAGGAGAGACAACTGCGCCGGGATGGAGAACCCCTTCTCCTGTTCCGCCGAGGATACCCTGGCGTAGATGACGGCGTTCTTCAGCTCCTTGCCTTGTCTCTTCTTCTTACTCATCCTATCCTCCCCTCTTCTGCCTGCGGGTTCTCCCCTTGCCTTTCAGGTTCTTCTCGATGAGGGAAGAAACCCATGCCTGGATGGTGGTGTCCTCCTCGGCGGCCCGAATCCGGAGAAGTCGATGAACCTCCTCGGGGAGCCGTACATGAATCATCCTTCCTTCGGGTTTCTGGTCCTCAGCCATTCAACCTCCTCCACCTCCTCCTTTGAGAAGGTGTTATATTTATATCTATGATATAGTCCCAACACCAAGTTGTCAAGACTCAAAGCCCTTCGCCAGTAACCCTATTTGGGGAAGGAAGAAGAGAAAGAGAAGAAAGAGGTTTCGAGGAGGGGGGGGTGGTGGTGGCGGCAGCGGTGGAGCGTATGATCAATCGTGAGCACCCTTTCCATGCGTGTCCCCCCTGTGACGATCGTGACGGTGAAATGGTTGCGCCCCCTTGCCTCTTCAGCAATTCTCTTTCTCCTTCACACACATCAAATTGAGATGCGGGGTGCTCAATATCTATCGTCACAATCGTCACCATCGTCACTCTCTCATCCATTCTTTCCGAGCTGAGGAGTGGGAACATCGTCACAAGCGTCACGGCCCTCCCAACCGAATGATCTTGCGAGAGTCTTCACCGCCTCTACTTTCCTCTGATTGGATAAATCGATAAAGATTCCCGCTCGGTCCTTTGGCGTATCCAGTCCAATGCCACGTAGAGAAGATGCGAGTGTCCGTGGAGAGACTGCCTTGCGGAGTACCCCTGCCTCGGTTGCGGCGGTGGCGATATCCTTCACATGGACGGCAGCAACACCTTCCACCAACCTATCAGCGAGATAGCCTACTGCGAATCCCTCAAGGGTACTCCTGCGTGCCTCTCGGATGGCTTCCTGCTGTTGAATACCGATGCCCTGAAACTCGTTTCGAATCTTCTCGTCCTTGATTACGCTGAGGAGGGGACAGAGGATTTCATTTACACGAGATTCAACGCCTTTGATTTCATTGGAGGGGTCGAGCCTTGCCTCGTGGTAATGATCGAAACGCCATTTGAGAAGCATCCTCTGCGCCTTGCTGACCCCTTCGTAGAAATCACCGTCCAGGGCGAAGGGTTGACCTTCACGGCGTGCATCTCCTCCAGTCTTCCTTGTAATGCACCTGGACCGCAGACCGTCGTCGAGGAACTCATGCCGACTTGCGAGGAGTTTGGGGCCACCGACGTAGAAATTCCGTGGTGTGTTTGAAACGCCTTCACAGCACCCCCGGTATCCTGTCTGCCGCTTGTATCCTACACACAAGATCTGAACGATTACGTTGTGTGAGGCGCTGTGCCTGTCGAACGTTGCCTCGTCTATGATTGCCGTTCCTCTCCAGGCATCGAGAAGACGTATCAAGTGCGCTTCTGTAGAGGCAGCATTCAAGAAAGTAGGTTTCCGGCAGAGGTTCCCCAAGGTTTCGAGGGCTCGTGTCTTCCCTCCGCCTGCCGCTCCCAGCCACAGAAGATATGGGTAGGTGTCGTATTTCTCTGCTATCCAAGTGAGGAGAATATATGCAGCATAGAGGCTGAGGAAGGCGGGGTCCGTCTCGTTGTAATAATGGGCAATAAATCTCTTGAGCCAGAAGTATAGGTCTTCGGTGCTTTGGTAATCCTCCAATCCCGTGGGAAGGCGCACAATGCCTTTCCGCACGTTGTCGTCAATGAGCGGGAAGTACTCTTTTCCATTGATCTTGAACTTTGATGATACTTGAGTTGTTTTACCCTGGGAGTAAACAAGCCACCCCTCGACCGTCTTGGGATTGAAAATCAGATCGAGGATTCCATCGTCGCCAAGGTCTTTCCCGGTTGAGCGAATGGCGCTTTCTTCATCGCCCCTACTCTTGCCCGGCAGACCTTTCTTTCGATGGCGCTTTTTGAGGGATTTGGAATCACTACATTTCTTCTTGGCGAGATGCTGAAGGTTTGATTCATTCCTATTCACTGCAACTGATCCTCATCGCGATCCTCGTAGGAGCCGGGGACGGGGGGCTACGAGGATCAGTCGCAAAGCCCCCCGCCCGGCACAATTTCAATTCAGTGCATCCTCCTCGAAGAAGTCACCTTGCTCGACTTCTCTTTGGTGCTTTTCTTGGCGGATGTGTGCTTACCCAATTTCGTATTCCATTCGGATAGGATGTCGAAGAAACCGCAGACGTTTTCAACGCTGGCGCGAACCTCTTCCTCGGAGGGGTCATGACCAAACTTGCGCCGGAAGAGTTCTCGGGAGTGCTTGATAAAACCTGGGTCCACCGCTTGGGCTCCTCACGGCGAGCCCAATAAAAAAGGCTCGCCGCCAAGCGCGATGCGCCTGTCGTCGAAGCCTATTCGGAAAACGTCCTATCGTGGTCCCAGGCTTCTGTTGTCAGAATATTCTTGGTTCAACTCGGTTCTACGAGGGTGAACCATTCGCTTGTCGGCCAAAACGTGGCAGGTTCACCATAGAAATTGTACACGAGAAAGACAGAAAGGCAAGCGGAGAAATCGAAATATCTACAATGATGTCAAGCGGTTGGGAAAACGACCACTCAACTTCTTTCAATGTGCCTGCGTAATCCCGGGAGTTGATCACTCAAGTTGAAATCTTGTCCGTAAAGGTGGAAAGTAAATTGAGAATGCCGAAGAAGTTCCGGGATTTCCGGGCTTTCCTTTGTGACCGGTATCCCATCTCCCTGTGCTTACAAGCCGACTACTCGGTTTCTGGGATTCGAAGACGGCTTGTTCCTGACATGGTAAGATGAAATTGAAGAAGTTGAGTGCTCAACTTGAAATGCAGGTCAAGGAATGCCGAAGAACGTCACAGAAGAAACCGCCAAGGACGCCGAGAGGTTGATCAACACCAGCGGGGCCTTCCTGATGGGCAAGTTCCTGGACCCCGATGCGCGGCATCGCATTGCATGGAACAACGCGATCGCGGCGCGGGCGATCTACCGGAACGGCGCCTTCGCGTTCTGGACCACGACCTCGCCGGTGCCAGCGGTGCAGATCATCCAGAGCGCCGAGGTCGACGACGTCGAGTACGTCCTGATCGGCGAGGATTTCGAACTCCGGTTCGTGGTCCTCTGGTACAGCAAAGCGGAGGCGGAACGGAAATCCTGGCTCGACGACGTCGGTGTCAAAAACGCCGATCGGCATCTCCGGGACGTGACCGAATCGGTCGAGCCGATGGAAAAACCTCCTGAATTCGGGAGGGCGAAATGAAAGTGAAGACCGCATTTTGGGCGGAGTACTTCCAGGCTGTGAACGGCCTCCGTACCGTGGGCGTGCTTGCGCTGACGAAGGAAACCATCGTCTTCGCCCCGGCGCCAGGGCACGAGGGAATCGGCGCGGCGATCGACGAGCGGCTCGCGAGCGCTCTCGACCGGGGCCTTACGCCAGACGAGATCCTCGGCTACTTCGTCGAGCGATCGAACGGCATCTCCTGGTTGGTTTCGAAGCCTGAAACCATCGAGGCTGGATCAATCAACAATGCGGCGCTGAAGCAACTCAGCAAGGTCGAAAAGAAATACCTCGATGTAAGAAAACAAGTGCGATCGTCCGCAGAATCCTGAAAGAAGCCACTTTACCAAAACAAAAATCCGATTCCATTGGCCATCCGAATCTACTGCTCCTGCCTCTTTGTGAAATGGGTGTAACCGCCGTTCCGCAGTGGATGGAAATTACGCAACCTTCAGTTTCCTTTCCGTTTCGATCGCATGAATGATGTCCATCTGAGCAACGTAGCGCCGGGAATTCTCCTCGATTCTGTGGTCGAAGAAGCCCTGCCAGTCTCCGTTCAGGTAAGTTGCGCGGACATTGAGCATGGCCTGGGCGCCTTCGACACGCCAGCGCATTCCTGTACGCTCCATCCTGTCCTTGACAAGATGACGGCAGGCGCCCTCGGCGACCCCACTGCCGATCGGCAGTCCTTCAGCCAAGTATTTGTCGTACTTCATGAACTTCCTGTTATTGGTGTAGTACTTCACAGCCGAATTGACAGCTTTCTTCTTTCCGCCGCGAAGCTTCCTTTTTGTCGCCATTTGCTTCAGTGCGCCTATCACATATCCGACCCGACCTTCGAGGATTTCTCGAAGTTGTTTGTCGGCAAACTCTTGGGCCTCGTCGGTTCCTTCCCCGAAGAACGCGTGAGCAGCGTCCCAGAGATATTCTGTGACGTGATAGAGGTCCAGAATGAAGACGGACATGGGGAAGAGCCGAAGAACCCGTTTCCAGAGCGCCTTCTCCCCGTCCATCACGATGCCTACGCGTTTGCGCCCACCTGGGTTGCGTTGAGCAATCTCGTCGGCGGCGGCCTTCAAGCCACGGTCTTTTCCGTTGCTTTCCCTGCCCCCGTCGATATGCGTCATCTCTGCACGGACTCTCTTATTCTGCGGTTTCGGTCGTTCTTGCTTTTCGCATTCGTCACGGAGCTCGGACATGACATCGTCCGCCGTTCTCTCGAACCGATCAATGGAGTACACGGCAGTCACAACCGCCATCTTCTTTTTGTTCCTCTTCTCTCCCTTCTTGAGGCGATGTCCCTTCGGGCGTGGCTCTTTCTCTTTCTTGACCATCGGCACGCCTTTGCAGTCAGCGGCCAGAATGAGCATCTCGCCCTCATCCTCCTGGGGAGGGACTCCGAGGCTCTCGCGGAATCCTCCTACCTCTTCCGCCATGCGCCTGTTCATGTTCTCGAACGCCGATACGCTGATTCCAAGCCCGAGAATGCTCTGGATCGCCTCCTGCGCCTCTCCGAAAGATTCCTTGGCGGCGAACGCCTGGGACCACTGCTCGAGAAGAAGCGAGAACTCGGACTCTGGCATCTCCAGACGAGCCGAAACGGGCCGGATTTCGATTTTTTGCGATTCTCTCTCGGCGTAGACGAATTCGGAGAAATTCAGTTCCCCGAAAACAGACACGTACCGCGATTCGCTTTTGTCCTCCATCCTCCTCAGAGTCTTCCCCTCTGGTTGATCTACGGATGGCCCCAGATTCCCATCTCCCTGGGCGGCGACATGGGCCCGCAGAAACGCGAGTCCCAGCTTCTTGAAAGCCTCCCAGAGGCCCATCTCAACGTCCAGGACGGGCCATCCCTCCCCTGCAGCCCTCGTCGTGAAGTCGAGGATACCTTCAAATTGATCTTGGGCCTTGAGTATTTCTGCCTCGTATGTCATCATCTTGCACCGACCTCCAAAAGGGCGACCTTTCTTTTTCCTAACCAATGGTCTACCCGATTGGGGTCGGTATGTCCACCCCCCTTGTGCCCTTAACTCGTTATATACCATCATGTTGTGGGTTCGAGCTTTTGCGGTTACACCCTTTCGATTACATCCTTGATCTTCACGAAGGCTTCCTCATGCTCGGCACCGAACGCAACGGAATTCTCATCCTGAATCGACTGGAAAATCCCACCCTTTGCTTCTTCACAACCCGGATAGGTGAACTGAATGTACCCGTTGACGAAACCGGCTTTCTTGAACTGGATCGAAGTGATGTTCGATATCGGAATCACCTTGTCTCCCTTTTCCCCGACGGCCAAGGTGGACCAGAAATCTCGTTTGTGCCTGATAAGGATTCTGTCTTCCATCAGTAGAAGTTTGCGGTTCAATCCTTCCGCCTTCATGAGTATCTTGCTTTTGATTTCTCTTTCATCGTCCTCGCTCTTTTCGGGCAAGGACTTCATGAACTCGTCCCAGACTCCCGGTCGCTCCTCCTCGAACTTGGTTCCGCAGAACTGGCAGAATTTATTGGCCAGCGGATTTGCCTTCCTGCATTTGACGCACTCTTTCTTCTCGTCCATCTCCTGATCCTCGACTTGGGTTTCCCCGGTTCTTTCAACCTCCGTAGTCAATCATCTGGACCACTACTCCATCTTGAATCAGGGCGAGTTTGTCCTCAAGGACCAGGGCTCCGAGCCGGTTCTTTGCCCTGTACTTCACTCGTACCGCCCAATACCCGTCATGCTCGAAGGGCTCGGACCAGAATTCATACTTCACGCTGCCTGGGTCGTGAAGGTGTCCTTTGAGGTAATCTTTGACACAGGGAGTTGAACCGTCCCATTCGCTCACCTTTGGCTTTCGTCCCTTCGCCTTTTCTGAAGCGCGTTGCTGCCTTCGCAATTCGGCCTGCCTTGCCCGTTCCTCTTCTTCGAGTCGAATCTCTTCTTTCACCTCCTCGAAAAGTCTCGAAAACTCCTCTCTCTTGACTTCGATTCTTGCATTTCGCTCGATGCCTATTCTGATGAAATTCCTCGCGGAACCTTCGTTCCCGTTCTCGATGTCGAACTCGATCACCCTTGAAAGTAAGGCGCGTCGTTTATCGTCATCTACGTGGCGGAAGTAGTTCTTCAAGAGATCCTTATAGATTTCAACAGCAGCGGCCTTCTCACCTCCGTTCCATAGGGACTCGGCCTTCCCGATTTTCTCAGCGGCTTCTTTCTTCTCGGCTTTCTCGATAGCGGAGCCGATTCCGTAGAAGACGATGCAGCACACGGGACAACTCACTACGACGAGGCCGAGACACCCGATGGCAATGAAAATGGGAAGTCTGCCTCTCGTACGCTTTTGTTCCCCCGGCGGAGTTCGGGGGTAGGATGGTGGGGCGGCGAAGTCCGGCTCGAACTTGCTCCCGCAATCTGGGCAATACGCACTCCCTTCTGGGATGGGATGCCCACACTCGGAACATCTGCGGTCGTTCTCCATCTCGATGCCCTCCAAGAAGGTCCGATATCCTTTGCCTTTACCCGGGCGGCTTCGAGAAGGTCGAAGGCGACCGAAAAAGAAGGAGCGCCGCCATGCCGTCCCCTCTCCAGGCTCGCCAGAGCCCGCCAAGGAAGACAAACAGTGGACGACGCTCCTGTTCGGAGCGTCATCCCTGCCTGCGATTCCTTGGCCCGTAGGCTTTCTGGCGATTTGGAGAGGGACCGCAAACCGGGTATAACCGTCAGAGATAATCTGGTTCTATTGCTTCGCTCAGCACCTCCAGGTATCAACCTTCTTCGCGTACATCGATTGTCGGATCAGGGGCTTGAAATGTCAACCAGAGCGGGTGCGGGCGGGACCCAGTGCGGGGTGAGATGAGTGGTTCACCGGAACTCGTTTCCCTCGAAGCGTGTCTCCTCGTGGACCATGCAACCCACGGGGTTCGACAACCAACCGGCACGGTTTCCGCGAAGGATGCAGCCTGAGAGCCGGATGGGCCCTCCAGACTCTCCCTTGAACAGGCTGTAACCATCCCGGCCATCTGTTGTGAAGTTCCCCTCGAAACGGCAATTCTCGAAGGACACGTCCGCGCACTCATCGAACTCGATAAGATCGAACTTGCCCGATTCGAGGAAGGCCGAGTCGGAAAACTTCACCTTCTTGCACCGAAGGCCCTCGATGAGGCTGTAGGTGCACTCCCGGATCGTCGAGTTGGAGAAAGAGAACCTCTTGACGTTCTCGATGCGTAGCCCCACGGTTCCACAGCCGTACAGGACGCAATCCCGAATCGTGACGTCTGTGGCCCACTCCACGGAGAGAACCCCGCCTGAGCAGTAGCCCTTGAGTTCGGGGGGGTGCCCCATCTCAAGGTTTGCGAGTTCGACGTTGGAGACCTTCCTCATGCAGAAGACCCAGAGATATGGATCGCTCTGGAGGATGCGCGACTTTCCAGGTCCGCTCCCAATGATCTTCATGTTGTGTATGTCATGCAGGATGATGTCGCAAGCAGGAGCGCGGTTTCCGAGATCCAGTGAAACGTGCTCGGTGATGTTTCGGCGAGGGGCGCATGGAAATCGGAAGGTGCCGGGAGCGAGGATGATAATACGGTCGGAACCGATGGCCCGAAGGAACTCGTCATCGTTCTTCACACGGATGACGGGCCTCGGGTCCCTCATCGATGGAGTGGCCCCGCCTTCTCCAACCCGATCCTGCGTGCACCCCTCGGCAAGGACACCGAAGAGGACCGCAACAAGAATGGACGCCTTCATGTTCACGACGCACCTCCCCCCCTCTTATCGGCATCCAAGATCAGAAACTTGAATACGAATCTTGAAGCAAGCCGAGCATCATTCCCGGGCGCCCGACGCCAATGCCCTGGTATCGAAGGAGAATATTCCACATCGTCCGTAGAAAACAGCCGATCCCTTGACGTTGCCCCATCGATATGCTATTTTACCAACGTCAAATGGGAGGAAGATTGTGCCCCCGATCAGGATGCCAGACGGGTCGTGCTGGGTTACAACCTCGGATGTCGCCCGAGCGACGGGATACACGCGACAGATGGTCTGGGTCTGGATCACTCGGGAAGGTCTCCCTGCGGTCTATGCCGAAGGCTTGGCTGCCTACGTCATGGACCCATGTGAGGTCGAGCGATGGCTTCGGGCTTCAGGGCGACTGGGATCAAGAGAACGGCTTTCGTGGAGATAGTTGGAGAACTTGGCATGGCGATTTCAAGTGCGATTCAGATCCGGGCAATACTGAGGGCTTGCCTCGACCTGGGCTACGTCATCAGTGATGGATTTCCCATACCGGGGGTCGTGTATCACTTGAGGAAAGTACTTCCCGATGGACGGGAATCCCACGTCCGCATCTACGATGACGGGACATACAACGATCACATCGATCCGATTCCTTACTTGAGGAATCGAGTCGTGCATACCGTCGCTGTCGGACTCCCGGCCACAACGATTTGCGGCACTCTTGCGCTGGCTTCGGACATGAAGCCGAAAGAGAAACTCGCGGTTACGGGTGTAGGTCTTCTGGTCGATTTCGTCCGGGCGCTTGTCGCGTAGGATTCGCGTTTCGAGTGCTCGGTTTGTCATGGCCCAGGAAAGGCTCAACCCTCCGAAGAGGACCTCCTCGGGTTTTGGGAACGGGAGCTGAACACCCGGCTCATGGGGGGCATCGCACTCCAAGAACCGCTACAGGATTGCCCGACGGGAAGACGTGAAGATGGGAATTGCGCCTTGTCACGGCCTTGTCCCCCCATGTGCTTACCCTGGACGGGACGAGGAGGGGGAAGTAGGATGAGCATCAGAACGAGCGGGAGACGGGCTCTGTGGGGCTCACAGGGGCCTTTCTGAAGGGGAAGGCCGCTCTCATCCGGCCTGGACGACATCCCGGAGCCGCAGGAACAGGTCCCGGACGGGGGGCGGGGGGGCCGCGCAAAGGTTCCGGAAATCGTCCAGAAAGGGGTACCAGCGAGGGGGCCCGGGTTCCGGGCCCCTTGGCTGAAACTCCCAAACTCCCAAATCCCAACTCCCAACCACCTGATCAACCTGATCCAGGTGTCGTGCAGCCCGGGAGCGCGGGCGCCTGCCCGTAGCACCCCGGTTTCATCGAAGCCGCCTTGGAGGGCGAGGGTCCTCCCGAGCCACAACGCGGAAACAGCCGGTGTTGGCAAAGGTTCTCGCGAAAACAACCTTTCGAGGCGTAGAGGTTCAAACCGAGGCCCCCCAACCTTTCGCCTCCCTGCGCGTTGAATACAGGTGAACGATCCGGCGGGGTGCCGGTACGTTTTCAGGAAGCGTTCATGCCGCGCTGCACGGGAATCCAGCTGCTGGACGGCGCCGTCCGCGCCGTGGAACTCAAGGGAAGCCCCCGGAGCCCCAAGCTGTCCGGCTTCGCCGAGCTCCCCCTCGACGGCGGGCAGAACGGCGAGAGCGAGCTCGGCACCGTCGTGCGGCAGCTGCTGCACGGCGCCCGGCTGGGCCGGGATCCCGCCGTTCTGGCCCTGAACGCGACGGGGCTGAAGGTCCGTAACCTCACCGTCCCCTTCCAGACGCCGGAGCAGATCCGCAAGGTGATCAAGACGGTCGTGGAGGAGCATCTCCACGGCACCCCCGTCGAGAACACCCTCGTCGTCTTCCACAAGGTCCGCGACTTCGAGGACGGATCCAGCCGCGTACTCACGCTGGCCGCCGAAAAAGCGCCCTTCACCGGCATCCTCTCCGCGCTGCAGGCGCGCGGCGTCGACCCCCAGGCCGCGGAGTGCGACCTGAGCGCGCTCTACCATTTCGGCCGCCATGCCGGCGCGTTTCCCGAGAAGGGGTGCGCGGTCGTGCTGGACCTCGAGCCCGAACGGACGGGGATCCTGGTCGTCCGCGACGGGGAGCTGCAGACCCTGCGGGCGTTCCGGATGCGCCTGACGGGGACGGCCGGGGGCGCGGAGAAAGAGGAGATGGAAGAGGGCGGGACGGGCGAGGCTTCGACCGCGGCGTCTCCGGGGCCGGACGTCCGGACGCGCCTGGCCCGCGAGATCGAGCGCACGCTCTTGGCGGAGGGCGTGGACGAGGAACCGGAGGCCGTGTTCGTGAGCGGTTCCCTCGCAACGGACGAGAGCCTCGTGACGGGCCTCGCCGGGCTCACGGGCCTTTCCCCGGCCCCCCTGCCCTTTCCTGCGGGGATGGAAGAGGCCCCGCGGTGGGCGGGGGTGGCGGCCGGCGCGGCCCTCAAGATGTTCGGCCAGGACCCTCTCGCCTTCGATTTCCGCCAGGGGGAGGCGGCGTTCAAGCGGAAATTCGAACGCGTGAAGGGCGGGGCCACGGTGCTCGCCGTGCTCGCATTCCTCTTCTTCGCCGTGCTCGGCCTGCATCTCGACCACCTCAAGAAGGAGGAGGTCAAGAGGCACAAGCGGGTGGCGAACCAGGCTGTCCTCATCTTCCGGCAGAGCCTGGAGAAGGAGAAACTGCCCGACCATCTTCCGCTGGCCACGGCGACCCGGTTCGTGTTCCGGAGCCTGAACAAGAAGATGGAGGACCTCACGGGCAAGGGCATGGACAAGGACGTCCCCCCCATCCAGTCGAACCTCACGCGCTGGCGCGACCTCGCGACGCGGATGGAAGGCGCCGACGGCATCGACTACCTCACCGTCAAGGAGTTCTATCTCAACCCCAAGATCTTCTTCGTGAAGGGCCAGGTCGACTCTCCCCGCGCCGTGGACAGCCTCCTCAACGCCATCAAGACGCTGCCCGGCTTCTCGAGCGCGGCCATCGGCAGCCCTCCCGAGAAGACCGAGGACGGGACCTTTCGCTACCATATTCACGCGGAGATCGACTGATGGGCGATTCCGAAGGCCTGAGCGCGTTTCTGCACAAGATGGTCATCTCCGTCTTCCTGGTGCTGGCCGCCATGGCCGCCGTCTGGACCGGCATCAACGCCTGGGACCTCTCGAAGGAACGCGAAGCCCTCCAGGAGGACCAGCGGCGGCTCGAGATGATCGGGGAGATCTCCCCCAAGGTCGAAGCCCTGGCCAAGGCGGGATACACGGAAGAGAAACGGCGGGAGGAGCGCCGGACGGGGAACTGGACGTCCTTCTTCGCGAGCACCGCCCAGGCCGCCGGCATGGCGGGAACCCAGTACCGGCTTCCCGCCCGGAAGACCTCCAAGGGAAAGGGCTTCCGGGAACACTACTTCGAGATCCGCCTGAACCCCAACACGGGCATCTCGCGGCAGGGACTGGCCCGCTTCCTCTGGCTCGTGGAGAGCCGACGGACCTACCTCAAGGTCCGCTCGGTCCATCTGAAACGGCCCCGCGAGATCGAGGACTGGGGCGGCGTGGCCACCGTCGCCTACCGCGAAAAACGCTGACCTCCCCCCCCCGCGGGCGCGATGGAAATCCGAATTGACACCCGGACCCCGGATCCCCTATCCTCCAGGATCCAGTCGGTGACGAGAAGAGGAGTCCGTGGCCGCCTTCAACAACATCGAATACGCCGTCCGAGACGAGATCCTCCACATCAGCCTGCCCGGCAAGGACTTCGTCATGGAACAGGCCCACGAGATGGTCGACCTCGTCTTCGAGAAGATGGACGACGGGCCCAAGGACATCGTGCTCGATCTCAGCGGCGTGGAATACATCAACTCCTCGGGCATCAGCGTCGTGATCCGCATGAACCTCGAGAAGAACGTGCGACTCGTCAATCCCTCCCCCATGGTCAGCGACATCCTCGAGCTGACCGGCGTCCTTCCCTTCGTCCCCCGCTTCGACTCCGTCGAGGAAGCCGTCGCTTCCTTCGCCGGCTAGAGAGTCATGGGTCATGGGTCAGTGGTCATGGGTCCGTAATAGAAAAGGACCCAGGACGAATGACGAATGGACCCATGACCAGAAAGCGCCGCAGGCCTACTGCTTCCTGGCGCGGTTCTCCGCGCGGTCCAGCGCCGCGAGCGCTTCCTTGGCCTCCTCGCGAAGACCGGCGGGAAGGTCTTCCCCGGCCAGGACGGCGTGAAGCCCGTCCCGCCCGCGCGGATCCTTGAGGCGTGCGATGGAACGGACCGCCGCGGTCTGTTGCGCAAGCGTCCCCGATCTCGCCAGGGACGTGTAGAAGAGGACGGGATCGCCTTCCGCCCGCCCGAGTCCGGCCTCGGCGCGCATCCTCAGGTGCAAGGGCAGGGTCCCCGGCGCGGGAAGGCGCTTGTCGTCCGCCGACAGGAGGGGATGGGAAAGAAGGGCGCGGTAGGCCTTCCGGGCCTCGGCCAGGTCCCCCTGCTCCTCCAGGCACCGGCCCGTCCGGAACAGGGCTTCCGCCCGCGTCTCCGCCGACGCCCCCGGGTCGCCTGCGATCTCCCTGTACGCGTCGATCGCGTCGAGGTATTTCCCTTCCGTTTCCAGATCCATCTCGTACGAGAACCGATCGTCCCCGCGGGAAGCGGGCGGCGGGCCTTCGCCCCCTTCTTCCGTGGAGGCGCATCCCGCCCCCAGGGCGACGAGCATCGAGGTTGCGAAAACGAGCGCCGTCTTCCGTCGCGCCAGGACGCATCGAGCTGGAAACAGGACTTTCATGATCTTCCGGCCAGGACCGTTGCCAACCTCGGAAGCGGAAACTCCGCCGAGAACACGTGCGGATGGCCTCCCCGCGAAATTCGGATGCCGGACCGGCGCGCCAGGAAATCGCCGTATTCCGAGACGGTTCCGATCCGGATCGCCATCCCGGCCCCGTCCCGGGCCAGGATATCCGTTGCGCGTCTCGCTGAAAAGGAGAGATTCCCCGCCGGACGATCGACGCGCTCCGTGACCAGGCCGAGATCCGCGAGAAACGTCTCCGCCTCCGAAACGAGACGGGCCAAGGCGACGCCTTCCGCGTCCTCCGTCTCGAGGGAGAGGAGATCCACCGACCGGTACTGGAGCAGCTTGAATCCCCGTCCTCCCGGCTCGACGCCGTGGGGCCGGTAGCACCACCCGCAGGCGACGTCGCGAAGGGGCTTCCGGCCTTCGGGAAGGCGCGTCCCCGCGCGAAGGGCGAGAAGGGCCGCCTCGGGCCGGGGAGCGAGAAACCGCCCGTCCGCAAGCTTCCCCAGCCGGCCTTCCCAGAAGGGAAGGAAGCCGGCTCCTTCCAGGGCCTCACGGCTCACGGTCGGACCGGCGGACACAGGCCGGAACCCCCGCTTGCGGAAATGCTCCAGGGCGCGGAGGCCGAGCTCCGCCTCGCGCCGGGCGGCGTCCCCCGTCCAGACCACGGCGCCCTTGCCCGACACGCGCCGTCCCGCCTCGGCGTCCCAGTCCTCCCGGGAAGCGGCGCCGGCCGGGAGGTCCTCTTCGAGGCGGGGCTCCCCCTCGTCGGGAAGGCCGGGGGCGGGAAGGTTGGGGATGCGGAGGAGGGCCTGCCGGAGGCCCTCGGCGGCCTCCTTCAGATCCCGTGAGACGTCCGAGGCCTCGCTGCGCAACCGCTTCCCCAGCGCGCGGTCCTTTCCATCGGTCCCCGCGCGTCCCAGCTCCCGGATGCGGCGCCCCAGCTCGCTTCGGCGCCGCGAAAGGGCTTTTCGCTTCCTCGCGAGACGCCGGACCGCCTCCACGTCGACGGGGATTCCCTTGCGGGCCGCGCCGGTGGCGACCTCGCCGGGATGGTCGAGAACGTATTTCAGTTCCAGCATGGCGGGTCCGGAACGTGCGAATCCTGAACCATAGATAAATCGATCGGTTGGATTTGGAGGGCGAGCCTCTCCTCCTTCGAGGGCTTCGGCGCGTCTTCGAGCCCCTCGCCCTCCAAGGCCGTCATCGATGACTGCAATCTGAAATCCATCATCGGCCACCGCCCGCCCGCCGCCCCCTCGACCCCGTCACACGGAGAACCGCCCGCGCCCCAGGATGTCGTGGAGGTGGATGACGCCGGCGGGCCGGCTTCGGGAATCGACGATGGCCAGCGAGGTGATGCCCTTGACTTCCATGATCCGGAGGGCTTCCGAGGCGGGCGCGGCCGGTTCCACCACCTTCGGATGAGGTGTCATGAATTCGCTTACCGGACGCGAAAGGGCGTCGTCCTTCCGGTCGGGTCCGAGGAGGATCCGGCGCAGGTCGCCGTCGGTGAGGACGCCGGCGAGACGGCCCTCGTCGTCCGTGACGAAGGTGACGCCGATGGTCTCCTTGGCCGTCATCTCCTCGAGCGCGCGGGAGAGGGCGTCGGTCTGCTTCACGACGGGCACGAGATCGCCGGTGCGCATGATGTCCTTCACCGTGAGCTGGAGCCGGGAGCCCAGCGTTCCGCCGGGGTGGATGCGGACGAAGTCCTCCGGGCGGAAGCCGCGCGCTTCCATCAGCACCATGGCGAGGGCGTCGCCGCAGGCCAGGGAAGCGGTGGTGCTGGCGGTGGGGGCGAAGCCGAGGGGGCAGGCTTCGCGGGGCACGCCGAGGTCCACGGAGAAATCGGCGGTCTCCCACAGCGTCGAATCGGACGCGCCGGTGAACGCCGCCACCCGGACGCCCAGGGGCTTCGCGGCGTGCACCAGGTTGAGGATCTCCTGGGTCTCCCCGGAGTTGGACAGCGCCAGGAGGATGTCGCCCCGATCGGCGATGCCCAGATCGCCGTGCAGGGCGTTCATGGGACTCAGGTAGAAGGAGGGCGTGCCCGTGCTGGAGAGGGTGGCCGCGATCTTCTTGGCCACGATGCCCGACTTGCCCACGCCCGAGGTCAGCACCTTGCCGTCGCCCTCGAGGATCGCTTCCGCAAGCCGCACGAAGCCCTCGCCGAGCCGCGCGGCGGCTCCCTGGAGGGCCTGGGCCTCGGTCTCGAAGATCTCCCTCGCGCGTTCGAGGATCGTCTCGGCGTCCATGATCGGCTTCCCCCGGTTGTCGGTTCGGAAAGAGGATTATAGGACGGCGGGGCGGATGGGGCAATGCACTGCCCTCGCGGGCGGGGCATGGACGCATAGGGATTCCAGATTGGAGTCGCCCATGAGCCTTCGGCTCTCCCAGAAACCATGAAAACTTGGAGGGCGAGGGTCCTCCCGAGCCCACCGTTTTTTGGACTCTGGAGCCCTGCGCCTTGCAATGCCGTTTTCTTTGAACCATTCTCAGGATGGCCGTTTGTGGGAGGCGTGTCGAAGGCGCTTTGGCGCGGCTCTGCTGCTTTGGGTTCCGTCGTTTGTTTCAAGGCAACCTTTGCATGTTTCGCGTCATGGGTCCAAGATCTGGACTCTACTGATGGACGTCTCTTCCATGGATCGCGATGACGACCGCTACGCGCGCCTCAGGCTGATCCCCTGGTGGGACCAAAAGCGGCTCGAGGCCTCCACGGTGCTCGTGGCGGGCGTCGGCGCCCTGGGCAACGAGATCGCCAAGAACCTCGCGCTGCTCGGGATCGGAACCCTCGTGATCGTCGATCTCGACGACGTCGAGATCTCGAACCTCTCGCGGTCGGTGCTGTTCCGCGCTTCCGACGCCGGCCGCCCCAAGGTCGACGCCGCGGCCGGGCGGCTGGCCGATCTGAACCCGGGCGTCCGCATCGTCCCGCTCAAACTGGACGTGACGGCGGAGCTCGGGCTCGGCTGGTTCCTGGACGCCGACGTCGCGATCGGGGCGCTGGACAACCGCGAGGCCCGGATGTGGCTGAACCGTCTCGCCCGGCGCGCCGGCACGCCCTGGATCGACGGCGGCATCCAGGAGATCGCCGGCCAGGTCCGCCTCTTCCTGCCCGGAGACAACGCCTGCTACGAGTGCGGCATGACCGACGCCGATTTCGCCCACCTGAACCTTCGCTATTCCTGCCCGGGACTGAAGCGGTCCCAGATCGAGGAGGGCAAGGTCCCCACCACTCCCACCGTCGCCTCCGTCATCGCCGGCCTCCAGGTCCAGGAAGCGCTGAAGATCCTCCACGGCAAGGGCGCCGCGCGCTCCACCGCGTGGATGTTCGACGGCACGACCAACCATTTCTACGCCTCGGAACTGGCGGTCCGCGACGACTGCCTGGCCCACGAGACCTACCCCGACCCGCTTCGCCTGCCCCTTCGCGCTTCGGACACGACGCTGGACGGGCTCGTGAAAGCCTTGCCCGGCAGGATGGAAGGGACGCCGGCGCTGGCGCTGGACCGGGACCTCGTCGAGGCCCTCCGTTGCGAGGCGTGCGGGGCGGAGGAAGAGGTTCTCGAACCTGCTTCCCGCGTGCCGGAAGAGCGTCTGGCCTGCCCGTCCTGCGGGGAGGAGCGCGTCCCGGCCCTGGTCCACCGCGTGGAGGCGGGGACGCCAAAAGCCTCGCGGACGCTGGCCGCGCTCGGCGTGCCGCCCTACGACGTCGTCCGCCTCACGGCGCCCGGCGAGGACAGGTTCGCGCTGCTCGCGGGGGACGGGCCGGGGGGGTAGTGGTGCCGGAGTTTTTCAGAAGAATGCTGCCGTTCGTAGTGAAGCACGGAGCCGAAGGCGGAGTGCTGCAAGCACCCCGGCCCGTGCTGCCAGCGTTGCCCGCGCTGCTTGCGCCACTTCGCTCACGCTACGTGGCTCACTACGAACGTCTGCCAGCCCCCCGCAGAAAACTGCCACCGCGCGAATGGCTTCAAGTCGAAAGTCGCTTTTGATCGCCCTGGATCAGTCCAGAACCCCCATCGCCACGAGCTTCGCCTCCTGCGCGTAGGTGAGAAGCGAGCGAAGTTCCTCCCGCGCTTTCTGCAGGGCGTCCTCCTGCGAGCGCCGCTCGTTCCGGAAGTCGTCGAGACGCGCCTTCGCGTCGTCGGCGCTTGCGTCCCCCGACACGATCCCCTTCAGCGAGGCCCTTCCCTCGCGCAGGAAGGACGCGAGATCCTTCCGGCGCTCCTGCACCTGGACGATCCTCTCCCGCAGGATCACCCTCTCCTCGCCCGACAGGCCAAGCGCGTCGCAGATCGCCTCCGGCGAGAGCGCCGCTTCCTCCTCGCCGAACGCCTGTTTCATCTTCCCGATCCGCTCACCCAGCCCTTTCAGCTTCTCCTTCAGGGCGTCCCCGAGGCCCTCCAGGCCCGGCCCGTCCCCGCCCAGCGTCACGGTCCTGAAGGCCGGGCGGTTCTTCTTCCGCTTTTCCACGAGCGCGTCGAAGGCTTCCCGTTTCTCCTCCGCGAGGGCTTCCCGCGCCTCCTTCAGCGCCTTTTCCGCGCGCTCGTCCTTGCCGCGCGCAGCGTCCATGATCTTCTCGAAATCGAAGTCGCGGGCCATCTTCTCCATGCGCTCGCGCGCTTCCTTTCGATAGGTCTCGAAGATCCCGCCGATCTTCTCCGCCTCCTCCTCCGAGAGGCCGATCTCCTTTTTCAGCAACTTCACGGTGATGCCGAGCGGTCCCCCCTTTCCGAACCCGGAGAAGCGGATCCCGCCTTTCGGAAAGCCTTCCGGCAATCCCTCGGGCAATCCGCCCTCGAGCCCCGGGATCCGGATGCCCTCGAAGCCTTTGGGGGAGACCCGGCGTTCCATCTCCTCGAACGCCTTCTTCTGGTCCGCGTCGAGGATCTCGAGGATGGCCTTCCGCGTCCGCTTCCTCTCCTCGAGCATGGCCTCCCGGACCGCATCGATCTGGTCCGCATCGAGACCCACTTCCCACCGGAGTCGTTCCAGCTGGATCCGCTGGGCGGGTGTCAGGTTTTTCTTCCCCTTCTCCCCGGCCCCGGCCAGGCCGGGCAACGCGAACGCGAAGACGATCACGGCGACGAGCATTCGGGTCATGGCGCGCTCCTTTCCGGTCGAACGGGATGCTGGACAGGGCTCTATACGATTTTCGGCCCGAAGAACTCCCGAAAAAGAGGCCTTCGCGGCGCGGTTTCCTCGAGCCTGATTCACATGATTATTTTCTGATCAACATGATTCTTCCTTTCTAGTTGTGGCTCGGGAGGACCCTCGCCCTCCAAAGTTGCCCAAGTGAAATCTATTCATTGCGCTACGTGCCTCATTACGAACGTCAGCCGTCCCTGCCAGTGTTCATCACGCGAGTCCCGCCACGCCGCAGCTTTTCTTTGGCCAAGACGCAAAGAACGAAAAGGATCCTGTGGTTGAGTGGTTGTGCGGTTGCATATGTAACCCGTTGCACAACCATGTCGTCGGTCTGCGGGGCCGCCTCACAGCCCACGGCTCCACGGATCAGGTCGATCTAGTCCGTGATCTCCATCGTCCACTCGTCGGAGATGCCGCCCACCTTCGGCGCGTACATGGCGAAGGCCTTGGTGGGCAGGGCGTGGAAGAGGCCGGGCACCTCGGCGCGCATCTGGTAGGTGATGACGTGCTTGCCGGTGTCCAGGGCGTCGGTGAAAAAGACGACCTTCTCGTCGCGCAGCTCCATGTGGGAGCAGAGGTTCCCGTAGGCGAAGCCCGAGCGCAGCTGCACCGGCTCGAGCCCCGCGGGCTTCGCGTCCTCGAAGACCAGGTACTCGTAGCGGTTCTTGGCCTCGATATCGAGCCGCACCTCGATGCGCTCCCCGCTCTTCACCGTCTCGCCGGGGGAAAGCGCCACGCGCTTCCAGTCCAGGACCTCCACGGTCCGCCCGCCCCGCTCGACCTTCTTCTTCTGCGGGATCATGCGGTGGAAGCTGCGGTCCACGAAGAGCTCGTGCCCGGCGCCCTGGATGTTCTCCTCCTTCGAGAAATAGCGCAGGTGCGCCGTGAGGTAGACCGAACCCTTGCCGTCGCGGGTCACGTTGATCTCGTGGTCGCCGCCGGGGATGTCCGCGCCCTCGATGCGGAACACGCCGTCGAAGGTGAAGACGTTGGACCGCGTCACGTGGAACGCCTTGCGGCCCACGCCGGGCCAGTCCACGGTCACCGTGTACTCGGGCCTCAGCTCGTCCTCGGCGCGGATGTATTCCGAGAGCGCGTAGACGGCGTTGGCCGTGGACTTGGTGGAGGCCCAGCGCGATCCCTTGCGGTTGTTGACGAGCCACTTCACGATCATCGGGATGCGCCGGTCGCTTCCGTCCACCGCCATCAGCGCCCGGAGGAGGAAGACCGTGGCCTCGATCCGGTCGTTGTACCACGTCCACCAGTACCGCGCGCCGGTGTCGAGGAAGCACGTCTTGTTCTCCTCGTCCACGCTGGCGAACTGGAGGACGTTCTCGACCACGATCTTCGCCTGCTCCGTACGGCCCGCCTCGTGGAGCGCCAGGGCCAGCAGGCACTTGGTGTAGTGGTTGAGGTCGTCGCGGCGCACGAAGATCGCGTCCAGGTCCTCCTCCTCCGCGACGCCCGCGCCCGCCAGCACCCATCCGATGTAGGCCCGCCGGTGCAGGCTCTTGTCCTCGCGGAAGGCCTCCTGCAGGTAGCCGAGCGCGCGTCCGAGGCGGATCTCCTCGATCCCGTATCCCGCCCGCTTCGCCTCCAGCAGCCCGTAGGCGACGTAGGCGGTCATGTAGGGGTTCGCGTCGCTTCCGGCCCACCAGCCGAACCCGCCGCTGGGCTTCTGGAACGTGTAGATGCGCCGCAAGCCCTCCCGGACGATCCGGTCCAGGGTGGCGGTGTCGAAGACGGGGTCGGGAAGCGTGTGCCAGCGGCTCTTCACCCTCTCGGCGAGGTGCGCAGCATCGATCTCGGCCCGCTTGCGGCCGATCTCCTCGAGGTCCACCCCGAGGTCCTTCAGCGTCCTCGCCACGGTGACCGCCGGCAGGAACCGGCTCATGGTCTGCTCCGCGCACCCGTAAGGGTACTCGATCAGGTAGGGCAGGGCGTCCAGCATGCACGAGGCGATGGAGGGCGAGACGCGGATCTCGAGGCTCGAGGCCGCGGGATCGCGCTCCTCGGGCACCGAGAGGTCGATCTTCATCTCGTTGGTCTCGTAGCCGCGCATCACGCCCGTCACCGTGACGGCCTTCTGGATCCCGTGCACGACCACCGGGAAGCTCTTCTGCACCGCGTCGGACTCCTCGTCCGTCAGCGCCTTCAACAGCACCGTGGCCTCGCCGTCCTTGACCGCCTTCACGCGGACGTCGATGCGCTCCACGCCGCCCGCCTCGACCGTGCGCGTCCCCGCCGTCTTCCCCACGGCCTCGAGGCATCCGCCCTCGAAGGAAAACTCGAAACGGACCTCCTTGGCCGTCGAGAGGTAGTTGTTCGCGATGCCGGACAGCACCACCTCGTCGCGCTCGGTGAAGAACCGCGGCGCGGCGAGCCGCACCATCAGGTTCTTTTTCGTCACCACCGCCGTCTTCGCGTTGCCCACGCGCGAGCCCCCGTCGGCCGCGACCGCCGTGGCCTGCCACGACGTGAGCGAGTCCGGGAACGTGAATCGGAAGGTCATGCTCCCGTCCTCGCCCGTGACGCCGGTCGGCGCCCAGAAGGCCGTGTCCGCGAAATTCTTCCGCACGGTCGGCTCCTTCATCCCCTTCCCTTCTTCCCCCCCGGCGGGCCGGCCGGCCGGCTTTTCGGCCTTGGCCCGGCGCCGGGCCCTGCTTTCCGCCGGGGCGCCGGCGTCCTTGTCCATCTTCTCCTCCTCCTCCAGCGCCCGCTCCCCCTGCGGGGCGCCTTCCGCGCCCTTGCTCCCCCCTCTCATGCGCCCCAGGCGTCCGTGCCCCCGGCTCCGGTCGAAGCGGACCCCGGCGTGGAGCTCGCTCTCCTCCCCGAAGAAGTCCCGCCAGTGACCGTAGCCCCGCCAGCCGGGAGGCATCCCGTGCGTCTTGATCTCGGGGTACCAGGCGGAATGCTCCTCGTGGCGGCGGAACCCGTGCTGCAGCGAGTTGTCCGGCCGGCCGGAAAGCCTGCGCCGGTCGCCGTAGTAGTAGACCCGCACGTCGGGAGCGAACGCCGGCTGGATGTACAGGACCGAGCGGTCGATCACCCCCAGCGAGACCTCGCACTGCACGGGGTCGCCGCGCCGGTCACGGACCTTCACGGCGATCTCCGCCTTCTCCCCGGGCTTGTACGCCTCCCGGGAGGGGTTCACCGTCACGTCCAGGAAACGGTCGGCGGGCGGCACGAAGATCTCCCGGTCTTCCATGAAGGGCTTGCCCCCGGCGAAGAGCGCGGCCCGCACGAAGAAGTTGGGCGCGTGCCGTTTCGAGAGCTCGACCGGGACGATCACGCTCTTGCCGGACATGGAGAGGACCTGGTAGTCCAGGATCTCGTTGCCGGCCTCCAGCGAGAAGAGGACGTCGGCGCCGCGGTGGTTCGTGTTCACCATGATGCGGGCCGTCTCGCCCTTCTCGTAGCTACGCTTGTCGGTGAGGATTTCCACGTCGGAGAAGCGGAAACGCCACCCCTCGAATTCCTCGCCCACGGACCAGACCTCGCGCCGGCCGACCACCTCCCCCCCCCAGGAGTCCTTCGCCTCGAAGCGCACCTCGAAGCGGCCCTCCACGTCGGGCACGAAGCGGAACCACGCCCGCCCGTTCCCGTCGGTCGACAGGGCTTCCTCGATCACCGTCCGGCGCTCGGGCTCGGCCTTCGGATCGGCCGCCGGGACGATCCGCACCACCTTGACCGCCCCCGCCGCCTCCACGGGGACGCCCATCGCGTTCTGGGTCACGATCTCGAACTTCGCCCGCTCGCCCTTCTCGAAGAAGCCGCGCGGCGACGTCACGAAGGCGTAGAACTCGTTGCGCGTCACCTTGATCTCGCCCGAGCCCTCGATGGTCCGGCGCGACGCGTCGCGCACCTCCGCCTTCACCGTGAAGAGGTGGTCCGGCGGACCCTCCTTCCAGTCCTTGCCCACGTCGAGGAACGGCTCGGTCTCGAGATCCACGAAGACGTTCCCCTCCGCGTCCGTCTTCGCCTTCCCGTCCAGCACCAGCTCCTCGGCGGGCGCGCGCCTCGGCCCCCAGAAATACCACCACCACGGGCGCCAGCCGTACCCGCGCCCGTAGAGCCAGTCGTATTCGCCCGAGGGCACGAAGCGGTGCCGGTAGGCGCGGCGGAAGACGCGGTAGCCCACCTCGGCGCCCGCGACCGGGCCGCCGAAGTAGTAGGAAGCGTTGATCTTCACGCGGACCTTCGAGCCCAGCTTCACCTGCGGCTCGTCGGTCGTGACCTTCACCTCGAACTCGGGCTTCTTGTACTCCTCCACGCGGAACCGCGCGCCCCGCGCCGTCGAGACCCGCTTGAAACCCGGTACGCTCACCCGGATCGAATAGAGGCCCAGCGGCGGCTCCTCGCCCAGCGTCAGCTCCCCGTGCACGGACCCGAAATCGTTCGTCGTCAACGTCTCGTCATAGACGTACTTCCGCTTCGGGTTCCGGATGCGCACGCGCACGGCGCGGCCCGCCAGCGTCTCGTATGCGCCCCCCTCCTTCACCCGGAACATCGCCTTGTAGCGGACCGTGTGCCCCGGCCGGTAGACCGGGCGGTCCGTGTACGCGTAGACCCGGACGTGCGGGCTCTCCCCCCCGCTGCGCCAGTACCACGACTGGAGACCCGTGGCAGCGTAGCGCCGGTCCGTGCGCGCCAGCACCTGGATCCGCTTGGATCGGTTGCCCGAGGGTTCCAGCTCGCGCTCGAACACCCCGCGCTCGTCCGTGCTCCCCTCGAAGTAGTGCGTCCGGTAGCCCGAGCCGGACCGGGTCCGCACCCAGAACTTCTCGCGCACCTGGAGCTTCGCCCCCGGCACCGCCTCGCCCGTCACCGCGTCCGTGACGAAGACCAGCATCCGCTTGCCGTCCATCTTCCGGATCACCGCGAGGTCCGAAAGGACCAGCATGGACGTGTGGACCACGGTCTTCCCCCGGGCCTGGAGCACGTAGGCGCCGGCGCGCTCCAGCGGCACCCGCATCTCGCCCTCCACCCAGCGGTGGTCGCCCGCGTCCTCCGTCCCGAACTCCCACTCGGCGCACTGGATGTCCCAGAACTCGCGCGCGCCCCCCTCCTGCAGGAAGCGGTCGAAGAAGTTCCGCCAGGAAGAGCGGTCGTTGCGCGCGTCCGAGAAGACCTTCTCGAGGTCCACCGGAAAGGCCGTGAACGACAGCGCGGGAAGGTTCCGCGTCTTCACCTTCACCGTCTGGCCCGTCCCGGGAAGGCGCACCCCGCTCGAATCCACGAGGATCCGGGGCTGCTCCATCCGTCGGATGCGGAATCGCCCGTCCGAGACCCACTGGCTCTCGGCGTAGTCCTCTTCGAGCCTCCGGTACCTCTCCTTCGCCTCGAGAAACGAGTCCTTCTCCTCCAGGACCCGGCCGGAGGCGAAGAGCGCGTCGTCGGCCAGCGAATCCTCCGGAAAGGTCTCGAGGAGGCCGTCCAGGATCGTCAGCGGGTTCTCGCTCTTCCGCACCGCGCCGACCCGACGGAAATACATCGCCTTGCGGTAGCGGGCCACCGCGGAGATGTGCCGGTCCTTCGACGCGTCGTAGTCCTCCGCCTCGTCGTAAAGGAACGCGGTCTTCTGGCGCAGGGTCCAGGCGGGATCGTAGCGGCCCTCCGCCTCCGGGGCCTCCTTCTCCTTCTCGGGGTCCAGGAGGTGGCGGAAGGACCACTCCCGCGAGATGCGCTCCAGCATCCGGGCGAGGTCCATGTCCAGCTCGACCGTGAACGACCGGACCTCCGCGCGAAGCGCCTCGTCCTCCCCGGCGCCGTCCTCGAGGGCGTAGCAGAGGGCCTTCGCCCGCTCGAGGTCCTTGCGGGCCTTCTCGAGGTCCTCCTTCTCCGAGTTCACGTAATAGCCGCCCCGCACGTAGCGGCCCCGGACGAACTTCCCCTGCTTGGTCCGGTAGCCGTAGTGGGGCCTCTCGAAATAGAAGGTGCCCCGGAGATGGAACCCTTCCGCCTCGTGGATCGTGGAGGCGTGCCTTTCGACGTAGGCGCCCGCCTCCTCGATGGCCTCGTCCCATTTCCCGAGCTTCGCCAGGCAGATCAGGACCTTGCGTTCCGTCTCCGGCCGTTTCTCCACCTCCCCCTCGAGGGCCTTGCGGAAGAGCTGCAGCGCGTCCTTGTAGTTGTGCTTCCCGTACTGCTTCTCGGCCTCCTCCAGCGCCTCCTCCTTGTCGGCGAAGGCGATCAGGGTCAGGGCGAGCGCGATTCCCAACACCCCTGCGGCAAAAGAGATGCGGCGAATGCTCATCGAGGGTCTCCTCCAAAGTCCGTTTGCGATTCCGGATTCATCACGGCTTTCGACGCCATTGGATCACCATGGTTCCCGAAAAGGCAACGGATTTTTTCCACGAACGGCAGGAGGGGTGGGGGCTGACGTTCGTAGTGAGCCACGGAAAGGCGTGGTGATCCGCTCACCTTCGCCACGCACGACGGGCAGCAGACCACGGCGGCCCGGGCGCTGGGGTTCGCGGTCGCCGGCTGAGATTCCGGGTGGAACCTCTACGCCTTGAAATGTCGTTTTCGCGAGAACACTTCAGGTGCTGCGTAGTCTCTTCGAGCCTGATCACGCTGATCGAAAGCTGATCTTCTCTGATCTTGGGGGGAGGGGAAAAGCGGAGGGAAAGGAGATGAGGGAAAAGATGAGGCTTTCGCTGTTCCAACCGATGAAAAGGATCAGGTGGATCCGTACCAGATCAGGTTGATCAGGGTCGAAAGACTTTCCGTATCCGGCTGTTTGCCCGTTTTGCCTGCGGGTTGGCTGCTTTGCGATTTTGGATTTCCGATTCCCGTCCATGAGATTTCGGGCCTCTGGATCGCGGGCTTCCAGCCCGCATCCTGCGCCTCCCGCAATCCGGTCCTCTGCCTTGGAGGGCGAGGGTCCTCCCGAGCCATGATTCTCAAGCGGAGGAGGAGAGGCTCGCCCTCCAAGGCAAATCGATACGTTGACGTGGGGTGAGCTGCAAGGAGCGTCAACCGAATAGACGCGCAAGCATAAGCCGCGCGAGCGCGGCGCGGATTCCCTTGCGGGGCGGTGGGGGAAGCGTCTCGCGGGCGAAGGCGAAGACCCCCTGGTCGGGGCGGGGCGACACCCAGGGTGTGAGGTCGATCCGTCGCCAGGGGGCGAGGCCTTCGGCGAGTCGCTCGTCCCACCAGGGGCGGTCGGCGACGGTGAGGTGTCCGTGGTGCGGGTTTCCACGGGCGTCCCGGGGAAGCCTTTCGGGGGGGACGAGCCCTTCGGTCCAGTCGGCCAGGGGCACGGTGAGGAAGATAAGCTTCCGGGAGACCCGCTTCAGCTCCTCGAGGGCGTCCTGGAGGTCTTGGGGCGCGACGTGCTCCAGGACTTCCTGGGCGACGGCGAGGTCGAAGGCGCGGTCGGGAAAGGGCAAATCGAGCACGGTGCCTTCGCGGATCTTCTCGCGCACCGAGTCCAGGCAGGAGGCGACGGCGTACTCGCTGATCTCGACGCCCTGGCTCCGCTTGCCGAGAAGCCCCATGGCGTGGACGAGGTAGCCGAGGGCGCAGCCGACGTCGAGGACGGAGCGGAAGGGGAGGAGGAGGGCGAGGGCGAAGGCGAGGGCGGCCTGGCGGAGGTAGACGGCGGGCCGCGCGTAGTCCCGGTATCCGGAGTCGACGGCGGGGTCCTTGCCGGGGCCGTGGAAGTAGGCTTCCCCGTAGAAGCCGGGGGGCAAGGCCGTCCGTCTTCCAGGGGATTTCGCAGCGTGTCTTGGTTTTCGTTTCACGGGGGCATTGTAACGCGCTTCCAATGGTTTCTCTTTTGAACTGCGCAGGAAAAAACCGAAAGAGCGTGTTTTCTTCTGTGTGACCCTTACGAAAATATTGTGAGAAAAGATGGAAAAAGGACTGAGTTAATCTCCGTACGCAGTGCTTTGACAATTTGCCGTCAAATTCCGAATACCTTTCTGCGATTTTCCTTGAGAAACGAGTTGAAAATTCCCTGGTTACGTGAAACTCAGGCAAGAGAATCCGAGGTGTTGAGCCCGTTGAAAACCCGCTTGAATTCGGATAACGTACGATTTGTTTCGCACTTTTGGTGGAGACGTGTAGTCCACGAACTGGTAAGAGTTTGGTTTCTGAAAATCCAACCTTAGCCAGAGGAGGACTACAAGATGGAGAGTACCAAAAAGGAAGGGAGCGCAGCAACAGCACAGGGAAAGATCATCGAGGTGGACGAGGGGATAGTACGGTCTCATTTGGACAGGGTGTTGAAGGGGACGGTAGAGGAGACGCTCAACGCCTTGCTGGATGAGGAGGCGGAACACCCTCGATCCGGTTCGAGGACTCCGCGCTCTGGACGACGGCCTGCTCGCGAAGCGCCTTGAGGATCTCGGGCTTCTGGCGGGTCCAGAGCGCCTCCTTCCCCTTGGCCTCCATGCATTCGGCCAGCAGCCACGCGGTCGATGCGGGAACGGCGAAACGGCGCAGACGATCCGGATCGAGGGAAAGCAAGGCGATCCTCCCATTGAGTAGCCTCATAGCAGCCTATTCTCGGAGGAGTAGCCAATGCTTTCCCATCCCGTTCCGAAAGCAGCGATGCCGCTCGGAAAGCGTTGGATCCCCACACCTAAACGGCAGAAGACGCGGGATGCGGGCTGGAAGCCCGCGGTCCGCCGCAGGTCGCCGGCTTGAGGCAGGAAATCCGTGCAAGTCGCGCGGTTCGCCGCGACCCCGCCTTCGCTCGGCCCCGGCCGAGGGCGAAGGCGGGCTCGCGCCTCCCACATACGAGTTCGGCGGGATGGGGCCAATCGAAAAGTCGGGCTATTCATCCAAGAATCTGGAATCTGAAATCCTTACCCAACGGCGCCCAAAACCGTTCTCAGGTCCCGCGGATGATCTCCGCCGGCGTCTTCTTGAGGAGCCTTCGCGTGGGAAGCCACGCGCCGAACACGCCCATGACCAGCGAGATGGCGAACATCCCGAGCACCGGGATGAGCGGCACGGAGAAGGGCGTGGGCAGCTCGGAGATCACCGTCTGCTGGGAGATCAAGAGGTAGGCCAGCAAAAACCCCGTGATCGCGCCGAGCAGACCCGACGTCACGAGCAGGATCGTGGTCTCGCCGGCGAACATCTTGAAGAGATCCGCGCGCCGCATCCCCAGCGCCTTCAGGATCACGATCTCGCGCTTGCGCTCCAGGACCGTGGTGTACATGCTCGCCAGCAGGCCGAACAGCGCGATGGTCACCGACAGCGCCAGGAGCCCCGTGAACAGGACCTGCGTGGAGTAGTAGAGGTTCCGGGCGTTTCGCACGTCCTCGTCGGTGTCCCGGATGGCCGTGCCCATCCTCCCCCACCCCCACTTCTCCCGGATCCGCTTGCCCACCTCCCCGGCCCCTTCCTTCTTCTTGACGAAGTAGATCGTCCGCCACCGCCCGCCGTCCTCCGCCTCGTCGCCTTCCGCCCCGGGAGGCGCCGGCGCCCCCGCCTCCTCCCGCGAGGGCAGCGCGCCCATCAGGCCCTCGAACATCTCCCGGGACACCAGGATCCCCGCCCCCCACGCGCGGCTCTGGCCCGAGAAGAAGTCGGGAAAGCCCGGGAACTTCGACGTGATGGCCTCGACTCTCGCCAGGCGATACGCCCGGTGGGGGCCCACCCGGCTTCGCAGCTTGATCAGCGATCCCGCGTCCACGGAGAGCGCCGAGGCCACGGACCGGGGCAGGATCACGCTTCCCGGCTCCGCCTCGCCGGGGTCCCCGACCAGGGTCGCGAACGCCTCCTTCCCCCCCTGGGCGAAGTCGAGGTCCTCCTGGAAGACGGCGTCGAGGAGCTCCGGCCCCGCGCCGTAGAGCCGGACCCGGGAGCGCCGGACCTCCACCAGATCGGACGCCACGACCCGGACCCGCCAGTCGACCATGTCGCGGCTCCGCATCTGGCTTCCCACGATGACCTCCACAGCCTTGTCCACGCCCTCGGTCCCGAGGATCTCCTCCTTCAGGTCGAGGCGGGGCTTGTACCAGGTCTCGATGCGCACGTCGGCGCCGTTGACGAACTTCGCCATGCGGCCGGCCTGCTCGAAGATGATCGCGGCCATGCTGGCCACGAAGAGGACCAGCGCCACGGAGAGGGAGAACATGAGGGAGGTGGCGGTGTTGCGGCGCCGGTAGCGCCTGAGGTTCCGCGCCACCAGGTCGGCGGAACGGGCGAGGGGCCTTCGGACGAGGCGGAAGACCACGCGTTCCAGAAGCGGCTGGGCGCCCAGCGACAGGAGCACCATGCCCACCAGCAGGGCGATGAGCACGGTGCCGAGGACCACGGCGATCAGCGTCGTGTCGCCGGAGGCCAGGGTGCGCGGGATGAGGATGGTGAAGAAGCCCATGAAGAGGGTGAGGATGAAGCCGGTCCCCACCAGGCGGGTGTCGAGCCCCCGCTCCTTGATCAGCTTGACGGGGGAGGGCGGGGTGCGGTAGGCGTTGAGGGCCTCGACGATGGAGCTTCGCACCGACCGCCGGGCGGGAAAGATGCCGGAGAGGAGGGCGACGAAGACGCCGCCGAAGAAGGCGGCGCCCAGGGAGAAGGGGCGGATGTAGAGGCGGACCTCGAGCGGGAAGCCCTCGGCCTCGGCCGCGGCCGTGCCGATGAGGGCGCCGGCCCACGTGAGACCGATCCCGCCCAGCACCCCGATCAGGGCGCCCGCTGCGCACAGCAGCGCCCCCTCGCCCACGACCGTCGCCATGACGAACCGGCGCTTCGCCCCGAGCGTCCTCAGGATGGCGTTCTCCCGGACGCGCTCCTCCACGCTGATGGAGAGCAGCGAGTAGATGAGCAGCGCCGAGATGGCCACCGCCACGACGCCGAAGAGGGAGAAGATGCCGCGCAGCAGCGAGGTGATCGACTCCCGGAGGTCGAGCACGGCGCACTTGGGCATCGAGACCGTGTAGTCCAGGCCCAGCGCCTCCTGGATGTCCTCGCCGATGTCCCGGGCCCTGAGGACCGAGCGGTGGATGTCCCGCGCATCGTAGACGGCGCGGCGGTCGGCGAAGGAGACGGCCAGGAAGTTCGCCTCCCCCGGCTTGCCGGCGAGGGACGCCGCTTCCCCCGGGTCGACGACGCAGAAGCCCCGCAGGAAGTCGGGAAAGACGCCGCGCTGCTCGATCAGCGCCTCCACCTCGAACGAGCGCGCCTCGCCCAGCCCGAAGGGGGCGCGGAATCCCGCGAGCTCGAGCCGGTCGCCCGGCTCCGCGCCGATCCGCTCGGCCAGCGTCTTCGAGACCAGGCACCGGTCCTCCCCGATGGGCCCGCGCCACGGGGCTTCCTCCCCGTCCTCTCCGCCGCTCTCCGTCACGAGAAAGTCGCCGAGGTCCAGCGCTTCCATCCGGGGCGGGTCCATGCCGACGACGGCGGTGAAGACCTCGCCGGCGTGTTCCACCTCCACCGCGCTTCCGGCGAGTCCGGACGCGGTGTCCGGGGAGACGACGAGGAAGCGCTCCCGGGTTTCCCCGGAGGGGGGGCGCACCACGGCCCGCACCTTCAGCCTCGTCCCCTTGTCGTTGCCGGCGCGGACCTCCTCCCCGGGCTCGACCGCGAGTTCCCCGGCCAGCGTCGAGGAGACCAGGCAGGCGCCGCTTTCCAGCGCCTCGTCCCAGGATCCGCCGGACCCGTTCGCGGACGTCTCGACGGGAAAGGAGACGTCTTTTGAGGGGTCGAGGACGACGACATCGGCCGTTTTCCGCTTGCGCAGCACCGAGCGGGCGCCCCAGAGGACGCCCTCGGCCACGCCGCCCACGCCCTCGATGGCGGCGACGGTCCTGGAAGCCTCCCCGGCCTTGCCGTCGAAGAAGCGGGGCTCGAAGAAGTTGGCGTTGCGGGGCATGACCAGCGCGTCGGCCTTTCCCGCCGCGATGGTGGCGAAATCGATGTAGGCGAGCGACAGGCTGTCCATGCCCACCTGGACGGCGGTGAGCAGGGCGACGCCGACGAAGACGCCGAGGACGCCGAGGAGGAATCGCCCCTTGCGGCGGCCGGCGTTGCGACACAGGAAGCGGATCGGAAACAGCAGGCGGGATGGCAACTTCGCACCGTCCTCAGGATTCGTCGACGATCTTCCCGTCGGTCATCACGAGCGTGCGGCCGGCCCGTTCGGCGAGCGCCGGGTCGTGGGTGACCATGATGAAGGTGGTCCTCTCCTCGCGGTTCAGATCGAAGACGAGTTCCATGATCTCGTCGCCCGTCCTGGAGTCCAGGTCGCCGGTGGGCTCGTCCAGAAGGACGATGGACGGCCGGTTGGCCAGGGCCCGCGCGATGGTCACGCGCTGCTGTTCCCCCCCCGAGAGCTCGGCGGGAAGGTGGTGGGCGCGCGGAAGCAGCCCCACCCGCGCGAGGAGATCCTCCACGCGCGTCCGTCTCGCCGGCGCGTCGAACCCCTTGAAGTTCAGGGGGACCTCCACGTTCTCGAAGGCGGTGAGCATGGGCAAGAGGTTGTAGAACTGGAAGACGAACCCCAGCTTGTCGCGCCGCAGGTCCGCGCGCTGGTTGTCGGAGAGCAGGGAGACGTCCTCGCCGTCGAGGACCACCCGGCCGCGCGTGGGCTCGTCGAGAAGCCCCACGAGGTTCAAAAGCGTGGTCTTGCCGCACCCCGACGGCCCCATGACGGCGACGAATTCCCCGGGCGCGATCGTCAGGGAGACGCCCCTGAGCGCCGGCACGGCGTTGGCCCCGAGCACGTAGGTCTTTTCCAGGTCGGCGAGCTGGACGGCGGGCGGGGACGCGGAAGCGAGGGGGGCGGGAGGCGCCGGCCCGGTGTCCGGTTCGGCGGGATCCCGTTCTTCGGGGGGCGGTTCCGGCTCTTCGATCGGCAAGGATGCACCTCCGCTGGGAAGCTCGACGGGAGGATTATAGAGGGTAGATGCCCGATTGTAGATTGTAGATTTCAGATTTCAGCCTTCAGGTTTCAGTTTGTATAGACCCGCCAAAGCGGAAGGACTCTCACCGCAGAGGACGCCGAGGGGGCAACGAATCTTGAAGGCGCAGGATGCGGGCTGGAAGCCCGCGATCCAGGCGGCCGAAATCTCACGGACTGAAATCTCCAATCTGAAATCCCTCCCTTCCCTCCCAAACCCCTAGTTCCCCCGCTCGTCGATCCCGCGCCTGAGGTCGCGGAGGAACTTCATGGTCTCGGGGAGGTTGATGGCGTGGCGCTTGGCCATGCGCTTGAGGATGGCGGGAAACTCGTCGTCGAAGAGGACGTTGAGATCGGCGGTGTTGAGCCGGTCGCCCTTGAAGAACGCCGCGAAGTTCCGGCGGTCGAGCCGGCCGGCGAGGAGGTACTTGAAGTTCCGCACCACGGTGGAGAAGCCCAGCAGGTTGGTGACGCCCTTTCGGAAGAGGTCCACGATGCGGCGGGGATCGTCGGACAGGCCGGGGACCTCGTCGAGGTCCTTGAGGGAGATGATGGCGCGCATGGTCTCGGTGAGGGTGGAGGCGGTGGAGGAGGCGCCCCGCTTGAACTCGGCGGAGAGGAAGGAGATGTTGTCGGTGTGCACGGCGTAGTCGAGGGCTTCCAGGATGCCGGCGAAGTAGCGGATCCGCTTGCCGATCTCGGCCGAGTGGACGGGGTGGGGGGGCTCGTAGTAGGAGAGGGCGATGAAGTCCTTGCTGGAGCGGGCCCCTTCCTGGATGAAGGCGCGCAGGTTCGCCTTGTGGAGGCCGAGCGAGAACTGGGTGTCGAGGACGCCGTCGACCACGGCGACGTTGAGGATCTCCTGCCCCGCGCCGCGCTGGCCCAGGCAGTAGGGGATCACGAGCGCCCGGAGGGCGGGGTTGCGGATATCTTCCGGGGAGAGGGGCTGTCCGGCCACGAGCCCCTCCTCGGAGCCGTCGAGGTCCAGAAGCTCCAGCCGGTTCTCCTTGCCCAGCGAGAAGGAGCGGACGCCGTGGAGGCTCCGGACCTGTCTGAAAAAGGAGTCGTCGCCCCGCTGGTGGAGGACGCGCGCGATCTCGTTGAAGGAGGTGAGCCGGTCGGCCAGGTCCGCCCCCGGGGTGAGGACGCCGGAGGCGATCTCCGGCTTGATCTCGGTGAGGAAGCTCAGGGTCGTTCGGAAGTGGTGGAGGAAGGTCGTGTCGTCGCAGAGATTGAAGGCGAGGATCTTCATCAGGAACCAGAGCTGGTCGAGGAAGGAGGCCCGGATCCGACGCTCCCGCTCCTCGTAGGGGGCGCCGTTTTCCCGGGTCAGCGCGGCGTAGGATTCGACGAACGCCTGGACGGACCGGAAGGTCTTCTGCAGCCGCCGTCCCAGATCCCGCGTGATGGTCTCGAGGCGCCGTTTCTTCAGGCAACGGTGCACCACGTTCTCGGTGCGGAACGGCTCGTTGGGCCGCGTGTTCGCCGTCATGATCCGCGTGAAGTCCCGGCTCAGGCCGTTCAGGTTCTTGACCGCGGCACGGTTCTTCTCGCGGAACGCCCGGTACCGCTCCAAAAGCGGCCCCAGCGCCGGCATCCGCATGGTGGATCGGTTCTTCATGACGGCAAGGCGGGGCGGACCCCCGCCATTTCCAGATTCAACGCGATGAGCTTGACCAGCGGGACCATCCGGGGCGGGGCGCAGACCTCCGAGATCCCGAGGTGCAAGAGACGTCTCAAACTGTACTCGTTGGCGCAGTGGTCCCCGGCCACCATGACCGAGACGCCGGGGTTCGTCCGCCGCGCCGCCTCGATCGCCGTGCGCACCAGGCGCTCCGTGCTCGTCTGGATGATGCGGAACGGATCCCCGAAGAACCACCCCCGGTCCACGTAGCCCCCCAGGAAGGCGTGGGCGTCCTCCCGCACCAGATGGTGCGTGGACGTGGTCAGCTTGTCGGAACGGATCACGATCCGGTCCGCGTGGCGGGCCAGCTCGTCCGCCTCCAGCGCGATCCCGCTCACCTCGATCACGGGCACCGCCCGCCACCGGACCGACCCCCGGCCCGCCTCCTCCCGCGCGATCCGCGCGATCCAGTCGCGCATCGCCGTGAACTCGTCCACCAGCGTCAGGTAGGGAATCAGGAGATCCATGTTCACCGCGATCCCCTCCGCCTCCACCGCGAGCGCGGCCCGGAACAGGGCCCGCAGCTGGGACTCGTACACGCTGGGAAACGCGGCTGCGAGCCGCACCCCCCTCAGGCCCATGATCGGATTGTAGTCCGCCAGGCTCTTGCGCTTCTCCCGGATCGCGCGGACCGTCCGGTTCACCGCCTTCTCGTCCAGGGGATCGCCCCCCGCCTCGCCCACCAGAAACTCCGCCAGCATCCGCACCTCGTAGGAGGCCGTCGGGAAGTACTCCCGCATCGTGTGCTTGACCAGCCGGATTCCCACCTCCCTCCCCGCGTAGCGGAACAGGTCCTCGTACGCCGGCGCCAGCAGATCCGTCAGACGCCCGGCCTTCTCCTCCGCCTCCCCGGGCGGGGCCATCAGCATGGAACAGAGCGCGAAGTTCACCTCCCGGTGGAAGAAGATCACGTCCGACCGGAAATTGAACAACCCCTCCGCCCCCAGGCGCCGGGCCACCTCGAAGGACGCGCGGTCCTCCGTCTGCGTGAAGACCTTCAGCGTGGGACGGTCGTTCAAGAACCCGAAGAAGCGGTTCAGCACCGGATCCGACAGATCCGAGCCCCGAAGCGGCGCGAACCCGCGGTAGAGGGAGCCGGAACCCGCGTCGAGCGTGAGATACGTCCCCTCCTCCAGCGTCACCGGATCCAGGTTCCGGCTCACGTAGCCGAGCGTCCGGGACGCCGTGTCGATCTCCACGTCCGCCTCGATCAGGGCCGGCAGGCCCGAGGCGCGCGCCACCAGCGTCGCGTGCGAGGACTGGTTCTTCTGGGCCGCGAGGATCCCGTCCACCTGGTCGAACAGGTGGATGTCCTCGTTCCGGAGGTGATTCCGGCAGAGGATCACGGTCTCGTTCTTCCCCTTGTACCGCTGGGCGGCCTGGGCCGTGAACACGAGGTGCCCCGCCGCCACCCCGGGCACCAGCGTCCGCCCGCTTCCGATCCGCTCCAGATTCGAGAGATCCACCAGCTGCTCCTTGGCGTAGAGCAGCTTCTCCAGCTGCCGGGCCCCCACCCTCCGGATCGCCCCCGCCTCGTCGAGGCGTCCCTCCGACACCAGGTCCACCACGGCCTGCAGCGTCCCCGCCGGCGACATCTTGGAGGGGCGGGTCTGCAGCACCCACAGCGTGCCGTCCTCCACCGTGAACTCGCCGTCCTGCACGAAGCCTTCCTTGACCTCCAGGTCCAGAAAGATCCGCTCCAGCGCCTCCACGATCTCCGGGAAATCCTCCGCCATCGACTCCAGCGGCTCGACCTCCCCCCGGTCGTCCACCACGTCCGTCCCCTGGCCCCCCCGCCGGTACTGCCCCAGAAGCCTCCGCCTCCCCTCCCCGTCGGTCCGGGGCTCCCCCGAGCTCGGATCCCGCGTGAAGACGACCCCCGCCCCCGACCGCTCGTTCAAATTGCCGAACACCATCCGCTGCACGGTGATGCCCACCCGCAGCTCCCCGGACAGGTAGTTGATCCGGCGGTACTCCGCCGTCCTCTCGTTGTTCGCGGAGAGCAGAAGCGCGCGGATGACCCGCCGGACCGCCGAAAACGGATCCTGGGGCACCGGGTAGAGCGACCGGAAGGCTTCCACGAGGGCCTTCAGGCCGCTGAACGTCCCCTCCCCCGCCCCCCGCCGCGCCTCCTCGAACCGTTCCGGATCCACGCCCGCCACCAGCACGCCGTAGGACTCGATGAACCGGCGATAGGCGTCGAGGAGCCAGAACGGCGGGGCCTCCGCCAGCATCTCGTCCGTCACTCCGATGTTGCACACCGTGAACAGCATGCCCGGCATGGACACGTCGCCCCCCGCGCGCACCGACACCAGCAGCGGGCGCTCCCGGTCGCCCATCGTCCGCCCCGTCTCCGCCTGGAGACGGTCCAGGGAATCCTTCAGTGCGTCCTCCACGTCGCGGGGGAAACGGGAGACGTCCACGAGCTCGGGAAAGCCCATCTGTCCGGACAGGAAGCTGCGGATGAGCCCGGCGTTCTGGCGGTAGAAGCGGGACGTGGCTTCCGTCGACAGGATGAACCCTTCCGGCACGGGCACGCCGGCGGCCGCCATCTCGACCAGCTTCCATCCCTTGAAGCCCAGGCGTCCCTGGAGCGCGAGGGGGTCCGCGCCCTCGGGGAGGTCGGCATGCCCCGGGCGGAAGTGGAAGAGGATGTCGTCGTCGCTGGCCATCCGGGAATTATACCGGGAAAGGGCGCGGGAGGGGGAGGGGGAAGGGGGTAGAGGCATTCGCGCTGTCACTTCAGGTCGGATCGCGGACATCCTGTCCGCAGCATCTCGTCCCGCATGGCTGCGCCACTGCACTTCGTTTCGTGGCTCACTACGAACGACAGCCCGCGCACAATCAAAACAGCCACAGCGTGAATGGCTCGGGTAGGGGAAATGGGGGATGGGCGATGGGGGATGGGCGATGGGGGATGGGGGATGGGCGATGGGCTGTGGAATGATGGAAGGGTGGAAAGGATCCCCTCTGCGTCCCCTGAAGCAGAGGCTGACGCGTCGCCGAGGTGCGCTGGCTGGAAGCCGGCGGTCCGCGCAGTGATGTTCCGCGTTGCGCGAAGGTTGGCGGGGGACGGTCCGACGTTCGTAGTGAGCCACGTAGCGTAAGCGGAGTGGCGGAGCAGCGTTGCCGAATAGCAGAAATATTTGCAGCACTCCACTGCGTCTTGCGCGCCCCCCCCCTTTCCGCTACCATCCTTCTTTTCCGTAGAAAGAGGATGTCCCTTGTCCTCTCCCGATCGCAAGCCTCCGTACCATCTCGTGTCCCGGGAAAGCCGGCCCGAACTCGGAAGCGGCACGGCCGAGGTGGCCGTAGCCGGGGTTCGTTTCGGGGGGGGGCTTCCGGTGATCATCGCCGGGCCCTGCACGGTCGAGTCGCGGGAGCAGACGTTCGGGGCCGCGGAGGCGGCGCAGCAGGCGGGGGCGGACATGCTCCGGGGAGGGGTCTGGAAGACGCGGACGAGCCCCTACGATTTCCAGGGGCTGGGGGAGGAAGGTCTTCGCATCCTCGAGGAAGCCCGGGCGCGGACGGGCCTTCCCTTCGTGACGGAAGTTCTGGATCCGCGTCACGTCGGGACGGCGGCGGCCTCGGCGGACATGCTGCAGGTGGGCACGCGCAGCATGCACAACACGCCGCTTCTCAAGGAGGTCGGCCGGGCGGGCAGGCCGGTGCTGCTCAAGCGTGGCTGGGCCTCGACGCTGGACGAGTGGCTCTGCGCGGCGGAGTACGTCGCTTCGGAAGGGGTCCTGGACATCGTGTTGTGCGAGCGGGGCATCCGCCTCGACCCGAAGGCCCCTCACGCGAGCCCCACCCTCGATTTCGAGGCGATCGGGAAGCTCCGCAGGGCCACGTTCCTTCCGGTGATCGTCGACCCGAGCCACGGCACGGAAGATGCCGCGCTCGTGCCCGGGGCGAGCGCGCGCGCCCTCGCCCGCAAGGCGGACGGCCTCCTCATCGAGATCCTGCCCCGCCGCTGGACGGCGGATCGGGTCCGTTGCGACGGCCACCAGAGCATCACGCCCGAGGCGCTCGGCGAGATCGTGCGAAGGGCGAAGCCGGATCCGGGGAACCCGCCCGGGGCGTAGCGCCATCGGGGAGATCAGACGACCTCGATCTTGATCTCGCTTCCCTTCTCCGGTGTCTTCTTGGGCAGGACGACGTCGAGGACGCCCTCCTGGAAGGTGGCGGAGATCTGGTCGGGGTCGACCTCGGCGGGGAGGGTGAAGCTCCGCTGGAACCGTCCGGTGTTCCGTTCGGCGAGGTGGGCGGTGAAGGCCTCTCCTTCGGGGACGGGGGGGCGCTCGCCTTCGATCTTCAGGATGCGGCCGGAGAGGTTGACGTCCAGCGCTTGGGGGGAGACGCCGGGGAGGTCCACGCGTACGCGGATCTCGGCGGGGCCTTCCATGACGTCGGCCAGCGGCGACCATTCCCCGCGGGCGAAGGCGGTGAGGTCGATGGCGGAGACGCCCTTCACGATGCGCTTCATGTCGTCCTGGAGCTTCTGGAGCATCTCGGAGAGGTTGTGCTTGAGATCGGCCATGTCGGTGTCTCCACAGGGGTCTGGAAGCCGGGCGCCGCGCGTCCCTCGCGGCGCGTTCACGATGCGCGCCGCCTTTGCAAGCGGAATCCAACGGACACGAGAATACAAAACGCAAATTTTGTTGGAAAGGCCTTGACACGAAATTCCGCCGTTTTCATAATCGCACCTCTTTTCAGCGGGTTTGACGCCGAAACCATAAGGTAGCTGCCATCCCATGAAGGAATCGGAAATCGTACTCGCCGTTCTCGCCATGGGCTTTCTGGGCATCGCCACGGGTCTGGGGATCATCCTGGCGGGTCACCTGCTGGGTCCGAAGCGGACGAAATCCAAGGAAAAGCTCGACACTTACGAGTGCGGGGTCCCCCTGCTGGACTCGTCCCGAAACCGTTTCTCCATCAAGTTCTTCATGACCGCCCTGATCTTCATGCTGTTCGACATCGAGGCGGTCTTTCTGGTTCCCTGGGCGGTGAAATTCGCCGATCTGGGCGTGGTGGCCCTGGTGGAGGCGCTTGCCTTTCTGGCGGTGCTGGCGCTGGGGCTGGTCTACGTGTGGAAACGAGGGGTGCTGGATTGGGAATAGAGACGAAACTGCCCGGCGTCATCACGACGCAGCTGGACAAGGTGGTGAACTGGGGCCGTAGGAACAGTCTCTTCCTGAACACGTTCGCCACCGCCTGCTGCGGGATCGAGATCATGTCGACGTTCACCTCCCGCTACGACATCGCCCGTTTCGGCGCGGAGGTGATCCGTTTCTCGCCGCGCCAGGCCGATTTGATGATCGTGGCGGGCCGGGTGGTTCTCAAGGAGATGCCCGTGCTGATGAAGATCTGGCGCCAGATGGCCGAGCCCAAGTGGGTGATGGCCATGGGGGCGTGCGCCTGTACGGGCGGTCTCTTCAGGACCTACGGCGTGGTCCAGGGGATCGACAAGTTCCTGCCCGTCGACATCTACATCCCGGGGTGCCCGCCGCGCCCGGAGAGCGTGCTGGACGGGCTGATGGAGCTGCAGAGGAAGATCAGCGAGGAGAAGATCGCGGACCGGATCCACGGGGATTGACGGGCCGCGCGCGCCATGGAAAGCGATCTGCCGAAAATCCGGGAAGCGCTGAAGGAAGCCGTTTCGGACACGGACGACTTCCGGGGGCAGGAGACCGTCGTCGCCGATCCGGAGAGGATCCTGGACGTGCTTCGTTTCCTCCGGGACGACGCGGAGATGCGCTACGACATGATGGTGGACGTCACGGGGGTCGACTACGCGGAATACCCGGAAGAGATGCCGGGCCGGTTCGCCGTGGTCTACCACCTGTGGTCGCTGGACCGCAAGCGGCGGATCCGGGTGAAGGCGTTCCTGCCGGCGGATTCCCCGCGGATCGACTCCGCGGTCCCGCTGTACCAGATCGCGAACTGGGGCGAGCGCGAGGTATACGACCTGATGGGCATCCGGTTCGACGGGCATCCGGACCTTCGGAGAATCATGCTTCCCGAGTCCTTCGTGGGCCATCCCCTCCGCAAGGAGTACCCCCTGGAGGGTCACGGGGAGCGCGACGACTTCGAGGTGTACGACCCGGAATCGGAAGTCTAGCAAGGAGGACGCGAAGAAGGGGCGGTCATTCCGGGGCGGAAGGGAAAGGAGTCCCGGCGGTGGTCCCGCCTCTTTTTCGGTCCTCGTTGGACGTTTTTGTCGAGACGAGCATGACGACGAAGACGACGGTGGCCAGGACGGTGGATCGTTCCAGCCGGAACATGGTGCTGAACATCGGCCCGTCGCACCCGGCGATGCACGGCACGCTCCGCATCGTGGCCGAGCTGGACGGGGAGACCATCACGAAGGCCACGCTGGAGATCGGCTACCTCCACTGCGGTTTCGAGAAGCTGGCCGAGCACCGCACGTACAACCAGTGGCTCACCGTCACCGACCGGATGAACTACGTCTCGGCGCTGGCGAACAACATCGGGTTCGTGCTGGCGGTGGAGGCGCTGCTCGGCGTCGAGGTCCCGGAGCGGTGCGCGTGGATCCGGACGGTCTTGTACGAGCTCTCCCGGCTGTCGGACCACGTGATGAACATCGGTCTCATGGCGATGGACCTCGGGGCGATGACGCCGATGCTGTGGTCGTTCAAGGAGCGGGAGACCCTCTACGACGTGTTCGAGGCCTGCTGCGGGGGCCGGATGACGATGAGTTACCCCCGGGTGGGGGGCCTGGCCCGCGACGTGCCCAAGGACTTCAAGGAACGCGTGCGGTTCGGGATCAAGGGGATCCGATCCTACTGCGACGAGATCGAGACGATGCTCACGAAGAACCGCATCTGGCTCGACCGGACGCAGGGGGTGGGGATCCTCACGAAGGAGGACGCGGTCCAGTACGGGGCGACGGGCCCGGTGCTCCGGGCCAGCGGGGTTCCCTACGATCTGCGCAAGGACGCGCCCTACCTCTGCTACGACCGGGTGGATTTCGACGTGGTGACCTCGGACACGTGCGACGTCAACGGCCGGTACCACGTGCGCCTCGACGAGATGCGCGAGGCGGTGAGGATCGTGGAGCAGTGCCTCGACAAGATGCCCGAGGCGGGCCCGATCAACGTGGACGACTACGGGGTGATCCTGCCGCCGAAGGAGAAGGTGTACGACCAGATGGAATCCCTCATCCACCACTTCAAGCTGATCATGGAGGGGATGCGGATGCCCGTGGGCGAGTCGTACCACGCCACGGAGGCGCCCAACGGGGAGCTGGGCTATTACGTCGTCTCCGGCGGCACGGGGCGTCCCCACCGCCTCCACGTCCGGGCGCCCACGTTCTACAACTACCAGCCCTATCCCTTGATGATCGAGGGGAGAATGATCTCGGACGCCATCGCGGCCATGGCGAGCTTGAACATCGTGGCGGGGGAGCTGGACCGCTGAGCGAGCGGAGGATGCGGTTTTCATGGACCTGACAGCGATCGAAATCATCGCGACCCTGGCCAAGGCCCTGGTGGTCTTCACCGCGGGGATGATGTGCACGCCCGTGCTGGTCTACGCGGAGCGGCGGCTGTGCGGCTTCATGCAGGACCGCCTGGGCCCCAACCGCGTGGGCCCCAAGGGCCTGCTCCAGCCCATCGCCGACGCCGTGAAGTCCTTCTTCAAGGAGGACCTGCTGCCCGCCAACGTGGACCGCTTCCTGTGGATCGTGGCGCCGGCCATCGGCATCGCCGTCCCGATCCTGTGCCTGGCGGTGATCCCCTTCGGAGCCTCGGTCCCCCTGACGGAGTCCTACACGCTGATCTTCCAGGTGGCCGATCCCGACGTGGGGGTGCTGTACGTTCTGGGCGTGGTGTCGCTGGGGATCTTCTGCACCACCATGGGGGGGTGGGCCTCCAACAGCAAGTTCCCCCTGCTGGGAAGCCTGAGGGCCTCGGCCCAGATGGTTTCCTACGAGATCGCCATGGCGCTGGCGGTGATCTCGGTGGTCATGAGCACGGGCTCGTTGAAGCTGAGCGCGATCGTGGCGCACCAGAACACGGACTGGCTTGGGGTGGTGCCCGAGTGGCACTGCTTCACGCAACCGCTGGCGTTCCTGATCTTCTTCGTGGCGGCGGTCGCCGAGAACAATCGCATCCCCTTCGACCTGCCGGAATGCGAGCAGGAGCTGGTGAGCGGCTACCACACGGAATACTCGGGCATGCGGTTCGCCATGTTCATGATGGGGGAGTACACCGCCATCGGATTCATGAGCGCGTTGATCGTGACGATGTTCCTGGGCGGCTGGAGCCTGCCCTGGATCCAGCTGGCGCCGGCGAGCGGGCCGAGCTGGATCGGGGGGCTGGTCAGCATCCTGGTCTTTCTCGTCAAGTGGGCCCTGGTGGCGTTCACCTACATCTGGCTCCGCTGGACCCTGCCCCGCTTCCGCTACGACCAGCTCATGGGGCTGGGGTGGAAGGCGCTGGTGCCGCTGGGCCTGGCGAACATCGCCGTCACGGCCTTTCTAGGAGTGGTGCTCTGAGGCTTGTGGGGGGGCGGCCCGCCACCGGATAGACGCATTCACGACGATACGATGCAAGGGAGCCCGGCATGGGCGTCAAGAAAACCAAGGGTCCGAAACGAAGCGCCTGGACGGAGGTCTACCTCCCCGAGATCTTCCGGGGGATGTGGAATACCCTGCGGCACATCTTCTTCGTCAAGCCCTTCACGGTCCAGTACCCCGAGGAGAAGCTCAAGGTCCCCGGATTCGAGGCGAGCCCGCCCGGGTACCACGGGGAGCACCGCCTGCTTCTGGACGAGGAGGGCCGGCCGAAGTGCGTCGCCTGCTTCATGTGCCAGACGGTCTGCCCGCCCCAGTGCATCGAGATCGAGGCGATGGAGGTGGACTGGCCGGACCGGGACAAGGCCCCCAAGTCCTTCAAGATCGACATGCTGCGCTGCATCTACTGCGGGCTGTGCGAGGAGGCCTGTCCCAAGGACGCCATCGAGCTCACGAACCAGTACTTCACGATCTCGAGGACGCGCGAGGACAAGATCTACGACCTGGAGAGGCTGACCCACAACGCGCCGGACGCGCTCTCCTACAACCGGCCGGAGGGGCTGAAACCGGAGAAACCATGACCGACGCCTTTTTCATCATCCTGTCGATCGTCTCGGTGGTCTCGGCCATCCTGGTGGTCTCCCCGCGGAACCCCATCTACGGCGCGCTCTCCCTGCTGGTCATGATGCTCTCGCTCGCCGGCATATTCCTCCAGCTGACCGCCCCTTTCCTGGCGGTGATGCAGCTGGTCGTCTACGCCGGCGCGGTGATCGTCCTCTTCATCTTCGTGATCATGATGATGAACCTCGAACCCGCCGAGATGGGCGAGGAAAAAGGATTCTGGTACAAGATGATCTGCTTCTTCCTGGCGGGTTTTCTCGCCGTCTTCATGACGGTCGGCATCGCCAAGTCCCGCAAGGCCCTGCCCGACCGGTTCCCCGAAAAAGCGACGGCGGAAAAGGTCGAGACGAAGGAGCGGACGAGGCTTGGAAGGGTCGATCTCGTCGACACCGAGACGGGCTCGGTTCCCGAGACGTTCGGGTCCACGCCGCGGGTGGGGGAGATCCTCTTCAACCCGTACGTGGTCCCGTTCGAGCTGGTCTCGGTGCTGATCGTCATCGCGGTCGTCGGCGCCGTGGTGTTGACGAAACGAAAAGTGTAAGGACGCGCCCCCGGCCGGAAAGGGGCCGGGAGCGGCCTTGGGGAGGCTTGCGTGTTCAACCTCTCATCCTGTCTGATCCTGAGCACGGTGCTGTTCGCCGTGGGGGTGTGGGGGGTGATCGCCCGGCGGAACCTCTTCTTCGTTCTCATGTCCGTGGAGGTGATGCTCAACGCGGTGAACCTCGCCTTCCTCGGATTCGCGCGGTGCTGGGGCGGCGTGGGAAGCCTCGAAGGGCACCGCGGCCACGTGTTCGTGCTGATGATCATGGCCGTCGCCGCCGCCGAGGCCGCCGTGGGACTCGCGATCCTGCTCGCGCTCTTTCGGACCAAGCCCTCGGTGGACGCCGATGAAATGAACCTCATGAAGAGCTAGCGCATGACGGCAGAACAGACCATCTTCCTGATCCCCTTCTTCCCGCTTCTGGGGTTCCTCGTCAACGGGCTTCTGGGTCACCGCTTCTCCAGAAGGGGCGTCGGCCTCATCGCCACCGTCCTGCCCACGCTCTCCTTCCTCGTCTCCCTCTCCCTCCTGATCGAACTGATCGCCTACCAGCCGCACGGTGGCCTCCACCAGACGCTGTTCTCCTGGATCGCCCTCGGCGATCTGAGCATCGACGTCGCCTTCCGGTACGACGCGCTGGCGGCCGTCATGTGCATGGCCGTCACCGGCGTCGGGTCCCTCATCCACCTCTACTCCATCGGGTACATGGGCCACGACCGGTCCCCCGCCCGCTACTTCTCCTTCCTCAACCTCTTCATGTTCGCCATGCTCATGCTGGTGCTCGCCGACAACCTCCCCCTGATGTTCGTCGGCTGGGAGGGCGTGGGGCTGTGCTCCTACCTTCTCATCGGTTTCTGGTACGAGGACACGGAGAACGCCAAGGCCGGCAAGAAGGCCTTCATCGTCAACCGCATCGGCGACTTCGGCTTCCTCGTCGGCATCTTCTCCATCTTCTTCGTGATGAACCACCTCGTGGCCGCGGGCCACGCGACCCCCGAGATCGCCCGCGGCGTCCAGGGCATGAAGTTCACCGCGATCAACGCGCTGGCCCCCCACTTCAACACGGTCTCCATCCTCGGCATCGCGGCCGGCGCCACCGCCACCCTGATCACCCTCTTCCTCTTCCTCGGCGCCACCGGGAAGTCGGCCCAGATCCCCCTCTACGTCTGGCTCCCCGACGCCATGGCCGGCCCCACCCCCGTCAGCGCCCTCATCCACGCCGCCACCATGGTCACCTCCGGCGTCTACATGATCGGGCGCCTCAACGGCCTGTTCCTCCAGTCGGAGGTCACCCTGGCCGTCGTGGCCACCGTCGGGGCGGTCACGGCGCTGTTCGCCGGCACCATCGCCCTGACCCAGAACGACATGAAGCGCGTGCTCGCCTACTCCACCGTCTCCCAGCTGGGCTACATGTTCCTCGGCATGGGCGTCGCGGCCTTCGGCGCCGGCATCTTCCACCTGATGACGCACGCCTTCTTCAAGGCCTGCCTCTTCCTCGGCGCGGGCTCGGTGATGCACGCCCTGGAGCACGCCTTCAAGAAGACCGGCATCCACGGCGATCCCCTCAACATCCAGAAGATGGGGGGCCTGCGAAACCGCATGCCCGTCACCTTCTGGACCATGGTGCTCGCCACCGTGGCCATCTCCGGCTGGCCCCTGACCGCCGGCTTCTTCAGCAAGGACGAGATCCTCTGGCAGGCCCTGGCGCGCGGCCAGCACAACGGGTGGTTCTACGTCGTCTACGCCATCGGTCTCGTGGGCGCGGCGGTCACCGCCTTCTACATGTTCCGCATGGTGGCGCTGGCCTTCCTGGGCTCCTACCGCGGCAAGGAGGGCGTGGAAACGGAAATCCACGAGTCCCCGAAGGTGATGACCGTGGTCCTGATCGCGCTGGCCGGCCTCTCCGTGGTGGGCGGCTTCATCTGGCTTCCGGGATTCATCCCGGGGGCCCAGTGGCTCCGCGACTTCATGGGGCTGGGGGGAGGGGGCCACGGAGGCCACGGCGCCGGGCACGGCGGCGGGCATCACACGGCCGCGGAAATCACCGCCATGCTGGTCTCGGTCGTGCTGGCGCTCGGCGCCTCGGGGCTGGGCTGGTGGTTCTTCACGCGCAAGCGGGACACGGCCCGGAAACTCGCCCGGGAGACCTTCTTCACCCGGGCCCTCTACCGGCTCTCCTACAACAAGTACTGGGTGGACGAGATCTACGAGGCCCTCGTCATCAAGCCCATCTACTACGGGGCCGTCGCCATGTGGCTGATGGCCGACATGGTCATGATCGACGGGCTCGGCGTCAACGGGCTGGGCTATCTGGTCAAGAGGGTGGCCGCTTCCCTGCGCCGGCTCCAGTCGGGGCTGGTCAACATGTACGCCCTGATCGTTCTCTTCGGGGCGATGGCCGTGATCTGGTTCATGCTTTTCAGCGTTCTCTACTCTACCTGAATAGGATAGGTTTCGATGTCCGACTCTCTATGGCTCACAGCGCTGGTCTTCCTGCCCGTGGTCGGCGGCATCGGGCTGTTGTGCCTCCGCAAGGACCGGGAGAAGGACCTGAGGAACCTGGCCTTCGTCGTGTCGCTGGTCGAGTTCGTGGCCTCACTGGCCCTCTTCTTCAAGTTCGAGACGGGGGAGGCCGGGCCGCAGTTCGTGGTGAACCTGAAGTGGATCCCCGCCATCGGGGCCCGCTACCACATGGGCGTCGACGGCATCAGCCTCTTTCTGGTCCTTTTGACCACGTTCATCACGCCGCTGGCGATCCTCGGCTCCTTCCGCTACATCAAGAAGCGGCAGAAGGAATTCTACGTGGCCATGCTCTTCCTCGAGGCCGCGATGGTCGGGGTCTTCTGCGCCCTGGACCTTCTGCTCTTCTACGTCTTCTGGGAAGCGATCCTCATCCCCATGTACCTGATCATCGGCGTCTGGGGCGGGGAGAGACGCATCTACGCCGCCATCAAGTTCTTCCTCTTCACGATGGTCGGCTCGCTCCTCATGTTCGTGGCCATCCTCTATTGCTACTTCAAGGCGGGCACCCTGGACGTGCTCGAATTGTACGGCGCGCTGAGCGTCCTCACGCCGGAAGAGCAGGTCCTCCTCTTCTCGGCCTTCGCGCTCTCCTTCGCCATCAAGGTGCCCATGTTCCCGCTCCACACGTGGCTGCCCGACGCCCACGTGGAGGCGCCCACCGCCGGATCCGTCATCCTGGCCGGCGTGCTGCTGAAGATGGGAACCTACGGCTTCATCCGCTTCGCCATCCCCTTCTTCCCGGGCGCTCTTCTCTATGACATCCACGTCCCCGTCATCGGCCTGCAGTTCACCATGCTTACCCTCTTTTCGGTCCTGGCCGTCATCGGGATCATCTACGGCGCGCTGATGGCCCTGGCCCAGGACGACATCAAGAAGCTGGTCGCCTACTCCTCGGTGAGCCACCTGGGCTTCGTGATGCTGGGCCTTTTGGCGCTGAACGCCCAGGGGATCGGCGGCGGGGTCTACCAGATGCTGAACCACGGCGTCTCCACCGGCGCGCTCTTCCTCCTGGTGGGCATGCTGTACGAGCGGCGCCACACCCGCGAGATCGTGGACTACGGGGGCATCGCCCGGAAGATCCCCGTCCTGTCCGCCGTCTTCATGATCGTCACCCTCTCCTCCATCGGCCTGCCGGGCACGAACGGGTTCGTGGGGGAATTCACGATTCTTTTGGGGATGTACCGCGTGGGTCCCTGGTACGCGATCTTCGCGGCGTCGGGCGTGATCCTGGGGGCGGTCTACATGCTCTGGATGGTGCAGCGGGTCTTCTTCGGACCGCTGACGAATCCCGACAACGAGAAGCTCGAGGACGCGAGCCACCGGGAGCTGGTCGTGCTGGTGCCCATCGTGATCATCATCTTCGTCATGGGCATCTTCCCGAACCTCTTCTTCCGCAAGATGGAGCCCTCGGTGAAGTGGGTGACGGCGAAGGTGCACGAGAGACTCATGGAATCCGGGGAACCCTCGGCGGCCCCGCCCGTGGAACCGGGCGCGGGCGCGGAGGGCGTCGGCTAGTCGAGTGTCAAAGCAAGGTTTTCTGGCTGAGGATTTCAGATTGGAGATTTCAGCGGGGTTTGCGACGCAGCCGCTCGAATCTGAAATCTCCAATGGGATCGTGAAATGAACGACTTGATCCTGCAACTGAAGCCCCTGTCCCCGGTGATCGCGGTCTTTCTGGGCGCGCTCGCGGCGGTGCTGGCGGGAGCCTGGGTGAAGCGGGAACAACGCTCCGCCCTGCCCTACATCGCGCTGGCGACGCTGGGATTCGCCATGGTCCTCCAGTTCAACTTCTGGGGAGGGTCGGGCTCGCGGGTCCTCTTCCACGGGGCCCTCCATCCCGACGCCTTCTCCTCCTTCCTCTCGGCCGTCCTTCTTCTCGGCGCAGGCCTGGCGGTGCTGGTCTCGGTCGGGTACGGGCGGAAGATGGACATCGACCACGGCGAGTTCTACGGGCTCCTGCTGACCTCGGTGGGCGGGATGATGCTCCTCACCATGGCCCGGGATTTCGTCACGCTGTTCATCAGCATCGAGATCACCTCGATTCCCGTTTACGCGATGACGGGGCTGGCACGCCAGCGCCGCCGGTCCGCCGAGGGGGCCATGAAGTACATGATCCTGGGGGCCTTCTCCACCGCCTTCCTGCTCTTCGGCGTCGCGCTGATCTACGGCATCACCGGGACCACGTCCTTCACGTCCTCGTCGTTCGACCCCATGATCAAGCCCCTCTTCGTCACGGGCATCGGCCTTTTCATGATGGGGCTTCTCTTCAAGCTCGGTGCGGCCCCCTTCCACGTCTGGGTGCCGGACGCCTACGAGGGCGCCCCCGCCCCCGTCACCGCCTTCATGTCCGTGGCCGTCAAGGCCGCGGCCTTCGGCGCCTTCATCCGGGTCCTCTTGCTCGTCTTCCCGGACGGGGAGGTCTCCGCCATCTGGTGGAAACTTCTGTGGGGGGTGGCCCTGCTCACGCTGATCCTCGGAAACTTCATCGCGATCTACCAGCGCAACGTCAAGAGGATGCTCGCCTATTCCGGCATCGCCCACTCCGGCTACCTCCTGATCGGCCTCGCGGCGCAGGGCGCCAGCCTCTCGGGGGAGGCGGGCGTGGAATCCATCGGCGTCAGCGGGGTGTCCGCCATCCTCTTCTACCTGCTCGTCTACACGTTCATGACGGCGGGCGCCTTCGCCGTCGTCGCCATATCGGCGCGCGACGAGGACGACCTCGAGAGCCTCGAGGACTACGCGGGCCTGGCCCGCCGCCGCCCGCTGGTGGCGGCATCCATGGGCCTCTTCCTCGTCTCCATGGCGGGCCTGCCCCCCTTCGGCGGGTTCATGGCCAAGTTCTTCGTCTTCAAGTCGGCGATCGACACGGGGAGCTCGAGCCTGGTGTGGCTTGCGGTGCTCGGCATCATCACGTCGATGGCCTCCCTCTACTACTATCTCCGGGTCGTGATCTACATGTACTTCCGCGAGCCCGTTTCCGAGCGTCCGCCCGTGGAGCCCGCCTGGGGCACCCACTTCGCCCTGTTCCTCTGCGCCGTCGCCGTGCTCTTCCTCGGCATCCTTCCCGGCAAGATCTACAACCTCGCCGCCGAGGGCGCGAAGGTTTTCCTCTCCTAGGGCAAACGGTCGAATCAGGGGTCAGCCCTTTTATTTTAGTATTTTTACCATCCTCTTCTTGAGGCGGCGTTATTTGCCGCGGTCATCCTTTTCAACCTCCGTAAATTAAAAGGACTGACCCCCAACGCGCCTGCTCCGCATCTGCAAGGGCTACGGCGGGCAGGCCTGCACCAAACCATCGGTTTTCGGCATGTCAACAGTAAAGACACGGCCCCCATCGTAGTAGAGTGAAAGGAAGAATTTTAGCAGGCCGCACCGGAGTCTTGACGGGAACCATGATTTGCCGTAAGCTCATGCTATCAAAGGGTTCCATCGTTTGATAGGTGAAGTGATTTCGACCCGAGCAAGGTTCCTTTCCCCTTGCTTCTTGTCCCCCCGACCAGATGGAAGGAAAGAGGCACGATGCCGACGGTTCTTCGAGAGGGGCCCTATCGTTTCTTCTTCTACGCGGGGGATCGGGAAGAACCGGTGCACATCCACGTGGAACGTGACGACCATGTTGCGAAGTTCTGGCTGGACCCTGTCCGATTGCAGTGGAGTGGCGGGTTCCGGCCCCCGGAAATCTCCCGGATTCAAGATATCATCCTGGATCACCGACGAGAACTGATGGAGGCCTGGAATGAGTACTTCCAGGATTGAGATCGACGTTCCGACAGCACAGGACGTTGTTTTGACGGATGACACCTTGCGTGTGGACCTGAGCGACGGGCGGACCCTCTCGGTTCCTCTCGCCTGGTTTCCGCGCCTGGTTCACGCCACGAAAGATGAGCGGGGAAACTGGAGGTTGATCGGGCAGGGTTCGGGGATTCACTGGGAAGACCTGGACGAGGACATCAGCGTGGAGGGCCTCCTGGCCGGTCGGCCATCCGGGGAAAGCCAGGAATCCTTCAAGAAATGGCTCGCGTCCCGTCCTTCCCCGCCTTCCGACGGCAATCCCTGACCTCATCAGGGGTCAGCCCTTTTATTTTAGTATTTTTACCATCCTCTTCTTGAGGCGGCGTTATTTGCCGCGGTCATCCTTTTCAACCTCCGTGATCATCGCCGAGACGTTTGCGATGTGGCCCATGTCCAGTTCCTCACTCAGACATCGCAGGTTCGCCGTCGTGTAGCCAATCACGGAAAGTCTCGTATCCAACCCGAACATGCACTGCTCAGTTTGGATGACTCTTGACAGCGTTCCAGGGAATCGCCGCTGCGGATGATGTGTTCCCAATAATTCTGCTGCCAGAACCGGTCGCAGAATTGCCGCCAACCAAAATCATTCACGCCACGAACATATTGCAGGGTCGTCATGGATTTGAATGCCTGGATGATACGGCCGACGGTGCACGGCGCAGTCCCGTAGGGGCGATCCTTGTGATCGCCCTCCTGCCCGTCGTTGCCGGCAAGGGGGCGAACACGAGGTTCGCCCCTACAAGATTCGGTCAGATGCATGATGGCGTGAAAATGGTTCGGCATCACCACGAATTCATCGGTGTTCAGATTCGGGAAACGGGTCGGCAGCGAACGCCATGTGTCCGCAACCATGCCACCGGCGTCGTTCATGCACATTTTCCCGCCTTGCACATCCCCCAGCATCTGCAGTCGGCCCTCTACGCATATTGTGATGAAATAGTATCCTGGCAAGGGGTCAGTCCGTGAAAATTAAAATTAACGTTGCCTGACTCGGAACGTAGGATGGTTTCATGGCAAGGCAACCGCGAGTGGAGTTCCGGGGGGCTGTGTACCACGTCATGAGGGCAAGCAGCGTGACTCATTCAAGGGAGACGGCGCGAGGTTTCATGACCAAATCGAGGCGGAGAGGATTGTGGAACAAGGCCTCGTGAAGTTGGGCCTGGAGGAGGAAGATCTGAAGACCATGATGAAGGGCGCCCCGGAAAAGGCTGCGATTGCTTGGTTGATCCGGAAGAGCACGGTGACGGACAACCGGTGGATCGCCTCCCGGCTTCACATGGGAGGCCCGTCGTACGCGTCGAAACTCGTGAATCAGGTGAGGAAAGCGAGGAGAGGAGAGTTGTGGAAGTTGCGGAGGAAGGTGGGGAAACAGGTCCTGTAGCGCCGCGAAAACCGACGTGATTTCCATTATCACGGACTGACCCCTTTGCTGGACCCCTTTGCTGACCCCTTTGCAGACAACGAAATCTCGACTTCCCGCCGCCACCGCCCGCGCGTAGCCCGGATGGGCAAGAATTCCATGAGAAAAATGCATCGAAGCCGGTACACTGTTTCCTGGAGCACAGAAGACGATCCGAACCGGGGATGGATGCGGAGAGCGCCGTGAACCAAGAAGCGGACGAGACGGACCCCGTCATCGAAGCCTACAAGAAGCACGTCGACCGATCCCTGATCCGGGAGAACCTCAAGCGAACGCCCCAGGAAAGACTGGAGAGGCTCATGGAACTCCAGCGTTTCGCGGAAGAGCTCCGGCGCGCAGGAAAAGAGAAGAAGGGACCCGGCCGATGACCGATTTCAAGGGTCTCTTGAAAGCCCTCACGGATGGAAACGTCGAGTTCATCGTCGTCGGCGGCGCCGCCGCCACGGCGCACGGCTCGTCGAGGCTCACCCTCGACCTCGACGTCGTATACCGGCGCTCCAGAGAGAACATCGCACGGGTCTTCTCCGCCCTGAAGGACCACGATCCCTACCCGCGTGGGGCGCCGACGGGCCTGCCCTTTCGCTGGGGCGAGAAGACCGTGGCTTCCGGCCTCAACTTCACCCTGACCACCGACCTTGGAGACCTCGACCTCCTGGGCGAGATACCGGGAGGCGGCACCTACGAGGCTCTCGTCCGGGACGCCGTCGTCCTCGATCTTTTCGGCATGAAGGTCCAGATCGTCGGCCTCGAGCGCTTGATCCAAGTCAAGCGCGCCTCCGGACGCCCCAAGGACTTCGAGGTGATCGCCGAACTCGAGGCCATCCGGGAGGAACAGGAGACGGAGACGTGATCGTCCTCGGCATCAGCGGCTTCTTTCACCACGATCCTGCGGCGGCCCTCCTCGCCGACGGGCGCCTGATCGCGGCCGCCGAGGAGGAGCGCTTCTGCCGCGTCAAGCACGCCCCCGGACGATTGCCCCTCGAGGCCGCCCGCTTCTGCCTCGAGGCGTCCGGCGTCTCCCCGAAAGACGTGGACGCACTCGCCTTCTCCTGGGACCTCCGCGCAGGGCTGCGCGCCTGGCCGCGCCATCTCCGCCGCATGGGGCACGACCCCCTCCGCGCCTTCAAGAACGCCCGCGACCTCTGGAAACGGTCCCGCAAGATCCGAAAACGCCTCCAGCGCCTCGCCTCCGAGATCGGTCTCGACGCCCGCCTCGTTCCCGTGGAGCACCACCTCGCCCACGCCGCCTCCGCCTTCCTCTTTTCGGGCTTCGACGACGCCTCCGTCTTCTCCGCCGACGGCCGCGGCGAACTCGCCTGCGCCTGGGCCGGCGAAGGAACGCCCGAAGGGCTCGAGCGCCTCCGCGAATGGGTCCTGCCCGACTCGCTCGGCATGTTCTACACCTCCGTCACCCAGTACCTCGGCCTGCCCCCCAACGACGGCGAGTACCGCACCATGGGCATGGCCCCCTACGGAGACGCCGACAAGGCCGAGCTCGGCGACTGCCTCAGGACCGGCGCCGACGGATTCCGCGTCGACGGCTCCGCCGTGGGGCTTTCGATTCGCAACGGGCGTGGAAGCCGGCGACTCTACGCGGACCGGTTCCCGGCGCGCTTCGGCCCCCCCCGGATCGGCGACGGCCTCTCGGAACCCCACGTCCACGTGGCGGCCTCCGCCCAGAAGGCGCTCGAGGCGGGAGCCGTGTCGGCCGTGAAGGGCGCGCTCGCCGGTCCCCTCGCGCGCTCGGGGCGCCTCTGCCTCGCCGGCGGCGTGGCCATGAACGTCGTGCTGAACCGTCGCCTGGGCCTTCTGGACGGCGTCGACAGGGTCTGGGTGCCGCCCGCCCCGGGGGACGCGGGATGCGCGGCGGGCGCCGCGGCGTGGGTGGCCCGGGACGGGGGCGATGCGATCCGGCCGCTCGAAAGTCCCTTCCTCGGGCCCGCCTTCTCCAAAGACGCCGTGCGGACGCTTCTGGAGAGCCGCCGCCTCCCCTTCGCCGAACCCGACGATCCCGAGCGGGAGTGCGCCTCCCTCCTGGCCCGGGGCGAGGTGGCGGGCTGGTTCCAGGGGGCCATGGAATTCGGGCCCCGGGCGCTGGGGGGGCGGAGCATCCTGGCCCATCCCGGGAAGGCGGGGACGGCGGATCGGATCAACGCGTCGATCAAGTTCCGGGAGCCGTGGCGCCCGTTCTGCCCGTCGGTCCTGGCCGGGGAGGCTTCCCGCCTCCTGGTCGAGCCCTTCGATTCGCCCTTCATGAGCTTCGCCTTCACGGTCCACAAGACGTGGCGTGACCGCATCGGGGAGACCGTGCACGTGGACGGCACGTCGAGGGCCCAGGTCGTGGACCGCGAGCGGGCGCCCGGGTTCCATCGCCTGATCTCGGGCTTTTTCGAACGCACGGGCATTCCCGCCGTGCTGAACACCTCCCTGAACCGCCGGGGCGAGCCGATCGCCTGCACGCCGGAGGACGCGCTCGACGTCTTCTTCGGCTCCGGGCTCGAGCATCTCTACCTGGAGGGGTTGCGGATCTCGAAAGCGCCTGCGGCGGGAGGAGGTTATTCGTCATGGGTCAGAGGAAATGAGCACGGCGGGATCGTTCTCGCAGAAACACCAGGTACACCAAGACCGCCAAGAATTCCAAAGGGGCAGTGACCCGTGACCCGTGACCCATACCCCCCCGCGCTTTCGCTAACGCGTCGGCCGCGCGTTCAGCGCGAGGAACGCCTCGACCTTGGCGCGGATCGAGCCCGTGACCTTCTCGTCCGCTTCCACGTAGAGGCCCTCGTGCTTTCCCGCCAGGTACTTCGCCAGGACGTTCTTCTGGCAGAAGGACTGGGCGAAGAAGACCGCGGGCACGCCGGGGGGGACGTAGGTCTCCACCTCCAGGTCGGCGGGCGTGTCGTTCTCCACGCACCGGGTCCATCCGAGAATCTGCGTGTGGTCCGGAAAGAGGTCGAGCAGGGAGAGATCGCAGGGCGGAACGCCCCAGAAGGCGGCGGGCGGGTCGGGTTCGGGCGGGGGAGGGTTTGCCCGCACGCCCGTGACGACGCGGTCCATCACGGCCTCCACGCGGGCGCGGAGAGGGCCCTTGCCGTCGCAAAGGGGCGTGCCGAACCCCTCCACGGCCAGGTTGCGCGTCTCCCGGACGGGCCCCAGGCCGAGGTCGCGCAGGATGCGGACGAGGAATCGCATGCCGTCGCACTTGTCCTCGCCCACGCCCGAGACGATGGCATCGAGCGGCAGGGCCAGGGCGTTGGCCAGGACGGTCCTGAGCGTGGCGCAGAAGACGCGGGGCACGTGGGGATCGGCCAGACGGATGGGCGCCTCGGGCCGGGGGATGTCGAGATCCACCAGCGTCGCTCCGGCCGACCGGTAGGCCTTCAGGACGGATTCGGGCGGGTGGCCCACGATGCCGATGCGTCTGGGAACGTCCATGGAACCCAGCGTACGGTTGTAGATCGAAAGTCGGAAGTCGAAAGTTGAAAGTCGAAGTTCGAAAGCCGCAGCTCCAGGGTCGAAAGTCCGGGACGGATGCCGGGAAGCTGGTAAGATGAGGCGCCATGGACGGCAAGGATGCGGCTTCGACGGCGGATTTCGACCGCGTACGGATCGGCCGGGCCGACGCGTGGGTCCGGCGCGATTTCCGCGACGCCTTCGAGACGATGAACCTCGCCGACCCGGCGTACCGGCCCCCGCCGGAGGCGGCGCGTTACCGGGGCCGGGCCGAGGTTTTCTCCCTGGCCGTGCCGGGCGGGGAGGGGCGCCGGGCCGTGGTGCGCTTTCTTCGCCACGGCGGGCTGTCCGGGCTTCTCTTCGGCGGGTGGTTCGCGGGCCCCTCGCGGGCGTTCCGCGAGCTCGCCCTGACCCGGTCCGCGATGGCCGCCGGCGTCCCCACCGCCGCGCCCCTGGCCGCCGTCACCTTCCGGCGCCTGGGCCTGTTCTACCGCGCCGTCCTCGTCACCGAGGAAATCGAAGGAGGCCGGGATCTCGCCGCACGGCTCGAGACGACGCCGGTGGACCGGGCGTGCGCCCGCGCGTCCGCCCGGGCCGTCCGGCGCATGCACGACGCCGGGTTCCGGCACGCCGATCTCAACCTCAAGAACGTCCTCGTCCGGGAGGCGGGAGAGACTCTCGAGGCCTACATCGTGGACTGGGACCTCGCCAGGCGTTCCCCACGGCCTCTCTCCCGCCGGGCCCGCCTGGGCAACCTCATGCGCCTGGACCGCTCGGCCCGCAAGACCGCTTCCCGCGGCCTGCCCGTCCCGCTGAAGGAGAAGCTGCGCTTCCTCAAGCATTACTTCGCCCCGCCGGGGTCCGCCCCGCCCACGCGCGCCGCGCTGAGGCGCTGGGCCCTGCTCGCCCGGATCCACGCCGTGGCGTGGTTCCTCTTCCCCTGAAAGTTGCGTCTTGGCGAGAGAAAACCGGCGGCGTGGCGGGACGCGGGCAAGCCGGCGCCGCTTGTGGGAGGCGTGCGTCCCGGGCCACCCAGCCTTTCGGCCCGGGACCACGGCGATCCGTCTCCTTTGGACCGCGGGCTTCCAGCCCGCAGCACCGCGGCGACCCGGTTCTGAACACCAAGGCACCAAGGCACGAAGTCACGAAGAAATCTGGAACTCAGGAACTCAGGAAGGTGCGTTTGCCATTTCAACCGCCGATGCACGCCGATCGGTGCCCGCGAGGGGCGACGGCGCGAAACGCTCGTTACCGACTCCCCCTTGACGATTCCCGGATGCCGCCGTCGTTCCTCCTTTTCCCCAGGTCGCTCTTGGAGAGCAGGAAGGGCCCCAGGATCAGCGCGTCGAGCCCGGAGCCGAAGAAGATGTCGAGCGCGTCTTCCGGCGTGCAGGCGATGGGTTCCCCGCGGCGGTTGAGGGAGGTGTTCAGTAGAACGGGAAGGCCGGTGCGCTCGGAGAACGCCTCGAGAAGGCGGTGGAAGCCCGGCGTCGCGACCGGGTCCACGGTCTGGATGCGGGCGGTCCCGTCGGCGTGGACCACCTCGGCGATCCGGCTCCGCCACGCGGGGGAGACGTCATGGTTGACGGTCATGAAGGGTGAGGGCTCCCGCGCCCCGAAGATCTCCGGCGCCCGGCTCTCGAGGACGGCGGGGCAGAAGGGGCGCCAGCGTTCGCGGAACTTGACCGCGGCGTTGACGCGGTCCGCGGTCCCGGGCCTGCCGGGGTGGGCGAGGATGGAGCGGTTCCCCAGCGCGCGGGGCCCCCATTCCATGGCGCCGTCGAACCGCCCGAGGGTCTCCCCCCCGGCGAGGCGCTGCGCGGCTTCCTTTTCCAGATCGGGAGGTTCCGAGAAGGGCAGGCGCCTCGATTCGAGGAGCCGCCGCAATGCGCCGCTCTCGAAACGCGGCCCCAGAAAGGCGTGGGCGAGGGGCCGGCAACACTCGCCTGCACGGATCGACGCCCAGACGGCCGCGCCCAGCGCCCCGCCCGCGTCGCTCGACGCGGGCTGGACCCACAACCGTTTCACGGAGGGCTCCCGGAGGAGGAAGCCGTTCAGCCGGACGTTGAGGGCGACCCCGCCGGCGAGACAGAGGTTTCCGCCGGCGCTTTCCAGCGCCCCCTTCAGCGGCCCCCGGAGCCACCCCAGCACGGCGTCCTCCACGATCTTCTGCGCGGCGGCCGCGATGTCCGTGTAGGGGGGGCGGGGACGTTCTCCCATGCCCGGCGGACCGAGCGCCCGCTCGAATTCGACGCCGAAGTACCGCCCCCCCCTCCGGTGGGCGCGCGGGGGAAAGACGTGGCGGGGGTCGGCCCAGGCCCCGCTCCCCTCGAGGCGGCAGAAGGGGGAGAGATCGACCGCCTCGGGATTCCCCAGCGCGGCGAGTCCCATGGTCTTGTACTCCCCGTCGTTCGGCTCGAACCCCAGAAACTCGGTGACGGCCGTGAAGAAGGTCCCCAGGGAATCGGGAAGGTGGAGCGTCCAGACCTTGCGCCACCGGCCGTCGCGCACGAGCCAGGCGCCGGCGCTGTCGAACTCCCCCATGGCGTCGGCGGTGAGGGCGAGATAGCGGCCCAGGCCCGAAGGCGGTCCCGCCGAGGCGGCGTGGGCGAGGTGGTGGGGGACGGACCGAAGCACCGTGCGGCCGCGATCGACGCCCAGCGACGAAAGGACCTTCTCGAGCCCGGCTTCCTCCCGGCGCCAGCGGGAGCCCGTCCGGATCACGGCCCGCCAGGCGTGACGCGGCAGGATCGGGCCGACGCGCCGGGCGAAGACCCAGCGGTTCTCGCGATAGGCATCGAGCGACCAGGGGTAGGCCACGAGGTCCACGTCCGAGGCCGACAGGCTTGCGGATTCCAGGCAGAACCGCGCGGAACGAACCGGGGGCGTGTGGGGAGCGTGCTTGACGCGGGTGAACCTCTCCTCCTCGGCGGCCGCGACGACCTCCCCGTCCACCACGAGCGCGGAAGCGGGATCGTGCACGTCGCGAGAGAGTCCGAGAACGATCACGGATACCTCCACGTTCTCAAAACCACCGCTGTCATGTGAAATGGTATATTCGTGTATGGTTGGATTCGTGTATCTGGCCACAGACACGGGCCCGAATGCACGAATATACAAAGACACGATCGGGAAATGCCATGAGATACCTGGACGCCGGAACGACCTACGCAAAGATCCTGGACGAGAGCGGCCTCCGCGTGCAACGCACCGACGCCCTCCCGCCCGATTTCCGGGCGGACGCCGCCACGGGGCACAACGCCTCGCGGTGGAGCGAGACCGTGGTGAACGAGCTGGTCGCGCTCGCCCGCGGCGGGCGCATCCTCGCCGGTGAGACGTTCAACCTGATCGACGTGGGGGCGAGAGACATGAAACGCGTGGAGGTCCACGCCGGCCGGCTGAAAGCCTGCGACTGGAACGACTCCTGCGGCGCCCTGTGCGGGTTCAGCCTGGAACTCCTCGGCGCCCATTTCGGCCTCGACTGGAACGACGTCCAGCCGGCCTCGAAGGGCCTGCACGTCACCTGCGGCATCTTCGCCCTCTCGGAGATGTTCGACCGGATCGCCGAGGGAACCGGCATCCCCGACGCCTCCGCCCTGTTCGTCAAGGGACTTGCCGACCTCGCGCACCGCTTCGCCGGCCGTCCACGCGTCTTCCATCTCTCCGGGGGCCTGTGCGAGAACCCCCTCTTTCTCGCCTCCTTCGACTGCGAGGTCCGGCCGCTGGGTCGCGGCGTCCTGCTCGAGGGCCTCCGATCCGAGGTGGAAAAACCGAAATGACCGTTCGGTCATTTCGTGCTTTTCGTGCCTATTTCCCTTTGCGACAGCGGTTTATGCGCATTTTCGTTTTTTCCATTTTCCGTTTGATTTCCCCATATCTTGTATGTAGAATCTCCGCGTTCCACAAAATCATGTGTAAGGGGAAGGTTTCGCCTTCATGCTGGGCGAGACCCGGATTCATCGAGACCTTTTCTACGGACAGGCCGGGAGGGTGTGATGTCGGAGCTGATTCAGTCGGTCGGAGTCAAGGGGGAGGCGGTTTCACGGAGCGTGGAGAACGAGCCGGTAGATTTGTCGGCCAACGGCCGGAAGGTGCTGGAGCGCCGGTACCTTCGCAAGGACGCCTCGGGTGCGTTGATCGAGACGCCGGAGCAGATGTTCCGGCGGGTGGCGCACAACATCGCCCAGGCGGAGCTTCTCTACGACCGTTCGGTGGACGTGGGGGAGGTGGAGAGCGGGTATTACGAGATGATGTCGAAGTTGTGGTTCATGCCGAATTCCCCGACGCTGATGAACGCGGGGCGGGAGCTCCAGCAGCTGTCGGCGTGTTTCGTTCTTCCGGTGGACGATTCGATCGATTCGATCTTCGAGATCATCAAGAACACGGCGATGATTCACAAGAGCGGGGGGGGGACGGGTTTTTCCTTCAGCCGCATCCGTCCATCGGACGACCTGGTGTCCACGTCTCACGGTCGGGCGAGCGGTCCGGTGAGTTTCATGCGTGTGTTCAACGAGGCGACGGAAGCGATCAACCAGGGTGGATTCCGCCGCGGGGCGAACATGGCGATCCTGCGGGTGGACCATCCGGACATCCAGGCGTTCATCGACAGCAAGGAGCAGGAGAAATCGCTGAACAACTTCAACATCTCCGTGGCGACGACGGCGGAGTTCATGGAGGCTCTGGAGGCTGGGGGGACGTACACGCTGTACAACCCCCGGGACGGGAGTGCGGCGGGGGAGCTGTCGGCGCCGGAGGTGTTCAAGACGATCGTGGACCACGCCTGGCGCAACGGGGAGCCGGGGATCGTGTTCCTGGACCGCCTGAACGCGGACAACCCCACGCCCACGTGCGGGGAGATCGAGAGCACGAATCCCTGCGGGGAGCAGCCGCTCCTTCCCTTCGAGTCCTGCAACCTGGGTTCGATCAATCTCGCGAAGATGGTGAAGGACGGGGAGATCGACTTCGGTCTTCTGGAGACGGTGGTGCACCGGGCGGTCCGTTTCCTGGACGACGTGATCGACATGAACCGGTATCCGCTGGCGCGGATCGCGGAGATGACGAAGGCGAACCGGAAGATCGGGCTGGGGGCGATGGGATTCGCGGATTTTCTGATCGAGCTGGGAATCCCGTACGACAGCGCGGAGGCGCTGGAGACGGGGGCGAAGATCATGTCCTTCATCGACCGGGAATCCAAGAAAGCCTCGCGGGCGCTGGCGGAGGTTCGGGGGCCGTTTCCCAACTACGAGAAGAGCATCTTCAAGGAGCGGGGCGATCTGCCGATCCGCAACGCCACCACCACGACGATCGCGCCCACGGGAACGATCTCGATCATCGCGGGCGCGTCGAGCGGGATCGAGCCCTTGTTTGCGGTCAGTTTCTTTCGCAACGTCATGGACGGGGAGCGTCTGGCGGAGACGCATCCGGCCTTCGAGCGCGCGGCCCGCGAGAAGGGTTTCTTTGACGAGGCGTTGATGAAGAGGATCGCGGAGACGGGGAATCTGGAGGGGATCGACGAGGTTCCCGAGGAGGTGAAGCGGCTCTTCGTGACGGCCCACGAGGTGGAGCCGGTGTGGCACGTCCGCATGCAGGCCTCGTTCCAGGCCCACACGGACAACGCCGTGTCGAAGACGGTGAACTTTCCCAACGAGGCGAAGCGCGAGGACGTGGACGAGGTCTACCGTCTGGCCTACAGCCTGGGGTGCAAGGGCGTGACGGTCTACCGGGACGGGTCCCGGAGCGAGCAGGTACTGAACCTGGGGGAGGGGACGTCGAAGGAGGCGGAGGCGTCGGGGGGGGAGACGCGCCCGGTGGAGGTGCTGGTCAAGCCCCGTCCCCGTCCGAGCCTGATGCGCGGCTCGACGCGCAAGATGAGGACGGGTTGCGGGAACCTCTACGTCACCATCAACGAGGACGACCAGGGGCGCCCCTTCGAGGTCTTCTCGTGGATGGGGAAGGCGGGCGGTTGCGCGGCCTCCCAGACGGAGGCCATCTGCCGTCTCATTTCCTTCGTGCTGCGCTCGGGCGGCGACGTGATCCCCATCATCGGCCAGCTGAAGGGCATCAGCTGCCATTCCACGGCGTGGGGGGAGGGGGGCCGCATTCTCTCCTGCGCCGACGCCATCTCCCGGGCCCTCGAGGCCTACCTTCGCCAGAAGGAGGAGGAGCCCGTCCCGCCCGGCGCGCCGCCGCGCCGCAAGACCGGTCCGATCCGGATCCGGCTCAGCAAGAAGGGCGCCTGTCCGGACTGCGGGGGCATCGTGGACCACGATTCCGGGTGCGTGGTCTGCCGGGCGTGCGGCTACTCGGAGTGCTCCTGACAGGGACGCGAAGGATCCGAACTCTTGCCGCTCCGAGGTTCCCGCGGAAGCAACGGGCCTTCGTCGCCGGCTCGCATCGCATTGACACGTTCCGGGGTTCCTGCCAGAATACCGTAGCCCGGAAGCCATTCCCGAACATCCTGCGGAGGAGATCATGAAAAGGTCGACGACGGTTCTGGCGGCCCTCGTAGTACTTACGGGCATGACGTCCTTGCTGTTCGCCGGCCAGCCGGGTGGGGAAAAGCCAGGTGGGACGCCGGACCGCGAGGTCCTCAAGCAGCTCCGCGAGGTCAAGAAGGGCCTGCGCAGCAAGTCCGCGGTGGAACAGGGGAAGGCCGTGAACGCGCTCGTCGGCGTCGATTCGGACAGCCCCCAGGTGCTCAAGGAGCTGGTGACGAACCTGGTCCTGGCGACCAACAGCCTGCGCGGGGAAGACCGGCGCCGTTGCGCGGCGTGGTTGACGGCCCTGGGGCGCCGGCATCCCGATTCGGGGATTCCGGAGAAGGTGAAGGCGGTTCTCCGCTTCATCGAGCAGCACGAGAGGAGCAACGCGGACATCCAGGTCTGCCTGACGCTGTTCGACTATCTTCTCGAGATCGGCGACGGGGACGTGCACAAGATCATCGAGGGGTTTCTCGGCCTGCTGAAGGATTATCTCAAGATCTTCGAGCTCCTCATGAAGCACAGCTCGGAGGCGTCCTTGAAGATCGTCACGGGCATCGCGACGGATCTCAAGGAAAAGAACCTCATCAAGCGCCGCGACGCGGTGACGCATCTGGGCGCCTGGTGGAACGGGCCGCCGCTGTACCGGATCCGGATCCCGGCGCTGTTGAAGGCCATGAAGTCCGCCGCGACGTCTTCCGACGCGATCGCGGCCTTGAAGAAGATCTGTCTTCCCGACTTCTCCCGGCCGGACCGCTGGCTGCGCTGGTGGAAGACCATCGAGAAGAAACCCGAGTGGAACGATCTCGACATCATCCGGGAGGATTTCCGGGAGGCCTTTGAGCGCCAGCGCGCGAGGACGTTGAGACAGGAGGGCGCGAGCGCCATCGCGGACTGGATCCGGGACTGGAACAATCCCTCGTTCCAATGGGCGGTCCCGCTGCTCATCGATCCGCTCCTCACCTACGACAACGAGGACATCCGGAACCGCGTCATCAGCGTCCTGGGCGACATCGCCGCTTCCGAGACTCTGGAACCCCTGGGAGACATCTTGAAGGAATGCGAGGGCCAGGACCGTGCGAAGCGCGCCATGCTCGCCGACGTGATCCGGAACCTGGCCAAGATCGCCGAGCCCCTGGCCGACGCCGAGACGCGCGAGAAGACGGCGAAGAGGCTCGAGCCCTACCTGGACAGCCTTTTCGAGAGCGTCGTCGGGGCGGCCGCGGAAGCCATGGGCAGACTGAAGTACAAGCCCTCCTGGGAAAAGCTGGTGGAGGTGATGAAGTCTCCGGCCAAGACCCGGGCCGCCATGAAAGCCGCGGAAGCCCTGGGAAAGATGCAGGCCAAGGAATCCCTGGACGACATGCTGAAGGTCTTTCGGAAATGCCTCGAGAAGAACCAGAACATGACCCTGGCCCTGAACATCGTCCGGGCCCTCAAGCTCATGAACGTGCGTTCCTCGGAGGTCGTCTCCCACCTGATCCAGGCCACCGGTTCCGAGTTCGAGAGCGTGGCCATCGAATCCATCGAGGTCCTGGGCCTCGACTGGAAGGAGCCCAAGGCCGTCCAGCCCATCCGGATGTTCTTCGAGGACGAGGAGAGGAGCCTCGCGGCGCGGATGCAGGCCCTCGAGGCCATCGCCTCCTATCCCCCCGAGCATGCGGCGTCGATCCTCTTTCTCGCCATCCGCCTTCCCAAGCAGACGGTCATCGAGAAGTACCGCAAGGCCATCCGCCGGGGAAACCGCCGGCTCCAGCACAAGCTCTCCGAGGAGGTGAAGGCCGGGACCCAGTTCCACAACATCGCCGTGAAGTACTTCCAGAAACCCGGCCACATCCTCCCCGAACACCGCGGTGAGCTCATCGACGTGGCCAAGGGCCAGGACAACAACATCACGGCACGCGCGCTTTGCACGCGCTGGCTCGGCAAGAAGGAGATCTGGAAGGAGGACGAGTGCCTCGATCACGTCCTGAACCTCCTCGAAGCCACGGAGGTCCCCGTGGTCGACGCCGCCGCGGACGTCCTCAAGAAGAACCGGTCCAAGAACGCCCTGGAAGCCATCATCAAGGTCCTGCCGGCCCAGTCCTCCGGCCGCAATACCTGGCAGAACATGCAGAAAGCCGACATCCTCAACGATTACGTCTTCCACTCGAACAAGTTCAACGCCGAAAAGCCGGAACGCTCGCCGAATTTCGGGTGCAACGGGAGGAGCTGGCTCAACTGGTGGAACAAGGTCTCCTCCTCCTTCGAGTTCATCGAGGAGTAGAAGCCGCCCTCGGCTCGACCGGTTTCCCTGTTCGTCACCGGCACCCCGTACCCTCTCCGTGCCGTGTGAGCGCTCTGCTGCATGGCTCCTCAAGAGGTATTCGCGCTGTAGTCATTTTCGAGGTCCGCCGGCCTGCTCCGGCCTGCATTTTCCTCGGCCACAGCCGGTGCGGGGGAGAAGAGAGAAGAGAGAGAAGGGCTTCTGGGGTCTGGATC
>Ga0180434_10000251_pt1 | contig 81268 bp, 51 predicted proteins | sample SS_ome_7_FD_132453 | JGI IMG/M metagenome (GOLD analysis project Ga0180434, IMG submission 132453) | Hypersaline lake sediment archaeal communities from the Salton Sea, California, USA - SS_1_D_2 metaG | ecosystem: Environmental > Aquatic > Non-marine Saline and Alkaline > Hypersaline >... | reverse complement strand
AGTCGTTGGATTCGTGCTGAGGAAGTTGCGGATTATAATAGTCGGTGTGTGCCATGATTTCGTTTAGGACAACGGAGATTTCCGGTTCGGGGTCTTCGGCGCCGGGAGAGCCGCCGATGTAAGTGCTCGCGCGCCAGTTGCCGCCGTAATTCAGGGAACCGGCCGGCTCGTCCGGCAAAGCCGAAGTCAAGGGCACAAGCGAATGACCTCCGCCGGTGGCAGCAAGCGGCCAACCGCGGCTGTTATTGTACTCGAATTCTGCAACGGTTCCGTTCCAGAAGTCTACCAGGCATAAATTTTCGCCGTTGTTTGAAAGCTTTCCCGAGTATTCACCGGCTATTTTAGCAGACAATCCCGTGCCATAGCGCGACTCGAAGGCTGCCTCGTTTTTAACGAGAAGTGCAAAATCTCCGGGTTCCAGTTCAGCGACTTTGCCGGTGCTGAAGTCAAATATAATGCCATCAGTAAAAGAAACAGAAGTCAATTCGACGGTTTCATCTCCGATGTTCCGCAGTTCGATGAACTCGAATTCCTGGTTATCCGTGGAATCTTCGACGGGTGGATCGGCCGGATCGTACATTAGCTCTGTGATGCGCAGATTATTCAAGGTATATGCCGCGATGGGCTCACCGGTTACGAACTGTTGCGGTGACGACCAATGACTCCATCGGCCGCTGGTATCTTTGAACCGGCAGCGAACCCGGTAGGTCCGGCCTGCTTTAACCTCGCTGGCGGGAATGGTTATGCCGCTGTCGAAGTCTGCCATTTCTTTGCTTTCCCAGACGGCGTCGATTTCGTACTTTCCTTCTCTGACTTGATAAGCCGGCTGAATACTTCCGGGCTCGGCCGGCTGGCCTGTCAGACGAGCATCGAAAAAGCAGTCGGAACTGCTTGTGCGCGACATGTTTTGCACCTGTATGGCAATTATGTTTTCGCCCTCGACAAGGTATGTCGGCTCAGGCAGCACAAAAGTAAACCAGCTTTTCTCGGAGGAATGTGCACCGCTTGCATAATCGTCATAGGACATATTTTCCGATGGCATGTTCTCCTGCAGGACGAAGGTGTCGTTGATCCAGACGTTGAAACCATCGTCATACATCGCTTCAAGGATGATATTATCTATCGCTGAGAGGTTATCTATTGTAAACTTCTTACGGATGAAGAAAGACGTGTGCGTGTACCGCATGTCCGTCAGTGTGGTTCCCAGGAAAGAGGTTGGCTCTCCCCAGCCGATGGGCGATGGGCCCTGCTGCCATTGCGAATCATCGAAGGATAATTCCCGCCATTCGGCCGTATCGGGCGAGGAAGCCTCCTGCATACCTTTGAAGTATTTCCATTCGCCGGCTTCGGGTATCAGGGTGATATCTTCGTCCGGCGTTGCGATTTGAGAGCCTTCAGTGACCTCGGCAATTCGCCATTTCATTGCGGCGAATGTGCCGCTGCCCTGCGGGTCGCTGAAGGGACTCACCTCGAAGGTCAGCGAGTTAATCGGATACGTTGAAGGACAGGTGGCGGTAACGATTGGTGTATCGGGTATCGAGGAATCTTCGAAAAACGTATCGAATTCGCGATTGTTCGAAACCGCGTAGTCCTTCATGATCTGCAGCATACCCCGGAAGTCTTTAGTTGAGGCTCGCTGATAGAATCGCCCCTGTCCGGCTTTGCTTCTGTTGATATAGCTGCTGATCATAATCGGATTGTAGTCCCACATGGCCCGGTCCGCTTCGACAAAAGTGGGGCCTCCGGTCGGACGATCGATAATATCCGCAAGATCATCAAGCACCTGATATAACTGATCGGCGTTGTAAAGCAGATCGTGAAATTCCCGCAGGCGATTCTGGTATTCGATCATAATGTTCGGATTGGAGAAAATGCCTCCCTGTCTTTTGAACACGTCTTCGCCGTTTCCGTACATATTGTTTGCCCAGGTCAGGTCCACGTCCCAGGGGAGCATGGACCACTTGTTGGTTTCGGGATTCAGGTAGAAGAACCAGTTCTTGCCGTAGCCGATGTCGCCGTGGTGGACTCCTTCGACCGCGCACCTGTAGCCGTAGTATCCGTCCAGATTGACATTTTGTTCCCACCATGTTTCGGGAGGCCTGCTATTGTATCCGCTCATAAAGGCACTCAAATCGGAGCCGTTGGTGACATGTGTCGGTCCCTGGTTGTTTAGGTCTCCTGCATAGCCTTCAATCTTATAGAGATTTCCATCCGGCAGATTGTGCTCGTTCAGGAATCTTCCGTCCATTTGTTCGAGGGTCATATAGAGGCCCCAGAAGTCGCCATCGTACTGGGTTGGCCCGGATTCATCAACCTCGTCAATAATACGGAAACAAAGCCAGTTGGTCTTGGATGCCTCAGCGCCCATCAAGTTGAAAAGTTTGTTGGAGGCGGCCTCGAACATGCCCTGTTCGCCCCGATGCTGATAATCACCCTGCTGGATGCATGCTGAGAAATTGAGTTTGTCCCACGTGGTATCGTATTTTTTGCCGTAGTCGTCGCGTGCCTGGAAGCTATGCCCGCGGTTGAAGTCGAATTTCCACATATTTTTGCCCATGGCGTATCGCCAGACACCGCCTCTGGCGCGGTAGCGGATGTGATCGTATACTTTGCCGTCGTAAACGAGCGTGCCGTTCCATTTATAATCGCTGCCCCCGTATCTCTGTCGCCAGGTGCAATTTTCGACATCCGTTTTCTTGCTGATAAGGTGGTAGACGGGCAGACTGCGCATCACGTTGGTTCCGTACTTGACAACTTCAGTTACTCCGGGCCGGACGGCTCCGTACCATGCGGGGACCCCGTCATAGACGAAATAAGCAAAATTAGGCTGGGGGTCGTCCGGATACGGCACCATAAGAGCGTGCCCGTAGTTATCTGTAATTGTGATGCGATAACGCAGAAACCGGCGGTGAATCTGCAAAGAGCCTGGAATTTGAACGCTGTAAGTATCATCGCCGACGATTGCATCGCCGCCGGCCCCGTCATCGTGCATCGTGAGATTTGTCCAGTTCGTATGATACTGCGAATCTTTTATGTTAACGTAGCTGCCGGGTTCCACGACCTGATAGCTCAGAGTAACATCTGCAACGCCGTCGGAATCGGTGACCTTGGCGGTCACGGTAACTACTTCTGCTGATTTGGGCTGTTTTGGGGAGTGTTTCACCTGGCGGATATTAGGCGGGGTGTTTTCGAGATAAACGATTTCGTTGTATGCCGCCGGTGTGGGATAAGCCGAGCGCCAACTGCCGGCCAGGTCATTGTCGCCGAATGGATTGACCAGTTGTATGGAATTTCCGGCGCCCGGCTCGTCGTCCGGTACGGGATCGCCTACGGTAGGCCATGGGAAACCAAGCTGATAATCGAGATGGTCGATTATCTCGCCGGAAGCGTTACAAAGTTCGATAGTTTCTCCGCTGTTGTTAAGCTTACCTTCGAATGGCCCGAACATTAAATGAGGAGATACGGCGAGCCTGGCGGTGCTCCACTTGGCCTGGATATGGGCCGGATTTTGAGTTACGATAATATAACCGTTCGCCGGCAGCGTCGCACCGGCGCCGAACCGGTAAGAAATGCCCCTGCTGAAGTACCAGCCGGATAGATCGATATCTTCGGCGGTGGTATTGTGAAGCTCTACGAACTCAACCAGTTCGGTTTTCACATCGGGATCGTGGTGAATTTCGTTAATTACAACGCAGCTTGTAGGGTGTGCTGCTTGTTTCGTAGCTGCACACGCTGCAACAGAACCGCTTCGACTCCGCTCAGGGTAAAGCTGTGTCTTGATGCCGAGCGAAGGCGAGACACTGCAAAATGGCAGCCAAATCAATACCAGAAAGAGCCAGGATTTCCTCAAAGATATGATCACCATTTATCTCCATCACATGAAGAATCAAACGGATTTCCACATTCGAGCCAGTCGCCCGCTAATATGGCAATATCCAGAAAGTTGACGTAACAATCGTCGTTCAGGTCGCCTTTAAGCTGTTTGGCGCACTGAAATATCGTGAATTTCTCGTCACTGGTATCGCTGATGGCGACGTTTAGCGGATCGCCGATGCGGATAAGGCATTGGTTCGAGTCTGTCACGGGAATCGGGTTCCACATATATGAGCCGGTGTTTTCCACCGTGTCGATTAGCCTCCAGCTTTGGCCGATGTCGGTGGAATACTCGATTGTAACGGTATCCAGTTCTATAGCCTGCATAGTTTTCCATGTGATTGAGCAGGTGCTTTCCGAGGCGAGGTTCTCGCCGCCGTTCGGCGATAAGACGACAGGCCCGGGGCTGACGGTGTAAGTCCAGACATCGCCGGGCTGATATATACCCGGAATTCCCAGGTCAAGCGTGTGGCGCTCCATCCATGTGAGGGTGACGTTAAGCCCGTCGACTTCGACTAAAACGTAGCCGTAATTTTCGGCGTGGCTCAGTTGCTCGACGGTATAATAACTGTTATCGCCGGAGTAGGGGGGCGACCAGGCATATGGGCTCGCGCCGCCGGTGCCTATGATGTACTGGTGGATGTCGTTGTCGGGATTGCCGTCACCATCATCAATCAGAGCATGGTCATAGAAGTGGTCATGACCTGTGAAATACGTTCTGCCGCCGGAGTTTTTGATGCTTGCCCAGAACTCATCTCGCCGTAGCGGCTGATTGTCGAGGCAGTCGTCGTGCATCGCTCTGAAGGCAGGTTCGTGGCCGGCGATGAAGATATGCGGTTTGGTATTGGCGGATAGTTGAGCGTCGAGCCATTGCTGGTTGACCGTGTGGGGTGTGTCGTGATTGATTCCTGCATATTGATCGAGCGAAACGATAAAGGCATTTTTATGCGTCACGGCGTACGTCATATATTTTTCTGACGGCGGGCCGTTGTCGGGCAGCTTTTGCTCGGGGAAAAGGTCATTGCCGAAGACGTTGAGCCAGCGGGTGGCGTGGTTGTCCTCCGGATCGATATCGGGCCGGATATAATAGCCCCAGACATCCATAATCTCGTGATTGCCGCGGGAGACATATACGCCAATTCCGGCGTTATAAACCGGATTCATCATCTCGACCCATGCTCTGAGCTCGGCTTCGAATCCCGCCGGGCCGATTGATGCGTAGCCGGAGACCAGGTCGCCGGGAAAAAGCACGAAATCGACGTCCCGGCTGAGTATCTCGTTGACAAGCTCGCCCAGGATGATCGGCTGAATGGCGTTGACCGAGCCCCGGGAATCGCAGGTGACGATAAACTTCCACGGATTACTCGTTCTGCGTTCTGTGTTCATCGCTCGGTGTTCAGCGTTCGCAGTAAGTCCGTGCGGTAGTCGGCACGCGCCACGCGGTACGATTAGAAGAAGAAGGGCGAGCAGGGTGTGCACTGCGCACCATCTAATTGTGTTGAAGGTGTGCAGTGCACACCCTACAGATGGTCTTTCCTTTTTTATTTTTGAGATCTCCTAAAAGTGTGAGCGCTGTTTTCGCAGCGAGATCCCTTCAACTTCGCTCAGGGTGAAGATGGGATTTTTTTCATTCCGAGCAGAGACGAGGTATCCAGTTTCGTCAGCCAGTCGGCCTGTCGATTCTGGTTGTCTAAAATGGCTCCTAAATCATTGACATCTATCACGCCGTCGGGATTGATATCGCCGATTAAGTAACTATCGGGCGATTTGGTGCTGTTTAGCATATTATAGAGCATAATAAGAAAATCTGCTTCGTTGACGATACCGTCGGCGTTTATGTCATACCAGAAGATATTGTCGGTTTCCTGCTTTTTCTGTACGTTCCATGCAATTCCGTATTGCTGGCTGATAGCCGGTTCTTTCGCGTCCTCGATATTACTGTCCTCGGTACTCCTTACGGAGAACGAAATAATGATTTTGTAGTTTGTATATCCGGCGTCGGCGGCGATGTGGATGTGCTCGACGTTGTCAACGCTGCTGTCACTGTAGTCGAGCAGGTAATCGTTATCGGGATTGTCCCGATCGACAGCCCAGAGTTCGAGCCGGAGGTCGCAATCTTTTTCCGGGGCCGGCTCAAAAGGATATTCGGTGTTATAGTGCCTGTTCCAGGCAATCGTGGAGGTAATGAATTTGTCGGCGGGCTCATCGAGGCGAATTTCGTAAGCGTTCTCGGGCGTTTGGGTTTTATCCAGCAAGTTAAGGTCCCATCCGGTCGTCGGCACATCGGCCGGCTTGGATAGACCCGCAACCAAATTTTCATAGGCGCCGACCGCGTTGAGCATTCCGGCTCCCTGCACATAGTCCAGCGGTGAGACGTGGTCGTCATCGGTTTGAAGTTCCCCTTTGTGCCAGTAGGGCAGCTTTGTCGCGGAATTCAGCAGAATTGCCTTGATGACGCAATTGCCGCCGTCCGGCGAGACGGCAGGACTCAGGTCGGGAACTTCCCTGGCCTTTTGAACGAGCAGGCCGACAGCTCCGGCGACTATTGGCGCCGAGAAACTTGACCAGTTACCGGTTGGCTCGTAGCTGTTGGGCTTGTTCAGCTCCGCCGCGAGGTAGTTGCCGGGTGCGACAATGTCGGGCTTGCAGCGCCCGTTGCTGGTCGGCCCCGTGCTGGAATGCTCAGGGTAAGCAAGGGCGAAATTGGCCAAATTTGTTGCAAGGTCTTCGGTGTTTACCGAATCAACAACGCCTACACCGATAACGTTGGATCCGGCGCCCGGATAAAAGACCGGGGCGTGTGAATCGGCTCCGTTACCTATACTGGCTACGACAACTATGCCGTAAGACTCGGCCAGCAACTCGATGCCTCTCGTCCATGGCAGCTCGAATGGGAAGCCGAAGCTGGCGGTTATAATATCCGCATCGGGCGGAATCTGTGTGAATACGTTATTGAGCACGAAATGCTCGAATTCATATATATCGGCCCGGGCTCGCGGCGTTGTGCCTTCGTAATAAAACGGTCCTGTCTCAGGATGAAATGCACCGGGGTCTTCGCCGAATAATATTGAGCAGACTGCGGTTGAATGCGGCGAGATTCCCGCCGGCAGCTTTGCCTGGTCTTTGAAGCCGAATGGGCTCATTTTGAAACAGTCGTGGCTGATATCAGGGCGGTAATCGTTTTGCGGTTCGTCGTCAATATACGTATAGCTTCGGGAGATTACCGCAAATTTAATGCCGGCACCGGTCAAAGTGGGGTCTATTTCTCTTAAAGGATATACTCCGGTGTATTCTAATCCCTGCGGCTGGAGGATGTTTTTGATTTGCGAATCATCATCTGCACCGGCGGCTATGCCGACGGAACTAAACAATACCGTCAGACAAGCTATAAGGCTTGATAAGAGCGTGTTTTTTGTTGCTTTTGTCACGTTACAACTCCAAAGGTGGCCTGGGAAACGGGGTGAATCAAAGCTGCTCTTCCGGTCGCCAACCTCCATAACAAGTACCTTCTTTTCATCTAACACCTGCCACCATGATACTATAAATCGCATTAATTTTCAAGTAAATAATCCCGGAGGTCCGTATAATTTGGTGATTTTCAAAGCTGGTAAACACGGTTTTTGAAAACTTATTGAGAAATCTTGCCTTTATCGCTTGTGGGTGTTATACTCAGGGCAAAGTTCATCGATTCGTTTGACTAAAGGTTTGCCGTACGTATGAAAGTAATATTGGATTCTAATCAAATCGAGAAGATTCTCGGAGATTTGATAAAGAGTATCATTTCAGATACACCGCCCGACCTGGATGTTGCCGTAATCGGTATTCGCAGCAGGGGTGAGGTCCTTGCCCAGAGGCTGTCGAGCCGATTATCTCAGGAGCTTGGCAAAGATGTTCCGTGTGGAACTCTTGATATAACGCTTTACCGCGACGATTTGAATTCGCCGCGCGGTAATTCCCAGCCGCATGTTCGCACTACTGAAATCGGCTTCGATATAGACGACAAGATTATCATTTTGGTTGATGATGTTCTTTATACCGGCCGGTCAACGCGTGCAGCGATGGCCGCCCTTATAGATTTGGGCCGGCCGAGACAGATAAAGCTGGCGGTTCTTGTTGACAGGGTCGGACGGGAGATGCCGATACACGCTGATTATGCCGGTTTCAAAACTGATGCCGCCGTCGGCAAGCTGGTGCAGGTCAATCTCGTTGAGTCGGATGGAAAAGACGAGGTTGTTATTGAATAATAAATTTCGAATGTCGCGTTTCGAATAACGAAATGCAAGCTGCGAAATACGACAAGGATGGCACTAATAAGGAAAAGCAGGCAGTTCAAGTGGCATCGCAAGCACTTACTCGGGCTGCGGGAGCTCAGTGCTGAGGAGATTGCGTATATCCTCGATACGGCCAAAGGTTTCGAGCAGGTAAGCACACGGTCGGTTAAAAAAGCTCCTCCTTTGCGCGGCAGGGTTGTTGTGAATTTGTTTTTCGAGGACAGCACGCGTACGCGAAACAGTTTTTCTCTTGCCGCGAGCAGGTTGAGTGCCGATATCATCGAGTTCACCAAGAAACTCAGTTCGGTAAGCAAGGGCGAGACGCTGCTTGATACTGCCAAAAATCTGGAGGCGATGGGGATTGATATTGTTATAGTAAGGCACAGTGCCGGCGGTGCGCCCAGATTTCTTAGCAGAAATATGAATGCCTGTATAATAAATGCCGGCGACGGATTCTGCGAGCATCCGACGCAGGGTCTTTTGGACGTATATACGATTCGAAAAATCAAGGGGACTCTTGAAGGTTTGAAGATAGCGATTGTCGGCGATATAGCGCACTCTCGCGTGGCCCGCAGCGATATGTGGGCTATGGCAAAGCTCGGCGCGGAGGTGACATTTGTCGGCCCGCCGACTTTGATGCCGGCAGAGGTGGGCCGATTGCCGGTTAAGGTCAGCTATAGCCTCGATAAAGTTATCGAAAAGGTCGACGTGATAAATATGCTTCGGATTCAGTTTGAACGGCTCGGCGGCAATCCTTTTCCGTCGATACGGGAATATTCGCATTATTTCGGACTGACCGTCGAGCGTATGAAGATGGCGAAACCTGATATTTTAGTGATGCATCCCGGGCCGATTAACAGGGGGCTGGAGATGGAAAGTGAAGTGGCCGACGGTCGGAACAGCGTGATCCTGGAGCAGGTGAAAAACGGCCTGGCGGTGAGAATGGCCGTGCTGTTCCTGGTCAACCAGGCAGCCGCGGAAAGTAAATGATTGTTGATAATTGATTATTTTGTGGCCAAGTATGGGTTCTGAGCTTCTGATAAAGAATGGGCGGGTTATCGATCCGGCGGGAGGCGTCGATAAAAAATGCGATGTGCTCATAAATGACGACAGGATCGCAGATCTCGGCAGCATCGCAAAAAACGTGCAGACGGTGATCGATGCCGAGGGCAAGCTGGTGACGCCGGGTTTGATCGATATTCACGTTCATTTTCGCGAGCCGGGAGACGAAGAAGAAGAGACAATAGCCAGCGGCTCAGCCGCTGCGGTGGCGGCGGGATTTACTTCGGTCGTTTGTATGCCGAATACGAATCCTGTGATAGAGAACGAGACCGATATCGAATACATTCATCGAAAGGCAAGGCAGGCCAGAAAGACCCACGTTTACACAATGGGGGCTATAACGAAGGGTCTCCAGGGTGTTGAGCTTGCAGAGATGGGATTTATGGCTGAGGTCGGCGCCGTTGGATTTACCGATGACGGCAGGGGGGTGCAGGATCCGGCCGTTATGCTGAGGGCTTTGAAATACGCCGGCATGTTCGATGTGTTTGTCGCGCAGCATTGTCAGGATGATGCGATTGCAGGCGAAGGCGTGATGAATTCGGGGTACTATTCGACAATCCTCGGCCTTCCCGGTCTGGATCACCTTGCGGAAGAGGCAATGCTGTGGCGGGATATTCAGCTCCTAAAGAAAACCAACGTTCGTTATCACGCCCAGCACATTTCAACTACCGGTGCGGTCGAGCTTATAAGGCAGGCGAAGAAGGATTCTCTGCCGATAACCTGCGAGGTAACACCGCATCATCTGCTCCTGACCGAGGAATGTTGCGCCGAATATGATACGAACTATAAAGTCAATCCGCCTTTGCGGTCGGCCAAAGATGTCGAGTCTCTCAAGCAGGCGGTTGCCGACGGGCTTATCGATGCTCTGGTGACCGATCACGCGCCGCACCTGCAAAGCGAGAAGGAGCTGGAGTTTCTGACCGCTCCTTTCGGAATCGCATCCCTTGAATGTGCCCTGGCCCTGTACGTCAAAGCACTGATAGAACCGGGTATCCTGGACTGGCCGGGCTTGATTCGGCTGATGACGGAAAAACCGGCCAAGATAATCGGTGTTGACAAAGGCACACTCGGCATAGGCAAACAGGCCGACATTACTATCATCGATCCGCAAGCCGAATACAAAATTGACGTAAGCAAATTCCACTCCAAGAGCCGAAACTGCCCATATCACGGCTGGAAAGTCAAAGGCAAAATCGAAAAAACCATCGTCGGCGGCGAAATAAGGTTCGAAGCGTGAAACCCGACATGAATCGAGAAACATTGTTAGAACAGGTCAAGCGGGCTGTCAGTGAAATCGAGCCTGATGCTGAAATCATCCTTTATGGATCCCGTGCCCGCGAGGATTCTCGAGCACGATCAGATTGGGATTTTCTGGTTCTGCTTGACGGTCTCATTGATGATGAACGTACGGACAAGATACGACATCGCCTCTACGAAATAGAATGGGATAGCGACGAGGTTCTCTGCTGTATTGTGCGCTGCCGTCAGGAATGGAATAGTTCTCTTTGGAAAAATATGCCGTTTCGTCAAAATGTCGAGCATGAGGGGATAATATTATGACCGAATCAAATAGCGAATTGGTCTCGTATCGTCTCCAAAGGGCTCGCGAAACACTTGCGGATGCACGTATTCTGGCCGATGCCGGCCGTTGGAATCCGTGTGTGAATCGACTTTATTATGCTTGCTTTTATGCTGTCCCGGCTCTTCTCATCCAGGAGGGTTTGTCTTCCACCAAACATACAGGATTGCGAAGTCTTTTTAATCGTGATTTTGTTAAAACAAACAAGGTTCCTAAAGCTCGGATTTTCAACGACCTTTTTGAGCGGCGTCAGGAAGGTGATTATGTAGATTTTGTGAGCTTTGGAGAATCTCAGGTTTTACCATGGCTCTCTGAGGCCGAAGCGTTTGTTCAGAATCTTGCCGATCTTATAGATGAGAAGTATAAAGAATGATTTCCTCTTAAATGTTTTTCTCCGCGATATACGCAATACGCGGGACGCAATACGATATACTAAATACAAGATGTTCATTATTGACGGCCATAATCTGTTGCACTCAATTTTCAAGTTAGAGGGAGATTCCGGGGTGATCAGCGATATTGGCTTGTGCAGGATTTTGGGCAGGTACCTTAAGCTTACGGGAGAGAAGGGTGAGATAATTTTTGACGGTACGGGGCCGCCGGATAAAGCCGGATTCGATAATATAAGCAATCTGGAGGTCTTTTTTGCAGGGCTTGGCACCGACGCCGATACGGTCATCGAGGATAAGATAAGTGTGAGCACGGCGCCAAAAAGGTTGACAATTGTCAGCAGCGACAGGAGATTGCGGTCGGCGGCGCGTACGAGAAAAGCGACATCCATGAAATCGGACGTATTCTGGAATGATGTCCAGAAGCAATTGAGCCGGAAAAGGCCGGCAAAAGAGCCGCAAGCAAAACGCCGGGGACTAAGCGAGGGCGAAACAGACCAATGGCTCGAATTTTTTGGTTTTGGGCAGTAAGGTTTTTGCCGATACATATCCTCAATAATGTATTGCGAACCTTTTTTGAGGATACAAAATTATGAACTGTCCTGCTTGCGGAAATGAGTTAGAGAAAATGACTGTGGGGAATGTTGTGGTTGACGTATGCCAGCGTGGCTGCGGCGGCATCTGGTTTGACAATTTCGAGATTGAGAAATTCGATGAGCCGCATGAGTCTGCCGGCGAACAATTATTGGACATTGAACGAGACGAGAGCATAGTTGTTGACCGCATAAAGAGATTTAACTGCCCGAAATGTAGTGATATTGTCATGATGAGGCACTTTTTCAGCGTCAAGAAACAAGTGGAGGTCGATGAATGTCCGGGTTGCGGGGGTTTCTGGCTGGATGCCGGCGAGCTGGGCAAAATTCGCAGTCTTTTCGATACGGAAGAGGAAAGACACAAGGCGGCTGAAGAGTATTTCTCGGAAGTTTTTGGCGGCGAATTGGCAGCGATGGGAGCCGAAGACCAGGCTAAATTTAACAAAGTAAGGAAGATTGCGAATATGTTCCGCTTTGTTTGCCCGAGCTATTACATTCCCGGAAAACAGGATTGGGGAGCCTTTTAACTCTACGGGGCAACTTTTACAAAATTAAACACTCTGCCTGATCTTTGGCGGACTGCCGCATTATAGACGGACGACACTTGCCGGAGCGGAAATAGTGTTCCTTCGCTTATCTCCTGCGAGGGCAGATGTTTATTCTCATTTCAAGAGTAGCGGAAATCTCCGTCATTTTTGTGATTCATTTCTGAGCAAATTTTATATTGCTTAATCCTGAGAAAAGTTGTATAAACGTGCTTTCTGGTGTCCCGAATACCGCATGAAGGTCGATGCGGATCGTTCTTTTGCTTGTGTGCATAAGATTAAATTGAGGTCCGGAGAGTGATTTACGGATTAAAACTTGAGGGGCATTTTAATGTAAGTGGTTGGTAATTAGTATCTTATGAAAAGTGGAGAAGTCATGAAGCGTAAAATGGTTACAATTGACGGTAATACGGCGGCGGCGTACGTGGCGCACGCTACCAACGAAGTGATTGCGATATATCCCATCACTCCAAGCTCACCGATGGGAGAAATTGCCGACGCAAGGACGGCTAAAGGCGAGGCAAATGTATGGGGAACGATTCCTTCTGTAACGGAGATGCAGTCGGAAGCGGGCGCAGCCGGAGCTGTGCATGGTGCACTTGCCGCCGGGGCTTTGACGACGACGTTTACGGCCTCGCAGGGCCTTTTGTTGATGATTCCAAATATGTATAAAATCGCCGGCGAACTATTGCCGACAGTCTTTCATATCTCAGCTCGTTCGATAGCATGTCAGGCATTGTCGATTTTCGGCGATCATTCCGATGTGATGACGTGTCGGGAGACGGGTTTTGCGCTGCTCGGATCGAGCAGTATTCAGGAAGTAATGGATATGGCGCTGATTGCGCAACAGGCCGCGCTGGCTTCGAGTGTGCCTTTCCTTCATTTCTTCGACGGTTTCAGGACGAGTCATGAGTTGCAGAAAGTCGAAGAGTTGACGATGGACGATATGCGTGCAATGATTGATGAGAAGTTCATTGCCCGGCATAAGGCAAGGAGCCTTTCGCCGGACCGACCCATGATTAGCGGCACAGCCCAGAATCCCGACGTTTACTTTCAAGGCCGGGAGACCGTTAATAAGTATTATCTGGCCGTTCCAAAGATCGTTCAGGATGCGATGGACAAGTTCGCAAAGATTGTGGGGCGGAAGTATCATCTATTCGATTACGTAGGGGCAAAAGATGCGGAGAAGGTTATTGTCCTGATGGGATCAGCGGCGGATACGGCCCATGAGACTACCGAGTATATGGCTTCAAAAGGCGAAAAAGTGGGCGTTGTGAAAGTACGGCTGTTCCAGCCTTTTAGTACGAAGGATTTCATCGCAGCACTGCCGAAAACGACGACGAAGATCGCCGTACTTGACAGGACGAAGGAGCCCGGAACCATCGGCGAGCCGTTATATTTGAATATACGAACGGCTGTTGGAGAAGCGATGAGTGATGGTGAAACACCATTCACGGATTATCCGGTCATTGTCGGTGGCCGATATGGCCTTGGATCAAAGGATTTCACGCCGGCGATGGTCAAGGCCGTTTTCGATAATCTTGACACAGCTAAGCCTAAGAATAAGTTCACCGTCGGCATCATCGAGGATGTGACAAATACGAGCATCGATGTGGACGAATCATTCGAGGTTTCCGATGAAGGTTATTTTTCGGGCCTTTTCTATGGGCTGGGTTCGGACGGTACGGTCGGAGCGAACAGGAACTCGATCAAGATTATCGGCGAGCAAACGGATAATTATGCCCAGGCGTACTTCGTGTATGATTCGAAGAAAGCCGGCGCCGTAACGGTCTCACACCTGCGGTTTGGAAAGAAGCTGATTCAAAGGCCTTATCTTGTAAGTAAGGCCGACTTTGTTGCGTGCCACAACCCGGTGTTTCTGGAGCAGTTTGACATGCTCACGCCGGCGCGAGAGGGAGCTCCGTTTTTGCTGACCAGCAGTCACGGGCCGGACGAAGTTTGGGATACGCTGCCGCGGGAAGTCCAAAAGCAGATTATCGACAAGAAGCTGAAATTCTACGTGATTGACGCGATTGGCATTGCCCAGGAGCTTGGTCTCGGCGGCCGGATTAACGTGATTATGCAAACGGCGTTCTTCAAGATCAGTAATATTATTCCGCTCGATACGGCGGTCGGAGCGATTAAGGACGCGATTAAAAAGACCTACGGCAAAAAGGGCGAGAAGATTGTCAATATGAACAACGCCGCTGTTGATGCGGCGCTCGATAAAATCTATCAAGTAAAGGTTCCCGGCAAGGTCACGAGCAAGATTAAGATGCGGCAGCTTGTGCCGGACGATGCCCCTGATTTTGTCAAGAATGTTACAGCCGAGCTGATGGGATTCCACGGTGACAAGCTGCCCGTGAGCAAGATGCCGGACGATGGTAAATTTCCAACCGGCACGACCAAGTTCGAGAAACGCAACGTTGCTGTGAACATCCCTGCATGGGAGCCGGACGTCTGCATCCAGTGCGGGACATGCTCGTTTGTCTGTCCGCATGCGGCGATACGTGTCAAGGCTTATGACCCGCAGTATGCCGAGGGTGCTCCGAAGACTTTCAAGAGCGCCGATGCGAAGGGAAAAGATTTTGCAGGGATGAAGTTCACAGTCCAGGTGGCTCCGGAAGACTGCACCGGCTGCGGAGCGTGTGTGCAAGCCTGCCCTGCTCAGGAAAAGGACGAAGACAAGAAACCAACCGGACGCAAGGCTATCAATATGACAACGCAGGAGCCGCTCAGGGAAGCCGAGCGGGAAAACTACGAATACTTCCTTGCGATTCCGAATACAGACCCGAAGCTCTTCAAGACGGCAAGCGTCAAGGGCAGCCAGTTGATTGAGCCGTTGTTCGAGTATTCCGGCGCCTGTGCCGGTTGCGGCGAGACGCCGTACGTCAAACTGCTGACCCAGTTGTTCGGCGACAGAGCGTTTATCGGAAACGCAACCGGCTGCTCATCGATTTACGGCGGCAATCTGCCGACGACACCATATACCAAACGCGCCGACGGCAGGGGGCCTACCTGGAGCAATAGTTTGTTTGAGGATGCGGCCGAGTTCGCAATGGGAATGCGACTGACCATTACCAAATTCACAGAGCGGGCGCTGTTGCTGCTGGAGAAGGTCGCCGAGAAAGGCTGTGTTAAAAAGGAGCTGGCCGGACAGATTCGCGAGGCGACGCTGGCCAACGATCCGGCACAAGAGGCAATCGAGCAGCAGCGGGCTCGTGTGGAAGAGCTTAGAAAGCAGCTTGACCCGAGTGAGTGTGCCGAGTGCGGGTATCTACAGGAACTGGCGGATTATCTCGTTCGCAAGTCTGTTTGGGGGATGGGCGGCGACGGCTGGGCATACGATATCGGATACGGCGGGCTCGACCACGCGCTGGCAAGCGGCAACGATATGAACGTGCTGGTTCTGGATACGGAGGTTTACTCGAACACGGGCGGGCAGATGTCGAAATCGACGCCGAGAGCGGCGGTGGCCAAGTTCGCGGCCGCCGGAAAACCCATGCCCAAAAAAGATCTCGGGCTTCTGGCTATGACCTACGGCAACATTTATGTCGCAAAGGTGGCGATGGGAGCCAATACCAACCAGACGGTCAAGGCATTCGTCGAGGCCGAGGCCTATCCGGGACCTTCACTGATTATTGCTTACTCGCACTGTATCGCTCACGGCATTAATATGACGATGGGGCATCAGGAACAGAAAAAGGCAGTCGCCTGCGGGCACTGGCCGTTGTACAGATTCGATCCGAGACTTACGGCGCAGGGCAAGAATCCGCTCCAGCTCGATTCGAAATCTCCGACGGTTGAATTCGAAGAGTATGCGTACGGCGAGAATCGCTATCGAACGCTAAAGCAATCGAAACCGGATGCGGCGGCTCAGTTAATCAAACTTGCAAGTAACGATGCGGTCAAACGATATGCTCTGATGCAGCAGCTTGCAAATCTGAATTGCGATGAATAACCGGTAATTGGAGGCTTGGAGGCAATGAGAAATCGGATATCAGAAAGGATTTCAATTTTGCGAGTTTTTTGCAAAATGTGGTCCCGGACAATTTGTCTGCTTATTGTAGCAGTTTTTGTACTCGCAGGTTGTAAACAACAGCGCGAAGAAGAGACGGATGTTCTCGCTCGCGGTCCGGAAATTGAAGCGATTTATCCTCTGTCTGAAGAGGCGGCGCGGGCTATCGAGGCAACGGGCGGATTGAATGCCTGGAAGGAGACCACTAAGCTGCAGTTTGATTGTGTGGTTACTTTTTATCAGCCGGACGGCAGTTTCTACCTGACCGAGCAGCGGTACGAGGTTCATCCCTGGTCGAATTCGATTCAGATATCGGGCGACGAGCCGCAGGCAAAGTTTGTCTGGCAGCTTTTCCGGGGACAATTTGACGTGCTGAAAGGGGACGGGCAAATAGATGCGATGACGTTGACGGGCCGCTGTTTGGCTGAAGGGATATTGAACGTCACTACGGCGCCCGTGCGTTTTCTGGATGAGCCGGTTGAGTTTGCCAAACGGGACACAGCGGTTAAAATCCAGGGACAATGGTATTACCCGATTGACAGGAAAAGCAAGGGTGGTGTCGCCCGTATATCCGAAGCGGTCTTCTATCAGGACAGAGACAGTTCTTTTGTCGATCTGATTCGGCTTGCCCGTGTGGATGCGGGTGAGGCTGGCAGCAGGAAGGCCGTACAATATGTACGCGGCTATGACTATGAAAAGGTCGATAAAGGTATCATGGTCCCGAAGAGGATAGAGATATTCGGCGCCGATGCCAGAGACCGTTCGCGGGAGCGGCTGGTTAAAATAGACTGCCACACAATAAGACGTATAAAATAAATTATAAGGAAGGCCGGGCTTCGAATCCGGCCTTCCTTTTTCCTTCTTTCGAGCCTGCCTGTATCCGATTTATTGCGTGGTTTTTTGCTGCATCGAAACAATGGCCGACATAATCTCGGTCAGATGCTGTTTCGGCACGGCAATATTCACGACCATCCTGCTGTCGGCGGCGCTGCCTGCAATTACTATATTACTCTCGGTCTGGATATCCATCGGTGGTATTGGTATAGGCACCATCGACGTTGCCATTTTGATTATCCGCAGGACATTAAATGTTACTACGAAATCGGCCTTGTTTGCTTCCGGCAGCAGTTCCAGAGCGGCCTTCATTTCGGAACCGATTTGTTTCGGACTGTCGGATTTGACCTGGTCAATCGACTGGTGCATAGTCGTATCGACATCTCCGCTGAAGGCACCGACAAACAATCCGTCGACCATACCCCACCGGTAATCGAATCCTTCGCCGTACATGGAGGTTATCATCTGGGCCTGCGGCGAGCCGGCATCGGCGGCCTTCATAGACAACTTCGCCGAGTTTATCGATATACCTTTATAATTGTCGACGTTGCTCTTCGTAGTGAAGCTTGTTTCCATTCCCATGCCTTTATAGAAATCCATGATGCCGCTGGAACTCATCATTTGAATTGCTTTTTCGATGATCTGGTCGAACTTTTTCTCATCCTTAACTGCTATAAAATATTTAACCGCGAAGGGCGGCTTAGTGTCAGCATTGGTTGAGATTGAATATGCCACGGGACCTTTGGCGGAGTCAATGACGTCTGCTGCGAGAGTTTTCATTTCTTTGATATCGTCCTTGCTTATGCTCCCGCCGGCCATTGCGTCATACAAATCGATGCTTCTGACGTTGAGCTTTTTCCAGAAGGGCGTATTCATTGTGGCTCCGAAGTTCGCCATTGCTCCGTCTTCCAAATAAGGAAGCAGTGTATTGTCGCTCTGCGACGAGCTACCCGCCGTTAACATCTCTGCCATATCCGTCCCGGGTACGGCCGAGATGGTTTTGGTGATATTCAACACGTTGGATTTTGGATTGATCGCGATGCTTACTGATTTTGTTTCTTTCAACAGCACTTCGAGGATGCCGGAATACATATTCATTACATTCTGGATGCTTTGCTGTGATGCTCCCGGCTGGTTGGCCTGCATGCTTTTGATCATCGTTTGTATTTCCTGGAATTTGGCGGATATCAGGGGCCCGAAAACTTCGTTTACCTGCTGCACATTACCATACGCCCAGATCGGCTCTGTTTCAGCCAGTTTTGCCTCGGCGGCATCGAGGGTGCCGTTCAATCCCGCCGGGTTGGCTGTCGAGATCGCTTTTGCCATTGTAACCAGCCCGTCATAAACGTTCGCCCAGCTTATGAGCGCATAACTGCCGGCTTTCGCAGCCAGCATGACGGGTGTCCCGTTCATTGTGATTTTAGAAATCCCCTTGTCATCCGGCTCGGTACAATTGGTGTTGCCGTCTATAAACTGTTTATAATCCGTAATGGGAGCCAGTATACCGACGAATATGTTTTCGCCCGGATTCGCCTTTGCCGACTCGCCTGGCGAAATTGTGCCGAACACCGCGAAACTGCTATTGGTATTTACACCATTTAACTGCGGGCTGCCCAGCAGGTTTGCGAGCTGCATACGTACCATCATCGAGACCCCCATAGGCATTGGTGAAACGCCGGCCAGGAACTGGTCTATTTGATTCAGAGTATAGTCGAAATTGTTTACCCGGACACAGAATAAAGACTTGGCCGGTATCATTTTGAGAAGTTCATTGTTTGCCGCACTTTGCGCACATGGTGTCGCGGCAAAGATAATCAGGACCAGCAGCCCCGCCGTCACAGTACTTATCAAACTTCTTGACTTAAGCATCGTCTGTACCTCCATAAATAAACGTTAGTAATTGTTTCTCTCACCAATTTTGAACAGAGCTTTCTGCAATAGAGAGACTATTGTATCAGAAAATTATCGGAATACCCTCACAAAGTCTCAAAATAAATAAAAACTTATTCCGGCGATTAAACGGCCATGCCCGGACAGTTTATTTTCCGGCCAAGAAGAGCCGGAGCATCAGCAGCTTGTATCCGGCCGCTTCGGCTTATGTTTTTACCTGGTTTTTCATAAATTTTGGCTGTGTTAACAAAAATATTTCTTTTGAAGAGGCGTTTCTGTCTATATAGGTATTGGAGTAATTATCAGACCTAAATGGTTTTGTACAAAAAGTGGCGTTTGGGCACTTTGCCGGCCTCCGATGTATTGCTTTTATAGTGCTTAAAAAAAGTTAAGCGAACAAGGCATTAAACCGATAATCTCATCGAGTGAAAGCATATTTGTGGCAGTTTATGAGGAATTGGTGCAGTATGGTGCTCGGTGTTTTTTGGAAGTTTAACGTCATGAAAAGGATAAAATTCGTACCGCATAAAGGAGTCTTATACGCTGCTTTGTTTTTGCTTTTTTTGGGACTTTCCTCCGGCTGTGGTAATAAATTTTTCGACCCGACCCAGGTAGGCAGGTTTCGTCCCGTTCCTGCGGTTAATGTGATATTGGATTCGCTGGGTGTCGCCGAGGAAGCGCCGGAGGCCTGGGAAGGAGCGGAAGAGCCGCTGCCGATCGATACTGTAGTGAAAGAGTCTGATTATGTGTTCAGGTCCGGTGATGTTGTCAGTATATCTATTTTCGAATTGCTTCAAGAGGGAGTCCAGTACTTAAACACCTATATTGTCACCGAAACCGGAAAGATATCCGTTCCGGAGGTTGGAGTAGTACAGGCGGCGGGATTGACTGAAACCCAGCTTGAAGAGCAGATAAGAAAAATCCTCTCCCCGAATATATTAAAAAATCCGTCTGTTACCGCCTCTTTAGTATCATCCCAACAACGTGCTTTTTCCATAATAGGTGACGGCGTGCCTCTTCCCGGCCGGTACTTTATTCCACGATATGATTTCAGACTGACCGACGCCCTTGCAACGGCGGGCGGACCGAGGCAGTTCAATGTAAGCTATATTTATGTTTCCCGTTTTGTCGGAGACAAGCAGCAGGCGCCCGACTCGATCAATCCGGGATTCGGTGAGCTTGAGTTGGAAGTTATCGAACCGGAGTCGTCCAGGCCGGCTATTCGGAAGCGCAAAACCACCACGCCGCGGGTACAATATCAATGGCCGAAAAGTAATGTGGTTATCTCTTCGTCTGAGATGGCAACGGATACGAAACCTGCGAGGGCGCCGAGCCGTATCGGGCAATTTAACGACCCTGCATCACTCTGGCTGTATGCCAAAGATACGAGTGTTCCGTTAGGTTGGTCAACCGTTCAGGAATCTGCTCGGGAACCTGTGGAAGAGCCGGCGAGTGTCGAAGACATACTGAAGATATTGTCCGAACATTCCGGCGGCAAAAAGGGGATGAATGAGCCGGCCGAAGGCGCAGTCAGGACACGGACCGAGCCGGTCGGTCGGCAGCGGGCTGCGCAAGGGCGAACGGTTATTGACGATACGTCGAGGTCGTCCGTTGCCCCGGCCGGTCCGAAAAGGACAGATGAATCGCTTGGTCAGGATGCGAACGGAAATATTGAGTGGATTTTCCAGAATGGTAAATGGATTCCCGTACAAGTCAGGACACCCAAGCCGGCGGAAGCTGAACCGGCCGGGCACATTGAATGGATTTTCCAGGATGGCAAATGGGTTCCGGTTCAGGTAGGTAAGCCGAAGTCGATAGAGCCGGATATAAAAGTCGAGCCCGAACAGCAATTGGCGGCTCCGCCCGAGGGCAAGCCGCCGGTTTTCGCTGAAGACCAGGAAGGCGCCGGGACGAGGCTAATAAGGATTCCCACCGATAAGCTGCTTGCCGGCGACCCGCGATATAATATAGTTATAAAGTCCGGCGATTCTATTTTTGTGCCCGTGGATATTATTGGTGAATTCTGCATTATGGGTAATGTCAACCGTACGGGATATATTCCTCTTACGGGTCGACCGATGACTTTGAAACAGGCCATAGCCGCTGCGGGCGGACTCGGGCCACTGGCATGGCCGAAACGGTGTGAAGTAATTAGAAGAGTCGGCAGGAAAAAAGAAGAAATAGTTATGGTGGACCTGGATAAGATCGCCAGCGGCGAGCAGCCTGACTTCTTTATTAAGCCGCACGATTTAATCAACGTCGGCACACATGCAACCTCCAGATGGCGCGCGGTTTTGCGAAATGCGTTCCGAGCCACTTACGGATTCGGCTTTGTTTACGATCGCAATTTTGCCGATAGAGATTTCGGCACCAGCCGGCCTTTCCCGAGTTGGTTATGATATATACATAAAGCGAAAAGTGTAGAAGTATGGAATAATTCCACAATTCTACTTTTTAGTTTTATCTTTTTAGTTTTCAGTATGGTGAAAAATATCACCTCTTTTATCGCAGAGGGAGCCCATTTTGCCGGGTTCCCGTTTTGTTTTAAGTTGCAAGATGGGAAGTCTGCGAAAAACCTGAGAATGGGAACCGGGATACGTGGAAGAATTATGCCACCTGAAAAGCAACAATGGCGTGGGCTTGGATTGCATAATTACATCAAGATATTGATAATTGGAGTACTGTTCGTCTTTCTGTTTCGCAATGAGATAGGAGTGATGGTTAACCGGTGGCTTACCGACAGTAGCTGGTCGCACGGCTTTCTAATCCCGCTTTTTAGTTTATACTTTGTCAACCAGAAGAGGCAAGATATTCTAAACCTTCGAAGCAGGCCGAATTATCTCGGTCTGGTCTTTCTAATCTTCGGGATTCTGTTTTATCCTTTTAACATAATTCATCTCCAATATGGGTACTTACGGTCCATAGATATGATAGCCGTGCTTGGTGCGATTGTATTGTTTCTGGGCGGGTGGGGCCTGGTTAAACATACATGGCTGCCGATCACTTATCTGGTATTTGCCGTTCCGCTGCCGGAAAGATATTACAGGGAGCTGACAATACCGATGCGGCAATGGGCGGCCACGGTGGCGAGTGTTTTATTGGATTTGGTTCCGAATTTGGAAGCTACGGCCAACGGTGTGGTGATAGATGTGTTTTACAGGGGCAAGCCGCTGGACCCCGGGCTCGATGTGGCCGAGGCGTGCAGCGGGATGCGGCTGTTGATGGCCTTTCTGGCATTGGGAGTTGCTATGGCGTACTTGCACTATAGACCCCTATGGCAAAGGATTATCCTGCTGGCGGCCACCGTGCCGATTGCGATATTGTGCAATATTGTGCGAGTTACAGTTACAGGATTCATTTATGTGCTGATACATCCTAAGTACGCTCAGGGCATTTATCACGATATGCTCGGATTGGCGATGCTGCCGCTGGCGTTCGGGCTGTATGGCCTTCTTGCGTTGTTTATGTCGAGTCTGTTTATAGACGAATCCGATATGTCTGCGGATGATATTGTGGTGCGTAAAAAAGATGCGTAATATGAAAGACGACATACGAGTTTATCTACAGCCGGCCTTTTTGGTATGCGTGCTGGTTCTCGCGGCCGCAGGCGCCGGCATGTCGGTTACAATGAAAAAGCTGGGGATCGTTTTCAAAAAGGAGCCTTTGCCGCTGAAGAAATCTCTGGAGGGCCTGGATGAAAGGGATTTGTCGCCGTATAAGGTGGTGTCAAAACAGAAAATCCAGAACGCCGATACACTGAAGGCGTTGGGTACGAAAGATTATATTCAATGGATTGTGGAGGATACCGGGCAAGCCCCCGACAGTCCCGTAAAGGAATTCTTATTGTTTATCACCTATTACCAGCTTCCGGACAGGGTGCCGCACGTTCCAGAAGAGTGCTGGTCCGGCGGGGGCTATCAACAGCTTGGGTCGGAGTCTGTGACGTTTGAAATCGATAACGGAGCCGGTTTTGTTACGGATGTTCCTGCAAAGTACCTTGTTTTCGGCCCGAAAAAAACCGGTCTATGGGCCGGCGAAAGAATACCGAATTTATACTTTTTCAAGGTCAACGGGCAATATGCAGGCAGCCGACAAGAGGCTCGAATAGCTTTGAATAAGAACCTTTTCGGCAGGAAATCGTATTTTTGCAAGGTGGAGCTGGTTTTTAACCGAAGTTCTATTGCCCCGAGCAAAGAACGGGCGGTGGAAGCCGGCGATAGGCTCTTGACCGTGATTTTGCCCATTTTGGAGCAGGAACATTGGCCCGACTGGAAAAGGTAAAAGGCGTTACGCTCGGACAAATGCTAAATATGTATGAGGTTCATTTATGGCAATAAGGAGGTTAAATAAAAAAGTCGCATTTATCGGCTCTGCGGTTGTTGTTTTATTTCTGCTGGCCGCCATTGGTGTGATTCTGCACTTAGGCCAGGATCCAGAGGAGTTTATCAGAGACGCCGAAGCCGCGTTACAGGCGGCTCATGATGCTACGGATGAGCAGATAAAAGAACAACATTATAAAAGAGCCAAGCAAAGTTTTCGCAGTGCATACGGCCGGGCAAAAACCGATTCGCTCAGAGAAGAAGTGCTTTTCAAAATGGTGGATATGCACTTCGAAACCAAGGAATGGCCCTTTATACTGGGATGTTGGGAAGAGATAATCAAGGTAAATCCGGATAATGCGAAAGCTCGATTCGGCCGGTTGAAATATTTTTATATACTTGCCGATACGGGTAATTCCGGAGCCTGGCAGGAGGTACACGAGCAGGCGTCGGAGTTTTTGAGGGTGGCTCAGGATAAAGACCTGCTTATGAAAGATACGGCCGAGCTGGATTTCTCTGGAATGGAACAGGAAGTATCCGACCGGCATCGTCTCGGTCCGTATTTGTATTTGCTAAGGGGCAGGGCCGCTCTTGAAATGGCAAGCCTGGGAACGGTGACTAACAAAGACGAATCGCTCGAGCAGGCGGTCAATGATTTGAAAAAAGTGCAGCAGCTCGAGCCGGATAGTATCGATGCTTATTGGTATCTGGCGCGGGCGGTAGTGACGAGAGGGAAAATTTCTGCTTCGAGAGGTAACTTCGAAGAGAGAGATAAAGCTGCAAAGCAAGGGCAGATGATTTTAGAACAGGCAGTCAAGGCAGCAAACGATAATCCAAAAGCGCACATTAATCTTTTATCGCTGAAGCTTACATTTGCCAGAAACAGCGATCCCGAACAGCTCAAGGCGCAGATTCAATCACTTGAGCCCGAGTTTTTGTCGCTTGTTGAAAAATTCGGCTCCAGCGCAGAAGCATTTGCGGCGGTTTCTAAATTCTATTCGGCCTATTCGATCTTATTAGGTCCCCGACTGGGTTCGAATAGTCTTGACAAGGCCATCGAGGCTGCTGAAACGGCCATCCGATTGGACCAACAGAACGTTACTTACGCCATTCTTGCTGCTAATTTGTACTATCGCAGCTTTTCTATTTATGGGCACAAGCCGCAGATTAACAAAGCAATAGAAATAGCAAAAACGGCGCTGGCTTTGCCGGATGCACAGGTTACACCGGGTCCCCGGCAGCGGGCGAATATTAATAATAGATTCCTGCTGTCTGCTCTGCTGGCAAATTGCTATACAGAGCAGATACTCGAACATTCCGGGCAGCAAACGGCACAGGAAACTCAGACCTGGATGAGTGGCGCCGAACGGGCCGTGCATGAAATTGAGCAGATATTTGGCAGTGGCGAAGAGCCGCTGGTGGTTAAATGGAAAGGAATGCTTGAGCTTGTAAAAGGAAACAGGCAGGCCGCCGTCATCAAGTTGTATCAGGCTTATGAGCAACTCAAGGCAGTAAAACCGCCTGAACCGCCCTGGCCGGATGATCCGGAATTTGCGCAGCTTGCTTATACTCTCGCAAAAATTTTTGAGGACACTTCCGAAATTGGTGCCGTAAATGAATTTTTAGTAAGTGCGCTCTATTCAGGAATCAGCGGGGTCAAGCCTGAGTCGAGACTGGATTATGTTGATGTTGTTATCGAGTACGGCAGGTGGTCGGATGCCATACAAAATATCGATGCTTTCGAGGAGTATATCGGTTCCAGCCGGAGAAGCCGGGATCTTCGTATCAAGGCTTATATCGGCGTCAAACAGTTTGATGACGCTGAAAAAGAATTGGCCCAAAGACCTGCCGACGACCCGGAAACAATAAAACTAAACTTGCTGCTGAGACAGGCTCAAATGCGGCACACCCAACTTGCCGTATCACAGAAACAGAGACTGGAACCGGCCGGTTCTCAGGCGGATGACGGGCGATTCATGACAAAAGAATTGAGCAGTTTGAATCAACTCCAGGCCGAGCTGCTGGAAAGACTGCTGTCGATAGATCCCAATTCCGTCAAACCGGTTTCCATCGTTAATGTCTGTAGAAATTTCATGGCACAGGAGCAGATGAGTCAGGCGGTGCGTTTGATCGATCGCTTTTTAAGAGAATTTCCGGATAGTCCGGCAATTCTCGTTTACAAGCAGATACTTTCCGAGCCCGACCCGACGAACATTTCACAGCAAAAGCGCAAGCAGATAGAAGAGCAGGTATTGTCGCGCATTACCGATCCGGTTCGCAGGATGGTTCAGTTTGGGATTTTTTACTATAGATATAATGAGCCGGAGAAAGCGATCGTCCAGTTAAAAGATGCGCTTGAAACGAGAACTTCACAAAAGCTGATTCGAGGGGGAGATACTTTTGAGCAGATAAAACTTGCGGCGGATTATCTTTTCGAAATTGCGCTCGAAACAAAAAACTGGGATCTGGCCGAGCAGGTAACCAGGATAGTGCGAAGTGAAAATCTCGATGATTGCCAGGGTCAGGATTTTGCAGCTCGTCTGGCTGTTGCTAAAGGCGATTTCAAAGACGCGTTAGTCAGAATCAACGAATGCCTGAAACAAAAACCCGTCTTCTCGCGTGCTTACATGCTCAGGAGTAATATCAATGCCGCCCTTGGAAATGAGCACGCGTCCATGGAAGATATACGCAGTGCGGCATCTTTGAATCCCCTGGATGGAGTGATAGCTAAAGCATCGGCCAGTGCGTTGTACCGCCGCAATCAAAAGCTCGGCAATAATGTCTCGGCGGCTCAGGCGGCCGAGGTCAGGGATGCTCTGGAACGGGCGATCGCATTGAATCCTTCCGATCTTATGCTGCTTGGTTTGTACGCCGATTATATAGCCCCGACGGAGCCGTTAAGGGCCGTGGCGATTCGGCAGGATTTACAAAAAGCCAACCCCGGCATTGAAAATACCCTGCTGCTCGGGAAACTGGCAATGGAAGTGGCTGTTAAAGAAGCGAATCCGCAAAGCAAAGAGGCGCTATTTTCTATTGCAGGTTCGGCTTTCGAGCAGGCAAGACAAATGAATCCGAACGACAAGCGGATGCTCTATTATTATGCCGAATACTTCCGGGCCAGGGGACAGGCAGAAGAGGCAAAGAAGCTGCTTGCCGAATCACGGGAAGAAAAACTGCTCTGGGATCATTATTTTCAGGCCGGTCAATATGACGATGCCAGGAGGATTTTGGAGCAGTCATATAAAAGCGGCACGAAAGACAGCGGCGTTTTCAAAGGCCTGCTGCTTATTGCAGAACAAACTTCCGACAAGGACGCCGTAAAAAAATATTCCGAAGAGCTTATAGCCGTTGAAAATACGGCGGAAAACAATCTTGCTCAAATTCAGGCCTTTCTTAAGGTCGGTCTTGTCAAGGAAGCAGAATACAAGCTGCAGAGTTTTAAAGAAAAGTATCCGAACGAACCAAGAATGCTGCTGCTTCAGGCGTGGCTTCTCATGAGACAGGGGCAGCTCGACAAGGCGCTGGAGAAGGCCAATGAAAATCTTCAAAGCAATCCGGACAATCCGACGGCATGGCGATTGAAGGGTGAAATAAATTTCTTCCGGGGAGATTATGATAGTTCCATCAGTGACCTTAGAAAAAGCAAACTATTGTCGGATGAGCCTGCGACCCGCATTTCTTTGGCAAAGGCTTTTCTGCAAACCAGGCGATATGAGGATGCTATAACAGAGCTTAAGAATGCGATTAATGCACCAGGAGCTTCTTTGGAAGCCATGTCACTGCTCGAGCATATTTACATGCGGCTCGAAAGGAAACAGGCCCTGAAAAGATTCTATGAAGAGATTCTGACGAAATTTCCCGACAGTGCGCAGTGGCTGAACCGGGCGGGCGCGTTCGCCGTTAAGGCGGGCGAATTTGACAGGGCCGAGCAGTTGTTCAAGCGGGCTTTTCTCGCCAGGCGGGATCTGCATCTCGGTCAGGGCGGGATAAACGATAAGGACGTGCTGTATTCAACGGCGTTCGATGGGTATTTGAATGCACTGATTAGAGGGGCCGGGACACCTGAGACAACAAACTGGAATCCTGCAAAGCTGAACAAAGTCTTCGAAGAGTCTGACAAATATAAGGATGAATCGCTTGCTCGGGTTGCGTATTTGCGGATGGCTCAGGCGAAGATGATTCTTGGTGACAAAAGGGCCGCCGTGGAGTTGTGCCGGGCTGCTGTTGATATGGTCGGAGATGACCAGATGCTCGCCTCGGATGTTCTGCTGAGAATGTACTTATTAGTTGGAGGCGAAGAAGTATCGAACTATTGCAGGGAAAAACTCGAAACGAATCCCGACTCGCTCGCCGCCAATATAACCATGTTTAACCTGGCAAAGATTAACCGCCAGTACGGCAAAGCTATAGAATATATTGACAGATGTATCGGGCTTACCGAGCCGGGCAGCCTTAGAAGAGTCGATTACACCCTTAAAAAGGGAGATATTTTAATCTTAGCTTACGAGGAAAGTTCCGATAAGAATTATCTCAAAACAGCCATCGCAGATTACGAAAGTCTGTTGGCTAAAATGCCGAATAATACCGGAGTTACAACTGTTCTCAATAATTTAGCGTATCTGCTTGCCGAGAATAATGAAAGGCTCCCGAAGGCACTTGAATATGCCGAAAGGGCGCTGGATGATAAGCCGAATAATCCGGTTATACTGGACACTTATGCTTATGTGCTGCTTAAGAACGGAAAACTCTCACAGGCCGCCGAATATGTGGCAGCCGCTTTGCAGCATTATGGGAAGGATAAGGCTTCAATACCTGCGGATATATATGAGCATAAAGGCATGATAAAAGAAAAGCTCGGAGCAAAAAGCGAAGCACTTGCTGCTTATAAACAAGCGCTGGAAGTAGGTGGAGATAGATTGTCGCAGAAAGCCAAACAGCGAATAGAAGATGCTATCAGGCGTATTTCGCCTTAATGACCGGCCCGAAAAATTTAGATGTTTATAGGGCGTTATTCGCTTTGTTTGGTTAATTCTGAATGGAGATTACGATGGCAGAAGAAAAACCCAGAGCTTCAGGCAGGGCGGCAGGTTCTTTTGGGCCGAGGTCCCCTGCGGCAGCCTCGCTGACGGCTAAAGAGGTTTTCGGAATATTACGACGCCACGTATTGCTGATAATTTTCTTCATTGTTCTGGGTTTGGGAGCCGGCGGCGGAACCTGGAAACTCTTACGGATGCGTTTTCCAAGATACACCGCCAAAACATACATTCAGGTCCTGCCCCCGACGGAAACGGACCCGATGACAATCGGTACCGTTCAGTTGCAGAAGGATATTTTGTACGGGTATCGTCAATCAATAGCCAACCTCATAAAACAGCAGAGCACGCTCGAAGATTTGCTCGACAGGGATAATGTTAAGGAAACCAGGTGGTTTAATCGCTGGGATGGTGACAGGAGAAAGGCCGTTAACTACCTGAACAAGCATTTCGGCGCTTATGCCCACAGAGACAGCGAGTTTGTTGAGATATCGATGACCTGTAGTGCCGCCAAAGAGGCGGCGGATATCGTTAACGAAATGCTTAATTTGTTCCTTGCCACGAGAGAAGATACGGAACAGCAGGAAATATCCAGGAAACTCAAAGGTCTGGAGGATCAGCGTGTTCGAGTTCAAAGCGAATTAGACTCGGCCAATCAAGGACTGGATGATATTCGTGCGGCTTATAATCTGACCGATATCGAACAGCCTTTGGGTCGCTATTTCCAGCACACAATCACAATCAGACTCAATGATCTGGAACTCCAGAAGAACGAGCTTGATCTGGCAATAAAGCAGCTTCAGGCCGACATAGGCAATCTTAAGGAGCTGGCAACCGGACCGATTACCGAGCAGATTGAAATTCAGATAGAACGAGATCCCGTAATGACTACCCTTGCCCAGCAGATTGCCTATCTGGAGGCCCAGCTCTCGGGCAGGCTCACGAAGTTCGGCGAGAATCACAGGGATGTACGCCAGACAAGAGAACTGATAGCAGAGACTCAAAACAAAAGAGATCAAAGAAAAGACGAAATCGCAAATCAGACCCGACAGGCGAACCTGGAGAATGCACGGGATGGTCTGGTTGTCCTGCAAAAAAGATTCGAACAACTGGAAGCGCTCCGGCAGGAAGCGGAGGCACAGAAAAAAGAGCTTGATTTGGCTCGGATACAATATGAAAAGGGGCAGAAAATCAGAGATGAAAGACTCACAATGCTCAACTCGATCAAGGAGCAGATCGAGAAATTCAAGATAATGTACAATGACCCGGAGACACCGAAAGTCCTGGCCGTCGGGCTTGCCCCGAGACCGCTCGAAATGGTGTTTTCCCGCCAGTGGTGGCTATGGTTTCCGAGCGGGACGATATTGGGTTTGCTGCTCGGCCTGGGTCTTGCCTTTCTTATCGAGCTTGCTAATGACCTGGTGCGGACGCCGAGAGATGTTGCCAGATTTCTGCGTATCCCCCTTCTCGGTGTTATCCCCGATGCATCCGAAGATAGTCAGGTTCGCCGGATCGAGCTTTTTCATGCCGTTCGCCAGGCGCCCTATTCCGTTATAAGCGAGGCCTACAGACGATGCCGGACTAACCTGAAGCTGTCAGGCCCTCCGGAGTCTTTGAAGACTTTGCTTATCAGCAGCGGTATGGCGGGTGACGGCAAGACTTCAGTGGCGGTTAATCTTTCGACAACCTTTGTAGCCACAGACAAAAAAGTGCTCTTGATAGATGCCAATTTCAGGCAGCCGCGTCTGCACAAGCTGTTTGAGAGAGTGGAACCCAAAGACTCCGCTGAGCATTTTGATTTTGGTTTGAGCAGTGTTCTGACACACCAGTGCACTTCCGACGAAGCTGTCAGGCCAACCGATATAGAAGGCCTCGATATAGTTGATTGCGGGCCGTTGCCGGCCAATCCGGCCGAACTGCTCGGCAGCATGAGAATGGAAGAGCTGCTCGCCAAACAGCGCAAGAAATACGATTACGTTATAATCGATGGTCCGCCCGTGCTGTTGGTAAGTGATGCTAAAGTGCTCGCCGGGCTGGTCGATGCGACGCTTCTTGTGTTCCATGCCGCCTCGACAAGCAGAGGCGCCGCCCAGAGGACGATTCGCGAGCTGAAGCAGGTCAATTCAAGAATCGCCGGCTGCGTGCTCTTCGCCGCAAGGTCTATCAAGGGCGGTTATTTCCATGAGCAATTCAAGTCCTACAAAAAATATCAGAAGAAAGCCAAACTTGCCGGTAGCACTGCCTGATAACCTCAGATATAATAAATATTGTTTAATGCGCATTATAATCTGTATAATTTGTCATTGATTCTTTTATGTAGTTTTTTTGATAGAGGCTTGTTTAATGGAGAAGTTTTTAGTTACCGGAGGGGCCGGTTTCATCGGTTCGAATATCTGCAAAAAGCTCGTGTCACAAGGCTGTTTTGTCCGGGTAGTGGATAATTTGCTCACGGGCAAAAAGAGCAATCTTGCCGATGTGATGGACAAAATCGAATTTATCCAGGCCGATATGGGCGATTCGGAGGTCGCCCAATCGGCTATGAAAGATATAGAAGTTGTTTTGCACCAGGGCGCTTTGCCTTCTGTACCGCTCAGTGTCGATAATCCCGCCGATACGCACAGGCATTGCGTCGATGCGACTTTCACACTTCTTCTGGCTGCGCGCGATGCCGGCGTAAGACGCTTTGTCTATGCGGCGAGTTCCTCGGCTTACGGCGATACACCGACTTTGCCGAAGGTCGAAACGATGCCTCCCAGCCCGCTCTCGCCGTATGCCGTCGCGAAGCTCGTCGGCGAATATTATTGCTCGGTTTTTTCTCAGGTGTTCGGTCTTGAGACTATTTCGCTGCGTTATTTCAACGTTTTTGGCCCGCAGCAGGACCCGACGAGCCAGTATGCCGCCGCTATTCCCGCTTTTGTGACGGCTATATTAAAAGATAAACCGCCGACAATTTATGGCGACGGTCAGCAGAGTCGTGATTTCACGTATATTGACAATGTCGTCGTGGCCAACTTACTCGCCGCACAAGCTAAACACACCAAAGGCGAGGTTATAAACGTTGCCTGCGGCCAGGCCGTAACCGTAAATGAAATCATTGATATGATTAACAATCTGCTCGGCAAAAGCATAAAGCCGATATACACTCCCCCTCGCCCCGGCGACGTTAAACACTCCATAGCCGACATAACCGCTGCAAAAAAATTAATCAATTTCAAACCCGTCGTCTCTTTTGACGAAGGTCTCAGCCTTGCGATAGATTGGTACCGCGACAATCTTATATGATTTATCCTATTGGAATATGTGAGTTGCTTTGTTTGTCTTTAATCTTTTAGGAGACGCTTTTTCAGAGCACGCAAGTATTTCAAATCCTCTTTGTCTTTTGGGCGTGATGCGGCTTTTTTCATTGCTATAAGGTCATCAAGTGAAGCAAACCAGACGTATGTTTTTCCGAAACGAGCCTTTACCTTATTTTTCCATATTTTTTCAAATGTTACCCCTTTAACAACGGGATGAATATCAGTTTCGACGAGGTACTGGCGAATCAACACTTTCTTTGTTAAAAGGTCGTCTATTGTTAAATCTGCGACATCATATCCAAAGCATTCCAGAGCTTTGAGTGTTTTCTGAGCATTGTCTTTTTCCGGTTTTATGAAAATATCGATGTCTAATGTCGCGCGTGAATATCCGTGTACTGGAAAGGCGGTAGCGCCAATTATGACAAACTTAACGTGGTTTTCTTTTAATAATTTCAGTAATTTTTCTGTGTTCATTTCTTTCTCTAAGCAAACTTAACATTTCTACGGTTTTTGTGGACATCATTTGAAACCGCTGACTGGTTGTTAATGATGTAAGGTAATCCAATTCGAATTCGATTTCCTTGCCCTCATTATGTTTATCTAACTTTAGAATAGCCATATAATCCCTTTTATGATCAGAATGTAATATTAATAATCCTCGTTTTATTTATTTAATTGTTCGCCTTCTAATCTGGCGACTACTGCGGCTCCGCAGGCGTCTCCCCATACGTTTACCGCCGTGCGGAGCATATCCAGTATTCTGTCCACCGCTAAAATCATACCGATGCCTTCGAGCGGCAGATTCACAGCCCTTAGCACGATGACCATCGTGACGAGCCCGGCGCCGGGAATGGCTGCCGCCCCGATGGACGCAAGTGTCGCCGTGAGCATGATGACCAGTTGCTGGCCGATACTCAGATCGATTCCGTATGCCTGGGCGATAAACATGGCTGCGACCGCCTCGTACAGGGCCGTGCCGTCCATATTCACCGTAGCGCCCAACGGCAGCACAAAGCTCGTTACCTTATTGGATATGCCGGAATTTTCCTGAAGGCAGTCCATTGTAATCGGCAGCGTCGCCGCGCTGCTGGCCGTGCTGAAAGCCGTTGCCACGGCGCTGAAAACGTCTCTGATAAATTTCACTGGCGAGTATTTGCCGAGAGTGCTCAATAAAACCGGCAGCGTTACACAGGCGTGGATTGTCAGGCCGAGAATCACCGTCGCCATGTACACTACAAGAGGTTTGATGACGGACAATCCCATAGAGCCGATTGTATAAGCCATCAGGGCAAACACTCCGAAAGGCGCCAGGCGCATAATCCAGTCGGTTATTTTCATCATAACAGCATTGAACGCTTCGAAGAAGGTCACCAACGGCCGGCCTTTTTCCCCGATACTGCTGATTGCGACGCCCAACAATATAGAAAAGAATATAACCGACAGCACTTTATCCTTTGCCATGGCATCGAATAGATTTGCCGGAATAATGTCTCTGATTACCGAAACGATGGAGGGGACTTCTTCGCCGGACAAATCGGCTGCCGCTCCGGCCCCGATATCCACACCGACGCCGGGCTTCATCAGGTTAACTAAAATAAGCCCGACACCCACGGCCAGAGTTGTCGTGACCGTATAATAGATAAACGTTCTCAAACCGATCCTGCCCAATTTGCGGACGTCACCGAGGCTTACAATGCCTGCTACCATCGAGGCGAGAATCAAAGGTATGATAATCGCTTTGAGCAGTTGGATGAACATATCCCCCACAATCTTTATGTGGGAGGCTTTTTCCCCGAGCAGAATTCCAACTAACACTCCCAGGACAATAGCAATAAGAATTTGAGTGTGAACCTTTAGCTTCAAATACACTTCCTCTATTGCAGTTGGTTTCTCAATTCCCGGGCGTTTCGGATTAGTTCTTCCGGGGTTATCCGCCGCCTGGGCGAAAGTTCGAATGTCCATTCGTACGAATCTACGATTCTATCCGGATTGACTATCTGGGCGAAGAAATCGAATGGAAAATGGTCATACCACGGGCCTTTCAGCTCCCTGTGGGTATTCAATGTTTCGTAGCCCTCCTTACTGATCCTGACGCAATAATCGCCGTACCAGTTAAAACTGACCTTTACGGGCGAGACGCCGATCTCCTCGTCGTTCAGTGCGACCAGCGCTCCCTGCGGTGTGGTATTGATCGTCAGCTCTCGTTCGACACAGCCGGCAAGAACCGTAAGCACAAGTAGGCTCACGACCGGCACTGCCAATACGTTGTATTTTCCCATAACGTCTGTCCTTGTAATATTTGCGGCAAATAATTGTCCTATTATAAGGGAAAATCGAGAACAGAAAAGCCCAAAGATTGCAAGTCTTTTTCAGTCAGCCGGGACGCACCGGTCTTTGGCCCAGATCCGCAGGCTTTGGACGCTTTCCGCAAGTGTTACCGAAATCGGCGGCGAACTCCGTATCGCCGAGAGAATCCGGTCCGTCGATAAACCCTTTTTGTCGGAATATGCTTCGTGGAGCGCGGAGATGACCGCCTGCTCGATTTCAGAGCCGCTGTAACCTCCGGATGCCCCGGCCAATGCTCCCAGATCGAATTTGCCGGGGGCTCGGTTGCGTTTCTGCAGATGAATCGCAAATATTTCTCTTCGTACTTTTTGGTTGGGCAGGTCGACGAAAAATATCTCGTCGAATCGGCCTTTACGCAGAAGTTCGGGCGGTAAGGCGCCGATGTCATTGGCAGTAGCCACCACGAAGACCGGAGCTTCGTGTTCCTGCATCCATGTAAGAAGTGTGCCGAACATCCTTTGTGACAGGCCGCCGTCGGCGCTTCGGCTGGCGGCGGAGGCAAAGGCCTTTTCGATTTCGTCGATCCATAAAACCACCGGCGACATCATTTCGGTCTGGCGCAGGGCGTCACGGAGGTTACGCTCGGACTCGCCGATGAAACTGGCGTACAAAGCGCCGGGATCCATTCTCAAAAGCGGCTGATGCCAGGCGGTTGCGATGGCTTTGGCGCATAGGCTTTTGCCGGCGCCCTGCACGCCGAGCATGAGCACTCCCTTAGGTGTTTTGAGGCCGAACTCCCTGGCTTCGGAGCTAAAAGCGCCTTTACGCTGGTTAAGCCATTTTTTCAGTTGCTTCATCCCGCCGATCTCACTAAGGTCCAGAGGTGTTTCGACGTACTCCAACAGGCCTCCACGCTGTATCATCCCTCGCTTGCTTGCAATGACCCGGTTTATATCATTGTCGTCGAAGCATCTGTCATCGGCGACCGTGTCGATTATAATCCGTTCAGCCTGACGTCGGGTCAGCCCTCGAAGGTTGCGGACAATTGTGTCCAGGCCCTTTTTTGTGATGCCGATTTCGATGGGAGTTTTGCGATGGAGTCGCTGCAATGTCTTGCGGACAATGTCCACCAGTTCATGCTGGCTTGGAAAAGAAATCTCAAAAGGTTTTGTATAAGACTTCACGACTTCGGGCATTGTATCGTTGCAGTCGAGCGTAACGAGTGTGTTTCCGTTCTGCTCGAAAAGGTCAATCATATCTCGCAGTGCCCTCAGCACCGAGGATGCCTTGAGATGTTCGGCGATATCGAGGACGACACATATAGAGTTTTGATCCACTTCGGCAAGGTGGCGAAGGCCGGCGGTAGGCGTTTCACTATCGGCGATGTAAGGACTGTCCGCCAGGAAACCCTCTCTAATGCCGCCACCGACCGACCAGATCCACAGACTGTACTTCAGGTCAAGTGCTACGTGGCGTATTATGTCCAATGCGCAGCGCTCTTCGAATGTCACGATTGATATGCAGGGATTTTCGCCCTCTACGAGATGCTTGAATCGTTCGATATCGCTCATTGGATGGATTCTCCCATCTGTCTCACACATTCAAGACCGTGTTTCAGTCTGCCGTCATAACCGGAAACATATTGCCGCAAACAAACGATCAAATCAGTGAGCCGCCCGATCGTGCGAAGAGATTTATTTTTTCGGCCCCAGCAACTCGATAATATTACCGTCGGGATCTTTTACCAGAGTCAGAAAGTAATTGCCCCCACCGAGTTGGTAGGGTTCTTTTACCGGAACCACGCCGGCTTTTTTGGCTCGCTCCAATGCCGATGTCATATCCGAGACGGCTATCGTCAGGTAACTGAAGCCCAGGCTTGAGTGGATAAACCGGTTATCAACCTTCTTGCCGGGAGCTTCGGCGAATTCCATAATCTTGATTCGGGTCGCATTCGCCTCGTCAGCCGGCACGAGCACCCTTACATGGAAAGCCTGGTAATCGCACAGGCCCGCGTCGCCCCCCATCTCCTTCGAGACGTCAAAACCGGATATCTCGGTGAATCCCAGCGCATTCTTATAAAACTCTGCGGCTTTTTCCACGTCGCTTACCACGATACCGATATCGATTGTGGTCCGGGCAAAGTCAGATTTTGCTCCTCCCGTGCCTGCATCGCCGGCAAGTAATAAGCTTGCAGCCAGGCAGAAGGCCGGCAGGACGATCAAATTGTATTTCTTCATTGCGGTTTTCCTTAAATTGCTTGATTGTGGATTTATCGATTTCATTATAATGAAAAAATAGCAAGACAAAAGGACAAATATACATTATTTATATTGGTCGGTTCTCAATATTAGCCGGCTAAATAGCTTGAAATACTTTGCAGCGAGTTTATAATGCCCTGAGCTTGTCGAACGGATCAGACGCCGTATGGGCACAGATACCGATTAACTGCGGGTCAACGGATGAGAAACGGATTTCGACGAATAAATTGCGTCCTGCATTTCGTGGGGGGTCTGCTGGAAATATTGGGCCTTCTTCTTTTATTTCCGCTGATAGTCGTTCTCGTTTACAGGGGAAAGATGGGCGACGGCTGGATGACCGCAACTGCTTTTCTTGTCACTTCCCTGATATCATTTTCGCTTGGCGTGATATTGCGAAACAAGTTTAAGCTTAAAGAGCTCGATACAACCGGTTCTATGCTGATGTGCGCTATCGGCTGGCTTGTTGCCTCGGCGATGGGAGCTTTGCCGTTCGTTATTGCAATCGATGTAAACTTTCTCGATGCCTACTTTGAGGCGATGAGCGGCTTTACGACCACCGGTATTACCGTTTTATCCGGGCTGGATAATATTCCGAGAAGCCTTCTTTTCTGGCGGTCGCTCACCCAGTGGCTGGGCGGCATAGGGATACTATCCTTTTTTCTTATGGCTATCTCCCAGGCGGGTGGAGCTCATCATATGTTCGGGGCGGAAAGCCATAAGATTTCTTCCGGGAGACCCACGCCGGGATTATTCCACACTCTAAGGATACTCTGGGCGATATACGCGACCTTTACCGTATTAGCTGCGGCGATTCTTGCCGTCGAAAAAATGCCGATTTTCGATGCCGTTTGTCACGCCTTAACCGCATTGTCCACCGGCGGATTCTCACCCCACGACAGCAGCATAGAATTCTACCGTTTATCCGGCCACCCGAATTTTCGGCTAATCGAATATACTCTCACTTTTTTAATGATGTTGGGCGGGATCAATTTTCTCGTACATTATCGTGTTTTGACGAAGGATTTTAAGGCCCTCTGGGACAATACCGAGATCCGGTACTGGTGGCGATTCATTGCCGGTTTTACGGTTATCGTGGTTATCGATCATCTCTTTAAGACCGGTGCTTTCAGCGCCCTGTTCGGGCGTGGTGAGCCAATCGGCCTCGGCGAGTTCGAGCACACTTTTCGCAACAGTGTGTTCCAGGTGATGTCCATTCTTACGACAACAGGCTTTGGAACACAGGATATCGGTTCCGAATTCTTCGGTGCGCTGTCCAAGCAGTTATTTTTGGCTATGATGGTAATCGGCGGCTGCGTCGGCTCAACGGGAGGCGGTTTTAAGGTTTTGAGGATCGCCATACTCAACCGGCTGATGTTCAGGGAGCTTTTCAAAATCAGAACTTCCGGCAAAGCGTCTTCGGACCTGGTTATCGACAAAAAAATAGTGCCCGAAGATGAAGTGCACCGGATTGCCGCTCTGTTTTTCATCTGGATAGTATTGCTGCTTGTAGGCGGCGGGATTACCGCTTTTTTTTCTAATTTAGGGCCGTGGAAATCATTCTCGGGGATGTTTTCCGCCATGGGGAACATCGGACCTTGTTATATATCGGTGGCGGAAATGATAAACATTCATCCTGTTGTGAAACTGACGTATATTTTCGGGATGCTGGCGGGAAGACTGGAGATATTGCCGGTGCTGCTTCTGTTCTCAAGGAAGGCGTGGAAATAACTCAGCATCAAAATAAAAAATCAAAAATAAAAGATAAAAATTGTGGAATTGCCGCTAAGCGGCAATGACTTCCTTAATTTTACATTTTGCTCTTTGAATTTTAATTTTAGTACTTGGAGGTAATAAAAATGTATGTTGTGGTTGCTGGCGGCGGAATGGTAGGCGGCGGGCTTGTTCGCAGGCTGCTGGATAATAAGCATGATGTGGTATTGATCGAGCAGCATAAAGAGCTCTGCGATAAATTATATGCGGAAACCGGGGTTGTAGCTATTAACGGCGGCGCCACGAACATCGTAGCGTTGAATGAGGCCGGCATTAAAAAGGCCGACGTTCTCGTCGCGGCAACGGGCAGCGACGCCGATAATCTCGCCTGCGCGATATTGGCCAAAAGTTTCGAAGTGCCCAAAGTTATCGTCAGGATGAGGGACCCGGCGTATAAAAATGCCTATATCGTTGCGGGCGCAAACTCGATTGTTCGCGTGACCGACCTTATGGTCAGCCAGATGATGATGGACATCGAGAATCCCGAGGTGCGCCGAATCACAACGATAGGCGGCGGCAAGGCGGACATCTTCGTAGTCAATGTGCCTGACGGGGCGAAAGTCGCCGGCAAGAGCGTCAAGGACATTGTCGATAGCCGCCATTTCCCCTCCGAATGCACTTTCGTCGCGGTTTACGACCAGCAAACCGAAGAATTCTCCATCCCGCGGGGCAATCAGATAATCAACGAGGGCAACGAATTATTCCTGATCTCCGCCGCCGAGAACATAAAAAAAGCCGTGGACTTCCTAACCGCTAAAAAGAGAAACTGACGCAGATTCACAACATTAATTTCCGTGTCATTGCGAGTGTGGCGCAGCCACACGCGGCAATCTCAACCGTTACGACGTGACTTTTTCATCAGATCCACGGCACCTGGTTTCACTTATTTGGGTGTTATTTTATCCTCTTGACAGATCAAAGTCTCTTTGTATTTTATAAGGTCAAGGCAGTGGCATGGGGTTCATTGGAATGACAAGGCACCTGCCGGAATACCAAAACGTGCGGTTGCCTCGAAGCGATAAATCCATTAGATAAGTGTTCACCCCGCAAGATAGGCAAAGCCGTCATCTAACGGGGCAAATCTGCACTAATCAGCGGTTAATGGAAATGTTAGAATCGGTTGACAGCGGCGGCTCTGCGTTGTATGGTATTGATTTAAATCGGACTGCGGTCCCTGACTTTGCTTTTTAATTTCTTGATGGTGTTTGTGTTATGAAAATTTCATTGGATTGGTTGAGCGATTATATCAAAACAGACTACTCCGCCGAGGGGATTGCGGAAATATTGAGCGATTTGGGCTTTCCCTGTGAGGGGATAGAAAAGCTCGATGACGACACTGTAATCGATATCGAGATAACGAGCAACCGCGGCGATTGTCTGGGCTATATCGGCGTAGCGCGCGAGCTTGCCGCCGCGACCGGCAAGGAATTGATAATGCCGCAAGTCGAGCTTGACGAGTCGGATAAGGAGGTTGAAGAATTTGCCGAGGTGCAGATAGATGAGCCGGAGCTGTGCGGCCGATATACGGCTCGGATTATCGAGGGCGTCAAGGTCGGCCCATCGCCGGACTGGCTTCGCAAGCGCCTCGAGGCCATAGGTATGCGGAGCGTCAGCAACGTTGTCGATGCGACCAACTACGCAATGCTGGAGACGGGCCAGCCGCCGCACGCCTTCGATTACGATAAAGTGGACCAGGGCAAGATTATCGTCAGAAAAGCCAGGGCGGGCGAGCGCATCGTAAGTATCGACGGCACCCAGTGCGACCTCGATACCGATATGCTCGTCATTGCCGATCCAAACGGGCCTGTGGGCGTCGCCGGAGTTATGGGCGGGCTCGATACCGAGGTCAGTGAGAAGACAACGAAGATTCTTCTCGAAGACGCTTATTTCGATCCCGTGAGTATCCGAACGACCTCTCGCAAGCTCGGCCTGCCTTCGGAGGCGGCGTTTCGATTCGAGCGCACAGTCGATATCGAGAAAGTGGACTGGGCCTCAAAACGCACCGCGCAGTTGATGATTCAGCTCGGGGGCGGTAAAGTCCACAAAGGCGTGGTTGACGTTTATCCCCAAAAACCGGAGCGGAAAAAGGTCACGTTGCGACTGTCGCGTTTGAATAAGCTGCTCGGCATCGAGATTCCCGCCGAACAAGCAATGAGAATTCTCTCGGCCCTGAATTTCGAGCCGAAAGTTAATGACGATTTGATGACCTGCACGGTACCCTCGTGGCGCAGCGACGTTTATCGCGAGGTTGACCTTATCGAAGAAGTGGCGCGCGTTCACGGCTACAATAAAGTACCGACGGAGCGAAAGATTAGAATCGAAGTAGTACCGGCCGATGCTCGCCAAAAGCTCGCTGAATCGATCAGAGCCTATCTCAACGCCTGCGGCTTCTATGAAACGATTAATGTGGCGTTTGTAGATGTATCTATTGCTGAACTTTTTGCAGATGCCGGCGCCGGCAGCCATCTGGCCGTGAAGGACGAATTGAGAAAAAGTGCGAGTCTCCTCCGCCAAACCCTTATCGGCTCGCTGCTCGGCGTTTTGAAAACTAACGTTAACGCCAAGAACCTGCCGTGCAGAATCTTTGAGATTGCAGATACTTTTGTACCGACAGAATCGCAGGACGGCGGACTGCCGATTCAGAAGACTAAACTTTCCGTGGTCTGTGACGGCGACTTCAGAGACCTGCGGGGAGTGATAGAAGGCTTAATAAGCAGTCTTGCCAGAGATGCTCAGGTTGGTTGGGTTCCTGCCGATCTGCCCTGGGCGCAAAGCGGGGCCAAAATCCTGTTAAACTCTCAGCCGTTTGGCAGCATGGGTACCGTTTCACAGGCGATCGGGCAAAAGCTCGACTTCAAAGACCTCTCGCCGTGCGCTGCGGAGCTGGAATTCGAGCAGCTTATGGCTCTGACCGGCGGCGCCGTGAAAGTCAAACCGATCCCGAGATTCCCCGCAATACAGCGGGACCTTTCGATTATTGTTGACGAAGCAATTCGGTGGGCTGATATTATCCGGGCAATCGGGAGAAAAGCACCTTCTGAACTTGAAGACACACAGTTTGTCGAGATATATCGGGGCAAGGCAATTCCCTCCGGCAGAAAAAGTGTTACCCTTTCATTGCGGTTCAGAGACGAGGACGGCACACTGACACACGAGGCTGTTGACCTTTTTGAGGCTGATATTGTACAGAGCATGGCCGAATCCGTCGCGGCGGAACTGCGTACTGTATGATGAGTGCTGCGGCAGAGAAAAACGCGGCTCGAAAATAAAATTAATGAATCCGTTCATATCCGATTTGTTTCTCTTTTAAGTTTTATGCTTCATCCGACAGACCGAATTACAATTATTCGAATCTCGAATCACGAATAATTGGTAAATCGGTTGACTGCATGTCTTTATAAATAAGTTACGGATATAAAGTGTGGCCAATTTGATTTTGAAGCCTAAATAGACTTCAGAAAAAATGTCTTTCGAGTCGAAAATCTAAATAGAGAGAATATATAGAGAACTAAATAATCGATTAGAATTTTCTGATATTTTATTGACTTTCCTATTGTGATTTGGTATAAAGTACTGTTGCGGGCTAACCCCTGCGGTGCTCGTATAGAAAGTCTGGATTTGAAAGAACCGATACCCGTACTCAGGGAAATCAGGCCTTGATGGATCGGAAAAGCCTACTCGATAGGACTTTCGGACACAAGCAACGATTGCCCACTTGGAAGTAATGGGTTCTTTTCAAACGCTTTCTTACGGCACTCGTGGAGGAGGGCCGCGCAACTTATAAAAGGCCTGTGCTTTCAGGCCTTTTTTTTGTGGTGTTCCGGCGAGAACCGCACATCTCCATCCGGATATGAATGTTATCTTGAGTTTAATTCACGAACCGCTGTTCCGCGAAATCTTCTGTAAATTAATGCGTTTTTACGGACCCATCTCAATAGACGACAATGTATGTGTTTGGCCATATAAGAGCCATCCCCATCCCGATAACGACAATCGGGAGGAGGCTGCCATCCAATAGAATTAATTGAAAATAGGTTGCAGCCTCAAGCGCAGCTTGGGGATGGTCGCGAGTGAGCCGTATTCCATAACTGCAAGCGCATAGATTAAATACGATTGGTATAGAACGCTGGTGATATAGGACGTATAAAACCTGCCCAACTTGCCTTTTGCTCTAATTTTTCCGGTTAAGCCGAAGAATAGATTTGTCGATTAAAATTGAATAAAAGCCGGCGGGGAACCTCTCTCTGGTTTAGGTTGTTAGTATTTATTATTAATAGATTTACATAGTGGAGGCCAAGATATGCCAACAGTGCGCAGCTTCACAGTTTTGCCCACACTGCCCGATCTCTTAAAAGATCTCGATCTTATCGCCAGGAATATGTTTTGGTCGTGGAATCCTGAGTTTGTAGACCTTTTTAAGCGTATCGACGGCAATTTATGGTCCGCTTGCGGCCATAATCCCGTCAAAATGCTTGGTAGTGTTTCACAGGCAAAATTGGATGAGTTAGCTGAAAATCAGGGCTTTTTAGGCCAATTGCAGCGTGCCGGGGAAAAGCTTAAATCATATCTTGAGAAACCAACCTGGTATGAAAATGTTTGCTCGGAATGCACCGAGCCTCTTATTGCATATTTTAGTGCGGAATTTGGTGTCCATGAATGCCTGCCGATTTATGCCGGGGGCCTGGGAATCCTGGCGGGCGACCACTTGAAGAGTGCTTCCGACCTCGGTGTTCCGTTAGTAGGCGTTGGCCTTTTGTATCAGAAGGGCTATTTCCGGCAATATTTGAATATCGACGGCTGGCAGCAGGAGATATACGTCGAAAACGATTTCTATAACATGCCGATAGAGCTCGTTCGCAAAGAAAGCGGCCGGCCTTTGACTATCAGTGTCGAATATCCCGGAAGATGCGTTATAGCACAGATATGGTGTGTGTCTATCGGCAGGGTGAGATTGTATCTGCTCGATACGAACGTACACGCCAACAATCCGATGGATCGTATGATTACCAGCAGTCTTTACGGCGGTGACCGCGAGTTGCGAATTCGCCAGGAGATTATGTTGGGCATTGGCGGCTTAAAAGCTCTCACGGCGATGGATATCAATCCGACTGTCTGTCATATGAACGAAGGACACGCTGCTTTTATGGCATTGGAGCGAATCCGGGAATTGCGAACTTCTGAAAATATGAATTTTGACGAGGCTGTGGAAGCTACAAGGGCGGGCAACGTTTTTACGATACATACCCCTGTAAAAGCCGGGCTTGACGAATTTCGTGTAGAACTGATGGACAAATATTTCGGTGGTTATTTCACCAAGCTTGGCATTAACAGGAAGCGATTCCTGGGATTGGGCAGAATACTTCCCGACGACGACAGCGAGCCGTTCAAGATGCCGATTCTGGCCTTACGGTTGAGCAGTTCTACGAACGGTGTAAGTAAGTTGCACGGCCGGATTTCACGTGGGATTTGGGGCAGCCTTTGGCCGGGTATTCCACGGAACGAAGTACCCATAATATCAATTACGAACGGTATCCATATAAAAAACTGGGTCTCAGATGAGATTAATTCCTTGTATGAAAGATATCTTGGCCTGAACTGGGCTGATGAAGCTATGAAAAAATCTCTTTGGGAAGCTATTGACGAAGTACCCGACGAGGAATTCTGGCGAATTCACCAGCGATGTAAAGAGCAGTTGATTGTTTTTGCACGTAATCGCCTTAAGGCTCAGATGCAGCGCAGAGGTACTTACCATACCGAATTAAACCACGCCGAGGAGGTCCTCGACCCTGAGGCACTGACAATCGGCTTTGCCAGAAGGTTCGCCGGCTATAAAAGAGGCAATCTGCTGCTCAAAGATCCTCGCCGGCTTATCAAGCTTCTTACCGACAAGGATAAGCCGATACAGTTTATTTTTGCCGGTAAGGCCCATCCGAAAGATGCCGAGGGCAAGGATATCATCCGCCAGATTATTCACTTTGCCAATCAGAACAGCATCAGAAGGCGCGTAGTATTTCTGGAAGACTACGATATAGATATAGCGAGATTTTTAGTTCGTGGTGTTGACGTCTGGCTTAATAATCCTCGCAGACCGATGGAGGCCAGCGGTACGAGCGGCATGAAGGCGGCGGTCAACGGTGTATTGAATATGAGTACATCGGATGGCTGGTGGTGTGAGGGTTATACTAAAGATGGAGGCTGGATGATCGGGATTGGCGAAAACTACGAGGATAACGATTATCAGGATATGGTGGAGTCACAGGCCATCTATGAGATGCTGGAAAGCGAGGTTATTCCACTTTTTTACACTCGTTCTGTCGATAATCTGCCCCGGGCATGGATAAGCAGAATGAAAAATTCCATCAAGTGGATAGCGCCGCGGTTCAATACTCACAGAATGGTTGCCGACTATACACGGAGATTTTATAATCCGGCTGCAGCCAAATGGCGCTATCTTACCGAAGAAGCTTGTGCCAGAGCCAGGGTATTTTCGAACTGGAAGTCCGATTTTAAAAAGGCCTGGCCCGAGTTCGCCGTCAAAGATGTGATAATGGAGGTGGGCAACGGCAACGGTAACGGTAACGGCAACGAACCCCTAAACTCGAAGCAGCCGCAACTTAAAATTGGCTCGAAATTATGCATTAAAGCATTGGTTAAGCTCGGCAAGGTAAGCCCGAATGACGTTGCCGTTGAGCTTTATCATGGTCTTGTGGATAACTGGGAAAATATAAAGAACGGCTCGGCGGTTAGGATGGATTACGAACGAACCTCGGAACAAGAGGGCGAACATTGGTTTGTCGGCTCGATGCCTTGCAGGAAAACCGGTCAGCACGGCGTGGCTGTGAGAGTTTTGCCCAGACATACCGACCTTGCTAATCCTTATGAGATGGGCCTGATCCTTTGGGAAACGACCAAATAGTTTGTCGCCGGTTCGTAGTATTTGGCCGATGAACGGGCTGCCGGCGGCTATTTATTCTCTTGATTGTTCAAAAGCTCATAAACCTCATCGGCGGAGGCGACTTTTTCAAGTTGCTGCCGGAACTCTTCGTTCAGCATCAATCTGCTTATTGTGGCCAGGGCCTGAATGTGGGGCCCGGTCTGGTCTGCCGGCGAGACCAGCAGAATCAGGATGGTCACCGGTTTGCCGTCGATGCTGTTATATTCGATCGGCTCGTGTGCGATTCCGATTGCCATAACAAGTTCTTTAACGGCATTGCATTTGCCGTGGGGGATGGCTATCCCGGCGCCTGTTCCGGTGCTTTGTGTTCGTTCGCGTGTTAAGACCGCTTCCAGGACTACGTCTCTATCTAACAACGATCCATTGGCATTCAGCAAATCCACGAGTTCGGTTATTACAGCCTCCTTGTCCCGACTTTCCACCGGAACTTTAATGCAGTCAGGTTGTAATATTTGTGTCAGAATCATATCAATTTACGTCCAATATAATACTCTTGGTAGCAATATTTAGTTAAACATAAAATTATATCCGGCCGGTCGGCGAATTGCAATAAATTTCAGAAAATTGATTGTATATTTATTGTTTGTGTTCGATTTTGTACTCTGATTGCTGAGTTTAGGCCTTTACATCCCTGTACTGTCAGAATAAAATGTGATCGCTATGGATAAAATAAAGCTTTACGATACTACTCTTCGCGATGGCATGCAGGCCGAGGGCGTCAGCTTCTCGCTCGAAGATAAACTTGCAATCGCAAGGTGCCTTGACCAGCTTGGTCTCGATTATATTGAAGGCGGATACGCCGCTTCCAATCCGAAGGAAATAAAATTCTTCGCCGAAGCTGCCAGGCTGAATTTGAAGAATGCAAAAATCGCCGCATTCGGCAACACCCGCAGGGCCGATACCGGCGTCTCGGACGATGTCTCGCTCAATACTATGCTTGCCTGCAAGACGCAGGCGGCCACCCTTGTCGGCAAGACCTGGGACATGCACGTAACGGAAGTTCTCGGCTGCTCGCTCGATGAGAACCTGACTATCTGCTCCGAATCTGTCGAATATCTCAAGAAGCATGGCGTAGAGACCATTTTCGACGCCGAACACTTCTTTGACGGTTACAAGGAAAATCCCGAATACGCGATTAAAGTTCTCGCCGCCGCCGCTTCGGCCGGCGCCGATTCGATTGTGCTTTGTGAAACCAACGGCGGTTGTATGCCGGATCAGGTTTACGAAATTACAAAAACCGTCTGCGAGCAGTTCGGCGACATAGTAATTGGAATTCACACCCATAACGATACCGATTGCGCTACTGCCAACAGCCTTGCCGCGGTTCGGGCGGGGGCAAAGCACGTCCAGGGCACAATTAACGGCCTCGGCGAGCGGTGCGGCAACGCAAATTTGTGTGTGATCATACCTAACCTTGCATTTAAAATGGGTCTTGAAGTCCTAAACCCCGAAAAAATAAAGACTCTTACCGAAGTGTCCCGTTATGTTTTTGAGGTAGGCAATCTATCGCCGATAATGAACATGCCGTACGTTGGCGAGAGTGCCTTTGCGCATAAAGGCGGCCTGCACGTCGACGCCCTGCGTAAAAGTAAACGAACTTACGAGCACATCACGCCGGAGCTTGTCGGAAACGCAAGGCGGTTTTTGATATCGGAGCTTAGCGGCAGGTCCACGGTCCTGGCGGAGCTCGAAAAAGCCAAGATTGCCGAGGATAAGCAACTGGCCCGAAAGATACTTATCCGAATTCAGGAGCTTGAGAACGAAGGCTACCAGTTCGAGGCCGCCGACGCCAGCTTCGATTTGCTCGTAAAAAAGATCATGGGTACCTACAAGCCGTTTTTCGACCTGATTAAATATCACGTGACAGTTGAGAAACGGGCGAACGGCAGCAATGTGACCGAGGCGACCGTAAAGCTCAGGGTCGGCGACAAAACCGAGCACGTAGTCGGCGAGGGCGACGGCCCGGTCAACGCGCTTGACGCCGCCCTGCGAAAGTCGCTGGAGAATTTCTACCCGAGTATCAACGAAGTCCATTTGTTCGATTATAAAGTTCGTGTGGTAAACGCCGGGGCGGGCACCGCCGCACGTGTACGGGTTATAATCGAATCGCGCGACAAAAACTCGATCTGGGGCACGGTCGGCGTCTCCGAAAACATCATAGAAGCATCCTGGCAGGCCCTCGTTGACAGCGTCGAATACAAGCTGCAAAAGGATGCAAAGTAGAATGTAGCACCCCAAATCCTTCGAGCTTGACCCAAATTGCCATATCCAAAAATATTTGTATTTCGAAGTCTTGCACCCTTCGGCCGATAATATTTCTCTCCTTAATCGTCGTTGTGCATCTTGGATTTTGTTACAAGAGCTGGTTTCAGCGTAAACATCAGCGTTATTATATGGCCTGTGAAAATGGTTCCCATCAGCCTCTGCGAGTACAACAACAGCATTAGATTGATGGCGAAAAAACAGCTTTTCAATACTTCCTATATTGCCTATTTTAACTAAAGTTTTTTCTTTCACCTCTCCGATACGTATTTATTGGTTGTTAAAAGTTGCCTATTTTAACTTTAGCATAGTGACTGCAAGTTTTAATGTGAAAATAGGAAACATAAACAAAATTTTGTACGGAGATAAAACTATGATAAAGGAACAAATACTAGCACGTTATTTGGAACCGTTGCTTCGGGGCGATAGAAAAGGCTGCCGTGCCGTGATCGAGGAAGCTATGCAGAGCGGCATCCCGGCGAATTCCGTTTATGTCAATATCATCTGGCCGGTTATGGTGGAAATCGAAAATCTGCTCCGAGAGGACAAAATATCGCCCATCGAGGAGCATTTGGCAACTCGGGTTAACCGCACGATTGTCGACCAGCTTCAAAATAAGCTGCCTCGCCGGCCCGGCAAGAGCAAAAAAGTCGTTGTTTGCTGCGCCCCGGACGAGCTTCAGGAGCTGGGAGCACAAATGATGACTGATTTGTTTGAGAGCGACGGCTGGGACGTCCGCTTTCTCGGCGGCGGTTTGACTAACGATGATATTCTTTCATTCATTAACGATTACGGCCCCGATATCCTCCTAATCTACGGTACGGCCCCAAAACAGGCGCCGAGTGTACGCCGGCTAATCGATACTATCAAATCCGTTAACGCCTGGCCGGATATGCGGATTCTGGTCTCAGGCGGCTTATTCAATCGTGCCGAAGGCCTCTGGCAGGAGATGGAGGCCGATTTATACGCCGAAAACGCGGTCGAAGCCCTCCAGATCGCATCCAGCGATGCCCCGGCAAGCCCCGGCGAGCGGAGAACGATAAACCGCCGTAAGAAACGCCGCCAGATCGCCCGTGAGCAGATGGCAGCCTCGGCATAATCCCGCTCGAAAGACGCTGCGATTTCAAAATTGGCACATTCGATTGCGCTCAGGGCATACTTTGAATTGGCTTTGTTTTCATGGCCACCCATTTTTGAATTATTGCCGTAAGCTATTATGGAGAATTGGCTTACGGCAATTTTCTTGCCCTCAAAATTGGCTTTGTTTTTTCAAATTGCCTTATTAAAACATGCCTTCAGGCATGTCATTCCGCACTTGATGCGGAATCCAAAACTACCCAACAGACTGGATTCCCGTTTCCACGGGAATGACAAATCAATGACGCAATACGCATCACGCAGTACGCAGAACGAATAAATTGGCTTTGTTTTTGGCCGCCAAAAACTGTCAAAACTATAAAAATGCCCATAAATCTTTACTATAACTGAACTAATACCACCTTGCCCATATTAACATTGGCTTTGTTTTTTCAAACTACATCCTTTCGCATTGTTTAGGATTTCGAACTTAGAATTTCGGATTTCCGGCCACAGGCCGGCGTTGATTTTGTTTTTTCAAACAGGGTGTAAACCACGAAGAACATGAAGGTAAACGAAGATCACAGAGATTTTTGCTTTTTTCCATTTTCCTTTTACTTCTATCATTTATCAATTATCACTAATCATTAATCATTTTGTTATGTATTATACTAAATTCCTGTCCGAAAATTAAGCTTATTCTCAAAAAATCTCCGTGAGATGGCACTCGAATTCTGAATTCTGTCTTTTATACTCTTTCACAGCGAAACATGAAAATATGATGTAAAAAAGATGTGATCCCATCACTCATGTGACTTACGATTAATTTAAGAAAAGGAAGGACGATACCTGACACCTTTAATTTCCTTTTTAAGGTGAAAAATATAATCGAGCAGTTGATTGCGCCATTTCCTTTGGGCTATTCCAATTTAGGCGTGAGCCTGATTCATCATCTGTTCGATCACTTATAAAATAAGGCTCTAATTCATTGGCGGAAAGTAGAATAGCACGTTGGCGATATTCATCATTTAGTGTTTTCGCGATATTTATTTCATCGTCTGTAAATTGTGAAATCTTCGACAAGATTATGAATGTCTCAAAGCGCTTCTTGGGCAGATCATCTGCAATTCGCCTTAGATTCGAAACATCATCACTCGTAATTGGACCTTGATCTTTGCATTCGCCTAAAATGACAGTCGTCCTTTCTGGATATGGTCCTGGTATGATGCAAACAAAATCTATTTCACACTTAGTACCTCCCACATCTTTCTTAGGCATTAAATCCAATGATGGTGAATATATACTTCCACGCAAACTGCGATGGATATTAGTATCTAACTGTTGTAGGGTGAGAAAGACCTGTACTGCTCCCTGAGCATTCTTCTCTACGCCGAACACACCTGATTTGCGGTAATGCCATTCATTCATATCGGCGAGAGTCCTTGTCACATTATGTTCATGGCCACACAAATCGCAAATAACTCTGTGTTTCAACGATTCTAAAGGAATCCATGACTTGATTTGGCATGAGGGACAAGTCAAATCAACGCCTACACGAAACAATCCTTTTTCCACTAAGTAACCGAAAACTGTATGAGGTGTGAGCTTTTCCCCTCTCGGCCGTGGTTCTATATATAGATCTTTATGATCATCAAATTTTTTATCAGGACGGTCAGGATCATTAGACCCAATAATATTAAGTGCCGTTTTCTTTGTGATTGATTTATTCGGCCCAAATGTCTTTAATAGTCGACGTACACCAGGAACCTTGAAAACTCTACCCCCCTGAAGGCCACCCAGTTGTGTAATAAGTTGTTTGGTGATTAATCCCGGATTGCTCAATCTCGCTTCGTAACCTGCCATATCAAATACGCGATCCATTAACTCCGTCACAGGTAGTGCATACAGGAAGATATCGTGAAGTGTTGCATCGATAACAATACCTATACTTCCCGGTTCAATGCGCAATTTGTTATATTGGAAATGGATTGTACGAGCGTAAAATTCATTAAGCTCAGGCAGATATGGTGGATTGAATGTATGTTGTTCATCTCTATAAAGACCCCCAATAAAGGAAACTGACGCAACCAAGTGCTGGCTATGAAACCAAGAGTCGCCATGGAAAGGCTTGTCAGATAATACAAATGAGACCTTTGGTTTACTTTCTTCTCCACTCAAGACCCCAAGAGCAGATGTTCTCCCGAAGTACATTATCGGTGCTCGGACGTTATACCCATTCCACGTCCCAAACCCTATTTGACAACGTACCAGGTCACTATCCCCAAACGGTTTGCATGCTTCATCAAGATTATCCCATCGGGTCCAAACGGCGATTCGCCTATCCCACTCATGACGATAACCAGCCACTTCATCACGCAATAACTTTTCCCATGCTGGGAGAAGGTTCGCATAACGTTCAGGATATTTGGGATCAATAAACCATAATACTATGTCACTGGCTCTCAGATTCCAGAAACACACGAGGTCTCCAAGGTCTGTTGCACTTCCCACAAAGAAACCGGGACTTTTCCAACCACTTCGAATTCCATGGTATCGTTTCATGCCGTGATGCGACATATATGAAATACTTGGATGTTCAATCGTACTGGTAGGTATTGGTTGGGCTAAATCCAAGGTAATCTCTGTAAACTCGGAGGTTCTTCTTAACGATCCAAAATAGTCTGAACCAACCTCCTCTTTATCGGGATAGTCCCCCAACTGAGTTAGGAAAACGTCAGCCAATGGGTCTTCTGCGGCCCAAGAGTAGCACTGTATGCCAATCTCCTTTATCTTTTTCCACGATTGTTTGTCGTGTAGATACGCAAACGCATTGTGCATGTCGAGTACATTTGAAGCTGGTGGAGAATTGTCACCACCCTTCAAAAAGATTGAATCATGGAAAAAGGGATTTATTAGATATGGATATTTCTTTGGAAAATCTTTGACCTCAGCGCTATCCCCAATGGGAATGATCATATCTACCCTAAATAAGTCAATTAGCTGACTACATTCATCTTCGAGATCGACACATAATATTGGATTGAATCGGCCACCCCATAGAGCAAATGAATATCTGACCGCTTTTCTAAATGCAGCGAAGTCATCTGACTTAATAGCCCAACCGATACGCAATGGACGATAACAAATGTCGACTCTCAAAGTATCCATAATTTTTGCATCTTTATTGACGAAGTTAATAATGTTTATCTGGTATTCGGATAAAATCCAGAACTCTCTGATTGCCAGTACAACATCGCGAACTCCTCGTCATTCTGAAAAACTTAATATTGCCACCGTTCCATTTCAGAATACAAAGGAACTTTAAACCGTCAAGAGATAAAATGAAAGCCAAATAATGTAAACTAAGGATAGTGTGGCTGATGAACAAATCACATCTTAATGGTTGAGATTGCCGCGTGTGACTACTCCACACTCACAAAGAAGCGGAAATTCATGCTATGAAGCGGCGTTAGCGACTCTTTTTGGCGGTCAGGAAGTCCACGGCTTTTTTTATGTTCTCGGCGTTTGGGGGGTTATTTTTATGGGTTTTTCAATTTCATGTTGATGTGCATAATTGCTGCTTCGAGGAATTCTTCGCCGTAGGGTTCGAAACCCATTTTTTTGTAGAATCCAATCGCGGTAACCTGGGAGGATACGTGGAAGTCTGTAATTGAATTTTTCCTGCCGTAATACATTAATTCCTGAATCATTTTTCTGCCGATTCCCCGCCGGCGATACTTTTTCAGCACGGCCATTCTTCCGATTTTTCCTTTGCGATTTATCCTTGCCGTTCCGACGGGGCGGCCGTTTTTGTCCGAAGCCAGGACGTGGATATATTCCGTGTCACTGCCATCGAAATCGATGCTCTCCGGGACGCTCTGCTCTTCGACGAATACCGCCCGCCGGACCGAAGTAATCTCGGCCTGTTTGTCGGACCAGCTTACTATGGCTATATCGAAATCGTTCATGTCTTCGTTCAGGTTATTCGGATTCGAGGGCTTCGAGAATACTCTTTGCGCACTGTTCGGCGAGCAATTCGGAGCCTTTCGGATTGAAGTGTACGTTCTGCGGTCTTTGAATCTCATCGAGCCGCGGCAGGGCGAATGAATATAAATCGTTAATTGGGATCCGATGCTTTTTCATGACTCTTTCGGCGGCTCGGTTGTATATTACGGCATCGCCTTTGACGCGGATTTTTGTTCCGTCCGGCACGGGTGTTGTGGTTGCGAAAATCAATTTTGCCCCGGTCTTTTTTAGTCGCCGGACTATCTCGTCGAGGTTTCGCTCGTATTGTTCGAGAGGTATTTGCTGTTTGCCGGTTTTGGCGGAGGTGTTCCGGCCGCGGGCATCGACGTACTTCAAATCGTGCAGGCCGTGGTTGAAATGGATGATGTCCCATCTCGTGTCGCCCAGCCATTCGTTGAGTCTTTTTAGTCCGTTGGCGGTGTGCTGGGCGTTGCCTTGATTGTGACTGACGACGGCGACGTCTTTCAGACGCTCTTGGAGCGGTTTGAAATAACCGATGGAGATGGAATCTCCGATGATCAATACCTGCGGCAGGCCGGCAGGCTCGAATTCGGCCGTCCAGGGCCGGCCGGTCAGCTTCGCGTAAATTCCCTTCGCGATGTTGTATGCTCCTTCGGCGTTCGGGTGAATCCGGTCGGGGAACAGTTCCGATTTATCGCTGAGCGGCTCGTACAGGTCGATTAACGGCACGTTCTTGCTGCGGGCTATCTGGTCGACTAAGGGGACAACTTCATTTTTGATTATTGTTTCGCTTATTCCCCAACGCTCCCCGTAGGCGGGTACGGGGCGGCATATCCAGATGCGCGGATTAGCCGGCAGCTCGGCGAAGCGGTCAATCATATCTGCATAGTCGGCGGCGAACCGGTCTTTGTATTTCCAGTTCTGCGGCTTGCTGTCGTTTGTGCCGAGCTTGATTATGACAACGTTGGGATTATAAGCCAGGGCGTCTTCGAATGCCTGCTGGTTCCAGTAGGGCAGGTCGCCTTTTTTGAGCAGGGTCGCGCCGCTGACGCCGAAGTTGCGGACCTGCCACCGGCGGTGGGATACCCCACGTGGTGTCCCATTTTCGCCGAGCATCCGGCCCAACTGGGCCGGGTAGCAGTCTCTGGCGCGATTTTTGATAGAGGCGCCATACGTAATGCTGTCGCCTATACAAGCGACGCGGATCGTCTGGCGGTAGTCTTCGGCGCGGATCGGTTTGCCGCGGTCGTTTCTTGTGCAACTGAGTGTCGGCAGAGAGAACAGTACAATTGCGGCGATGATTTTCAGAGCGTTTTTGTTCATAATGATAACAACTCCTTTCTCTGGTTTAGCAGCCGTGCCGGATTATTTCCGCTCGTTCAGTGTGACCGGTTCGGCGCCGGGAGCCGCCAGCCCGCGTCGCTGCAGCAGGGAGCCTTCGAGCCTGTAAAGGGCCACGAGCGCTTTGAGGTAATTTGCAACGGCCTGTATCTCAGCGATCTGGCTGGCGACGAAGTCACGCTGGGCCTGGCCGACGAGCAGGGAGGTGGACTTGCCGACGCGGAATTTTTCGGTCTCGGCGCGGAGCTTTTCCTCCTGGAAATTTCGGGTGGCGGCGGTTGCGGAAATCTGTTCCTGTGCCCGCGTCACCTCGATATACGCCGATCGCACGTCGACCTGGACGAGCTGCGAGAGGTTTATGATGGCCTCGCTTAGCTGCCGTTTGCCGGCGACGGCGCGGGCATACCTGGCGCGGGCGCTGCGGTTCATGGGCGAGCCTTCGAAGGCTAGGCCCCAGGTGACATCATAGCTGCCTTTGTTCATATTTCCCAGCGCGTTTTCGAAGGAATCGGCGTAGCCGCTCTTGCCGAAGGAAATGAACGTGTCCAGTCTCGGCAGCAGGCCGTTTTTGGTGCGCACCACTTCGAGGTCGCCGCGTTTTATCTGGAGCCGCGTCTGGTTCAGGTCCGGGCGCATCTGCAGTGCGAGATTGACGTGCTGTTCGACGTCGTCGAGCCGAACGTCCGGCAGCGTAGTGTCGTACCGGAGGGTGACATCCCTGTCCCAGTCGGTTCCGCCGGACGGATTCAGCAGTCGCAGCAGATCGAGGCGCTCTTTCGCCAGGGTGCTTCTCGCATTTATGAGGTTTTCCCGGCGGAGCGCGACCTCGGCCTGCGCGGCGGCGAGCTCGGTCTCGGCGAGGTCTCCGATTTTGATTCGCTCCTCGGCTTCGGTCATCTGCTTTTCGGCGAGGTTCAGCGAGTTGGTGTATATTTCGATCTGCCGCTGCGCGAGGGCGTAGTCCCAGAACTTCGCCTCGACCTGTTCGAGAACTATCTCGGTGAAGCCCCTCAGCTCGTATTCCGAGATGAGGGTGTCGAGCCGGGCCTGGTTTACACGGGCCATATTGGCTCGGATATCCAAGCCTCGCAGAAGGGCCTGAGTGACGGTAAAGCCGAGACGGTCGGCGGTGAAGGTGTCACTGTAGAGGGACGAGTCGGTGTAGTTCGAACTGGCCTCGAGTCCGACTGCCGTACCGGATGAGAACAACTTTTCGAGAGAAATCGAGCCTGAGACGGAATCCACTATCTGACTTTCGGTGCTGAATCCGGCGCGTGAAAGCCTGTCTCCAACGGTTCTTCTGCTGGATATTTCGGGGCTGATGAGGGGATCGAATACGGCAAGCTCTTCCTGTTCGAAAGTCTTCTGTATCTCAGGATTCATTCTTTCGACTATCAGCGACTGGTTGTTCTCCATTGCCATCAGAATCGCCTCCTGGATTCCGATAGTTAGCGGGCCGTTCGGGTCAGTGGTGTCGTTTGCGCCGTCCGGCCGTGCGGGATGCGACTCGGCCATCTGTTCCAGCATGGCATCTATGGGCGAAGGCTCGGTGTCATTGGTAGAATTTTTCCGGTATTTTGATGCGCACGAACACAGTAGTACGGCGGTGCAGGATATCACGATTGTTTTTTTCAATGATGCAGGCATTTTTCGATATTATCAAATTGAGCTGTTTGCCGTTTCGATTTTGCCGTCGGACGTTCCTCCTGGCTTTAGACGTTCGAATATCGAGTAAACCACCGGTACGAATACCAGCGTAATAAGAGTCGAGCTAAGCAGGCCCCCGATGACGGCCCGGGCCATCGGGGCCTGGGCCTCGCCGCCTTCGCCGAGTCCGAGTGCCAGCGGAATCAGGCCGATGATGGTTGTTGTGGCCGTCATTAGTATCGGGCGGAGGCGCCTTCGACCGGCTTCCTCTATTGCATCGCGAAGGGCCATGCCGGCTTTGCGGCGCAGCATGTTCGTGTGGTCCACCAGAAGAATCGCGTTGTTGACGACAATTCCCTCGAGCATGATACATCCGATGAACGATTGGACGTTGAACGTTGTTTTTGTCAGGTAGAGCATCACAATCACGCCTATTCCGGCCAGCGGCACCGAAAACATCACGACGAACGGATCCCGCAGTGACTCGTACTGGCAGGCCATAACCATGTACACCAGGATGATCGCCAGGATGCAGCTCAGCAGGAGCTCGTGAAACGATTTTTGCTGCTCTTCGTAGTCACCGCCGAAGGTGATGCTGAAATCAGGAGGGACGGGGACATTTCGAAGCAGGTCGCTCAACTCGGCCAGGACCGAACCCATATCCCGCCCGCTAATGTCGGCCGTGACGTTTACAAGGCGTTCCTGGTCTTTTCTTTCTATGATCACGGGGCCTTGTCGCGGTCCGACGTTTACGACGTTTCTCAGAACGACCGGCTGGCCGTCCGAGTTGGTTATCGTCAGATCGAGGATGTCCCTGAGGTCCATCTGCTCTGCGTCACGGAGTTTTACGAGGATGGCGAATTCGTCTCCCGCTTCGCGATAGTAACCGGCCCTGGTTCCGGAGATGATAGTCTGAAGGGCGTTTGCTATCTTTGAAACGGTCAGGTGCATATCGGCGGCTTTCTGGCGGTCTATCAGAATAAGCTCTTCCGGACTGCCCGACTCCCGGCTGATTCTTGCATCGGTAATTCCCTCAACCGATTCGACAATCTCTTTGACCTGGATGGCCAGTTTGTCGGCCATTTGAAGGTCATGGCCGCGAACCTCGACCTGGATTCTGTCGGCCCCCGAGGTTCCCATTCGGAGCAGGAACAATCCCTGGCCTGCGCGGGTCCGGACAATGACGCCCGGTATTGCGCTTAGCTTTGTCCGCAGGTCGTCGGAGATTTGCTCGCTCGACCGCATCCGCTGGGATTGAGGTTTGAGAGATATGCGAACCTGGCCGGTATGGCCTCCCGAACCGCGCCATCGTGAACCTCCGGCAGTTGTCACGGTGTTGCTTATTTCAGGCACGGATTCGTAAACTATTTTCTCTATGAGCTTCATTTTTTCATCCAGCAGATTCAACCTGGTTCCGACCTGCATTTCTGTCTCGACCCTGACTTCGCCCTCGTCTGTACTCGGCATAAGCTCAATCCCGATATAAGGAGTGAACATCAGGCTTGCGGTTAGCAGCAATACGGCAATAACCACGACGAAAGGGCGGTTCGCCAAAGCCAGGTGGAGTAATTTTTTGTAGCTGTTTTCGAGAGTTCTGAAGAATCTCCCGCTGATTTCGAATACCCTGCCTCTGAAACTGTGCCTGAACTTATCATCGGTAGCCGCGGCGGGCAGGATTCTCGCCGAGAGCATCGGTACCAGGGTAATAGCCACGGCGAGCGAGCACAAAAGCGCGAAACTGACTACGATTGAAAGCTGCTTGAACATCACGCCGGACATTCCTCTTACGAATACCAGCGGCAGGAAAACCACCATGGTCGTCAGCGTGCTGGCGATGACCGCGGCGGTGACTTCCTCGACGCCGTTTACGGCGGCGTTTTCCAGCGGGTCTCCCGATTCCCGCATGCGAAAGATGTTTTCGAGCACGACGATGGCATTATCTACGAGCATCCCGATACCAAGTGCAAGGCCGCCGAGCGTCATTATGTTCAGCGTAAAGTTGCCGAAATACAGAAGCGCGAAAGTAGCGATAATCGAAACAGGTATAGCGGTTGTGATGACGATAGTGCTGCGAAAATTGCGCAGAAACAATAGCAGCACGACAATAGCAAGCAATCCGCCGTATATTGCGGATGTGCCGACGTTGGTAATGGATCGCTGGATATAGTCGGAAGTATCGATGATCGGTATGATTTTTATCTGCGGGATATCGCGGTTGATTCGTTCGAGCTCGGCGAGTGCCCCGCGGGCGACCTCGACCGTATTTTTGCCGGACTGCTTGTTAATCGACATCCACATTCCCGGCACACCGTCAACGCGAACGACTCTGGTAATCTTCGTCCAGGAATCCTCCACGAGAGCGATTTCCCTTAGTTGAATCGGAGCGCCCTGCCTGACCGCTATTACAGTGTCCTGGAGCTGCTTGAGGTTTGTGTATTCACCCGGCGTTCTGATAGTGATTTCGAAATTGCCTTTTTCGATGGTTCCAGCGGGTATGTTTACATTCCCTTCTCGTATACGGGCGATAATGGATTCAAGCGGTATGGCAAGTGCGTTAATCTTTGTCGGGTCGAGAGAGACGTGTATCTCGCGTTCGAGACCGCCACGGATGTTTACGGCAGCCACGCCCGGGATGCGTTCGAGCCTATATCGTACCTGGTCTTCGATAATCCGGCGGGCCTTAACAGGATCCAGATTGCTCGAAGCACCGAGAATCAAAATTGGGAAGCTGGCGAGATCGAATTTTCGAAGGGTCGGCCTTTCGGAATCTTCCGGCAGGTCGTCGAGTATGCGGTCCAGCCGGTCGCGGATATCGTTCGCGGCGGCGTCCAGATCCGCTCCCCAGGAAAAAGTTACTCTGACAGTGCCCTGTCCCTCGACCGAAACCGAGGTCAGCTCTTCGACTCCCGGCACGGCACTGACAGCCTGCTCGATAGGTCGGGTTATTAGCTCCTCGATTTCCTCGGGTCCGGCGTTTTGGTAGGAACAGGATATGCTGAGGGTTGGGTACGAAATATCGGGCATCAGGTCGATGGGAAGCCGCAGCAGCGAGATGGTACCGAGCAGGAGGACCATCAAAACCACCATGATTGTAAAGATGGGCCGATGGACGGCAAATCGTGAGATTCTCATCGGGAATCTCCTGACTGTACGTTCGGTTCGCGAACCGAACCTACCGGGGACGGCTCGATTTTTGGCAGCATAATGTCCGAGCCGTCTTCGAGAAGATGATTACCCATTGTAATGACCAGGCCTGAAATCTCCGGTTCGGTTATTTCGATAATCTCGCCGTTAATAATACCCTTTGCCACGGGAACGAAACGTGCTTTTAGATTTTGCGTATCGGCTATAAAAATCCCTTCCTTGTCGTCCCTTCTAACCAGGGCGCCAAGAGGAATCAGCATAGCATTCTCATGCGTTGTGAATTCTACCCTGGCCCTGACGAACATCCCGGGCTTTAACAGAAGGTCGGGATTGGGTACCTCCACTTCGAGTCTTGCCTGGCGGCTGCTTTCCTTCAGCAGCGGCGCAATCCGTGTTATGCTGCCGGCGAAAGTCCTGCCGGGATAGGCGTCGGTCGTTATAACAGCCTGTTGGCCTATCGTGACTTTCGGGTAATCCCTCTCGATGACATAAACGACGGCAGTCAGCGGATTATTTTCGAGAATTGAGACTATGGGCTGATTGACCGAAAGCAGTTCGCCTTCATCGACGAATCTCTCACCCACGACGCGGGCCTGGTCGCTTTCTTCCCAGAAGGCCTGGACTTTCGTGTAAGAGAGCCTCACAAGTGCGGTTTTCAGAGCCGCTTCCTTCTGGGTCACTTGGGCGAGAGAGACCTTGTGTCTTGTCTGGCTGGCGTTGAATGCCGCCTCCGATACATCCAGCTCCGAGGCCGAGGCAATCTGTTTTTCGCGGAGCGCCTTTGCCCTTTCGTATTCGCGCTTTGCGATGTCCAGGTCACTGGCATAGTTCTCAGCATTTGCTTTTGCTACCTGCAATTCGGCGCGGGCCTGCTCGACCTGCTGAGCGAACTCCTCGTCATCCAGTACGGCAATGATCTGGTTGCGTTCGACCGTATCGCCGACATCGACGAGCAGCTCCTTAAGCCAGCCGGCCACCTTCGGTGCCACGTCGAACCGTGACTTCGGCTCCAGAGAGCCTGTAAAGACGCCAACATCACGAATTGAATCTTTGTATATCGGCCTTGTCTCGACGGCGACTGAGACTGCCGCCCGACCGGATTTTTGCTTGACGTCCGTTACGAAGAGCCGGTTGTAAATCTGCCAACCGGCCATTGCAACTATTGCCAGGATAAGCAGGACTAATAAGATTTTTTTCATTTATTCTTCCTAAACAACCTGGTAAAACTATGGGGCAAAGACTAAGAAATTATAACATAATCAATGGGTCAGTTCAAATCCTTCCTGGGCTATTTGGTGCAATTATTTCGGGGTATTCCGGAGTTAGCCGCGGCGGGCCTGCCGGCGCCTGTCGGCTTCTTTCAGGAATTGTTTGCGGATTCGAATCGAATTGGGGCAAATCTCTACAAGCTCGTCTTCCTGGATGTATTCCAGTGCCACCTCAAGGCTCATTTTCCTTGCCGACCTTACTTTGGCGGCGTCGTCCTTGCCTGCGGCGCGGATGTTGGTAAGCTGCTTGCCTTTCGCTACGTTTACCGGTATGTCCTTTTCCTTGCAGTGCTCCCCGACGACCTGCCCGGCGTAAACTTGTTCGCCCGGCTCGACGAAAAAGACGCCCCGGTCGTATAAGGCGTCCAGCGCATAGGCGGTTACCTGCCCGGTAGTGGTCGCAATCATCACCCCTGCCTTTCGCTGAGGTATCGCTCCCCGCATCGGCTCGTATCTTTCGAAAGTATGGTGCATAATCGCTCTGCCGCGAGTGGCGTTCAACACGCGGGCGTGAAGGCCGAACAGGCCGCGCGACGGTATCATAAATTCCAGATGAATAAAATCGCTTGCCCCGCTCTTTGCGTCCATTTTGAATATTTCGCTTCGCCGGTCGCCCAGAAGGCTCATTACCGAACTCTGACAATCCAGCGGGCAATCCACGGCGAGCAGTTCTATCGGCTCGTGGCGTCTGCCCTCGACGACTCTGAGGATTACGTTCGGCTTGCCGACGCAGATCTCATAGCTTTCACGCCGCATGTTCTCCAGCAGGATACCGAGATGCATCAGCCCTCGTCCCGAAACGTTGAATTCTTCCGGCGTTCGGCCCGGTTCTACTCTCAGAGCGACGTTATGCTGGAGCTCCTTTTCGAGCCTTTCACCGATCTGCCTGCTCGTCAGGTATTTGCCGTCTTTTCCGGCGAAGGGTCCGTCGTTAATCCGGAAAGTCATTGTCATCGTCGGCTCGTCGACGGGTATAACCGCAAGCCTCGATGGTTTATCCGCGCAGGCGATAGTGTCGCCGATCTCGACCGGATCGAGCCCGGATATCGCGCATATATCGCCGGCCTGAACGCTCGAAGTTCGTTTTCGGCCGAGGCCGTAGAACTGGTGAATCTGCATGACTTTTTGCTGTGTGTGCAGGCCTTCGGAGTCGATCACGGTGACTCTCTGGTTTTCGTTTATCTGTCCGGCAAAAACTCTGCCCACGGCTATCCGGCCGACGTAATCCGAATACTCCTGGCTCGTCACCAGCATTTGCAGCGGAGCTTCATCCTTAACCTGCGGTGAAGGAATCTTTTTTATAATTGTATCGAATACCACCTGCATATTATCGGTTTTCTTGTCGAGATCGGCCGTGGCCCATCCGTCCTTGGCCGAGGCGTATATCAGGGGGAAATCGAGAGCGTTACTGTCGGCGTCGAGCTGAACGAGCAAATCGAATACTTCATTGACAACGTCATCGGGCCTGCTGTTTTCCCGGTCCACCTTGTTGACTACGACGATGGGGCGAAGTTTGTGCTCGAGCGCCTTGGTCAGTACGAATCTCGTCTGGGGCATGGGCCCTTCGAACGCATCAACCAAAAGCAGCACACCGTCCGCCATTTTCAAAACGCGTTCGACCTCGCCGCCGAAATCTGCGTGCCCCGGCGTGTCGATCAGATTGATTTTGTATTCGTTGCTTTCGGAGTCAATGTAGTGGATGGCACAGTTCTTACTAAGGATTGTTATGCCTCGTTCCCGTTCGAGCGGATTCGAGTCCATAATCAATCCGTGCTCGCCGCCGGCCAGCTTGTCGAGCTCTTCGGCCCGAAACATCCCCGACTGGTATAGAAGCTGGTCCACCAGCGTTGTTTTGCCGTGATCTACGTGGGCAATTATCGCTACGTTACGAACATAATCTGAATACATAATAAACTCTCATAAGTGGCTCGGTTATTCGCTCAAGAATACTGCAAGAGCAGGATAAATACAAGTCGCGATAGGCCGGTGATAAACAGGGTGATCAAAGTGGTTGTATAACTTCCTCTATTCTTTGTGGGTCGAATGTTCCGGATGTAACTGGCTGTTTGCACTGCTCGGCTATATATTCGGCTGTCAAAGACTCTATAAGCTCTTCAACGCTTATGATCTGCTCTACCCGGTAGGCGTTGGCTCCGGAAAATGCAAATCCTTCGTCAAGATTACCTTTCCTGGCATTGGTCAGGGCGTTTGCAATACAATACGGCACGTTTTTGAAATTGCAGCTTTTCAGGCATTTCCAGTGACACTTAAACGTCTCTTTGGCTCCGGATACCAGCCTGTCGAGAAACTTGCTCCCAATTGCTCTTCCCGGCAGTCCGACGGGGCTGTCGATGATGATGATATTTTCCCTGCTGCTATCGATATATGCCTGCTTGAACTTCGGGGACGCATCGCACTGATGAGTTGCGACAAACCTGGTTCCCATCTGCACGGCCTGAGCACCCAGCTTCATGAATTTATGAATATCGGCGCCCGTATATATTCCGCCGGCGGCGATTACGGGAATGCTTCTGCCGAATCGCTGCTCGTATGGTTCTACCACGGCGATGACTTCCGGCAGAATTTTTTCCAGCGCGTAGTTTGGATTATCGATACGCTCTTTTTTGAAGCCGAGATGCCCTCCGGCCAACGGGCCCTCCACGACCACCGCGTCGGGAACGTGAGAATATCGTTTTTGCCATGCCTTAAATACAATTTCGACGGCCCGTGCGGATGATACTATCGGGACAAATTTTGTGGCCAGCTCGCTGAACCTGTCGAGCGGCAGCGTTTTTGGCAGGCTTATCGGAAGGCCCGCGCCCATAAAGATAATGTCGGCCCCTTCGTCAACGGCACATTGCACGAGGTCGTCGAAATCGGAAAGAGCCACCATGATATTTACGCCGATGATTCCATCGGTTCCGGCTTTTGCCTTTCTTATCTCTTTCTGCAGGGCCCTTTTGTCCGCCGCTTTGGGATTCGTATCCCAGTCGGATTCGGTGTGGCCGATTCCGGCAGTAGCTATAACGCCTACGCCGCCGGCATTGGCTACGGCACAAGCCAGACTCGAAAGAGAGATGCCAATTCCCATTCCTCCCTGGATTATAGGCAGGTTGATTTGCAGGTTCCCAATTTGCAGGGCCTGAAATTTATTTATATACATAAACCTTTACTTTCAAAAGCACAATTAAAAAACCAAATGATACGGAAGATAGGTCTTGAGGCGGGTACTGAACTATACCATGTGCTTTTGCTTCAAGGCTTCGCCACGCGATCATTACAATTCGAAGTATTTCTCAATGTTATTATATCGCTGTTTACCGCCGGAGCAAGGATATTGTTCTATTATCGCGAAAAAAGCTTTCATGGTGTTTCATACGCCTGTGGCGGTTTTGTCATTGTTTATCAACAGGTATAGGACGGGCAATATGATGAGAGTTAGGACCAGGGAGCTGATTAGCCCGCCGAAGATTACCGCCACGAGAGGCTGCTGAACTTCGGATCCTGAGCCGGTGGCATAGAGCATGGGCAGCAGCCCGACCAGAGTGGTCATTGTAGTCATTAACAGCGGCCGAATGCGGAGTCGGCAGGCTTCTATGACGGACTCGTATACGCTGCTGCCGCGTTGGCGCAATTGGTCGAAAAAGCTCACCAAAACCAGTCCGTTCTCAACGGCGACTCCCAGCAGGGCAATAAAGCCGATGGACGCCGCGACACTTAGATGTATATTCAACAGGTAAATGGCCATGATACCCCCGACGACCGCAAAGGGCAGGTTTGTCAGGATGATGAGCGAGCTTTTGATTGAATTCAGCGAGCCGAACAACATCACGAATACAAGCAGTATTGCAACGGGCACGACAACCTTAAGGCGTGCCATTGCCCTCTGCTGGTTCTCGAACTGTCCGCCCCATGCGAGCCTGCATCCGGCGGGCAGATCGTTTTCGACGTCCTGGAGTTTCTGCCTGGCTTCTTCGACGAAGCTGCCGATGTCCCGGCCTCTGACGTTGCATTCGACGATAAGCCTTCTTCCGGAATCCTCCCGACTTATCTGGGCCGGCACTTCGACTTGACCAATTGCGGCAAGCTGGCCCAGAGGTACGTTGTAGCCGAGCGGTGAATCAACTAAAAGCTGCTCGATGGCGCCGATATCGGCTCGTTTATCTTCGGCGAAGCGTACCTGTACGGCGAATCTCCTCTGTCCTTCGAAAACGGTGGTTGCGACTTTGCCTCCTATTGCCGTTTCGACCAGCAGGTTTATGTCCTCGATATTTATCTTATGCCGGGCGGTGGCTTTTCGGTCAGGCCGTATCTCGATCTGAGAAAAGCCGGAGAGCTGCTCTATTTTTACGTCCTGGGCACCCTTGATGCCTGCGAGGATTGGTGCGATTTTTTCAGCCGTGACGGACATCACGTCGATATCGTCCGCAAAAATCTTTATGGCTATGTCGGATTTGATGCCGCTTATCAGCTCGTTCACTCGCAGCGCAATCGGCTGAGAGAAAGCGGGCCTTATTCCCGGAAATGCAGCCAGCTCGTCACTGATTGCCTGGACTATTTGCTCCTTTGACCGGCCGGATTGCTTTTCGTAGTCCGGCTTAAGCATAATCAGAACGTCGGTTTGCTCGGGACCCATCGGATCTTCGGCGATTTCAGCCCGCCCGGTTTTGGACACGACCGTGGTTATCTGGGGAAATTTCGCAAGCAGTCTGCGCTCGATTTGAGTGGCTTGTTTAGCCGAGCCCTCGACTCCGGCGGTAGGCAAACGTACGACATTTATTGCCAGTGCTCCTTCGTCCAGCGGCGGCAGAAATTCCGTTCCAATTCCCGGCAGCAGGGAAAACGCTCCGACCATAATGGCGGCGGCCACGGCAATGGTAATCCACCGCCCGCGTATGGCAAGAGACAGCATGGGTATGTAAGCAGCATGAATTATTCGAATCAACGGATTCTCACGCTTCAGCGTCGTTGAACGCTTGATTATAAGAGAACCCAGCACAGGTACGATGGTCAGCGATACTACCAGCGAGCCGGCAAGAGCAAAACATATAGTTAGTGCCAGCGGCTTAAACATTTTGCCTTCCATTGCCTGCAGTGTAAAGAGCGGCAGAAAAACGACCACGATAATCATAATTGCGAACATCACGGGCCTGGCTACCTCTCGTACGGCTTCGAAGGCGACGGCAGTTCTCGGCTTGTCGGTATTGGCCTTATCATGCATGTGCCGGGCGATGTTCTCGGTAACCACTATGGCGCCGTCCACAATCATTCCGATTGCGATGACGAGCCCGCCCAGGCTCATAAGATTGGCTGTCACTGCCTGCCAGCCCATTAGTATAAGTGCCGCCGCGGCGGTCAGAGGCAGTGAGACGGCGACTGTCACGGCGGCACGGATATCCCACAAGACAACGAACAGAACCAGTACGATAAAGATGATTCCCTGTCCGAGTGCGGTCGAGACGGTTCGAATGCACGCCTGAATGAGGCTTGTCCGGTCGTAGAATGGGGAGATTCTCACGCCTGTCGGAAGAGATTTCTGAATTTCAGGAATCTCGGCGCGGACGCGGTCCACCACGTGCTTGGAATTGCTTCCTTTGAGCATGATAACCATCCCGCATACTACCTCTCCCTGCCCATCTTTTGTGACAACTCCGTTTCTTGTCTGGTGGCCGATCTCTATTGCAGCCACGTCTCTTAGATAAACGGGCGTCCCTTTCTCCGCTTTGAGTACGATTCTTTCGATATCCGGGATGCCTTGCGCCAGGCCCGTGGCGAGTACGTTGATTTGCTCGAAGTCTCTTACAATGTAGCTGCCCGGTGCGTTGGAGTTGTTCGATTTGAGAGCTTCCAGGATATCGTTAAGAGAAATTCCGTATTTAAGCAGAAGGGCCGGGTCTGGAATCACATGGTATTGTTTGACAAATCCACCGAAACTATTGACTTCGTTGACTCCTGCCAGCCGGCGAAGCTGGGGGCTGACTACCCAATCCTGAAACGTTCTCAAATCCATCAGGCTGTATCGGCTCCTGGTTAGAGCGCCACCGCAATCGGGGCATTTAGCTTCCTTACTCGACCAAACCTCTGTGTGCTCGGGGCAATAGTAGCCGGCCTCGAGCACGTACTGATAAATCTCACCGAGGCCGGTCGAAATCGGGCCTAATTCCGGCTCAATCCCCTCGGGCAGTTGTTCGGCCGCGGATGCCAGGCGCTCGAAAACAACTTGCCTGGCGAAGTACGTGTCAATATCATCCTCGAAAATGACGACGACCTGCGAGAGTCCGATTTTGGACAGGGATCGAACCTGTCTGACGCCGGGCAGGCCGCCCATATCAATTTCGATTGGAAATGTTACCAGTCGCTCGACTTCCGTGGGCGTCAGCCCGGGAGCCTCGGTCAGAATCATTACCTGCTGGTTGGTGACATCCGGAAAGGCGTCTATCGGCAGATAATTCCAGGCGATGACTCCGGCTGTCAGCAATAATATTGCTGCAAGGATAATCAGAAGCCGCTGGTGCAGGATAAAGTGCAGTAATTTGTCCAACATTGGTTGGTTTCCTTTCGTTTAGTCGGCACAGCCTGCGCCCATTTTCTCTCTTAGAATGTCGCTCTTGAGCATAAAAGCGCCGTGAGAAACAACTTTGGTTCCTTTAGGGACGCCGCTTAGCACTTCAACAAAGCCTCCAATATCTTCTCCCACTCGCACATCTCGACGTACCCACATATCGTCCTTGAAGTGCTGAAAAACAAAAGCCTTGCCTTCGTCGGAAAGAACGGCGCTGGATGGAACCGCCGTTATGCTGTCTTTGAGCTGAATGGATATTTCGGCCTCTGCGAACATTCCGGGTTTTAATTTGCCTTGTTCATTTCTTACCTGGACGCGGAGTTTGACTGTGCGTGTATGCTCATCCACCTGGCTGCCGATGAGGTCAACTACTCCATCGAACAGTTCACCTTCAAAAGCTTTTACCCGCACCTTTGCCGGGACCGTCCTGCCCGAGGAGAGCCTGTCGTGAAGCACCGCCAAATCTTTCTCATAAAGATCGTACCAGACCCAGACATTGGACAGATCGGCAATTGTGTACAGGCTCTCAGTAGTATCGATAAGTGCGCCGCCGGAGATACTCTGGGCGATAATCGTGCCGGACTGAGGTGCTCGCAGCAGAAGTTGCGCAAACAGGCCGTTCTCTTTTTCATTTTTGATTGTGTTTATTTGCTCGGCGCCAAGGCCGAAAAGACGAAGTCTTCTTTCAGCCGCCGCGTAATAAGCCTGGGCTGCCTTGAGCTCATTCAAAGCGCTGAGATAATCGGCCTCGCTGCTGATATTTTTCTGGTGTAGCTCCTTTTCCCGTTCGAATGTCGAGGTTGCCAGTTCCAGCCTCGCCTGGACCTCCAGGAACTGTGCTTTTGCCTGCCCTAAATCGGCTGAGTGAATAACGGCCAATATGTCTCCTTTTGTTACCTCCTGGCCCAGCAGCTTTTCCACCCGTTTGACCTGGCCGCTGCCGGTCGAGACGACATCTACAACCCTTGTCTTATCTAACTGTACCTGGCCGGTGAGCGTTAAGGTCTTCGTCCGTGGCGTCTCCGTTACTACGCTTGTTTCGATTAAGGCGTTCGCCACAGAAGGTTGAAGCTTGACTACGCCTATTTCAAAACGGCATTTATCACAGTCAATCGTGCGTATCTCATGCTCACACATAGCTTGTTCAAGACCTTGTTCACGAGATACAAGCTCGTCAGTGTGAGATTCGTGCTCGTCTTGTTGAGCAGTATCGGGGTTATCGGCTTCGGCGAAACTTCGGGATCCAAAGTGCAGGTTTCCTGAAAGCCAAAGTATTGTCCCGGCGAGAACTATAAAAATGAATAATGCTGTGCCGATGTTATTTGCTTTTAGCACTGTGGAAGTATTATTTTGACGTCTTTTTTCGGACATTATAAAGTCCTCCTGTTTATTTTATTGAGCTTTTGCTTCGAGGGAATTTTGTACACTATTGATGTCCCGGCCGATCAAGCGTTCTACGTCGATCCTTGCTTTATGGTACTCGGCTAAAGCTTCGATGTATCTCGCCCTGACTTCGAATAATGTTCGCTGGGCGTCTAATTCCACCAGATATTCGAACTTGCCTTCACGGTATCCCCGGCCGGCGGCATCGAAGGCGCTTTCGGCAAGCGGCAATACATTGTTCTTGATGATAGTTATCTCGCTGGAGGAGCTTGAGAGCTTTGTTGATGCATCAGCTAAGGCCGACCGGATGTCGAGTTCAACCGCTTTGCGATCCTCTTGGCTTTTTGCGAGCTTATACATGGCCTCATCGATATTACCCTGATTTCTGTCGAAAAGAGGAAAGGGGATTGAGAGGCCTAAAATAAATGCCGAACCGTCTCCCTCGTCGAAGTATTGAACGCCGCCGCCAAGTTTTATATCCGGAACGGCTTTGGCTTTCTCCAGCTCAAGGGCGGCACGGCGTCTGTCTTTTTCTGCCTGCCGGCGAATCAAATCGGGATTTTTTGAAATCATACCGGCCAGCTTATCGAGTGAAGGAGCCGGTGATATGCCGTAGAATTCGCCGGCAGCATTTTCGAAGGCGGGATTCGAGCTGCCCCATGTGGCCGCCAATTGGTGCCGTGCCGAGACCAGCTTATCGCCGGCCCTTTCGAATTCGATGCGTGTATTTGATGTAGCGATTTTTGCCTTCGTTTCTTCGACAGGAGAATCCTCCCCGGCTCTGACTCTCTCGGCAACCGTTGAGAGAGCTTTTTCGGAAAGATCGACCAGCTCTTTCGAAAGGTTCAACTGTTCCTGCGCCGCTAATACATCGATAAAGGCTCTGGCTACGTCACTCATTACATCGAGACGTTTGGACTTGAAATCCAGTTCGGCGAGATTTTTTTCAAGAGCCGCCAGGTCCTTCCGCCTGGAGCGTTTATCCGCGAGCTCTATCAACTGGCCGATCTGGATGCTGGTTTCGGAGGAATCGAAACCGGCCCGGTCGCCAGTGCCACCGAATTCCTCGACTTCCACGTCGATTTCAGGATTCGGTAAGAGACCGGCTTGTAGTTTTCGTGCCTCTGCAGCCCTGATATCCAGCGAGAATGCTTTGAGTTTTGGATTGTTGACCAATGCAAGAGCCACGGCGTCACGCAAAGTGATAGTGCCTGTGAGATCATCCGATTGTGCGGCCTGAACCGCGTTTGCGTTTTTACCCGGCATGTATTCGTCTTGTGTCTCTTGTGTCGGATCCTTTTCAGCATACAGAGTAGCACTGTTGTTCTGATGGCCGCAGCCGCAAAGTAAAATCGCCGACGAGATTGTAAGTAATATCGAATTATTGTTAATCATATACAGAAATCCCCAAAAATCAGTACGGAATTGATTGGTTCCGATTGGAGAAATTACAAGCCGCCGATAAAAAGACCGTAACGGTTTTCATCGAGACTTTCTTAAGACAGATTGGATATGATTTTGTGAGACTACACTAACAGGATAATTGATCGCAGGAAGCGATTTTCATCCGAAGTGGAATAAAAACGGCGCCGAATAGCCGGTACTATGAATTGGCAATCCGAAATTGGCGCTGGTTCTAAAAGACAAATAAGTGTGTCCGGATTCGGCTTGGCTGGTATTAGTGGAAGTCGATTGTCGGTCGGACCTATGAAAATCGGGATATCGATGCAGGGCTTGCAATGGGGATTTTCCAAATGCCCGTCGAGTTCATGCTCCATTGGAGACGGATCGTTCTGTTCGATATGTGGGTGGTTATGACAATGTTCGTGAATGGCCGGCTCCAGGGCGACGTGTCCGTTTGCACCTATGCAAAGCGCAAGTTGGCCGGATGTATTGCCCGCCATGACTACGTAAATTAGCAAAACAACGAGTATTGAAGTAGCTTTCGTCTTTTCCGATCTCATTTTATAGTTATGAAAATCCCAGCCTCAATGATTTTAATACTTTAGATAAACTTTCGACTTCTTACTATAAGTTCTTTAGTAATTATGCTATACGATTTTAAGTTTCCGGTGTTCGCAAGTCAAGGCGATAATCAGTCCGCAATCGTCCGGCTGCCGATAGAACGCGGGATTTATGAAGGAATCACCTGATTAATTGTGGGGATTGTTGCTGGAAGCGAGGATTGACAAGGCCATTCTGAAGGTATATATTAGAGTTTTTCATTTATTCAAAGAAACCGGACCATACAGAGTTCGATTTATGGAGCCGAATGGATTATGAAAACATACGAACAAATCAACGATCGCATCGAATCAGGCAAGGCTGTCGTTCTTACTGCGGACGAAATCATCGACTACGTTGACAAGAAAGGTCTTGCGGCGGCCGCGAAAGAAGTGGATGTCGTTACCACGGCGACGTTCGGCCCGATGTGCTCCTCGGGATGCTTTCTAAACTTCGGGCATTCCAAGCCCAAAATTAGAATGTCGGAAGCCTGGGTCGAGGACGTGCTTGTTTACACGGGTATTGCCGCCGTCGATGTTTACCTTGGCGCGACTCAACTGCGGCACGGCGACCCGGCCAATATGTACTATCCGGGAGAATTTCGCTACGGCGGCGGCCATGTGATAGAGGACCTCGTCGCGGGAAGGAAACTTCAGTTGTTCGCGCTTTCTTACGGAACCGACTGCTACCCGCTGCGAGAGATCCGCACGTACTTTACCATTAAAGACCTGAATCAGGCCATCATGGTGAATCCCCGAAACTGCTACCAGAACTATAACGTGGGGATTAATGATTCGGACCATACGATATACACCTATATGGGAACTCTCGAGCCTGAGAGGAAAAACGCCAATTACTGTTCTGCGGGTAAATTGTCGCCGCTGCTGAACGATCCTTATTACGATGTGATAGGCGTGGGGACCAAGGTCTGGATGGCAGGCGCCCAGGGGCACGTTTACGCCGAGGGAACCCAGCACGCCGGAGCATGCGAGAGAACGTCCGGCGGAATTCCAAAAGGCGGGGCGGGGACCCTGGCACTGACCTGCGATATGAAGAAGATGCGCCCGGATTTCGTGCGGGGAGTTACTCTCTGCGGGTACGGCGTGTCGCTGGCGCTCGGAATCGGAGTGCCTATACCCGTTTTGAACGAAGATGTGCTGAAGCGAACCTGTGTGCGAGACCGTGACATTCTGGCGCCCGTGGTCGACTACAGCTCCGACTATCCGCAGAATAACGGCAAAGTTTTATGCTGCGTTAGCTACGAACAGTTGCGGAGCGGACGGATCGAAGTGGAGGGCAAAGAGGTAGCGGTTGGCTCGCTGTCTTCTTACTATAAGGCGCTTCAGATAGCTAATTTGCTGGCCGACGAGATCAGGCGGGGCGATTTCCGGCTTGCCGAACCGATTGCGCCTCTTCCGAAAAATAAGAAAATGAAGCCCCTTGTGACAAGGAAGAAACCGTCATGAGTGAAACCGTTACGAAGAAATTGATGCTGTTCTTTCCTCGATGCGAATGCGAGAAGCCGATCATCTACCATCTGGTGAAGGATTACAATCTCGTGGTAAACGTTTTTCGTGCGAAAGTTACTCCGGAGGAGGAAGGTTATCTCGTGCTGGATGTTACCGGGACCGAGGATGATATCGAACGGGCCCTGGCCTTTGTAAAAACGTTTAACGTATCAATCAACTACAGCGGCAAGGGGGTGACACGCGACGAAAATAGCTGTACGCACTGCGGCCACTGTATTACCCACTGTCCCACGGGCGCTTTGCGTATTGACGACGAGAGGACGCGAGAGGTCATTTACAGCGAGGCCGACTGTATCGAGTGCCTGGCGTGCATTGGCGTCTGCCCGTTCGACGCGCTGGCCTCGGCGTTTTAATATCATCGTTAAGTGTTCGGCGTTCCGCGTTCAGTGATAAACGAAGCACTCAGAACGCGGCACGCGGCACGTAGCACGCGGAAACATGAGTCGGAAACGAACCTACAGAACTTTTACTTATCGGGAGGCGGTTTTCCGTATATGTTGTGAGAAGTTCGATGCCGTCACCGCAGAGATCGTACGGCAGCGGCGGATACTGGAGGAATATATCGGCCGCCATTCGGATTTTCGCAGGTTCCTTGAGCCGCTTGAAATGCTCGCAGGCGCGCCTGATGTGGCGCAAGGCATGGCACGGGCCGCAAAGCTTGTGGGTGTCGGACCGATGGCTGCCGTCGCGGGCGCCATGGCGCAATGTGCGGGTATGGCGGCTCTCGATGCCGGAGCCCGCGAGGTCATTGTCGATAACGGCGGGGACATTTATATTCGTGCCGTCGAACCGGTAATCATCGGTCTCAGGACCGGCACGGCCGACCTGGCAGACCGGCTTGCATTTTCGTTAAAGAAGGAAGACACGCCAATTTCGATATGCTCTTCGTCGGGACAGATGGGACACTCGATGAGTCTGGGCCAGTGTGATCTTGCCACGGTTGTGGCGAAAGATACGGCACTGGCGGACGCTGCCGCTACGCAGGCCGCGAACCTTGTCAGGACTGTTGACGATATCGATCCGGCGCTGGAAAATATCTCCGCCATCGAAGGTGTTGATGGTGTGATGATTATCAAAGGTGGGCGGGTGGGGCTCGCCGGAAAGCTGCCGCCGTTGATCAAGATAAAGTGAAGCTCCAACTCCGTTCTAAATATGAATGGTGCAAATCACCACAAAAAATGATAAAGTATATTGGTTATGAGTTGATGCTTAAAGAAAGGTAATCGCAATGACAGAATCACACAAGACAACCAATCGCAGAGAGTTTCTTAAAACACTGGGACTGGCCACGGCGTCGCTGCCGTTTGCTGTCGAATCTGCTTTTACGCAGCCGGCCTCCAATTCCGGCGAAAAACCACGAAACGTTATTTTTATTCTCAGCGACGATCATCGCTACGATTTCATGAGCTTTCTCAATAAACCCAAATTCCTCGAAACTCCGAATATGGATCGTATGGCTCGCGAAGGTGCTTACATCAAAAACGCCACCGTTTCGACGGCTCTGTGCTCGCCCAGCCGGGCCAGCATTCTGACCGGGCAATACGCCCATAAACACGGCGTCGTTGACAATAACACGCGCGTGCCGGAAGGTACACGTTTCTTCCCGCAGGACCTGCAGAAAGCCGGCTGGCAAACCGCCTTCATGGGCAAATGGCACATGGGCCACGCCAGCGACGAGCCCCGGCCCGGCTTCGACAAGTGGATAAGCTTCAGAGGACAGGGAGTCTATTTCGATCCCACCTTAAACATCGACGGCAAGCGGGTAAAACGCGAGGGCCACATCTGCGACCTGCTCACAGACTATGCGCTGGACTGGATCAAGAACGACTGCGACTCCGGCAAGCCTTTCATGCTGTACCTTTCTCATAAGGCGGTTCACGCCATGTTCGAGCCGGCCAAGCGGCACCTTGGCAAATACGAAAACGTCGAACTCGAATATCCCAAAAGCATGGCTTACACCGAAGAAAACTACAAGGGCAAACCCGACTGGGTCAAAGAGCAGCGCAATAGCTGGCACGGCGTGGACCACATGTATCACGGCCAAATGGATTTCGACACATTTTATCGCCGGTACTGCGAGACTTTGCTCAGCGTCGATGAGAGCATCGGCCGGGTCATCAAGTATCTCGAAGATAATAATCTTGCCGAAGACACCCTCGTGATGTACATGGGCGACAACGGATTCGTCTTCGGCGAGCACGGGCTTATCGACAAACGTCACATGTACGAAGAATCCATGCGCGTGCCGTTTCTGGCATGGTGCCCCGGCACGATAAAATCCGGCTCGTTGATAGAAGAGCTTATCCAGAACATCGACATCGCCCCGACCATCCTGGATGTCGCCGGTCTCGAAACGCCCGATAGTATGGACGGCAAATCCTTCCTGCCTGTCCTGCAGGGCAAAAAGATTCCCTGGCGCGACTCTGCCTTTTACGAATACTACTGGGAGCGCAACTTTCCTCACACTCCGACAACTCACGGGCTGCGCACCGACCGCTACAAGTACATTCACTATCACGGCATCTGGGACATCGACGAGCTGTACGATCTGAAGAAAGATCCCGAGGAAATGAAAAATCTCATCGACAGTCCCGAACATCAGAAGCTGATTAAGCAGCTCAACGACCGAATGTTCGATTGGCTGGAAAAAACCGACGGCATGCTTATCCCGCTGCGTCGCGATACGGCTTTCCGCGCAGTCGAGCGCAATCCCGACAAGATCAGAAAATAACCTGTAATCCTAAGCCCTTCGTTTCTCTATAGGATAAACAGTGTTGAGTATCTCACCCTCTGTCATCCTGAGCGAAGCGAAGGATCTCGATGTATAGAAAAGCAACGGTTGCTTATACTCATGGAGCGATGAGATTCTTCGCTTCACTGCATTCCGCTCAGAATGACAAAAAGAAGCTGCCCCGGGTATGCCGAAGGCATGACAATTGAATGAGTGTTATTACTTGTTATCTTCATTCTTATTTGTCTTCGACAACAGGAGCGGTTTGCTCGGCACTTGTTACGCCCGGCGGCAATTCCATTATCTTGATATTGCGGAAATGGAGCTCGGCGCCCTCGGACTCCAGGCAGATATAGCCTTTCTTGACTGAAGCCTTGCTGATTCCGTTAACGAACTTACCGTTCACCGACAATTTAACGACGCCGTCAACGGCCACAACATCGTACGTGTTCCATTGACCTTTTGGTTTGCAGCGGTTCTCGATGGATTTGCTCCGGCTGCCTCGCGGATTATCAGGGACCGTCTTCAAACCGTTTGCGCCGAAAACTTCTCCGTGTACATAGGCAATCGGCGGCAGCGTCCCGTCATTTCGTTTGTGCAGCTTGACCCAATCGAGCTCCAGCATTTGTACTTCGAGTCCCTTGGGCAGCCGCTTGTCTGCCGGTACGGTTCCTTCGCTCCAAAGGAACGTGCCGGAATTGCCGCCCGCCTCCATGTGCCTCCATTCTATATGCAGGATGAAGTTTTCGTATTGCTTATCCGAGCGCATAACCCCAATCGGATGCCCGGTGCAAACGAGCAGGCCGTCACGCACTGACCATGTATCCTTGTCGGTATTGACATTCACCCAGCCGGACAGGTCTTTGCCGTTGAACAGTTTGCGGAACTGCATCGGTTCGGCGGCTCGTGCCGGACTCTGTTCGCACAGCAGGACGATTGCGATAAGAATCAGTGCATTTACAAGTTTTCTCATGATCTTTTCTCCATTTTAATTTCAAGTAGGGTGAGGCTCAACCCCACCATTTAGGTTCGGTGGGCCAAGGCCCACTCTACACATTTAATGTTCTGTTAAGTAGGAGTAGGGTGTGCAACTCGTTGCACACGCGGAACCTACACATTTTTATCAACAATTTTAAGACCAGGATGCCGCCTGTAGCTTTTTGGTTTTCTCAGTCAGGTTGAATATCTTGCGGGCGTTGTCGTGCATAATCATATCAGCAAGCTCATCCACCCGGCCGAGGGCCAGCCAGCCTTCTTCGACCAGTTCCGACAGGGCAAGTGCGATGCCCCGGCGCGCGACGACGGCGTGGCCCAGCACAGGCTCGACGGGAATGTAGTCGCCGCCGAAAGTAAGTATCTTGTTGGCCGGAGCCGTTACGAGGTATTTCTTTAAAAAGTCTTTAGCCGCGATGGGATTTATAATCCACGACCAGCACATATCGATATAGGCGTTCGTGTATTGCTTGGCGACCGAAAGTATCTCTTCGTAATACGGATAGCAGATGTGCATAAAAACGAATCTCGCATCTGAAGCCGTCCTGCATAATCGTGTCGCGGAATCCGGATTATTAATTAACCTCGACAACGGCATGCTGTTCTGGCCGGCATAGTAGCCTGTGTGTAATTTGACGGGCAGATTCGCTTTCGTCGCGGCCCCGACCGAATACCAGAAAAGATGGTCTTCGAGCAGTTTTCGCTCCTTCGAAGTCAGAGTTTCGCCGGATATTCTTTTTTTGAAAACAGGCTCGGCTTGCTCGGCGGGCACATCCTCGTAGTCAATGTCCCGGCTGTAGGCATTTTGCGATTTCACCGCCACAGCGTACGGGCCGTACGTCTCGAACCACCAGTCGATTACGCGATGCCAGTCGGCGAGAGTTTTCACATCGATGTCGGCCGGCTTGGCGTATGTATCGATATTTGGACCCGCGAACATTCCTACGATACTGATATCCTGCATCAAAAGGGTGGGCATTGCGGACTTGCGGAAGGGCTGCTCGAGGGCGTTGACCTGGCAGGATTCTATGCCGGATTTTTCGCAGAGGATTTCCTTATAGAAACCTTTCCGGCAGACCTTTTCGTAACCGGAAGCGACTTTTCTTATTGTCTCGCCGGATAGTTCGGGAACATCGTAGAGTTGCTGGGTTGCAATTTCCACGGCCATGCCGTAACCGGTGTTTCGCACGGCGGGCCAGTATGGCGAGAGAACCTTCCACTTATCCAAAGGAGAGGTTTTATTGGAGAAGAATCTGTTGTATTCGGCTTGAGGCATGCCGCACGTGAGCATATCCGAGTTGATGTAATGGCTCAGCAGAAACGACCAGTCGTTGCTTTGAATCCGTCTGTTGTTGCCGTTCAGCCTGTCACGCTCTTCGATAAGATGTTCGTGTGTGTCGATAAAGGGCGTGGAAAAGACTTTGGCGAAGATGGTTTTGCGTATGTCATTCTGGGCGTTCATTTCTTTGGTGGATATGCCTGCGAATTGCTCGCCGTAAGTTCTGTTCGCGAGAAACGCCATAGCGCCGATTGTGCCGATACCCTTCAATGTTGTTCTGCGGGAAATACTATTTTTCTTTTTCAATTCAGAAATCTCCAAATTATTAGGGCTTGCGGATTAGTGTAATTTTTTGACCCGCCGAAGTTTTTATTAACAGCTCGTCTCCACCTCTGGCGACGTCATTTTCTGTAATGCCTTTAAGTTCGTAATCATCTCTTCCAAACGGATTTTCAAGCCGGCAAATGCCGCCTTTTTCCGAGCTTATCGTAACAGAATGTGTCAGGCCGTCCCTGCGTTCGGCGCTGACAAGAAAAGCGCCTTCGGCCCTTAGCGTTTTGAAAGATATGTCTTTCCAGTCGGCCGGTACTGCGGGGAACAGGCGAATCGTGCCGCTGTAGCTTTGCAACAGCATTTCCTGCAGACCTGCCGCTGCGGCGAAATTTCCCTCCAAAGTGAACGGTCTGTAACGCGCGTTCGAGTATCCCTTCCCGGACTGGTCGCCGTTGCAATGGAAGCTGTTTCGCAGGCAAAAGGCCGTCGAGAAAATCTCCAGCGCCTCGGCGGCTTTTTCGCCGTCTCTTGCCCTCGCGGCAAGGCTCGCCAGCCAGCTAAAGCTGTATCCGCACCACTGGGATGTTCCATTTTTCTCGAGGTCGGCCATCGAAGCTTTGATAATTGCCTGATCTCGGGGCCCGTTTTCCCAGCGGATAAGTCCCAGCGGGTGTATCGCCATCAGGTGCGAAAAATGCCTGTGCGAGGCGGCAAGTGGATAGTCCTTTGCGACAAGCATCTTTTTGCTCTCCGCATCGAGCGCCAAATCGGGCATTTCGGAGAGCACCTCCCGCCAGTGCTTAGCCTGCTCGCTTTTGCCTGTCTTTTCGGCCAATTCGGCGGTCTTCTCGAACGCCCAGCGAATAAGTGCGAGGTCGTAATTTGTTATTGTGGAAAACCAGGCTTCCAATCGGTTATCGTTTATTTCCGGCGACGAACTCAAAGGCAGCGTACGCTTGCCGTCTGGGCCTTTCTCTGTCACGGCTTCCAAAAAGACGGATGTCTCCCGAAGCCACGGATACGCCCGGTTCGTAAGAAAGTCCCGGTCCATGCCGTATCGCCAGTGCAGATAGAAATGATGGGCCAGCCAGGCGGCGGTTGTTGCCGAATGGGTGTACTGGTGCCAGCCGCCAATCTGCTCCTGGTTGAGGTCAGCCGTCATGGGAACGTTCAGGCCCGGCAAGTCGAAGAACCGCCGGGTCCAGGCCCGGGCATTGTCCTTTGTTTGCCACAGCCAGTTTACGAATCCGAATTCTCCGTCGAGGTGGTTGCCGCTGTATGCCGGCCAGTAGCACAGCTCGGTGTTCAGGTCGTGATGATAATCTCCCTTCCACGGCGGGATTTTCATATTGTCCGCGGTCCAGGGGCCTTGGAGGGATATGGGCGGCGTGTCTGACCTCGCAGCGGCTCCGAATTTGTACATTTCGAGGTACCATTGCCGTTCGATGATTTTATTGGGAATCCGCACCGACGATTTGTTCCAGTATGAGTCCCACCATTGGCGGTGCGTTGAGACGGCTTTGGAAAATCCCGATTGCAATGCCTTTTCGCAGTTGCTGCGGGCGGTCTTTAAAGGATCTTCGGATTCGTTCGAAGTGACAATGGACCATGCTCCTACCCAGGCCGAATCCGACTTGCGCCAGCAGACGGCTACGGCGAATCTGAATCCGCCCCAGCCCTGCTGCAGGTAGCCTGTCCAGTTGTCGCCGCCCGATTCGAGAGGTGCTTCGTATCTCAGGCTCGCCAAATCGCCGGCGCTGATTTTGCCGGGCCCGGCTTCGTCGGTAATCTTGCCGGCGAAAGGCGGCGCCAGCAGCTTGATATTAACGGCTTGTGCCCCGCTTATGCGAATCATCCCGAACGGCTCGGATGCGTGGACAAAAACTTCCGCTCTGCTATTGTCCCCGAATTCTACCGCGGCCGCGGCACCGGCAAGGTCCAGCGAGGCATTCTCGAAATCAGCATTTTCACCCAGTGTCAGCTCTATACGCCCCGCGGGTATTTTTGTCGGGCCGGGATTGCCGTACGGCTCGTCGTAGAGGCGATGGAGGTCTTCTAATCGGCCTTCTTTCACCCACTTTCGCATAGTTCGATATGAGTAATCTTTGCCTTGGAACTCCGGAACCGGCCTCAGGTCCCAAAGGTCGGTTCGGTCGAGCGATATTCGCAAGGGCCTGCCGTTTCCCCAGACCAATGCTCCGAGCAATCCGTTGCCTAATGGCATTGCTTCGTCCCAGACCGTTGCCGGTGTTTTGTAATGCAGGCCGTGCATCTGTTCTGGCTGTCCATAAGTAATAACAGTTAAGGCCAGGCCGGCAAGAATTGAAATAAAATACGTTTTAACCAATTTCGAGATATGCATTTATGATTCTCCATATATGTCCACGGGTTTCACGGTTTTGCGATTATATTGTTCTATACGGAAAATGTCTCGTGAAATATATTGAAGCTCCGAGTTGGAGAGAATATAATTGACGCAGGTGTGATGTTTCGCACCTTAATTTATCAATTGAACAATGGTGCGATACATCGCATCCTACGAGAAAGGATTTTTCAATGAACACAAAGAGCAATAATCTCAAACCACCCACTTCCCGCAGGGATTTTCTAAAAGCCACCTCCGGCGTGATAGCCGGCACAGCTTTGGCCGGCGCTATCGGCACACGGGCATACGCAGGCGAAAGCAATACGGTAAAAATTGCACTCGTCGGTTGCGGCGGGCGCGGCACAGGGGCGGCGGCCAATGCACTCTCGACCGAGGGGCCGACCAAACTTGTCGCTATGGCCGACGTATTTAAGCAGCGTCTTGCCAGCAGTCTCGGTAATCTGGCCAAATCGTTCGCTAAGCAAATCGACGTTCCCGCCGGCCGGAAGTTTCTCGGAATGGACGGCTATAAAAAGGCCATCGACGCTGTCGCTCCGGGAGGGCTGGTCATACTGGCGACGCCTCCGGCGTTCCGCCCGATACATCTCGAATACGCAGTAGAACAAGGCTGCAACGTGTTCATGGAGAAATCGTTCGCCGTAGATGCTCCGGGTATTCGCCGCGTGCTGAAGGCCGGCAGGGCGGCCGAAGCAAAGAACCTGAAAATCGCCGGCGGCCTGATGAGCCGCCATTATATACCGCTCGAACAGGCCGTCGAAAACCTGCATAACGGCCTTATCGGCGAGGTCATTACCTGCTGGGCCTACCGCGAGCACGCACGTGTCGGATTCGCACCGAGAGCTGCCGGGATGAACGAGCTTGCACACCAGATACGCAATTATTCATGCTTCACGTGGCTTAACGGCAGCTTTATCCTCGACTGGCTCATCCACAACCTTGACGTCTGCTGCTGGTGCAAGGATGCATGGCCGGTATCGGCCCAGGGGCAGGGCGGCCGGCAGGTTCGAACCGAGCCGGACCAGTTGTTCGACCACTACTCGGTCGAATATACATTCCCCGACGGGACAAGACTGCATGCACAAGGCCGGCACATGGATAACTGCTGGGGCTTCTTCGGCGATATAATCCACGGAGCGAAAGGCTCGGCAGTACTCGGCGAGGGAATTTCCGATCCGCGTATTTTCAAAGGCCACCAGCAGACCTCTGCGAATGTAATCTGGAAGTACGAAGGCCCTCGATGCGATGCCTATCAAAACGAGCACGATTTGCTGTTCGATGCGATCCGCAACAACAAGCCCTACAATGAGGCCGAGCGAAGCGCTTACGGCGCTATGGTTGGAATCCTCGGGCGGATGGCCGCCGAGTCCGGCAAGAAGATTACATGGGAGCAGGCGATGGCTTCGGATATAGAGCTTGCGCCGGGCCTGGATAACTACACGATGGACTCCGAACCGCCGGTCAAGCCGGATGCTCAGGGTGGCTATCCAGTTGCGATGCCCGGAATAACGAAAGTGCTCTGACGGCCTGTCAGCCAGGACGTTTATGTTCTAAATTCGTGATGGAAGGAAAAGCGGGGCGGTGCCGATTTTCTTGCTGTCGGTGTGTGTCTGCGCAAATTTTTTATTTCAAATTAACAAAAAAAACAAATCATGTGTAACCTCCGTCGAAATCTGTCCACTATCTTAGCAAAGAACAATGAGCTTATTTGTCCTGTTGATTTGGAAGTATGACGTTCGTGCTTCAAACAGGACCGGACAGTATGAAGTAGTCGAAAGGAGACAAAAAATGAAAAAGCTACTATTAACAGCCGTAATTGTTGCAGGAACTTCGGCACTGGTAATGGCCGGACGAGGCGGAGGTTTCGGCCGGCAGGGTTTTGAGGGAGGTCCGGGATGGGGACGCACAGGCCCCGGCGGATTCGGGCGGCAAAGCTTTGCGAACAGCCCGAGGTGCATGCATCCTGGTTTCGGCGGCAGGGGACAGTACGGGCCTCTGTGTAATTGGCAGGATGATGAAACGCCGCCGCTGATGCTCGGTGTGCTCGACCTGGCCGATGAGCAGCAAGAGGCCATCACAAAATTAGTGGAAGAATCCAGAGCTAAGTTACATGCGGATATCGAGGCGGTCCTGACGGCCGAACAGATCGAGAAGCTGGAGCAGTTGCGGGAAACTGCACCGTGGGGTGCGGGCAGACCGGGCCGAGGCTATCTCGGTGCAGGCCCGAGAGGGCATTTTGGCAGACCTGAAGGCATACCGCCCGCGTTGGAAGTCCTGGATTTAACCGAAGAGCAGAAGACCGCGATAGAGACAATCCGTGAGAAGGCAAGAACCGACGCCGCAGCGGCCGAGACATGGCAGGCCGGGCGTGAGATAATGAAGGCGGCTCACGAAGAGATTATGACTTTTCTGACGGAAGAGCAAATCGAGGCTT